>Ga0214917_10008345_pt1 | contig 10196 bp, 9 predicted proteins | sample LL_1208_BB_MetaG_FD_177983 | JGI IMG/M metagenome (GOLD analysis project Ga0214917, IMG submission 177983) | Freshwater microbial communities from Lake Lanier, Atlanta, Georgia, United States - LL_1208_BB | ecosystem: Environmental > Aquatic > Freshwater > Lake | place: USA: Georgia | collected...
CCCCCCCCGCGTCATTCGACGGGAATGGTCTCTAAAAAAACAGGAAATTCAGATTACGATTTAAAATGGCTAATAGTCGACTTTTCGAAGGAGGTAAACACTGCAGCTTGGGGCAACTGTTCCTTGCTGACTAGTGTAGTTATTATTCTGTTGATTCAGCACATCGTAGTAACGACGGCCGATGGCACCCCAGGATAAGTAGTTGGGTGCATTGGTATTAGTTCCCCGGGTCTTGATGAGTTGGGCTTGAACATAAATACGGTAATTTCGCGACTGCACCTTGGACAAGGCATAGATCTTACTGAACCATTCCTCAGCAGCGGCATCATTCCAAGGCAGGCTTGGGGCCGTACCTTTAACTACATTCGCCGAAAAAACCGCACCATCTGGCCATGTGCTTGTGTTCGGCCAGTTGGCGTTCGTTCCGATAAAGGCGAGTTGGCTGGCAGAATAGAACGGATACTTGGTCCTGAAATTGGTAACACCTTTCACGAAGGCTTCAACTGCGGCTGAGGGGATCGAGTAGTTTCCCATCGTTGCATCATTCGTTAAGATAACTCCTGCAGCCAAGGCTCGAAGGACATTGGGAGGGGCTGTGTTGATGTTGATTTGGTTGCCGTCATCAAAACGACCCTGAATCGCCGTGACGGTGTTGGTGTCGGCACAAAAAATATCCAACAAGGCGACGGCACTGGCTTGCATATTGGGCTGGTCATTGCCAGAGATATTTGTCCATGCAAATCGAGGATGTTCGGGCCGCCCAATCCGAAGGGAGTTACCGCCACCATAAAGACGGTCTGCTACCCAATTTGTGTTAATGCTGTATTTAACATAATCCGCGTTAGTTATAAAACCCGAAGCAGGTCTCCACTGCATAGGATCAAAGATATTCCCCAATTCGAAAATATTTTTGTATTTGCCGTTGGTGGAAAGGATAGCGGGAGCTGGCCCCGGAAGATTTGAAAGCGCTCCTATCGTAACAGGGGGGTGAGAGGTGTCACTAGTCTGGGATGTTCCAGTCGCCGGTGCTACATTTGTATTCCAGCCGTCCGGCCAATTCTGGGGGTGACCATTCCAAGCTAGAGCCGTTGAGTTAAGAGGACCATGATCATAAAAATTTGGGTATCCATTCCACTTAAGATTTCTGGATGAACTGCTACGATACTCAAGGGGTTGGGCTGGCGGATTGGATATTAATCTACACATTCTTGGGTCGCCAACGGGGGCAAAGTTAGTTTTCGTAATGCTCATGGGAAGTACTGTTGCTTGATGCTCAAAGGTCCCGTTGACAAGATTTACTTTCCCGATACGTGTGTAGGTACCGTAGTGGGCGGAAACTTCATATCCGTAACTATTTATAAGTCTATAAAGATTCGTGCAGTTTCTGTAGCTGGATGAGTTGTTGGTATTTAAAGCAAGATAAGTAGTTGTCGGCACATTGTTCGATAATGTTAATCCGATGAGTCCTCCTGGGTAACTTGCGTTAGTACCAGCAGTTGTAGTGTTGGTAACCGTCAGAACCACAATCTGATTGGGGCCAAGAGAAGGGACAGAGATCGTGTTGCTTAGCGAGTTCGTAAAGATCCTAGGGCCAATACCCCCACTTGTTGTTAAATAAACATCCTGGAAATTATTTACGAAACCATAGCTGGTGGCCGGGGATGTGATGCTGGACAAATTCCAGAATTGGAGATAGGTCGTTACAGTAATCGTTGAGTTCGATAGATGCCCATTCACGAGAATCTGATTCCAAAGAATCTCATCCGAAAAAACGACCGGCAGGGGGTAGTTGTCATAACCTACGCTAATTCCTGCGCCTCCGGCATTGATCACACAGGTAGGATCAGAATTGTTGTCTGCGTAGTCTACAATGTTGGCAGCGAGGGTATTGATATAGTTGGTGAAATTAAGTCCCCCTGCCCGATTTGAGGCAAAAGTGGGAAGATTATTTGTTATGGCATCGCGTATGGCTGCTTGCGCGGAACTGACGGCGTTTCCATTAATAAAAAACGAATTCAGGTTGTATTTCAATTGCGAGTCGTTCGTCCTGTCAGCCTGCAAGTAGCCCAGGCCCGCCGGAATTCTTTGGTAGCCCTGTTTTTCCCCTGTGCTTGTGCTTAGCGAGCCGTTCATCGAATAAAAGCTGCTGGAAAGATAGCGCCATGGATTGGTGACAGCGCCCTGGTTTAACGAATTTGAAAGAATTGTTTCTTGAATCAGCCCGGGATTGATAAAGAGTTTGCGGAAGCTGGTCATATTGGTGGTCAGACCAATTTGACTTAAAGAAATTTCGTTGGGATTGGTGCCGGTATTGCGGTTGGTTGAGCCGCCCATCCGTTCAGCGTCAATCAAGCCGCTGGGATCTTCAGTGAAGTAGGCAAACCGGAAGGTTGGCGTGAGCAACCCAGTTGTGGGATTAGTCACGTAATTGGTGATCCAATTGACCGGCAGGGAGGTCCGGTTGAAAAGGAGGGGGATGCGCGTTACGGGGCAAGCGGGGTCGCTGTAATTTGTGGCGGCACTGAATTGTAACATCTTATAAAGCCGAGAGTTAGTGTCCGTGCGATTAGAGGCAAAACCGCCTTGCCAGGTGGTGGTAACAGAATTGGTAGCGGGATCAAAATCGTTCATTCCGATATTGCTCATCGTGGCGCAGCTAAAAGTAGCGTAGTTGTACCAAGTCCCGCTGAGACTGGTATTGGTTCCAGTGTAGGGATAAGCATGAAATAGATAGCCTAAGCTGTCATTGCCGTCATTGGTTTCGCCGACCAAGAAGTCGGCCCAATTCCAAGTTGGATCTCCCTTAGTAAAATTATAGGAACCAAGATGATATCCGCTGTCCAAGGCCAAGGTCAGGCGGGTTTGATCTCCGATGGTCATGGAAGCGGTTTTTTCAAGTCGAGCCGAGGCGAGGAAGGCGGTGGCCGAGAGGGCTGCGAGGGAGACCAACGCGAGCACGCTGATCAGCGCAAAGGCGGATTTTCCGGAGGGCATTTGAGAAAGGCGCATGTTCAATTGGAAAGGGCTCTTTCAAAGTCCATGGAGATCTCGAAGGTTCGGCCGTAGCGCTTGATATTATTTGTGTTAGTCCACGCAGACATATTTGCGCCAGATTGAAGAACCGAGTTCGCAATATTTTCGGGGTAGGTGGTTAATTCAAAAACACATCGGTTTCCCGAGTAGCTGGTTGTCGCATTGGTATCTCCTTCAGCCAGTCTATAAATCAGTCCGCTGCTTGGGACGTTCGAGGCGGGGTAGAAATAAATGCGAAGATTAATAGCGTTCCGAGCGAGAATTTCATTCATACCGGTGTTAGTCGTGCTGACATTCGGGAAAAGATCCGCCAGGTTAGTGCTAGCCATATAGCTTGTGAGGATGGATAGACGGTTGGTGTTGACGTACCGATATAAGTTGTAGTTGGTGGTAGTAAAACCATTGATGTCGGTGTTGGTGTCCCAAGCGATATAGTAGCCCACGGCACTTAGTTGATCTGCAGGACTATTTTTTCCGGGCCTTCTTTGGGAGAGAAAAAAGAGTCCTTGGGATCCGGGTTGGGCATTCGGAATGCTCAGGGAACCGATGGGGGTGGAAGCATTGCTAAAATAGGCCATGGGGATTCGATTCGTTGTGGGGTTGTAGTTTGCCCGCGACGATCCTGCATTGGTGTAAACATCTCGAATATAGTAGTGAATAAAATCTTCTGTCAGCATGCGAAGACCGATGCGGGCTTCACGCGTGGCGTCCGTGCGACGATTGGCGTTGGTCCAGGCCCTGCTCATTTGATCCTGCATGCCGACCATCATCAGCAGAACCACAGAGAGAACTGTCGTGGCGGCCATTAGCTCGATCAGGGTAAAGGAAGAGGGGTGGGATGAATTTTTTTTCAATGGATGATTCTCGAGAAGATTTCGTGGGTTCGGTTGGTGTAAGGAACGTTTGCCGGATAGTCGATTTGTACTTCAACACCATGAATATCGTTTGCGCTTCCGCCGGTAAAAATGCGTTTAAAGGTTACTCGGGCAAGCATGACAGAGCCTGGCATGCCGGCGGTCCAATTGGTGAAGGTGATGGGGTTTATGCCGGGGGAAGGGCGCCAATAAGTCTCGCCATTGGTTCCAAAAAAATTTGTGTAGGCCAAGTAAACGTTGGTTGAGTTTGTGTAACTTCCCACATCGATCTTAACACTATTTGCATCGATGGTCGGGTCGTTGGTCGTGCTGCTCATAAGCCGTCGAAAAGCCGTGTTGTTCGTTCCGCCTTGGACGTCGGTAAGCTGGCTCATGATCGACTTCGCGATCAGGGCCGCTTGGGTCGATTCATAACTTTCCTTGCTCATGTTTAAACCCAGGGGAAAAAGGCCGATGATCGAGGTGAAGGCCACGGCAGCGACTCCCATGGCGAGGACCACTTCGGTGAGGCTGAAGGCAGATGCCATGTGTTTCACTGTATAGGGGCGGCCAAAGTGGCCTTAGGGCGGCCGGTAAAATAGGTGAGCCTAATGGTTTCAACTGGATTGGTTGTTGTTTTCCCAGGGGCGAGGGAGGTGCTTGTGCCGGAGGCATCGACCGTCCCCTCGTAAAACGCAATGCCATTACTTGTCACGACATTGATTGTATTGGTGTGATATTCTTCACTTTCGAGTCCTCCGTCCGACTGGAAAACCACGGCTCGCAACGAGCTCGTTGGTGTGTTTGTGATAGAAGGAGGGATTAACAGTGCGGTGAGATTGTTAAGGGTTGGGAGTTGGTTGATCTGTTTATCATGCAGAACGATTCCTTGGGGCAACCTGATCCATGCGCCCACCATGAAGTTGGTCGAGCTGGAATTCGTATTCGTTGCATCCCATGAGATCACTGCCATGGAGCGATAGCGGTAGGGCTGGCTCGGAAAATTTAGGTCGGGGAAAATGACAGCGGCCTTAGTTCCCGAACTGATCGCCGTGTTGCGTGCGATTTCGAAGGCTCCAAGGATCTGACCCAAGGCCTGCTTTCTTCCCCCACTTCCAGTGAGGCCTTTCATGGCCGGAACACCGACTACGGCTAGCAGGCCAATGATCCCTATTACGGCCATCAATTCGACCAAGGTGAAAGCATTTAATTTCAGCGAAGATCGGGAATAATGAGAATATAAGTTCTTCAGGTCAGCTGCATGGGGTGCGGAAGGGGGATGCATAAACTTATTGAAAGAGGGGGGAGATAAATCGGAGTAGTTCACTCACACTACTGAAGCGTAAGTTAATGATTTACATTGTCAATCCTAAACTACAAAGTAAAATTATTACAATTTGTATAAACAACTAATATACAATTATTTACATTTTTGGCCAGCTAGTAATCCATTTATTTGTTCCACTAGAATTCGTTGAGCCTGCGGTAGACCAGATAAGTGGGGCGTAAGTTCCGTCGGAGTTGTAGCCGTAAGGGTTATTCCAAGGATCGACAAAATAGGGGTTGATCCCTGTGGTGCTGCTGACCATTTGGGGTTTGGGTTGGAAGTAGCATTTGAGGGCTGGAGGTCTGTTGTACTGGTTAGTGCCGAAGAGCGCGGTAAAAAGCGTCTGGCCGGCGGTGGTATAGGCTGAAGGAGTGTAGCTGGAATTCGGATCAACTGTAACGTTAGTGGGGTAGCTGTTGTTATCAGCAAAGTAGCGATCGCAGGCAGCTTGAAGAGCGGCTATTTGAGATTGGGCTTGTGAGGTCGCAGCGTGCCTACGGACGGCCCCGGCGGCTCCCAAAGTCAGCCCTGCTAGGATACCGATAATTGTTATGACGGCGAGCAACTCCACCAAGGTGAAAGAACGTAAGGTTTTCTTCTGGCGCAAATAGGTTAAAGCGGGTTTAGTCATGATGATGAATTTATCCCTGCGGGAAAATATTCCAAATAGAAAAGACGCCTCCTTTACGTTGGTTGAGCTTTTGGTGGTGGTTTCCATTATCGGGCTTTTGGCTGGGCTGGGATTTCCCGCCATCAGCGGAGCAATGAAGGCAGGAAAAAGAACAGAGGTCGCAGCGATGGCCGAATCGATCAAGACGGCGGTAAATGCGTTTTACGCGGAATATTCGGCATACCCCGCCGACACGAATACCGGGCAGGTTTTTACAAACACTAGTGCGGATTTTGTTAAAGCGATCAGTAGCACCAATGGCACGGGGGGAATTATAGGGGAATCGCTTTTCTTGAGATCCCGCCAAAATTCATCAACGAAGATTCTAGTGCCGGGGACCTCGGTCTGGTCAGTCCCCGGGGTTTCGCTAAAAAGATGGGTAACTTCATGATCGCGATCGATATTTCTAACGTGGGATATGTGAATCCACATCTCACATCCACGGCGACCAATACCAATGTTCCATCCTCAATCGCCGTTTGGGTGGTGGATCCTGATAATTCCCTTAAAGCTGTTGGAACCTTTAAATGACGTACGGATCCAAGGGTAATGCGAGGCATTCGTGCGGCGGGTTCAGTCTGGTGGAATTGTTGGTGGTCATCTCCATTATCGGCCTATTGGCAGGCCTCTCATCCGTGGCGGTTTCGAATGCCATAAAGGCAGGAAAAAAGGCTAAGGCCAAGGGGGATCTGACGGCGATTGTCTCTGCCGTCAAGGCCTACAAGCTGGAGTATGGAATGCTGCCGAATAAATACTCTTCCACGGATGATGAATACAACTCTTGGTATGGGGATCCCCAAGGACAAGCTGCCAGCGATGCGGCCAACGCGGGCAAAGACCTTATGAAAATCTTGTCAGGAAAGAATGTTGAGGCCGGCTGGCCGCGCGGGATGAATCCCAAGGGCGTAAGATTTTTGGAAGGACCTGATCCCGAGGGTAATTATCTTGATCCTTGGAAGCATCAATACTGCGTGAAAATGGATATTAATGATAGCGGGGCACTAGGGTACGGCACAGATCAAGCCTCAGAGAACCTAAAGATGGAAGTCGTTGCAATATCTTTGGGTTTGAACGGCATCCAAGACGACCCAAAAAAGTCCAGTTGCGACGACATATTTAGCTGGGGCAAAAACCTAAGTAATTAATGTGCAAATTTTGTGGCGGACATTGCTTGCGCTTGGATGAAGTGAGCTAGATAAAGCACCCCTTGCAGCTTTTCGTTTTGATGGATGCCAGCGTAAGGTGTTCAGTGTGGGGCAACGGGTAAATAATAATCAATTTCTCCGCATCAAGGTGACGAAGTCGCTGGGCTAGAGATCGCGTAAATTATGGGAACTTGTAGGGAGACGTTTCGGCAGCCCTATCAGCCAATTTTACAGCTTTAAAATACCACGGGAAAAAAACCAAATAAGTGCTAACTTATTGGCATGAGGTCTATGGAGCGTGTTTTATTCCATTGGTGTATGCTTTTGGCTCTTGGGCTGGGGGTGGGGGTTGGATGGTCGCAGACCATCGGATCAATATCCGACCAGTTCTACGTCTCGGGGCTCAACAATTCGCCGATTCCGCTTACTCTCACGGGATTTCAGACCAATCGGGTGATTCGGACTGCAGCGGCCAACATCACCTCCGGCGCCAGCCAGGCTTACGAGGGGCCGGGGACTCGTATTCTGCAGGGGCTGAAACCGGATGTTGTCATGCTCCAGGAGTTTAACGTGAGCAGTAACACGTCCGCGCAAATCCGGAGTTGGATCGACTCCACCTTTGGCACCGAGTTCCAGTACTACCGGGAAAACTACAGTGGGATTCCCAACGGGGTGATCAGTCGTTGGCCAATCTTGCAATCCGGATCCTGGGATGATGGTCCCGATGGTGTTTCTGACCGGGGCTTTGCGTGGGCGCAGATCGATATTCCCGGCTCGCCAAATCTTTGGGTGGTCAGTGTGCATTTGAAGGCCTCTAGCGGAGATGTGAATGCAAGTCGGCGTAATTCCCAGGCTCAGACCTTGGTTAGCTTAATTAAGGCTAGTGTTCCGGCTGGCGACTACCTCTTGATTGGTGGAGATTGCAATACCTACTCATATACTGAAGCCTGTCTCGCCACTCTGGGATCCGTGGTAGATGTCTCCGCTCCCCGTCCGGTGGATCAGGCGAATGACCCTGACACCAACTACGGTCGCTCATCCCCGTACGACTGGGTGATGGCCGAGCCAGAACTGGACGCACTGGAAGTCCCCGTGACGATTGGAACTCTTTCTTTTCCCGACGGTCTGGTTTTCGACAGCCGGGTTTTCTCCCCCCTTTCGTTGGTATCTCCTGTGGTGTCTACCGATAGCGCGGCCTCCGGCATGCAGCACATGGCGGTGGTTCGATCTTTTCAGGTGCCCACGCCTGAGCTTTTGAGCGTGCAGGTCTCGAGCAGTAATCTCCAGTTATTGCCGGTGGCCAATATTCAGGTTTTGGGGAGCGGTCTGGGTCGGAGCTTGCAGATCACGCCCGTTGCCAGTCAGACAGGCAGCTCCACGGTCACCCTCAAGGTGTCCGACGGGGTTTCAACGGCTACGAAGTCCTTTCTGGTGACCGTGAGCTCGGTCCCGGCGTCCTATGCTGCCTGGAGTGGGGATGCCACACTGAACGCGGACAACTTGGCAAAATATGCGATTGGTGGGGCGAGCAGCCTGACGGCGACAGATGGCGTGGGAATTGTGTCAACGGTGAACGGCAATTACTTGGTGCTGACGGCGGTTGTGCGTACGGCGGACAGCAAGCTGACAGTGGTGGGGGAGGCGGTGACGAGCCTGGGGAATTACGTTGATACCGCCTTGATTACCACGGTCCAAGGCTCGATCAACGGGGTCAGCCAAGCCAATGTTCCTGCGGGGCACCAGAGGCAGACGTTTGCCGTGGCGCAGGGATCCGATGTAAAAAAGTTTCTGCGGTTGAAAGTGATGCTCGCGCCTTAGTTTTTGATTGAGGCTGAGGTTTTGGCAGGCCGACCTCGACTAGGCCGCATGGCTGAAACTTCTGTCCTACCGACGCATGGATTTTTAAGAGGAGTTAAAAAATGATGCGGCCATGCGAGTTTGAGGGTTGATTGGGTTCAAGGCATAAAAGGATTGAGTAACATTAGATTTTCCAAAAATTCGCCTATATAGATTTAATAACAACTTATGCATATTATCTTAAAGGTCTATGTATTATGATCTTACGTATAAAATAATTTGCAGATTTTGTCGTCAAAGTGTCACGAAAAAAACCTAGCAATAAAGGTAAGGTGTAGCACATTACTAATGTGCTATTCATCACGACCAAAAGAGGTCTGGACAAAGGGGATAACCGCCCCAGCTCGGTCGCATCGACCCTAGGAGATTTAAATCATGATCAAGTTGTTTAGCGTTTTAGTCTTTATTCGTAGAGGAGGCTTTGGGCTACAGGCTAAAGGCTACAGGATTTTCCTATCTTCTGCCCGAGGCGCAGCGCTCGCGCTGACGCTCGCGCTTTCCGGCGTGGCGCAGGCGCAGGTAACCAACCTGAGCGAGGATTTTTCATCCATCACAAATGGAAACACCACAAACACGAGTGGACAAAGTTCTACTTGGTCCGGAAATTCCAACTTTCCGACAGTTGCGTCTGCATATCAATCGGGAGGATCCATCAAATTAGGTACCTCGTCCCTTCCTGGATCTGTGACTTCTCGCAGTTTAAATCTGAGCGGAAATGGTGGCGTGTTTACCGTTGTTTTTAAAGTCAAGGGTTGGACAACCGTGGAAGGAAAACTTCTCGTTTCTTCGGGAAGCATCACCAACACCAATACCTACACTGCAGTGATGTCGAGCACATCGTTCGACTCTTTCACCAACATTTTTTCCAACGGCACGGCTACTTCAACCGTGGTTTTGGCGACCAGTGCAAAAAGGGCATTTTTGGATGACATCACTATAACGCAGGGTGGTGGTGACGGAGGGACGGGACCGACGATCAGCGGTTTTAGTCCGAATTCAGGAGCAGTGGGAACAAGCGTGACGATTAGTGGCACCAACTTCGGATCTTCGCCGACGGTTAAATTCAACGGGACGACCGCCACCGTCACGACCTCCTCGGCCACATCGATCACGGCCATGGTGCCTAACGGAGCAACCACCGGAAAAATCACCGTCGAGGTGACGGGACAGACGACGGCCACGAGCGCCACGGACTTTACCGTAACAGCGGCGAATGCTCCCTCCGTTAGCCTCTCTCCCACGAGTGCCACCGGGTTGACGAATTTTGCTGGGCAGGCTTCGGCTTCGACAAACTATACGGTGACGGGCAC
>Ga0214917_10008346_pt1 | contig 10196 bp, 10 predicted proteins | sample LL_1208_BB_MetaG_FD_177983 | JGI IMG/M metagenome (GOLD analysis project Ga0214917, IMG submission 177983) | Freshwater microbial communities from Lake Lanier, Atlanta, Georgia, United States - LL_1208_BB | ecosystem: Environmental > Aquatic > Freshwater > Lake | place: USA: Georgia | collected...
AGGCTACTCTCTTGGCTACTCTCTTTCTATTTTAATTTAGTAAATACTCTTGGGCCTCTTTGGTTTTTGGGGAGAGTAATACTTGGTTAGCTGGGCCAAATTCCACTAGCTTGTGATTTTGGATAAAGGCGACATGATCTGAAATTCGTTTGGCCTGTGGGATATTATGTGTGACGAGTACAATCGTAATTGTTTTTTTTAGCTCTAATAATAACTCTTCAAAGGTGGCGGCTGATTTGGGATCTAGAGAAGATGTTGGCTCGTCTAATACTAATAACTTTGGATGTAATGCCAATGTGCGAGCAATACATAAGCGTTGTTGCTGACCTCCTGAAAGATCATTCCCCTTATGTGTTAACCTCTCTTTTACTTCATTCCATAATCCTACTTTTTTGAGCGAGTCCTCGATGATATGGTGCTTTTGGTCTTTGGTGAGAGGAATTCCATTTAGGGTGTATCCGGCGAGTACATCTTCGGCAATGGACATATTTGGAAATGGTGTTGGACGTTGAAAAACCATCCCTACTTTGCGTCTAAGGATGATGGGGTGCATGGTGGTAATGGACTTGCCAAATAATGTTATTTCGCCAGTATGCGATATGCTTGGATTTAAATCGGTAAGGCGATTAAATGTGCGGATTAATGTCGTTTTTCCACACCCAGATGGCCCGATAATGGTTGTGATTGTTCTCCAGTTAATTGACAGATTTAAATTGTCGATTAATGGGGCTCCATTGACTAAAATTGTTAAATTTTTTGTTTCTAATACGGGTTTACTTTTCATGACCTATCCAATGTGATGCACTGATTAAAATGACATTAACTGTAATTAAGGCCAACGCTCCACCCCATGCCATCGCTTGCCAAATGTCATTATGACTTGCTGAATAATGATAAATCATTAAAGGTAATGCGCCCATTTCTTTTAATAATGATACTGCGATAAATGGCGTGCCAAATGCTGTTAATAATAATGGTGCGGTTTCTCCAGATGCTCGTGATGCTGCAATACAAGTGCCACTTAAAATCCCTCTAAAGGCTGTCGGTATCATCACCTTTTGAATAGCTCTATAATTGGGTACTCCCAACGCAAGTGCGGACTCGATTAATGATCGAGGTATTTTTTTAAGCACTTCTTCAGTCGATCGAATCGAGACCGGCATCATGATTATTACCAAGGCTAGTGTGCCAGCTAGCCCGCTAAATTGCCTAGTTGGAAATACCATCCAGCAATAGACAATAATGCCAATTACAATAGCAGGGGCACCTTGTAAAATATCGACAGATAATCTGCACATTCGGACTATCCAGTGATTTGGATGTTCGACACATAGTATTCCAACTAAAATGCTTATTGGTAATGTTATTATGGTGGCCAATGTCATCATTATTGCCGTACCTATAAATGCGGTTGCAAACGCCTCTCTTTCTGCCGCAAGTAGTGGAGATGCTACGAAGTGTGGTGTCAGTGCCTTAATGCCATTGTAAATCGTTAACTCTAAAATACTGATGATCGGGAATATGGCTACTGCTGACAAAGTGATGATGATGATGGTCCACATCATGCTAATGCGTTGCCTTTTGATAGCAGACTGACCTAATTTTTGCTTTGAAACCATATTATGATCCGTCTTCCCAAGATACTCATCACCGTCGTTACGCCAAATAATACCAATGCCAATACAATTAAACTTGAATGGTAAAGTGGGTCTATGGCATCTTGAAACTCTGTGACTAAGAGACTTGAAATGGTATTACCTTGTTCAAGTATATTTTGTGGAATGTGATTGACATTGCCAATTAACATCGACACTGCCATGGTTTCTCCTAATGCTCGGCCAAGGGCTAAAATTCCGCCTGCTATGATGCCAGATTTTGCATACGGTAAAATCACCGTTTTGGTCATTTCATAGGGGGTTGCTCCGAGGGCATAAGTGGCATCAATGAGGGAATTTGGAATAGTTTTAATCACTTCTCTGATGAGTGCGGCTGCAAATGGGATACTCATAATGGCTAGGGTTATTAGTGCGCTAATCATGGATACACCATATGGCGGCATATCATAATACAACTGCACATGTCTTATTAAAGGCACAATCGTTGTGAGTCCCCAAAGTCCAAATACGACTGATGGAATGGCAGATAAAATATCCAATCCACTATTGAGTATTTTTTGAATTTTACGATTTTTAATAATGACTGTGGTTAATAATGCGACTGCGATGGCAACGGGTAAGGCTATCCCTAATGCCCCGATAGCGACTAGTACAGTCCCACATACTAGAGGAAGGGAAGAATATTGATTTAAAGTCGGATTCCACTCTTTGTCAGTGATAAAATGAGTCCCTATTTTAGTTATCGCCGGCCATGCGCCAATACCCAATGTGATTATTGCGGCCCCCATCAAGGACACTACAAAAATACCGGCTAAAAATAATGCACTTTTAAATGCCAACTCTTTGGCTTGGATGCCATCAATTTTAGTTAACCGGCTTACCATTACCCGTATTTACTCTGGGATGGCTTGGCCTTTATAGACCATTTTATTGACTTGCTCGATTGAGGGTTTGACTAATACGGTTGGTAGGGATGCGTAATTCATAAAGTCTGCATACACTTGGCCTTCCGTCAGCATCCATATCAATAGTTTTTTGAGGTCTTTTGCCTCCTCAAATGACATTTTTGCTTTTTCGGCATCTTTATATACGATAATCCAAGTAAAGCCGCTGATGGGGTAGCCATCTGCTACTGGAGTGTCAGTAATGGACACTCGGCTATCCGCTGGTAATTTGATTTTTGCTGATGCAATGGTGGATTTTAGTGTTGGGCTAATCCACTGACCTGATTTATTTTTTATTGATGCGACTGACACTTTATTTTCGATGGCATAGGGAAGTGATACATATCCAATACTGCCAGAAATATCTTGCACCATATTGGTCACACCCACATTAAATTTAGTGCCTGCCCCTACTGGCCATTTGACGGACATGCCCTCGCCCACAGTTGCTTTCCACTTTGGGCTAAGACTGCTGAGATAGTGACTAAAAATATAGGATGTCCCGCTACTATCTGCCCGTCTGATGGGGACAATTTTTTGTTTTGGTAACTTTATATTAGGGTTTAGGGCTTTAATTTTGGGGTCATCCCAGCTAGTGATATCCCCTAAAAAAATTCCAGCTAATAGGTCTGCGGTTAATTTTAACTGTGTGATGTCTTTTAAATTATAAATGATGGCTACTGACCCTATGCAAATCGGGATGTGTAAAATTTGGCCATTAAATTGAGCCATTTCTTTATTGGTCACAAAGGAATCTGTGGCTCCAAAATCTAATGTTCCATTTCGAAGCTGCATAATACCCGAGCCCGAGCCTGTTGGCTGATAGTTGATTTTGACATTATTTTTTTCGGAATACATTGAAAATAATTTACTGTATAAGGGATACGGCAATGTTGCGCCAGCACCGATTAACTGGGATTTTGCATGTCCTGATGTGGACATCATCAGTAGAAAAAATCCGATCCATAGTGCTTTAATTGCTTTCGCCATAAAAACTCCTTTTGTGGGCTAATACTAGGTGTATTGTAAACGTCAACACTGGCTTAGGCTAGATATTTACATTCTTAAGGCGGCTTTTGCGGTTTCTCGACCCAACTCTGTTAGCTTTAAAAGGCCATTTGAATGACTAATCAATCGCTCATTTAAGGCAAATTGAGTAATTTTTTTTGCAAATTCTGGATGCCAATTCATATGCTTTTCTAGATGGTCGACTGTGTTTTCTTGGTCTTCGAGGCTTGTATTTTCGTGACTGAGTAATTGCACCACTAACATTTTGGCTGCAAATTCCTGTTTTTGGTGTTGCTTGAGTAAAAATTTCATTAATAGACCATGATGAGGCGAAAATATGAGTGCCAAAATAAACATTATTCCGGTAGTAGCTGCAATGCATCCTGCGATGGACGCATCTAAAAAATATGCAGCCGTATATCCTAATAATGACGCTAAAATGCCCACAGCTAAGCCAATACCAATCATCACTGGTAAGCGTTGAGTTAACAGATATGCTGTTGCAGCCGGTGTAATCATGAGGGCAACCACAAGAATACTTCCCACTGCATCAAAGGCTGCAACCGATGTAATACTGACCATTGTCATTAAGCCATAGTGAATCAGTGCCTGAGAAAACCCCAATGCCTTTCCAAGTGCTGAGTCAAATGTCATTAATTTGAGTTCTTTGTAAAATAAAGTCACAAGACTGGCATTGATGACTAATGTGACTCCAATCATCCACATGGCCATTGGGCCAACATCAATTCCATTGATGACGAGGCGATTAAAGGGGGCAAAGGCTATTTCGCCTAATAATACGGCATCGGTATCAATGTGAATATTGCCTGCAAACATCGTAATCCCTAATACTCCCAATGAGAAAAATAAGGGGAAAACCAGACCAATGGCGGCGTCTTTTTTAAGCTTTCGAGAATTAATTAAGGCTTCGGTTAACATGACAGTTAAAATACCTGCCCCTGTGGCACCTGCCATTAGCCAAAGTGACTGTAAGTTTTTTGTCCAAAAAAACATGGCCACAATCCCTAATAAAATAGCATGGGATATGGCATCGCTCATTAAGGCGACTCGGCGTAATACTAAAAATACACCCGGCAATACACATGCGGATGACACCATACAGGCAATTATGGCAATTTCTAATTGATCACTCATTTTTTTCTTACCTTTTCCCACAGTAAGCCTTGGGCACTTCCTAGCATCAGTGATATGACGACAATAACACTCATCACAATCACAATAATGGGTCCTGTCGGAACCTTTGGATAACTTGCGCTAATTGCGACACCAACGATGCCAGATACTGCACCAAATAAGGCGCTGATTATTACCATTTTTCCTAATCTATTAGTCCATTGTCTGGCGGAGGCAGCAGGCGCAATGACCATGGCACTCATCAATACAACACCTACCGTTTGAAGCCCAATCACAATGGCAGCTACCATAAGAATCGTTAGTAAAATCTCCATTTTTTTCACGGGTATGGATTGAGTCGCTGCAAAGTGCGGGTCAAATGAAATCAGTTTAAACTGCTTCCAAAACATCATTAAAATAATGATTGCTATGGCGCCAATAATGGCCATCGTTTGGATATCGTCTTTTAAAATGGTGGCCGCCGAGCCAAATAAAAATGTTGTTAACCCGGACTGGCTGGCATTAGGCATTTTTTGAATCATGGTTAAAATCACAAGTCCAATACCAAAAAAAACAGATAAAATAATCCCCAAAGCCGAATCTTCTTTAATCACTGTATTTTTGACAATTAACATGACTAATATGCTGCCGATTAGCCCCGCAGTAAAGGCCCCTAATAATAAAATATTGGCAGATTTAGACTGAGTGATTAAAAAGGCAATACCAATACCAGGAAGCGCTGCATGAGAAATGGCATCTCCTAATAAACTTTGCTTTCGGAGGACTGCAAATGAGCCTAGCGCACCAGAAACGCATCCCAAAACGGCCGTTCCAATCATCATTATCCATATCGTATAGTCAATGACAATATTCATTTAGATCCCTTTGGCTTTTAATGCACTTCTGCCTCCATAGGCAATTTTGAGATTTTCAGTTGTTAATACCTCTTTGACTGGTCCATAGGCAATTTTTCTGACATTCATTAACATCACCCAATCAAAATACTCTTCAAGGGTTTGTAAATCGTGGTGGACGACAATGACTGTTTTTTTATTTTTTCTTAATTCTTTTAATAAGACTACAATCGCTTTTTCGGTGGCGGCATCCACACCCACAAAGGGTTCGTCCATGATGTATAAATCGGCGTCCTGGGCCAATGCACGGGCTAAAAAGACACGCTGCTGTTGCCCCCCGGATAATTCTCCAATTTGTCGATCAACAAAGTCTGCCATGCCAAGTTTTTCGAGTGCTGAGATGGCAATTTGTTTTTCAGTGTTACCAGGCCGTTTAAACCACCCTAAGTGGCCATATCGTCCCATCATAACGACATCCAATACTGTTGTCGGGAAATCCCAGTCCACACTGCCACGCTGAGGAACATAGCCGACTCGTTTTCGAACTTTTTGATAAGGTTGGCCAAATAATTCGACTCGGCCAGCAGCGGGTGTTTCAAGACCTAAAATGGCTTTAATTAATGATGTTTTTCCGGCGCCATTTGGGCCTACAATGGCTAATAAAATGCCCTCTGGCACATCCATGTCGATATCCCATAATACGGGATTTTCTTTGTAGGCAAGTGAAATATCCTTTACTGATAAAACAATGGGAGCTGTCATTTTAATGCCTCTGTAATCGTAGTGATATTATGTCGAATCATGCCGATGTATGTCCCCTCAGGCGTCCCAGCTGAGCCCATGGCATCCGCAAACAATTCGCCGCCAATTTTAACTTGCCATCCCTTCGCAATAACCGCTTCTTGAACGGCTTGGATATGTCGCTTTGGCACTGCAGATTCGATAAAAATTGCTGTAATTTTTTGTTTAACAATCATATCTGCTAATAATTGTACATCCTTTGCACCGGCTTCAGCTTGGGTACTTATCCCTTGTAGTCCAACAACTTTAAATCCATATTGTTTGCCAAAATATCCAAATGCATCATGGGCTGTCACTAAAATTCGTTTTTCTTGAGGTAAACTGGCCGCTTTTGTACTCACTTCTTGGTGAAGTGCCTCTAGGGATTTAATATATTCTGCTGCATTTTTGCGATAATCGTCCTTATGACTGGGGTCTAGATTGACTAAGGTTTCTTCAATTGTTTTGGCCACTTTGATCCATAAAGTTACATCAAACCAAATATGAGGATCTGCAAATCCATCAAATTCAGGAGGTGTCCTTAGTAGGTCTTTTGGGATGTCTTTGGATACAGCGACAACATGGGTACGGCTACTCATTTGCTGGATAATATCGGCCATACGGGCTTCAAGGTGAAGTCCATTGTATAAAATGAGATCAGCATTGGCTAAGCGCCTGGTATCCCCTTCACTGGCCTTGTACAAATGGGGATCTACGCCAGGGCCCATTAATGAAATGGCATCCACATGTGATTTACCAATATTAAGTACGATGTCATGTATCATCCCAACTGTACTGACAACTTGTAGCTTGTCAGATGCCTGTTTTTTTTGCTTGCATCCTTCTAGGCTTAAGGTTAAAGCGACTGTAAACAGCATCGCAACACCTGTGATAATACCCATTTTTATGCTGGTATTTTTTATTTTTCTCACTGAAACCCCTCTAAATTATATCTAAATTTAAGCATGCTTAAACTTTTTTTAGTTTATCCGTTTTTTATATTTAAGTAAATATTGATATGATGTGGTTACCCTTTCAAAATTAATTAATATTATAGTGTGTAAATATGAAATTTTTAGCAAAACCATTGTTTATTTTTTTAGCGTTTTTTATCATTTCTAATAGTATTATTGGACTAAAAACTCCCTTAACGTATCGAAAAGACTCTAGACGTGCCGAAGTATGTCGAGAAATGTCAATTAACAGAAATTGGTGGAATCCCACCTTGCTTGGAGAGCCATTTTATACTAAGCCCCCTCTATTTTACTGGTTGGGTACAAGTATTTTTATTATTTCTGGTCATGACCATCCTCAATTAATTCGTCTAATTCATATTTTGTCGAGCATATTTCTGATGGGTTTTTTGATGTACTTTTTTAGACATCGTCTCACTAAGATACAACAAGCCATCATGAGTTTAAGTTTGTTTTCTATGTACATGTTTCAGTTACATATGTTTTCAGCTGACTTGGACATGTTAATGACACTATGCTGCTCTGTGTCATTTTTTTGCTTATCTGGCTACATTCAAGACTTTAAAAAATCACATCTCATTTTTGGTTTAATCGCTTTTGGGTTTGCACTTCTTGTAAAAGGCCCTATCTCAATCTTATTTACTATATTTCCTGTAGCAGTTTGGATTGTTTTTTTTAAAAAATGGTCCTTTCTAAAAAAAATTGATTGGTTCACTGCATTGCTAATGAGCGGATTATGTATGATCCCCTGGGCATTATATACTTTTAGAGATGTGGCCTTGACGACAATGATCAATGAAAATGGAGGCCCTTCTTCAAAGCTTGGGGCTTTTCCTAGCTTATTTTATTATTTTTGGAACTTACTGGCCTGTACTTTACCCTGGTCTATATTTTTATTATTTTTTTGCAAAGAGGTATGGAAAAAGTACAGTTTATATTTTATTCAAATTTTATCTGCGCTTTTTGTGATGGGCTTATTTCCTAAACATGACATTCGCTATTTATTGCCTGTATTCCCAACTATCGCTGTTTTATTTTCATTTTTTTATCCACAATTTCAAGAGATCGCTTCTAAACTTAGGCTTTTTAAAATTACCTCGCTGTTATTTTATTTAATTTATATTTTTCTAGCTGCAATCATTTTTTATGCACTTTATATTTTTAATCCTTATTATGGCATTTTATTTTTAGGTATTGGCCTGATTTTTGTTGCGTTTTGGTTATATATTTTGCCGAAATCATTTTTTTGTAATCATGTAGTTGGTCTCTTTTTTATTTTTTTAAGTTGTAATTTTATTTTAAGCATTCATGGGGGAGGTCGAATGCGCCAGCAATTTTTTGAACTAGTAAAAGCAAAATATCCTTCTGAAGCAATTTATTCGTATGAAGTTCTTAACTGGGGTGCTTCTGTTCAGCTTGATCGTGTTATTTTACGTGTAGAACAACATAATCTGCTTCAACTGCTACAGGAAAAAAAAGAAATTTTATTACTAATTATGACAGATGAAACAAAAAATAAACTCTCCCTCCCTCCCTACCCCCATAAAGTCGAATTATCTTTACGGGTAAATGATTATTTCCATCATGTCCCGATGAATCAATTTCCCTTTAACTTAATACCTAGGGGCGACTTTCAATTAATTCGTATTTATCTAAATACCCCGCAGGATATTTAGTAAACAATGAAACACAGTACACAAAATTATTTAAAAGCGATTGTCATGCTTGAGCTTTCTCAAGATGATGGGCTGATTAAAATGCGAGATATTTCGAAGCGCCTTAATATTTCGCAGCCAGCCGTAGCCGATATGATTAAAAAATTAGAGGCCGATAATTATGTTAAAAATGTCCCATATAAAGGTGTTTTGTTAACTACTGACGGACGGAAATTAGGGCTGCAAATGATTCGGCATCATCGGTTATGGGAAGCTTTTTTGCATCGCGAACTTAATATACCTTTTGATCGAGTGCATGATGAAGCCGAATTTTTAGAACATGCAGGCTCTGATTATTTAATTGGCCTTATTGAAGAACGATTAGGCTTTCCAACTCAAGACCCTCATGGAAACCCCATTCCAGATAAAGACCTTCGATTTCCGTTTTAATTTACCTAGACCTCGGTTTCAGTATTCATAGTTTCTAAATTTCTTAAAAAATTTCGGGTTGCTACTAATAATTTATACATCCCCTCTTTTTCGCCATTACGTATCCTGGTAGAGCTGTAATATCTTACACGTGATGATGGATGATCTATGATTCGATCATTGGGTCCTAGTGTCACTTGTTGACGAATACTACTGACTGAATCCTCATGTCTGATCATCATGATATGAGGCACACTTTGAAACCCTAATCGATCTCTTATTTGTAAACATTTGAGTTTATCTGAACCTAAGACATTGACTACTTTAATTTGTGAATTTTGCTGGTCCTCAGGCAATAAAAGCATTTTCATATTCGGAAATATGGATTTCCACTCTCCTTGATTGCATATCGATACGCCTATCCAAGGATACTTGTGCTGAATAGTTTCGAGTAATACTAAACGACTCTCTAAATCTTTTGGTGTTTTTGTCGGATGACTGAGAGGTAATACGATCATGCCATAGGGCGCATCTGTCTGTTTTGCTGCGGTAACAATGGCTTCGATATGCCCTAAATGAACGGGGTCAGCTGTCGTCATTAAAATTGGGATTTGTTGGCCATTGCCGGTCTGTAACTGCTTTGGTGGAATAATACATGTCGCTTTAAATTCAGGATGAGCACTTATTGCCTCACATTGGGCTTTAAAGTGTTTTAATTTTGAGTGTGTCACCTTTTTTAGAGCGTCTTCGTTATCAACTTGATTAAATGTCATCACTCGCCAAAGATCAGGGATTTTTACTT
>Ga0214917_10008348_pt1 | contig 10193 bp, 6 predicted proteins | sample LL_1208_BB_MetaG_FD_177983 | JGI IMG/M metagenome (GOLD analysis project Ga0214917, IMG submission 177983) | Freshwater microbial communities from Lake Lanier, Atlanta, Georgia, United States - LL_1208_BB | ecosystem: Environmental > Aquatic > Freshwater > Lake | place: USA: Georgia | collected...
CCCACACACGAGAGGAACATCTGCAAAAGGCAGATTCTCACAAATAGGAAGACTGGCACATTTTTAGTTGATTCAGACCAAAGGTTCGAACCTGTGCTGCAAACGACTACTATCAAGAGTTCTTGACTAGATAAGCCTAACGGCTAGGCAGGGTTTTGCCTAGAGGCAATAATAAATCCTAGAAACCCTATCACTGACTAAAAATAGGAGAGGCTGCTGTCCTGAGAATTGGATATTAGGCTTCGGTCGAGGAAAGAATTGAATGACTCGCAGGCTGTCTCCGGTATGAGACAGCAGGCGTAACAGGCAGAGAGCCGTCCGCTGAATTCACCTTCAAAATTGGTTGACTCTGCACAAATCGGATCGTTCGAGCACCACTCCGCTTCACGAAGAGCCTGTTCCACAACTTGTTCCAGAAGACCTGGCCTTCCCATTCTCACTAAGCCACCGAGAGTACCTTCTGAATCACCAGATGCCGTGTAAATCAACAAACCGTGCATTCCATTATCGCCGTCACTGGCGTAGATGCGTTCTTTTAAGCTTGATTCGTTGTAGCCGCAGAAAAAGACGAGCTGCTTTATAAGCAGGTGGCTAAGAGTGTGAATCAAAGTATAGGTTGCTGATGGGCCTGATGCTGTAAGGAATCTTGTGAATTCATTCACTCCAATAGCCTGAATTCGATCTTGCACAGATTGATTAGTCAGCCATGCTTTTAGTTTCTCTGAAGAAAATTCAAAAAAGATCCCCTCGCCTTTTACCTGCTTCGCGGGCAGCCAGGAATTATCTCCGAGCACGCGACCTCTATTTAGCGCCAGCATTTTCTTACCCGCCTCAAAAATCAGGTTTGGCTGTGACTCGAATCTAGTGAACCCCCACATAGCGCTAGTTTCAACCAGTACTGGAACAAGCTTTACTTTGTCAAAGTTCTCAGTAACTACAGAAGCGTATCCACCCTCAGGTTCTTGAATGGTCAAGCGGTCATTTTCCAGTGTCTTTTCAAAAAGCTCATATTCTTTGCGAAGGTAATTTTGCCAACTGGCTTCTTCTGATTCACTTTCCTTGGTTTGAACAAGCCCGTAAATTTCATCGTAACCATCGGTTACTTGATTGTCTGAGAAAATAGAGAGGCCGTAATTATATTTCTTGTCTAGATCTCTGGCCGCCTTGGTAGACGAAACAGAGTCTTTCTCGTAAAAAGTTTTTATGGCTGATAGTTGTCTTGAGTTAAGCAGTGCCATCAGCTCTTCAGGTAACGCATTTTCAGATGCTGGGATGTATATTGAATTTTCTACTAGGGGGTAATAAACGTTCGATGAACCTCGAAATGATCCCCAAACATCCAATCGACATTTCTCAGACGATTTTTCTGGAGAGCCAAGCCATGGTCGAGCTCCAGAACACAAAAACTCCTCCCCTTGTTGAAGATGTGTGGATAGATGGCTTCTCTCGTTTTTTCCAGTAGCAGAGATGAAATCTAGGTTACGGGAAGCAGAACAAGAATCACAATAAACCCTTGTTCCTTGAGGGTTGGAGCTATCCGATGGTGCGAATCTCAAAATGCCCCCGCAAGCTGAGTTGACCGATTTATGGCACCATTTACCCCAAGGGAAATCATCAATATGGCCCGCTTTGCAAATAACGATGTACGGCACTTGCGCCATAATTGGTGCTTTGCTGGCACGACCAACGTGGTATGAGTCATCGCATCGAAGAGGGCCAACAAAATCTAGGGCCATTTGTTTCATCTTTCGACAAATTCTGCAGAAATACCATGTCGGGAATCTGAGGGTAGGAACTCTAGGTACGTATTTATTCAAGCCACCCATCTGGGAATCAGAACCTAAGTTTATGGATGGTGGTGAGAATAGCTGCTCAACTCCTAGCCTCTTTGCAAGTCTCCAATCCATCAACTCACAATCGTTTTTGAATTGGGCAGACTTACCACTGAACCAATAATCGAGACCTGCAATAATGAGACTCGTTCCGTCAGGCAACACAGTTAAGGATCCAACGCCAAAGGGGCTAATCAGTTGTTCGCGCCTTAGTTGGTTATTGTAATTCGCCATATTCCGCCTCTTCGTCTTCGTGCATCAATGCGTTCTTATATGCCTGAGTAATTTCAAGTTCAACGCTCTGATCTACATTTCGCATTGAAACCGGGATCACCCATCTGAAGCCTTCAATTTCTGGGTCTTCCTGTGAGGCTGCCAGAAGGCCATTTTGGGAACCATGTTGTGACCCCCACTCGTCACTACTAAAAACTGACCATTCTTTCAGAATCAGGGAGATTTCTCGGTCAAAATAATCCAGATCAGCCTTCGTGATGCCTATCTTTATGGCTCTTTCCCTGAGAGCCTTTAATATACTCTTCAACAGTTCGACATCGACATCTTTTGGTGCTGACTTTATAGGTGTCGTCATCCGAACGAAGGCAACAGCCGCGCCTCTCAGAGCTCTTTTTATGACGGGTGGCGAAAACGGAGTCACACTGGTTGGTTCCACCTGTCCATAAAGCTTTTCGTGATAGGAACGGAAGTGCTCGTAATGGCTCAAATCTCTGGGCCTATTGCTGGAATAAATGGTCACCACTAAACCAGGAGATACTTCGGGTCGCCTTCCCACTCGACCTGACACCTGAATGTATTGAGCGGTGGACTTAGGTTGACTGACGATTGTCATGAGGCTCAATCGCGAAATATCTACTCCAACTTCGATAATGTTAGAAGCCAAACACGCGTCCCAAATTCCTCTTTGATTAGGATTTGAAATCCCTCGATAAGGAGCCATGAGTTCCTCGAGAATTTTGGGAAGTTCGTGGCTAAGCCTTCGACTAGTGAGCTCATGGACATTATTTAGATGACGGGTGTCGTAACCATAGCGCTTCCTCATATCTAGCAAGTAGCTTGGAATGTCACCTGTATAGAGCGGAATTGTGTTTGATAGTTCTCGTATGCTGTTGAAGAACCATAGGTTTGTCCACCACGGATCCCGCTCAGAATCTGTTTCAAATTGCATCGGAGCTTGAGCCAAGGCCGCCCCTACCCTAACCTGAGCGCTCTGTATTGAGCCCAAACCAGGGGCGTTGACTCCAACGTAGAGACGGCCATCCTTTAATTCCCCATCCTCGTTCGTGTCCCACACTGCGAAGAAAGAATCAGAGGCATCCAGAGCAGGAGGTGGAAACAATGAGACTCTTTCTCGGGCGAAAATAGCTTTCGCCTGAGCCTTGTACCTTCTAATGGTTGCAGTGGACGAAATAATTTTCGGAGCGATTATTTTTCCTTCATTGACGTCTCTACAAAGCTCTTCTATGACCCCTTCATACATGCCGACCATTGACCCCAATGGACCGGAAATTAAGTGAAACTCATCCTGAATAATGAGAGTGGGCGGCGGTGACACTCGCTGACCGTCTGAGCCGATACCGAAGAGGCTTCTTGCAGAGCCATCCCACGCAAGTTGCGCAAATTTATCGACGGTTCCAATTACTAAGGTAGGAGGGAACTGGTAGATGCTTTCGTCTACTACTTGAAGGGGAAGCCTGGAAGAGAATTTACATTTCAGGTCAGGGCAGTGAAACTCAAATTTTTTCTTGCCCTGGGTTTTAATGCGATAACCGGCGGTAAAGTACTTTCTTTCTGTTGCGGCTGCATTTTCCACAACTGGTCCCATCTCGGCTCCACACCAAGGGCATTTCAAAACGAGAAACTGATTTGCAGCGCTCTTTCCATGGCGTTTTAGATTTCCAATCACTCTCACCGCTTGCTCTACTTTATTCGGCGTCACATCTCCCCCGAGCCAAGCACCTATCGAGAATTCTGCCTCACCAAGAAGTTCTGGAGAGTCTCGACGTATGCTCTCAAGGGAGCATATCAAGGCGGCAGCTCTTACAAACTGTTGCGTGGTCAACAACCTAAGCGTGTATCTCATGATGGCGACAGTTCCTAACCCATCAGATTTCAGCAGTCTTCGGTACAAAATAGTGTAAGCGGCTAGCCCGAGGTAGGCTTCAGTTTTTCCACCACCTGTGGGGAAAAATATTAGGTCTACTAATTCCCGATCTGGACTTTCAAGATTCGAACTCGATTCAATCGTTGAGAGTATGAAGGCAATCTGGAAAGGGAACCAGGTGCCTCCAGCCGCTTCGGGTTTGACTTCCGGATGTTGCCCTTCGACGCTGACCTGGCCTGCCTTGAAAGTAGTCTTTCTCGTGGGTAATTTTGATCTAATCTGTTGCTGCAAAATAGCAGAATTGGCAAGAGCAAAAGCATGAAATGCCCTTTCATCCAATTCAAGAACAGAAATTCCGCGGAGAATTCTTTCATGAGCCAGTCTGCACTCTTTGAGGTTCTGGGAAGCTGACTTCGAATAAAATTTCGATATCTCAACATCGTTTAGAGCAGTTTGTTCCTGTTTATCAATCCATTTTGCGTACTCATCGGCTAATTTTCTAAGTTCAATTAAGATTTGGTCCTTCGCATTAAGATTGCTGAACAGCAACATATCCAGGTTGGGTTGCGTACCGTCGGCAAAGACCACTTTAGGTGTGATACTTGGCGTTTCAAAAATTGGCATTGAGCAAGCCGTGATTAAATTTAAGGATTTGTGAGACCCCCTGCTCCACTCAACACCAATGTTGTGTCCGATGGCGAATGTCGGGTAGTTCTTGAACAGCAAAAGCGCAGATTCATCGTCAAGGTCCATTTCGAAATCCCGAGACGCCTCCGGATAAGGAAGAAACTCCAAATTTCCTTGTGTGTGACCTGACAAGTTGACCTGAAAGATGCTTTCTGTATCTGGATCCCCACTTGAGGTGTTTATGCACGAAACTGTGCAGACGAATGTGTCGTGATTGGTAGGCCTTACTTGAAGTTGTATTTCTAATACTGGATTTTCGTGGCTTGCTGAGGCAACCTGCCCATATAATCTTGTGTTCTTGAGGCAGCCAGCAATGTCAGCTGCCTGAAATTCCACTTCCAATTTGAAAGGTTCCCTATAGAACCACTTCTCATCTCTGACTTTAGCTGAACCTTCCCTACCAACGGCTACTGCAACTTTTTTTGCCCGATAGACCCCACCTGTAACAGTAATGCCAAGGGACCCGACTGTTGTTTTAGGGATGTGTATAGACATTCCAATACTTGAAATATTTCTCCAAGCTCTCTTAGATCGCAGTTCAAAGTCGGCCGGGCTAGTCTTTCCCTCATCCCCCTTAATCTCTTGATTAGAAAGATCGTCCACAATAGGGATTTGTTCTGACAAATCATCAGGGCTGACTTCATCTGCGGTTAGCGACTCTGACTCTTCAGTTCCAACTAAGTTTGGCTCGCCTTTGGGCGAAAGAACCCCAGCTCCGTACCTTTCCCTTGGCCTCGATCGTAATATCTCCTCACCTGAAGTGTCACTTATCCATGGGCCTGCAGCGTCTTTTCTATCAGTAAATCTTAATTCAGATTCCACCTCAAGCGGTTTGCCCTCATTCCTTGGGCCAACTATTTCCTCCTTAAGAAACCGAAGGACTTTTGCTCTAGTTTCGCTTGACATTATTCCACTCCTAAACTTTTCTTGAGCATTTTCGAAGCATCAGCAACGGCCAATATAGATAAGCGATCGCGAGCTCTGGTGAAAAGTACATAGAGGTACTCTTCTCGTTGAGGCCAAGATTCGAGTGTTTCAAGATCCATCGCGATAACGCATGCCGAATCTAGACCTTTAAATTTGGCTATAGATGTAAATGTAATTCGGCCGGGCTTTCTTTGATTTGCATTGACAAATTTAGAGGCGTATTTTGAATCTCCATATAAATCTTCAGGGAACTCTCGATCACTTGGAGAGAGAACAACTATGTCGTCGTAGGTGAACTTTTCGGCCCTTAAGTCGTCAATTGTTTGGTCTAATACATCAGTTATGTTCACTTCATCGCCCATGGGAATCAATTTTGGGGTGGGGTTTTCTCCATCTCTTCGAAACTTGGACCATTTAGGTGCTCTTGGCAAGGTGCTTTCGGTAAAGGACCCTATTTGGCTCGTGTTACGACAGTTTTGAGTCAAGCTTGCCACAGGTATTTCTCCATAAATATCCTGAAGTTTACCCAGCAGATTTTCCCCTCCATAAATTTGCTGGGAGTCGAAATCACCAAATGCCACCCAAGACCCATCTCGAAGACCATTCTTGAGAAGTTTGTCGATGAAGCCCAAACTGTCTGGATGAAAAATGTCTTGCGCCTCATCCACTATGAGGAAGTCGAATTTGTGTTCTATCGAAACCGGAAGGCCTGAATAACCAATCCTTTGAATTTCTTTTAGGGTGAAGGTTTTACCCTCTGACGATTCTGAGTTAGCCAGTTCTAGAGCCAGAGAATCAAAAGTTGAAACGACGACACCATTCAGATTCAAGTTCGATTTGACTTCATCTGCGAGTAGGCGATTAAAGCAAAGCAACAAGACTTTGTCCCCGCGCAAATTCCGCCTCTTTGCTATCTCCTGCGCCAATAGGGTTTTTCCAGTTCCTGCAGGTCCATTAAAAACCACACGTTTCATCTGAGAACAGAGATCAATGGCTTGGTACTGCTCAACTATAAAGTGAATTAGCTCGGCTTGTCGATTCTGTCTAATTTGCTTCTCTGAGAGGCAAAACTCGAAGTTGGGTCTAAGGAAATTTATTACTTCCTCTACCTCCGCTACCGTCATAGGGGAGCTAGTTGCGATTCTTTTGGAGACTTTTTCTCGAAGTCGAGAAATTTCCTTCTTTGCACTAACAAGCAATGACTCAGCCGCATTTGGTAAGTGAGAAACATCAAGGGCTTGCCAATTCGCCCATTCAACCGGTCCATCAATTTGAAAATCAAGATCTGTAAACCAACAAATATCCATAAAAACACGCTGTTTGGTCCAGGGGATGGCGTTATTTAGTTGTTCTCTAATTGAAAACATTGCTGTCTCTGCCTGTTCAAAAGGACTTTGCTTAATTTCCTTCGATTTGCCAAAAAACCACTTGCCATCAACTCTCTCTATGTAGGAATGGCTTTTGACCTCAAGAACTAGAAATCCAATCTCTGGGATGAGAATCAAAAAATCTGCTTCACCTCTTGGCTTAGTCACGTGACGGGCTATGTGGAGAGAATGAAAGATTACCCAATCTCTTGTTATCGGATCAGTTCTCAAGAGATTAAATAGTGTCTCTTCACCAGGTGATTCGCTATTGCAGTAATCCGGAATCATGCGTCCCAAAATTCGCCCTCACTATGCTCAAAAATTCTTTTCACAGCCGACTCTGGCACTTCATATGTTTCCGCACTAATAGAGAGGCATTTATAAGCTCCTAACTTGGCTACACTCGCCTCGTCCTCGATTTCCATTTCCAAATAGGAATCAGCTAGTAGCTCTGATAAATCTATTTCTTCGAAGGCTTCCTTTAAAACCTCTCTAAACTTGAAGCCAGCCTTCTTGTGGAACGCAAGCAAAGAATTCATGCTGGCTACAGTAGATTCAACTTCCATCCCCAAATAATCTATGAGGATTTCGAAAACGCGGTCAGCTTGCGGTCTAATGCTTCCCGCCTGTAACCACTCCTTAATCCATGGTCTCTGGATACCCCTCTGCCTTAAGTCAGACTCAACTACTGAAAGGCTTTTATTCGTAACTGCAGTTTGGAGCCTCGCTTTCCATTCCCGCTGTACTCGTCTCAGTTCCACACCTTGATCCCCTGCCAAAGAATCCGCCTGAGCTCGGATGGCTTCGCTATCGGATGAGCCAACTCTAAGTACGAGGAATTCGCCTGACTTTATTTGTGAACATTCTTTCCTCAACATTCGTCGACCTTCGACTTCGTTTGGATTAAGAACATCTATAGTTCCATTACTTTCGGGAAGGAATACTGCTTGCCCTGATGCTAGCAAAAAACACTTACACTCCACCCTGACTTCATCTGGGTGAGAGCTTAGCGAGGACAATTTAGACATTGTTAGGGAGCGAAATTGTTTAGAACTTAACTCAAGTTCTTCCTCGTTGTCTTCCTTAAAATTAGAGAACACTGACGCAGGCCCATTGGCATCACTGAGAAGGTTTACGTTTATTTTTAAAGGCAATTGGGCGATTTTGGAAAGTGGGCCCACAAAGAATTTTTTGTCTGGGTAAAGCGGAAAATCCAAGAAATATATGTCTTTAGCGTAATTGCTGGTAATTAGACGTTCTGGGATTTGGTTTGGACTACCAACCGACACAGTTGATCCAATGATTATCAATGTGTCGAATTTCATTCCTTTTAGCTGGGTGAAAGTCATGCAAGTCCAAGCACCCTGATCAATATCAAATAAAACTCTTCTAAACGGTTCTTTGGCCGATTCATACTTAATCAACACGGCATTTGACCGGTGCCCCTTTGTTCTAATCAAATCGACGAGCTTGGACTTCAGAGAAGAATCGTGCACTTGACTAATCAGCTTCAAATTGTTTGAGATTCTCCCTAAAACAGATTGTTGCTCAGCTGGCAGTCGGGTGGAGTTCTGCGAAATCAAGTCCAAAGCTGTTCGTATTAGACCCTGAAAGAAAGTATTCGAGATGTCGGATTCTGGATTGAATCTGAGGTGCCTTTCAATAAGGTAAAGATAATCCAAAATTACTTCCCAAGTATTCGAAACGGCGCTGAAGTCTTTGATTTGGTTTTTCAGAGATCGCCTATCTCTCATAAAAGTTATTGAGGGCTGATCCTCCACATGTTCTACGTATACATTTGGATTTAGATGGATTGACTGTAGTGAGACCGTCAAGAGCCACTCCTTTCGAATGCAAGCATTTCTACACTTTCAGGAAAAGGGGACGATTTCGAATCCCACTCAATTTTTTCCCCATAAGCGTACATTTGCTCTAAATAAGTTTGAACACTTTCTATAGAGTCCTCGTCCCTTGCCAGAACACAAACCGTAATTTTACTTTCGGAATCTTCCATGTTTTCTAAAATCGCTTTTGTACCAACGAGACAGGTCACTTCAACTGAATCTATTAGTCCGAAAGAATCTACCTTTAGGTCTTGCATCCTACTTAAGAGACTCTGTTTTGTATTGGCGACCAAGGTTGCTACTGCTTGTGTTTCTCCCTTTTGCATGGAATGCAGCAAGTCTTGTACTTGAGTGTTTAGGTGAGAAGTTGGGTCGTAGATTACCCATTCCAGTTCATGCGCATGCTCTGGGACTGTCCGCAACACTAGAAAAGGCCTTAGGACTGGTTCCTTCGAGTGCCTCAGGGGATCCATACGGTGGAAAATACGCTGATTCAAACTCAGTGCAGGATCTACCTTTGAATAATGACCTTCGGGCTTACCTAACTCGGCTGAAAGTAATTGGATTTTTGTTATGAATCTTGATGTAAAGCGTCGTCTTCCCACCTGAAGTTTTATGTAGGAGCTACTAGTGTCCACGTCACCGACTTCGCCAAAGTACACTTCGGTTCCCGTTTGACCAGATTCAATTCGGACAAGCATGCCAGGTTTAACATCATCTATATTGATTTCTTTCATGCCCGTATTGGAGAGCACGCGATTGAGAACCCCGTCTAAAAGTCCTAAAGAAATAGAGGACAAAGCTCCCTGCATTTGCGGAACACTTAGGACATAAAATCGCTGTTTATGACCCAAAGTGACTGTGTCTGAAGCTATTCGTTGGGCGCATGTCCACAATTGGCCCCACCAAGTTGGAATGGCTTGTGAATGACCCGTTTCGACGCTAATCTGAAATCCTTTGAGCTGTGTTTCATCTAGCAAGAAATTCCGCCTCTTTCCTGACTTGCAGCTAAGACTTAAATTCTAAGTTCCTCCTGTTGCAGTTTGGATACAAAACTATAACAATCGAGTTAAGTCACCGGATTTGAAGTTGTACTAGACCAAACCTCTAACAGTTAGTTCTGCGTGTAGTTCGGGATCACTCGGTTCAACTAGGAACTTGCCATCTGTGAAAACAATTACTGGGATGTTAGTTCTACCTGAAATGGCTCTGGCTTCTTCAGTGAACTCTGCTGACTGCTCAACATCTCTCTTCTCAAACTCAACATTTAGAGCTTTTAGCAGTGCTTCTGATCTTCTGCAGTCTCCACACCAGTCAGCACCATACATTACAACTTCAGCCATTTATTTACCTCAACCTGTTCTTATCTGAAATAACTAACTCTTCACCATCAAAACTAATGCCTGTTAGGTCCTTC
>Ga0214917_10008349_pt1 | contig 10192 bp, 9 predicted proteins | sample LL_1208_BB_MetaG_FD_177983 | JGI IMG/M metagenome (GOLD analysis project Ga0214917, IMG submission 177983) | Freshwater microbial communities from Lake Lanier, Atlanta, Georgia, United States - LL_1208_BB | ecosystem: Environmental > Aquatic > Freshwater > Lake | place: USA: Georgia | collected...
CGCTTCACCGACGTGGTGTAGATATGAGGTCTTGAACGCCCCGCGCACCTCTCTGATGAAGATCGGATTCGTGCAGGCACGACGAGCCATGGGGGTCGCGGTGCTCGTGCTGGCCACGTCACTTTCCGATCAATTCGGATGGGGGCGTGGACGTCGGAATCGTTGTGAGGAGCCTCAATGGTCGAATTGAAGGTCGCACTACGGGCGGCCGGCGAGAGTGCCCTTCGCATCAATGCGATGGCTGGCTGGTGGGTGTGCACTGGCAGACGGGGCAGCGAATGCATATCTGCAGCGAAGGTTGGCACTTTGATCCAATCGCCCAAGAAGTCAGAGTGATTGGCGGCGGAATCATCTCGGCTCGTTTCGTATCACCAAAGCCATATGGGACTCCGCCGCTCCCGCGATCGCAGTGGCCCAAGCGAGCCGACTTGTTGAAGTCAAGGGCGTGGGCGGTATCACAAGTCTGAGAAGATCTTCATCGAATAATCCTCGTCAGGAAACGTGAACTCGAGCAGGGCCCACACCATTGCCTCCAACAGAAACTCGACTTGATCTTTCGTGCTCACTGAGTCGTCAAGTTGGAGAATGTCGAGAAACTCGGGACGCAGTAGGTCTGCGAACTCAGAAATATCGTCATACTTGGGGTGGAATAGGAATTTTTCGCAGATGCAGTTGTCTGAATTGCCTGGCATCTCAGAAGTCCTCTCCGATGGTGTTGTGTTGGTCAGTCGCTGGTCGTTTGACCCAGCGAATTGCTGCTCCTTCTCGCACGATGGCTTCCCACTTGCCGTCGTCGTGCAGTATCGCAACGAGGAAGTGATCGCGAATAGCCCAGCCTGCAGCGTGTGCAGATGGCTCGACGGCGTCAATGTCGTGCAATCGTTGCATCAGGTCGTGATGAGTGAACTCCTGGAAACCCTTCAATAGAGACGGCGTCGAATTCGCCAGCGGGAAGAGACAATCGCTGATGTTGAGGTATTCAACGAGTTCTTCGCGTGAAATCGACTTCGCACGAGGGAAGTTCGGAATGTTCAACTCGAGACCCAACGGGTCGGTGTCGCTCGGCCGTAGCCGTGTCTTGTGTCGGGTACAGACCCGGAGCCATCGGACTCTCTTGCCGGTCGAGTCGAAATGCTCCCATTTCCAGCCGGCAACCTCATCACAGAAGAGACAATTGCCGCCGTGCTTGTTCACTTCGAGGTAGTAGCGCGGCTGGAGGTGCCAGCCAGGTGTGATGTCGGGTGGCGGCTCTTTCGGGTGCTTCTTGGGCATATTGGTCTCCTGTCGGTAGTTGGAGACGCCACGAGCACCAGTTCTTTTGCGCTCGTCGCGCCGCATCCCCGTTGTTGGGAGGCACCGTGGCCTGGTGGGCTCGGTTGCCACACCTCTTTCGAGGTGCTTCTAGATGCACTCCTCAGGATAGAGGAGGGGTGTGCTCAGTTCGATATCACACTTGGAAGCGGATTGTGCGTGGTGCTGGGAGTCGATGAGTAGTCAAGGAGTGATCAGTCGAGGGGGTCACTTCTGCCCAACCTCACTCGAGAGAGTGTGCAGCAACATTTGTCGAACATCCCAAGATTATGGTCAAATGGGGCAGGTTCGATTGGGGTTTTCAAGTTTGTATGTCACCAGATACTGAAGCTGATACTCAGTTAAGCCAGATTCGCTTATCTGGTTTTTCACCCCTGCCGCCAGATCCATCGCTTCCAGAGATTCTGACGAGAAGCGAGTATCCGTTGGCGCATGCGGTGGCAGAGCTGGTGGACAACTCGATTGACAGCGGCGCGCGTCACATCGTCATTCGACTGATTCGATCCACGCAGCGATTGCAGGCGCTTCAAGTCCTTGATGACGGCAAGGGCATAGATCCATCTATTTTCGACAAGATTATGCGTTTCGGATACAAGAGTCCGCATAAGTCGCGTGACATAGGTATGTACGGAGTGGGACTAAAGACCTCTTCGCTCTCACAAGCGGAGATATTGCTAGTGGTCTCACGTGTCAGGGGTAAGGCACCAGCAGGTCGCAAGCTTGTAAAGAGTGATTTATCGAAGCAGCAACTTGGGGTCATCCAGAGTTTGGACGCTAAGGCGTTCTTTAGCTCGTCAATGAAGAACCGTGAGAGTGCATTTCAAAGCGAGTTCGGAACAGTTGTTGAGTGGCGCGAAGTCAAAGACTTTCTGAGAAGCGAGGAAGGAGTGGAGTCTTATCTCAAGACAGCTCTGCTTGACCTCGACTCTCACCTGGGACTGGTCTTCCACCGATTCATTGAGCGAAAGCAATGCGCGATCATGCTCGAAGTTCAGCAAGGAGACTCGGTAGTTTCGAGAGTTACTGTTCGAGCAGTCAATCCCTTCAACTATCCAAAGTCGGGTGTGCGAGGTTGGCCTAAGCGGTTGACCCTTAAGATCTCACGAGGCGGTGGTATGAAGCCGCTCGTTGTTACAGCAACTGCCCACATCTGGCCCCCGAGGACAAAAGTTCCCGAGTACAAGATTCGGCGAGTGGGTGGGCGCGCTAACACCATCGACAGTCAGGGAATATATTTCTATCTCAACGATCGACTGCTAATTGCTGGCGGTTGGAGCAGCATCCGAACGCCAGAGGCACATCTTGCCCTGGCTCGGATGGAGATCACCTTGACCCGTGAACTTCAAGAGATCGTGGAAGTTGTGTACACGAAAGACAAAGCCATGGTGCCACTTTCGTTCATTCGCGCACTGCGCTCGGCAGCCTCGTCTGACGGAGCGACATATTCCCGCTGGATTGACCTCGCTCAGGAAACGTTCCGGACACCAAGCTCAACCGAACCGAAATTGCCTACCCTCCCGCTCCCAGGCGCAGGTATGCCAGATGATCTTCGACAATGTATTGAGCGAGCGGGCTTTCCCAAAGGGGAACGGATCAAGCTCAAGTGGGCTAAACTCCCAAGTAGTCAGATCTTCAGGGTCGACAGAAAACGGAAGCTTCTCCTCGTCAATGAGGAACACCGCCAGAAACTCTTACGAAGACTAGGGGGAGAAGCAGGACTAGAGGTAGTAGTGACGCTGCTGTACCACAGTCTCCGAGAACACTTCGGAGATAGATCTACGGAAAAACTGAAAAGGTTGGAGGAAATGATGAATGAGTCGATTATTACGGTGATCTCGTGAATCAAACAAGACGTGACTGGGTCATCAGCTGGCCGAATCTTGAGGGCCTTCTCTCCGAAAAGAATTCCTTCCGAATGCTGATCGCAGGTGCACAAAGTGCTTGGCTGGCATTTGATGCACCACGCGACGAGTTGCTGATTGAAATCGAGCAAACTCAGGCAATCCTCCCAAAGGTGCTTCCGCAAGCCATCTCACTCCGCATAGGTAGATCCGTGGATGGCAAGACTGTGCTCGTGCTGGCATCTGCAAACAGCGAGTTACGTCGGTACTTCTACGACTTTTCGGTTGAGGTCTTGGAACTCACTCAGATACAAGGGTTTTCGCCACATTCGGCCGTCGATGAAGCATGGAAACGATGGGGAGAGTTGATTGAGCAACAGTCCGTCTTGTCCAGGGAGCGGCAAGTGGGGCTTTTGGCAGAACTTCTCCTACTCAACAAACTTGCTAGTTCTAGGGGATGGCAATACGCGGTTGACGCGTGGCACCGCACCGCCCGAGCGGAGCACGATTTCTGCATTGAGCACTGCGACATTGAGGTCAAAGCAACAACTTCTGATCGACGTGTCCACACCATTGGCTCGGTCGATCAGTTGCAGCCTTCTCCCAACCGACCTCTCTATCTTCTCTCTAACCAATTTGCGGTGGCGCCCCGTCTGGCTGAGGAGTCCTTTAGCCTGGCCTCGCTCGTCGAATCGACTCTTGAACAACTCGATACGAATCCTTCGTTGCAACTAATGCTCAAAGAGAGGCTTGCACGAGCTGGTTGGCGTGAACATCACATGCCCTACTATCAGACAACATTCGTAGTACGAAGTGCGGCTCACTTGATTCATGTAGACGATCGTTTTCCCAGGATTGTTCCCGAAATGCTCACGGTTGCTCATGGTTCAGCAGCGAGCCGAATTGAGTCTGTCATGTACGCGGTTGATGTGTCTGGTCTTGGATGGAAAGACGGAACAGCGGAGTTTGAGAAAGTCTTGTCGTGATGCAGCTGTCAGTGGCACAACTTGAGTCAGTACAGCGCCGAGTTGCAAATCAGCAGCCAAGTCCTGACTCATTCCTGAGTGAGGTGAGAAGTGCTCTTGCGTTTCTCAACCTAAATATCTCTGTGTCGGATTTTGTCGCTCAGCTCGTCGGACATGTAGTAGCTACTGTCGACAAGCCCAACGACGTCACGCGGCTGCTCTTCTTGCAATGGATCAGTGATACCGATAGCAGGAACATCGAAGATCCAAACTCGTGGGCAGGTGGGACCGACGCTTTGACCAGAGCACGTCGACACCGGGTCTATGACTGTATGCAGCTCCAAGCAGCACAGCGTCAAGCGATTGATGAACACTTCCCAGTTCCGCACGACCCAAACATCGGCTTCAAGAGGGCTGACCACGTTGAGTGGTATGACGATGAGCGGCGAGTCCAGACTCGCCACTATGCGGAGTCGCTCGAGAAGTATCTGGCAGACGGGGGATGGTCCCCTCAGAACATCGCCCTGGTACGGCAATCAGCTGAGTACGTCGTTGGAAATCTCGCTGACCCGAACTGGGCTTCTGATCCAGCTTCCGCTCGGGTGTTTGCGGGTAGGGGATTGGTCGTTGGCTACGTGCAGAGTGGGAAGACCACGATGATGAACTTGACAATCGCAACTGCAATCGATGTTGGTTACAAACTCGTGGTGGTTCTCGGAGGTCTGACCGATCTACTGCGAAGGCAAACGCAACGCAGATTCGACAAGGAAGTTGCCGGCAAGAACGTTCTGTTACAGGACGTTGAAGTTCAGGAAGCCTCTGGATATCTATACGCGAAGGACTGGCCGTCATTTATCGAGCACCCAAGCCCGAGACCTGGAGTAAACCCGCGAAACATTGAGCGCTTGACTACTTTGCGAAATGATTACAAGAGACCAATTGGTAACGCATTTCCTCCTGCGTGGCTTGAGGATCCATCCTCATGTCGAATTGTTGTCATTAAGAAGAATAAGCAGAGACTCCAACAGCTCATCAAGGGGATTGAACAAGGCATCAGCAAAGAGTCTCGGCGCAAGCTGAGTGTCCTGATTCTGGATGACGAGTCAGATCAGGCGACAATAAACACTGTTGATCCTCGAAAGTCCAAAGAGAGAAAGGGAATCAACCAGCAGCTCACTAAGCTCCTCGAGCTTTTGCCGAATGCTCAGTACGTCGGTGTGACAGCGACTCCTGCTGCCAACTGCTTTACAGATCCGACTGATGCTAACGACATCTACCCTCGCCATTTCATTCTTCCATTGGCACGCCCGGATGGGTACATGGGAATCTTGGATTTCCATGATCTTGATGAAGAACTAGTTCCCATCCCCGACCCGCTGCCACAGCCGAAGAAGCAGCTTCACATCAGGAATATCGAAACTCCTCGTGATGAGGACGACGACGAGCTGAGGTCCGCACTCGATGCTTTCGTGCTCACTGGGGCCCTGAAGTTATATAGGCAGACGACAGGTACGTACTCGAATAAGCAGCGACATCACACTTTCTTCTATTCGGACTCAACGTTCATTGCCGATATGAAGGCTGCCCGTGACAGGATTCTAAGTCTCTGGGAGAATAGTGCTTTTGAATCTCTGGCGGGTTTGAAGAGGCTTAGAGCAATCTACGAGTCGGACATTATGGGCCAAAGCCCTCATCGAGGAATGGGCAGTTACTTTCCTGCAAGCTTTGAAGACTTGAAGCCCTTTATAAGCGAAGCGATACATCGAATTGACCAACCATTCGACGGCCACAAACAAGTTCTTGTAGTCAATGGTAAGAAGGATTCCGCCCAGATCGATTTTCAGGTCATGGACATCTGGAAAATCGTTGTCGGCGGCATGAAGCTCTCGCGCGGCTACACAATTGAAGGCTTAACTATCACGTATTTCCGACGAAAGTCGACCAACGAAGCAGCCCTTATGCAAATGGGTCGCTGGTTCGGATATCGCGCAGGGTACAGAGACCTTGTAAGGTTATGGATTTCTCGTCGTGAGGCGGCGCGGCCGCAGCCAGTAGACATCTACGACTTTTTTGAGTCCGTATGCATTGACGAGGAGACGCTGCGCAGAAAATTTCGCGAATGGTACGAACAAAGAAACCCCGATGGTTCGCGAATTACGCCAATACAGATTCGACCCCTCATCTCAACTGTTGACTCGCGACTGAAGCCGGTCGCAGGCAATCAGATGTGGAATGCACGTCTGGAGAGTATGACTTTCAGTGGTGTTCGTGAAAATACCGTCTTTGGCGACGATGCAAGTGAGCTAGCGCACAATGAAAGGCTTTGGAAGACGCTGTTATCCGAATTCACATTGTCCCAGGCTCACATTGGTGCGAAGAGATTCTTCTACACCGAAGATATCCCGAGCGACCGAATGATCAGTGTTCTCGGATCCGTACGGCGCCCGAATGTATCGAGCAGCGTGACAAGCGAAGCCCTCTTTGGATCGTTTCTGCAGAGCAAGGATTGCCGCATCAGAACTTGGACTGTTCTCCTGCCTCAGATTGGGAAATATGAGAAGTTATGGACGGTGAATGACGAGATCGCGCTCGCAGAGATTGAACGCGGTTGGAAAACGCCTCCGAGGATGCGCCTCAAGACAATTGGTGACAAGGGAGACAGAGTGGTTGGCCATCTTCTGTCGGAGACTGATTATCCACCCGACACCAAGCCAGAGTTCGTAGCCCAGATTCCTCAGGAGCTGAAAGACCTGGCTTCTAATGATCGCGCCGTAGTTCTTCTGTATCCGATTCGGCCGAAAGGTCATACCGGAAAACCGATTCTTGGATTTGAAGTGTTAGTGCCTGAACATCCAGTCAAGTTGGGTTGGGTGGTAGTCGAACCAAATCAAGATTTGCCAATCGTTGCGACGAGAATTCCGAGGATTTAGTTCAGTTGAAATGGGGTTTCTTGCCGAGCGTCGGCTAGTTCACCGGTAGCGGACCTGCAAATTGAGCGTGAGCTGGCAAGTGCCAGCACCTCTCGAAGTTCGGCCGAACTTATGGCGGCTACGGCTAGGTGTTTCGAATTTGGACATTTGTAACAGAAACTCCCGGTGCTCATCCGCGTTGCCTGGCGGAATACCGACCAAGTCGCCTGAACTGTCGACAATCAAAAGCCCGCCAGGAGCGCTACGTTTTCCGTCCCACGGCTTCGATGGAACCATTCCATAGGTCGCCGCTTCAAGGAAATCTTTCAACTTGTGGTGGTAGAAGACGGCTGGGTTCGAGACCGCGAGCGGATTATCCTTCGCAAGAAAGTCAGCGATGGGCTGCAAGCCGCCAGTCTTTCCGCATCTCATTGAGTAGTAAGCGAGCATGGCAGAAGCGATTACGTCAATCATCCGTGAATCAAGAAGTGAGAGATTGTCGGAGAATGTTTGGTGGCTCTTGACGAGAGTCAATCTGTGACCCGAGTCAACAAGTTCTCGACACATGTTGCGAATTGGAAGCGAGTTCAGACGTTCAATCTCGGTCGCTGAGATAGATGGTGAGATTTCATAGGTGAAATTGGTGGCCATTCCCGCATTGAAGAGAGTTGGTGACGAGCCCAAGAACGACTTGATGGTGTAACCCTGAAGACCTGTCGCACCAGTGAGCGGATCTAATACATCGATGAAGATGTCTGACTTTTCGCTACCTGTCTTGAGTTGAGAAATTTCGAGGAGGGTTAGCAGGTCACCACCTTCGGATGTCGAGAACACCCACTCACCAACTCGAATCGCTGGCAAGAGGCTGTCCCGCTTCGAGCAGATTCTCGACCGGCGCACCTCGTGGCCAGTTGTCGCAATCCGTATGACGTCCCCGTCAATGACGAAGTCAGCCTTGCTCGAGCTACTGCGAGAGATACTCATCACCTGAAGTTGGCGAGTTGGCTCCTCGGGTCGATACTTGCCGACGACTACCTTGCCTTTGCAGAGAAGCTCGGCAAGCACGAGCAGTTCAGTCCACTCTCCCTTGTTGTACTGCGGGGCAGAAAGTCTGTCAGAGACCAAGTGCCCGCACGATTCGTTTGACGGTCGCCTCAATCGCGGGCACCGAGACAGAGTTGCCGAACTGCTTGTAGGCCTGGGCGTCAGCCACGGGGATGATGAACGAGTCGGGGAAGCCTTGCAGACGCGCCCACTCACGGGGCGTCATCTTTCGAATACCGTGACGGTTTACTGGGCCCTTGATGTTCGTCTTGGGAGTGAAGTCACGCAGCCGCTTATCGACCACAAGATTGCGCTCTCTTCCCATTCCGCCAACGACGATCGCACTGGCGATATCCGAGTCGCTCTTGATATCAAACCCGAAGCCGTTACCTTTCGCGGCGTGACGGTCGCGGTGGCGAATGAGGGTCTCGAGATATCTATCGGAGAGGTAATACTTCGTGGACACGACCTCTTGTTCCTTGATATCAGCGATCGTCGTAACTTTTCCGAGTGGATGCGGGAACTCGAATCTGCCCGCGGCCGCCTGACTCTTGAAGCCAACAATGAAGACCCGTTCACGGTTTTGGGGGACCCCGAAGTCTTTGGCGTTCACGATCTGCGTATGCACGTGGTAGCCGAGGTCTTCTTCAAGTGTCCTCATAATCGTGGAGAATGTGCGTCCGCGGTCATGGCCAGCAAGACCCTTCACGTTTTCGAGAAAGATTGCCCTTGGCGAGTGGTCTTCGATGATCCGTGCAAGATTGAAAAAGAGCGCTCCACGCGTGTCGCTAAAACCGCCCTTGAAGCCTGCGATCGAAAAAGCTTGGCAGGGGAAGCCGCCGGCAAGAATGTCGTGTTTAGGGATTTCCGCCGCAGCTCGCTTCTCATTTGCAATCTTTGTGATGTCTCCGAATGGAATCTCACCGAAGTTTGCAAAGTAGGTCTGCTGGGCAGGACGGTCCCATTCGGAGCTGAATACACATCGACCCCCCGTGCGTTGAAAGGCGAGTCGAAACCCGCCGATGCCAGCGAAGAGGTCGATGAACGTGAAGCGACTTGTCTTCGGCGGCTGGAATGGGGCTTGGCACTCAACGTCTGCGCCACGGATGAGCGCCTTGTGCTCTGGCGAGAGCCGACTTTCTAGCAGCGACCAGAAGTGGCGTTGTTGAGGCGTCGCGATGGACTGCAGGTAGTGGGTGACCTCAGGAAGCAAGGAGTAGTCGAGCCCATCAGCCTTAAGCCATGCCACCAATTCGTCGACCGTCTGAGGAGGTAGCGCCCGGTCTCGCTCGGTTGCCAAAGACTGACGGGTCACATGGTCGAGATTAGACGCTGGGTGTAGCGAGTTACGTCAACCAGTGAAGATGCATTCTCTCAATTCGTGCAGGCAGTGATGAAAATCAAGGACTGCCCGTTGAACTCTTTGACCGCACTACCCGTGTCCTCCCAGATTTGCCGACCTTGATGAGTGCTTCCCAGGTGCCGTTGCGCAGCAGGGTCGCTTGAATGAATCCCTCGCGTGGTTCCCAGCCCGAGAAGTGGTCGCTTCGCTTGACGGCGCGCAGGGCCTGCAGGTGTTTCATGAGGTCGGGGTGGCTGAAGCGGGTGAACTTCCAGTGTGATGCCGACGTCAGGCCGCGTTGGTGGGCGATGAAGTGGCAGTGGTGCAGGTAGTCGGCCAGTTCGTCGCGGGTGATCACCATGCCGCGGGGTGCGGTGGTGTCGGTGCGCACCAAGAGCTGGGGGTCGTCGGCGTCTCGCTCGAATCGGTCCCAGTGGTTCATGCACACCGGGATGACCTCGACTTCCACGCCGCGATTGTCGAGATACCGCCACAGCGCGTCGGCCACACCGCCACAGACGGTGCAGTGCCGGTTGCCGGTCTGCAGGGGGAGACTGTTGCGCTCGACGAGCCGCCAGCCTTCATGCCAGCTCGTGTCTATTGTCTCGGATGGTCGACGTTTCATATTGGTCTCCGGTTGGTAGTGGGAGACGCCACGAGCACCAGTTCTTTTGCGCTCGTCGCGCCGCATCCCCGTTGTTGGGAGGCACCGTGGCCTGGTGGGCTCGGTTGCCATCACTTGTCGCCAAGTGACTTCTAGATGCACTCCTCAGGATAGAG
>Ga0214917_10008350_pt1 | contig 10192 bp, 3 predicted proteins | sample LL_1208_BB_MetaG_FD_177983 | JGI IMG/M metagenome (GOLD analysis project Ga0214917, IMG submission 177983) | Freshwater microbial communities from Lake Lanier, Atlanta, Georgia, United States - LL_1208_BB | ecosystem: Environmental > Aquatic > Freshwater > Lake | place: USA: Georgia | collected...
CTTGCCGGAGCAGAGCAGGATGCGTCGGATGTCGCGGGCCGGCACCGCCGCCGCGTCGGGGATGACCCTCTGGAACGTTCCCTGGACGAGTTCGTCCATGCTCGACACGCAGGCCGGATTGCGGAGCAGGCTCTTGGGCGTCATCACCACCAGCGGCTTGCGCCACACCCGCAGCACCTGCCGCCGCAGGCAGTGGAAGATCTGTGCCGGGGTCGTCGGCTGGACCACCTGGATGTTGTCCTTCGCGGCCAGCGACAGGAACCGCTCGAGCCGCGCGCTCGAATGCTCGGGCCCCTGGCCCTCGAAGCCGTGCGGCAGCAGCATGACGATGCCGGAGAGCCGGTTCCACTTGTCCTCGGCGCTCACGATGAACTGGTCGATCACCACCTGGGCCACGTTCACGAAGTCGCCGAACTGTGCCTCCCACATGACGAGGCCGTCGGGGCAGTCGAGGCTGTACCCGTACTCGAAGCCCAGCACACCCATCTCGGAGAGCGGGCTGTTGTAGATCTCCACGGGCGCCTGGTCGGGGGAGAGGTGCTCCAGCGTGCAGTAGGTGTCGTCGGTCACCGCGTCGTGGATCACCGCGTGCCGATGGCTGAAGGTGCCGCGCTGGCTGTCCTGGCCCGAGAGCCGCACCCTCATCCCCTGGGTCGCCAGGCTCGCCAGGGCCAACGCCTCGGCGGCCGACCAGTCGAGCGGCTGCCCGCCGCGTGCCATCTGCTGCCGGCCCTCCAGAAACTTCTGGATCTTGGCATGCGGCTGGAAGCCCTCGGGCAGGGCCACCAGCCGGTCGAGCAGGTGCTCGAGCACCTCCCGCCGCACGCCCGTGTCGACGTCGGCCGCCTCGCGTTCCCGGCCGCCGACGTAGAACGCCCAGACGCCACCCACGTCGCTGCGATGCACGTAGTCGTCGCTCTTGGCGACCGAGAGTTCCGCGTCGAGCCGGGCACGGTGCTCGTCGGCGATCTTCATCGCCTCCTCGCGGGTGATCTCGCCGAGCTTGAGCAGCTTCTCGAGGTAGCTTTCGTGCACGCTCGGCCGCCGCTCGATCACCCGGTAGAGGGCGGGCTGCGTGAACGCCGGCTCGTCGGCCTCGTTGTGGCCGCGGCGCCGGAAGCAGTACATGTCGATGACCACGTCCCGCTGGAACTCGCGGCGGAAGTCCATCGCCAGATTCACCACCTGTGCGACCGCCTCCGGATCCTCGCCGTTGACGTGGAAGATCGGGATCTGCAGCATCTTGGCGACGTCGGTGGCGTACATGCACGACCGCGACTCGCGGGGGCCGGTCGTGAAGCCGATCTGGTTGTTGACGACCACGTGGAGCGTGCCGCCGGTGCGGTAGGCCTCGAGTTCGCTGAGGTTGAGCGTCTCCTGGATGATGCCCTCGCCGGCGAACGCGGCGTCGCCGTGGATGAGGACGACCATGCCGTTCTGCCGGGCGGCGTCGGCGGAGCGGTCCTGCCGGGACCGCATCCGTCCGATGGCCACGGGGTTGACGAACTCCAGGTGGCTGGGATTGAAGCACAGGGTGAGGTGCACGCTGCGGCCGTTGGCCGCGGCATAGTCGGTGGAGTGGCCGAGGTGATACTTCACGTCGCCGCGGCCCACGTGCAGCTCGGGGTCCATGTCGGCGAACTCGCGGAAGATGCGTTGCGGGCTCTTGCCCATGATGTTCGCCAGGACGTTGAGCCGGCCCCGGTGGGCCATGGCCAGGACGATGTCGTTGATGTCCTGCGACGCGGCCCGCTCGATCGCCATCTCCACCAGCGGGATCAGGCTCTCGGACCCCTCCAGCGAGAAGCTCTTGGCCCCGAGGAACCGCTTCTGGATGAACTCCTCGAACACCGCCGCGGTGGTCATCTGCCGGTAGATCCGCAGCTGCTGCTTGCGGTCGAGCTGGATGCGGTTCTCGCACCCCTCCATCCGCACCTGCAGCCACTGGCGCACCCGCAGGTCGTCCATGTGCATGAACTGCACGCCGATCGAACGGCAGTAGGTGTTGCGCAGCCGCTTGATGATCTGCCGCAGCGACATCGACTGCGGCCCCTCGATCGTGTCGGTCGAAAACGACCGATCCATGTCGGCCTCGGTGAGGTGGTAGAACTGCGGATCGAGTTCGGGCAGGCCCGGCCGCGGCCGGCCGAGCGGATCGATCTCGGCCATGAGGTGTCCGCGGACGCGGTAGGCCCGCACGAGCTGGTCCACTCGATCCTGCAGGAACGCCACCCGCTCCTCGCCCGCCGTGCCGCTGGCCAGCGGCAGCGGCAGCGGCATCGCCTCGCCCGCCGGCGCGGCAGGCAGCCGCACGTCGCCGTTGGCGATCGCCACGGCGTGCCCCGTCGCGATGCCGTCGGGGGCGACCAACTTCTTTACCGGAGGCGGCGGCACCGGCGCGGCCCCGTGAGCCCGGCCGTTGCCGGAGTACGGCGGAGCGGCCCCGCCGGGCACCCCCACGGCCGCACCGTCGCCGAGGGAGTCGAAATAGCTCCGCCACTCCGGATCGACGCTGGCGGGATCGTGCTGATACTGCTCGAAAAGCTCCTCGAGAAACGCGAGGTTCGCGGTCCCCGCGGCGTCGATGCTGTCGGACGTGCTCACTGGTGGCCCTGCACTTCGAGGCGTACGGTCGGAGGGGAAACGGTGGCGACCCACGCCACCGGGACGGACATCACATGGCCAGCAGCAGCCGCCCCGGACTCTCGAGATACCCGATCACCTCCTTGAGGAACCGGGCGGCGGCGGCGCCGTCGATCACACGATGGTCGTAGGAGAGCGACAGCGGCATCATGAGACGGGGCTCGATCCGGTCGTCGCGGACGACCGGCAGCTTCCGTGACCGTCCGACGAGCAGGATCGCCACCTCGGGCCAGTTGATGATCGGCGTCGAGTAGGTGCCACCGATCGCCCCGAGGTTGCTGATGGTGAACGTGCCGCCCCGGAGGTCCTCGATACCGTACTGCGCGTTCTTGGCCTTCTCGGCCGTCTCGGCGACCGCCTGGGCGATCTGGGGAATCGACAGCTCGTCACAGCCCCGCAGGACCGGCACCACCAGCCCGCGCGGCGTGTCGACGGCGAGCCCGATGTTGACGTAGTCCTTGTAGATCAGTTCGCCCTTCTCCATGTCGAGCGAGGCGTTCACCACGGGGTGCTGCCGCAGCGACAGGCTGACGGCCTTGATCACGAAGCCCAGCGCCGTCAGCTTGACGTTGCTCTTGGCGTATTCCTGGGCGCTGGCCTTCCGCAAGTGCTCGAGCTCCGTGACGTCCGCGTCGTCGAAGTTCGTGAGGTGCGGGATCGTGGACACGCTGCGGACCATGTTGGCGGCGATGGTCTTCCGCATCCGCGAGAGCTGCTCGCGCCGCACCGGGCCCCAGTCGTCCCGCTGGGTCGATCTCGATTCCGCGGGTCGCGACCGGCCGGCCGTGCCCTGGCCACCCGCCGCCCTGACCGCGGCGATCACGTCTTCCCGGACGATCCGCCCGCCCGGACCGCTGCCTTTCACGCGGGCCAGATCGACGCCCAGTTCCCGCGCGAGCCGACGGACCGCCGGACCGGCCGGATCGACGGGAGCCGTCATCACCTCGCCATCGTCATCCTCGGTGAAGGCCGGTGCGGGTGCGGGTGCCGGTGCCGGCTCCACCGGCACGGGAGCCGCCGCGCGAGCGGCGACCGGTGCGGCGACCGGTGCGGCGACCGGTGCGGCGACCTGCGGCGACTGGGCCGCCGGCCGCGGCGGCGCGGCCGATCCGGCGGCATCGAGCACCACGAGCGTCTGGCCGACCTTCACGGTGTCGCCCTTCTTGACGAGCACCTCCGCGATGCGGCCCCCCGGAGGACACGGCACTTCGATCACGGCCTTGTCGGTCTCGACCTCGAGCAGAGCCTGGCCGGGCTTCACGACGTCGCCGGCCGACACGAACACCGTCACGACGTCGCCGGACGCGATGTTTTCGCCCAGGTCGGGCAGTTTGAATTCGGTTGCCATGGACTGCGTTGCTCTCGTGGTGCGCTGGTGGAAAGGGGCCGGCGGGACGACCGCCGCCTGCGGCGGCGAACCGCTTTTTCAAGTTCAGGGGAAGTGCTTCAAGGGACGTCTGTCACGAACAGGGCTCTACCAAACGGGTGTGGGGAACGATTGTGTGAAGGACTGTGCTTCGCGGACCCGACTCCCGGGGGCCGTTCGACGGGGGAGCCGACGACGCACTCCGCCGCCGCACGGCTCAGGCCGAGGCCGCATCGGCCTTGTCTGGATCCACGCCGAGTCGCCGGATCGCCTCGGCCACCACGTGTGCCCCGATGGCCCCGGCCGCCGCCAGCCGCGACAGGGTGCCGATGGCGATGCACTCCGCATCGACCTCGAAGTGCCGCCGCAGCGGCCCCCGCGTGTCGCTGCGGCCGAAGCCGTCGGTTCCGAGGGTGAACAGCCCCCCGGGGATCCAGGGATCGAGCTGCTCCGGCACCGTCCGCACGTGATCGCTCGCCGCCACGAACAGCCCGTCCGCGCCGGCGACGACGTCCTCCAGATAGCTGCGACGCGGGGCCGACTCGGGATGCAACATGTTCCAGCGGCGGCACTCCAGCGCCTCGCGGCGGAGTTCCTTCCAACTGGTCACGCTCCACACGGTACTGGCGACGCCCCAGTGCTCCGCGAGCAGGTCCGCCGCACGGATCACCTCGCGCAGGATCGCGCCCGACCCGAGCAGGTTGACGTGCGGCAGCGGGCCGGCCGCCGGCGCGACCGCCGGCACGTCCCGCAGCCGGTACATCCCCCTGAGGATGCCCTCCTGGCAGCCGGGGGGCATCGGCGGCATCTCGTAATTCTCGTTGTAGACGGTGATGTAGTAGATCCAGTCCTCGCCCTTGGCGTACATCCGGTCCATGCCGTCGAGCATGATCACCGTCGCCTCGTAGACGAAGGCCGGGTCGTAGACCTTCACCGTCGGATACGCGATCGCGAACAGCTGGCTGTTGCCATCCTGGTGCTGCAACCCCTCCCCCGCCAGCGTCGTGCGGCCGGCCGTGCCGCCGAGCAGGAACCCCCTGGCCCGGCAGTCGCAGGCGGCCCAGATCTGGTCGCCGATCCGCTGGAACCCGAACATCGAGTAGTAGATGAACATCGGGATCATCGGCACGCCGTGACTGGCGTAGGCGGTGCCCGCGGCGATGAAGCTGGAGATGCTGCCCGCCTCGGTGATGCCCTCCTCGAGGATCTGCCCGTCCTTGGCCTCGCGGTAGTACAGCAACTGGTCGGAATCGACCGGCTCGTACAACTGCCCGCTGTGGGCGTAGATGCCGCACTGCTTGAACAGCGGATCCATGCCGAAGGTCCGCGATTCGTCCGGCACGATCGGGACGATGTACCTGCCGACGTGCTTGTCCTTCAGCAGCGACGCCATGAGCGTGACCACGCCGGTCGTCGTGGAGACCTCGCGGCCCGCGCTCTTCTCGATGAAGCCGACGTACTCCTCGAGCGCCGGCGTCTTCAGCAGCGGGGACTGCCTCGGCCGGGTGGGCACGTGCCCGCCGAGCGCCTCGCGGCGCTCCCGCAGGTACTTCATCTCCGGCGCATCCTCGGGCGGGCGGTAGAACGGGGCCTTCGCCACCTCGTCGTCGGAAATCGGGATCCCGAAGCGGGTGCGGAAGGCCCGCAACTCCTCTTCGTTGAGCTTCTTCTGCTGGTGGGTGACGTTCCGCCCCTCGCCCACTTCGCCGAGACCGTATCCCTTGATCGTCTTGGCGATCACCACCGTCGGCTTGCCATGACACTTCATGGCGGCGTCGTAGGCGGCATAGACCTTCTCGGGATCGTGGCCGCCGCGGCGCAGCTTCTTCAGCTTCTCGTCGGAGAGGTGGGCCACCATCTCCGTCAGTTCGGGATCGCCGCCGAAAAAGTGCTCGCGGATGTAGCCGCCCGGCATCACGACGTACTTCTGGTACTGGCCGTCGACGATCTCGTTCATCCGCTTGACGAGCTTGCCCTTCTCGTCCTTCGCCAGCAGCGGATCCCACTCGTCGCCCCAGATCACCTTGATGACGTTCCACCCGGCACCGCGGAACACGCCCTCCAGTTCCTGGATGATCTTGCCGTTGCCCCGGACCGGGCCGTCGAGTCGCTGCAGGTTGCAGTTGATCACGAACACCAGGTTGTCGAGCTTCTCCCGGGCCGCGAGCGAGATCGCCCCGAGCGTCTCCGGCTCGTCGCACTCGCCGTCGCCGATGAAGCACCACACGTGCTGCCGGCTGGTGTCCTTGATGCCCCGGTCCTGCAGGTACTTGTTGAACCGGGCCTGGTAGATCGCCATCAGCGGGCCGAGGCCCATCGACACCGTGGGAAACTCCCAGAAGTCGGGCATGAGCCAGGGATGAGGGTAGCTGGAGAGACCGCCCCCCTGGGCGAGTTCACGACGGAAGTTCTCCAGCTTCTTCTCGCTGAGCCGCCCCTCCAGGAAGGCACGGGCATAGATGCCCGGCGAGGCGTGCCCCTGGAAATAGACCTGGTCGCCCGAGGAGTCGTCCCCACGGCCCCTGATGAAGTGATTCATCGCCACCTCGACGAGCGTCGCCGAGGAGGCGAACGTCGAGATGTGGCCGCCGATGCTCTTGTCCTCTCGATTCGCCCGCACCACCATCGCCATGGCATTCCAGCGGATGATGCTCTTGATGCGGCGTTCCAACTCGCGGTTGCCCGGGAACGGCGGCTGCTTGCTCGCCGGAATCGTGTTGATGTACGGCGTCGTCGTCGAGAACGGGATCGGCACGCCCAGCCGGTAGGCCTCCTGCTCGATCGCGTGGAGCAGGTAGGCGGCACGATCGGCGCCCCGGCTCGTGAACACGTACCGGATGGAATCCAGCCATTCGGTGGTCTCCGTCGGGTCGACGTCCACCGCGGCGACGCCGTCGGCCCGCACGGGCTGACCGCTCGTGCTGTCGCTCATCTGGCCGATCGACATCGGCGCATGGGCGCCGCGGGGCAGATCCCCACCCGCCCCGATCGAACCGTTCGCCGCTCCCGCCCTCGCGCCTACGTCGCTGCCGGTCTGATCGATGTCGGGGCTGGCCATGGAGGTCTCCGGAAAGGTGGGCGAACTTTTCCCATTATTCCGATGATTCCAAGGGGCGTAAAGCCCATTCACCGCCCCCCGTTCCTCAGCCGCCCGCTCGCGGCCTGTAGATCTCGGTAGCGAGCCCGAAGTAGTTTTCGGCGGAAAACGCCACGGTCTCGCCGAGCGTCGGGTGCGGATGGATCGACTCCATGAGATCCCGCGCGGAGCAGCCCATTTCGATCGCCAACACGCCCTCCGCGATCAGTTCCCCGGCGCCGGCACCGACGATGCCGACGCCGAGCACGGCGTCGGTCTCGGGATCGAGCAGGAGTTTCGTCATGCCGTCGGTGCGGCCGAGGGCGTGGGCACGTCCGCTGGCAGCCCAGGGGTAGCGGCTGATCTCGACGCTGCGGCCCGAGGCGGTCGCCTCCTGCTCGGTGAGCCCGGCCCAGGCGATCTCCGGATCGGTGAACACCACCGCCGGGATGGCCCGCGGCGCGAACATGGCGGGTTCCCCGTGCAGCGACTCCACCGCGACCTTCCCCTGGTGGCTGGCGCGATGGGCGAGCATCGGCTCGCCGCAGACGTCGCCGATGGCGAGGATGTGCGGGTCGGAGGTGCGTTGCCGGTCGTCGACCTGGACGAATCCCCGGCCGTCGATCGTCACACCGGTGTGCTCCAGCCCGATGCCGTCGGAGTTGGGCCGACGCCCCACGGCCACCAGCACCCGGGAGAACACGCGGACGCTCGGCCCATCCGGTCCCTCGAAATGCACCCGCACGCCGTCGCCGGCATCCTCCAGCTTCACGACCTTGGTGCGGAGGTGGATCGCCTCGAACAGTTTCTCAAGCCGCTGCTGCAGCGGCTTGACGAGATCGCGGTCGGCGCCCGGCAGGAGCGTGTCGGTCAGTTCGACGACCGACACCCGCGTGCCCAGTTCGCCGTACACGGTGCCCATTTCCAATCCGATGTAGCCGCCGCCCACGACCAGCAGCGACTCCGGGATGTCCGCCAGTTCCAACGCACCGGTGGAATCCATCACCCGCGGGCTGCCGATGTCGAAGGCCGGGATGCGCGCGGGCCTGGAGCCGCTGGCGAGCACGCAGTGGTCGAAGGTGATGGTCTGGCTGCCTGCGGCGCCGCCGCGCACCTCCAGCGTGTTCGATCCGGCGAACCGGGCCTCGCCCCGCACGATGGTGACGTTGCGGCGGCGGGCCAGTTGGCCGAGACCGCCCGTGAGCGTGGCGATCACCTTCTCCTTGCGGGCCCGCAGGCCGTCGATGTCCACCGTCGGACGCTGGAAGACGATGCCCCAGTCGCGCATTTCCCGCGTCTCGGCGAGCACCCGCCCCACGTGGAGCAAGGCCTTGGAGGGGATGCAGCCGCGCAGCAGGCACGTGCCGCCCAGCCGCTCGTCCCGTTCCACCAGCGTCACCTCCATGCCGAGATCGGCGGCCATGAAAGCCGCGGCGTAGCCGCCCGGACCGCCTCCCAGCACCACCAGTGGAACGTGCATCGCTCGGGGATCTCCTCGGAGTCGGGGGGGCGTGACGGGCGGCGGGAAACGGCGGCGAACGACCGCCGGCCCGGACCAGCGGCCCGGACCAGCGGCGCGGGCTCGTCGGGATGGGCCCGGGGGGTTGGGATCGATTCCCGAACCGCCGATGTTGTAGTTTCGCGTCCGGAGTTGTTCAAGAAACGGCCCGCCACCGCGCGGCGTTTCGGTGTGCCGGACGTCTCGAGACGACGGGGATGGCATGGCGGCGACCGGGTTCATGGCGCGGCTGCGTCGCTCCTGCACGCTGGACGGCAGAAGCCTCGCCGCGTTCCGGATGGCGATCGGGACGCTGGTGACGGCCGATGCGCTGCTGCGGACCCGCGACGTCGGCCTGATGTTCGCCGCGGACGGCATGTTTCCCGCGCAGCTCCTGCGCGCGTGGTTCGCCGACCCGTGCGCCTGGTCGCTGGCCGCGTGCAGCGACGCCTCCTGGTGGGGGCCGTTCATGCTCGCGGCGGAGGCGGCGGCCGGGCTCATGCTGGCGGCGGGCTGCGCGACGCGGTGGGCGAGCATCGCCGCCTGGGTGGCGGCCGTGAGCGTGCTGCGGCGCACGGCACCCGCGACCAACGCCGGCGATGGCTGGCTGGCGTGCCTGCTCTTCTGGTCGATGTTCCTGCCGCTCGGCGGCGTCTGGTCATGGGACGCGCGGTCGGCCGGACGCGCCGGGCCCGTCCGCTCCACGGCCACGGTCGGCCTCGTCCTGCAGATCGCGGTCGTCTATCTCGCCGCCGGCATCTCCAAGTGGAACGCATGCTGGCTGTCGGGCGACGCCGTCCGGTTCGTCATGTCGGTGCACGACCACGGCACGGCCTGGGGCGAGCGGTTCGTCATGCTGACGGACGGCTGGCACCGCCCCGTCGCGTGGTCCGTGCTGGCGCTCGAACTCGGCGGACCGCTCGTGCTGCTCGCCGGCACCGGGCCGGGCACGCGTCTGTGCCTCGTGTTCCTGTTCGCCATGTTCCACGTGGCGACCTGCCTGCTCATGACGGTGGGACTGTTCGGCCCGATCGGGCTGGCAAGCTGGCTCGCCATCGTGCCCGGCGAGGCCTGGGATCGCCTCGGGCTGCCGGGCCCACCGGCCGCCGACGCGCACGCGCCGACCGCAGACCGGGAATCGCCCTGGGCCCGGGCGACCTGTCTCGCGGCCGGCGGCCTCGCGGCCCTGAGCCTGCTGCACGACGTCACGCCATGGCGGCACCATCCCCTGCCCCGGCCCCTCGCGTCGCTCGTCAACCTCGCCTGCATGCATCAGGAATGGGGCATGTTCGGCGAGGTGGAACGCCAGGAACAATGGGCCTACGCGCGGGCCGAACTCGCCGACGGCGCCGTCGTCGATCTGCTCCGGGACGGCCGGCCGCTGGAGACGGAACGCCCGGCCGGCGGCTACACGACGCTCCCCCACCATCGCTGGCACAAGCTGTTCTGGGTGCTGCCCCGCCCGCGGTTCAGGATGTTCGCGCCCGCCATCGCCGCCGCGCTGGCACGCCACTGGAACGACCACCATCCGGCCCACCGCCGGGTCCGCGTGCTGGAACTCCGCGCCGCTCGTCTCGGCCGCACCGCCGCGGATGACACCCTGCACGAC
>Ga0214917_10008351_pt1 | contig 10192 bp, 9 predicted proteins | sample LL_1208_BB_MetaG_FD_177983 | JGI IMG/M metagenome (GOLD analysis project Ga0214917, IMG submission 177983) | Freshwater microbial communities from Lake Lanier, Atlanta, Georgia, United States - LL_1208_BB | ecosystem: Environmental > Aquatic > Freshwater > Lake | place: USA: Georgia | collected...
GACTCACACGTCGCCTCTCAAAGGATGCGACCGCCAATAGTCGCAATACATTCTCAGCTAAGCGCTTGCTTGGCATGAAGTAAGGAGTGAACTCATGGCTAGAGTAAAGCGCGGAGTACATGCGGCGAAGAAGCGCCGAACAGTGTTGGAACGTGCAAGCGGATATCGCGGACAACGTTCACGCCTTTTCACCAAGGCGAAAGAGCAAGTCACTCACTCCCTGGTTTATGCCTTCAATGATCGCAAGGACAAGAAGGGCGATTTCCGTCAACTCTGGATCACGCGTATCAACGCAGCGGCCCGCGAGAACGGAATTACATACAATCGTTTCATCCAGGGATTGAAGGCAGCCGGCATCGAAGTTGATCGCCGAGTGCTCTCTGATCTTGCAACCAATGACCCCAAGGCTTTCAAGTCTTTGGTCGAGGTAGCGCGGAAGAACGTCAAAGTTTCCTGAAGACCGATCCGGTTCCTTCAAGGATTACAAGTGATTACGAGCCTTCACTCGCCTCATGTTGAGGTGGTGAAGGCTCTTCTTGGTTCTAGAGGCGGAAAAGAAAGATCTGCAAGATCACTCTTCGTAATCGAAGGTGCTTCCCATATTCGAGCTGCAATCAATTCGGACGCATCCTCGATTGAATCGCTGTATCTGACCGAAGAAGGTCGCACACGCATATCTGATGTCGATCTGACGAAGATCAATGTCATTGATGTGTCCTCGCAAGTAATGGCGGAAATGACAGATACGGTGACTCCACAAGGAGTTCTAGCACTTGCAAAAATCCCTCAGCGAAATTGGGAACAATGGCTAACTTCGCAACAGACGAAGGTCAAGATTGCATATTTTTGGCAGCTACAAGATCCAGGTAATGCAGGCACCGTTATCCGCGCTGCTGATGCATTTGGATTCGATGCCGTCTTCTTCTCGGATAACTCGGTCGACGTTTACAGCCCTAAAGTTGTCCGCTCCAGCGTTGGATCCCATTGGCATATTCCGATTTTTCAAGAAGTGGAATGGAACACGCTTTCGAAATCACTCGATTCAAGGAAAATCTCAGCGATGGCGCTCACCGCCGCTGCGAGTCAAGAAGAGATCGCAACAATTGCCCAAAGATCCAAATCCGCGTCAACGCTCTGGATATTTGGAAACGAAGCTCGAGGTCTCCCTGATCTGATTGTGAATTCTCCGTCTATAACGAAGGTTCGAATTCCCATGTTTGGTCAGGCAGAGAGCCTCAACCTTGCGACAGCCGCCTCTGTCGTCATGTACGAAGTGGCGCAAGCCGATAAATAACGGCCCTTGAGAACTCTCGCTCGGTAGAATCCTCCAGTGTCGACGGATCCAGTTCTTATTGATCAAGGCGCTATTGAAAGTATCAAAGCAACTGCCATAGCCGCGATCAACGATGCCGTAAGCCTTGATCAACTCAAAGAAGTCCGCATTGCTCACGTGGGGGATCGCTCGCCAATTGCCAAAGCAAACCAGAGTCTGGGACAAGTACCTCTAGAACAACGCGCCGCACTAGGAAAGATCATCGGTACCGCGCGGGCGAATATCAACCAGGCTTATGATGATCGGGAGAAGGCACTTATTGCGCTGCGCGATACGAAGGCGCTGACAGAAGAACGAGTTGATGTCTCCTTGCCAACGAATCGAAAATTGCGTGGCGCGCTTCATCCACTCACCATTCTCAGCTTTGAAATTTCAGATTTCTTTATTGGATTGGGCTATTCGGTTCAGGAGGGCCCAGAGCTCGAATCTTCTTGGCTTAACTTCGATGCACTCAATATTCCAGAAGACCATCCGGCTCGAACGATGCAAGATACTTTCTTTATTCGTCCTCTGGAATCAGGTTTGGTGATGCGTACCCACACCTCGCCTGTCCAGATTCGCACCATGTTGGAGAACGAGCCGCCCATTTATGTAATTTGTCCAGGAAGAACTTATCGAGCGGATGAATTAGATGCCACGCATACTCCAGTCTTCAATCAAGTCGAAGGTCTCGTCATTGATAAGGGAATCACTATGGCGGATCTCAAAGGAACTCTCGATCTCTTCGCAGCAAAGATGTTTGGCCCGGATGTCACTACTCGGATACGACCATCCTTCTTCCCGTTCACCGAGCCAAGCGCCGAAGTAGATTTCTTCTACAACGGCCGATGGGTCGAATGGGGCGGTTGCGGAATGGTCAACCCGAAGGTGCTTCGAGCATGCGGCATTGATACTGATATCTATAGTGGCTTTGCATTTGGAATGGGTCTAGAGCGAACGTTGATGGTCCGCCATGGAATCACCGACATGCACGATATCGTCGAGGGCGATGTACGTTTCTCGCGCCAATTCGGAACGGGCATCCGATGAAGATTCCTCAATCGTGGCTCGCTGAATTCATTACATTTCCAAAGAACATCACTCCTTCGCAAATTGCTGAGGCATTTGTCAAAGTTGGCTTTGAAGTCGAGGGAATTGAAAATCCAGCCGACAAGATCAAGGGACCGCTACGAATCGGTAAGGTTCTTGAGATTGAAGAGTTGACTGGGCTCAAGAAACCGATTCGCTATGTGGCTCTTGATTGCGGCGAGAAATCAACTCGATCTGTCATATGTGGGGCAAGGAATTTTGAAGTTGGCGACCTTGTCGTCGTTGCTCTTCCCGGCGCAGTTCTCCCCGGGGATTTTGCAATCTCAGCTCGAGAGACATACGGCCGCATGAGTAAGGGCATGATCTGCTCCTCGCGCGAACTTGGTCTTGGCGATGATCACAGCGGAATCATTGTTGTCGAGAAGAGTGCGGCAAAGGTTGGCGCTAATGCAATCGATGTACTTGAGATGAATGATCCAATCATCGATATTTCCATCAATCCTGATCGCGGATATGCAATGTCAATCCGTGGCGCAGCTCGAGAATTGGCGATGTCCTTAGGTAGACCTTTTGTCGATATCGACAGCAAGAAGTTGATTTCAAGCCTTCAGCGGAAAAAGAAGCGTGGAAAGATCATTCCAGCGCAGATATCTGATCCCACCGGAGCTGATGCGATTTACCTTCGCACTCTTCGTGGCTTCACTTCGCAAGCGCAGACTCCAGCATGGATGGCCAAAAGATTGCAACAGTGCGGAATGCGCCCGATTTCCCTCGCGGTTGATATCACGAACTACGTGATGCTTGAGTTGGGCCAACCACTTCATGCTTTCGATGGAGATCTCATCACAGGAACGCTTCGGGTCCAAAGGGCAGGAAAATACAAATCAATCACGACGCTTGATAACCAGAAACGCGCCCTTCATAAGGACGATCTGCTTATCTGTGATGATAAGAAACCTCTTGCATTGGCCGGCACCATGGGCGGCCTCGATTCAGAAGTCACAGAGAAAACAGAAACGATTGCACTTGAAGCGGCTCATTTTGACTCAGTCTCGATTGCTCGAAATTCTAGGCGCCACATCTTGAGCTCCGAAGCCTCGCGACGTTTCGAACGAGGCGTTGATCCAGTGCTTGCGGAAATAGCTTCGGCTCGTGCGGCGCTACTACTTATTGAGCTCGGAGGCGCAACTTACGTCGGTTCATCAATCAAGAGCATCAAGTCAAAGCTAGCACCGTTCACCTTCGATCCAAGCGCAATCTCAAGACTGATTGGCGCCACTTACTCCAATAATGAAATTGAAAGAGCGCTACGCGCTATTGGCGGCCAAATCAAGAAGAGCGGAAAGAAGTGGACGCTAACTCCGCCTACATGGCGAAGGGATTTGTTTCATGTCTCCGATCTCTCCGAAGAAGTGGCCCGCTTCTATGGCTACGATCGAATTCCATCTACCTTGCCGAGAGTTCCCATTTCTGCAACTGGCAAAACTGGGCTCTCGCCAGTTCAACAACGCCGCAGATCTCTCTCAATCAAGTTGGCGCATCTTGGTCTGGTCGAAGTCCATAACTATCCGTTTGTCAGCGCGCAGCAGATGGAACTCTTTGGTTTCACCGGTGACCGAGCGAAGACATTTGAGATTGCAAATCCGATGTCAGAAGAATTTCCATATTTGAGGACTCATCTGACACCCGGCCTTGTCTCTGCTGCTGCGCGCAATCTGGCGAGAGGGGAGCGCTCGGTAGCACTCTTTGAATCTGGTCTGGTCTTTCGCAATACCGAGAAGCTCATGCCAGCCCGCGATATTTCGGTAGAAAAGAAACCTTCAGCCGCTCAAGTTAAACGAATCTACGAGAGCGTTCCTCGACAAGCTCTTCATATCGCAGGTGTCATTGCCGGCGAAATTGAAAATTCTGGTTGGTGGGGTAAAGGCCGTCGAGCTGAATGGAGCGATGCGATTGATATCGTTCGAGAGCTTCTCGACGAGATTATTACCGATTACTCAGTTAAGAATGTTGAGCTAGCACCTTGGCATCCAGGGCGCTGTGCCGAATTTACTGTTGCAGGCAAACCAATTGCCCATGCGGGAGAGCTCCATCCAAGGATCACTAGCGCATTGGGCTTGCCAGAGCGAACGATTGCCTTCGCTCTCGTTCTCGATGCAATTCCTGTCGCAGCTCAAGTATCCGCCCTTCCGGTGAGCACTCTTCCTGCAGCGATTCAGGACATCTCACTTTTCGTTCCATCATCTGTAACTGCAGCGGAAGTCGAGGCCGCTCTTCGCGCGGGTGCGGGGCCGCTTCTGGAGTCGGTAAAACTCTTCGATAGATTCCAACGCGAAGGCGAGGATCAAATCTCGCTAGCTTTCACGCTGACATTTAGAGCCTCGGATAGAACTTTGACCAGCGAAGAGGTGTCCCAGCTCCGCGAAGAAGCGGGGCTTTCAGCGACGAAGAAATGTGGCGCGACTATCCGTAGCTAATGCATAAATATGCATAGTTTTGAATAGTTATGCAAAATCAGATATCCTGCTCCGATGCGAGTCGGAGTACTTGGCGGTAGCGGTTATGCCGGAGGCGAGTTATTACGCCTCTTGGCCGACCACTCACAATTTGAAGTCGAATACGTTGGCGCCGGTTCGAACGCTGGAGAGTCGATCACTTCAATTCATAGTCACCTCACTTCATACGCAAAACGATCTTTTCAAGAGACCGATTTCAAGGCTCTCAATTCATTAGACCTTGTATTTCTCGCTTTGCCGCATGGCCAGTCATCATCACTTGTTTCAGAGCTCAATGAGAGTGTCAAAGTGGTCGATCTGGGAGCAGATTTCCGTCTCCACAGTCCTGCAAAATGGGAGAAGTATTACAGCGGTCGACATGCCGGCACCTGGTGCTACGGATTACCGGAACTTTCTGGACAGAGAGCTGAAATACGAAATTCGACTCGAATCGCCAACCCTGGTTGCTATGCAACGGCAATAGCGTTAGCAGCCGCTCCTGCCGTTAAGCATGGAGTGATCAATGCCGGCGATATAGTCGTGGTCGCCGCTTCAGGAACTACCGGCGCAGGTCGTTCCACTAAAGTTTCACTGAGCGCCAGCGAGATTATGAATTCGATGAGCTCATATAAATTCGGGGGAGTACATCAACACACTCCAGAGATCGAAGAGAGCTTGGGGAAAATTGTCGGTTCGGATGTAAGAATCTCATTTACTCCTATTCTCGCTCCGATGCCGAGAGGGATCTTGGCGACCGTTACATCTCAAACAAGGATGAATGAAACAGAGGCCAGAGCGCTCTACGAAGCGACTTATGGGAAAGAGAAATTCGTGACGCTGCTTCCCGAAGGGCAATTACCTGAGACTTCTTCCTTGATTGGTTCCAATTCGGCCCATCTTCAAGTCGCTGTCGACACCCATACTTCGCGATTAATCGTCAGTATCGCAATCGACAACCTTGGAAAAGGAGCGGCAGGTCAAGCGATTCAAAATGCCAATCTCATCTCAGGTTTTGAAGAATCGATGGGTTTGCCAGTCATGGGAATTGGCCAATGAGCGAGAAGTTCAAGAAGGCTTTGCCACAAGGTTTTCGCGCTGCTGGAATTGCGGTGGGGATCAAAAGCTCTGGCAAGAAAGATCTCGCGTTGATCGTTAACGATGGCCCCGAGCTCTTTGGCACCGCAGTCTTCACTTCTAACCAGGTGGTTGCCGCTCCAGTTATGTGGTCACATCAGGTCATTCGTGATCAGCAAGTAAAGGCAGTCTTGCTCAACAGCGGTGGCGCTAACGCGTGTACTGGGCCGGATGGTTTTGCTGACACGCATAGAAGTGCAGAACTTGTCGCAGAACATCTATCCATCTCATCGAGTGATGTTGGTATCTGTTCAACGGGTTTGATCGGTATCCGATTGCCGATGGAAAAGATTGAAGTCGGGATTCCGCTCGCAATCGCTTCACTCTCATCCGAGGGCATTGTCGAGGCCGCAGAGGCGATTATGACCACCGATTCAAAGCCAAAGATCTCGACAACCACAGTTAATGGAGTTACTTGCACGGGCATCGCGAAGGGTGCAGGCATGCTTGCTCCCTCTCTTGCGACGATGCTCTCTGTCATCATGATTGACGGGAAGGTTTCGACTCTAGAAGCCATTGAGATCTTCGCCGATGTCTGCAATCGAACTTTTAACCGAATTGATTCCGATGGTTGCACCTCCACCAATGACACCATCTTCTTTCTGGCAAGTGGCGCAAGTGGCGTAACGATGGAAGCCGCTGCGCTACGTGAGATCCTGATGCAAGTTTGCGGCGATCTTGCCGAGCAGTTGATTGCCGATGCCGAGGGTCATACCAAGGTTGTTTCAATCACAACCGTCAATGCAAGAAGTGAGAGAGATGCAGTTGAGATAGGAAGAGCTTGTGCACGTAACAATCTGCTCAAATGTGCCCTCAATGGCGAAGACCCTAATTGGGGGAGAGTCTTAGCAGCGCTTGGAACAACTAATGCCATCATGGATCCGACAACGATTGATGTCTCCTTGAATGGAGTCATGGTTTGCAAAGATAGCGCGCCTGGTGAAGCCCGAGAACTCGTTGATTTAAGTGGGACGAAGATTGAAATCTTGATCGATATGAAGATCGGCAATTCAAACGCGACGATCCTCACAAATGACTTGAGCGCTATGTACGTCCACGAGAATTCGGCCTACGCAACATGATTGTCATCAAGTTCGGTGGCCATGCGATGAAGGCAGAATCAAGTTCCCCATGGCTCGAAGAGATCGCGCAGCGATGGAAATCGGGAGAGCGGTTTGTCATCGTTCATGGCGGTGGGCCTCAAATAGATGCCGAGCTCAAGGCCAAGGCGATCACAAGTGAGTTTAAAGACGGTTATCGCATCACCTCACCAGAGGTGATGTCGGTCGTAGAAATGGTTCTTACCGGATCTGTACTCCGTGCCGTAGTTCGAGCGGTCGAATCTGCTGGTTTGCGCCCGGTCGGAATCTCTGGTGGAGATGGCGGACTACTTCATGTCCGAGAGAAGGCCAATGGCGCCTACGGCTTAGTTGGCGAGGTGAGTTCAGTCGATCCTTCAATTGTGCAGACTCTCATTGATGGTGGATTTGTACCCGTGATCTCTCCTGTCGCACATGATCAATATGGCCGCGCTCTCAACGTGAATGCCGATATTGCTGCCGGCGCGATTGCCGGCGCGATTCATGCGCGAGAAATGCTCTTCTTAACTGATGTCGCAGGAATCTATGCCAACTGGCCTGATAAGGATTCACTCATTGAAGAGATTAGCGCGAGCGAATTAGAGGCAATGAACTTCACCGCTGGCATGGTTCCCAAAGTAGAAGCGGCAATTAATGCAATTAGATCAGGGGCAAGGTCGGCGCGAATCATTGATGGGACATCACACCAGGCATTTGTGGATGCGCTTTCAGGAAGAGGTGGAACATGGGTAAAGCCATAAAAAAGAAGAGTTCATCCGTTGCAGAACGTTGGGAAGCGGTGATGCAGTCGAATTACGGATCGCCCACCCTCGAGCTTGCGCGCGGAAAAGGAATAGAAGTTTGGGATATCAACGGCAAGAAATATCTCGACTTTCTTGGCGGAATCGCAACAAACCTCCTTGGGCACAATAACGCCAAGATTCGCGCCGCAATCTCGATGCAGGCAAAGTCTTTGAGCCATATCTCCAACTTCTATGCGCACGAACCTGGCCTGATATTGGCAGAATCACTGAAAGAAATGGCTGGCGACGATTCTGCTCGGATTTTTTTCTGCAATTCTGGAGCAGAGGCGAACGAAGCCGCGTTGAAAATTTCGCGCACTACTGGTCGATATCGAGTTGTTGCTGCACAAGGTGCTTTCCATGGGCGAACCATGGGCGCGCTCTCGATGACCGGCCAACCTTCTAAGAGAGATCCATTCAAACCCTTACTTCGCGGGATGAAGCACGTTCCGTACGGAGATGTCAGCGCGCTCCGACGAGCGGTTTCCCGCCGAACCGCGATGGTCATCATTGAACCGATGATGGGTGAAGCAGGAGTCGTCGTTCCACCGGCAGGTTATCTTGCCGCTGCGCGCGAAATCTGTGATCGAACTGGCGCACTTCTCGTCATTGATTGTGTTCAGACCGGCATGGCTAGAACTGGGCAATGGTTCGGTTTCGAACATGAAGGAATCAAGCCGGACATCATCACATTGGCGAAGGGTCTTGGTGGCGGGTTGCCACTCGGCGCTGTTATTGCTCTTGGCCCTTCAGCGAAGGCGCTGAAACCAGGAAGTCATGGAACAACATTTGGCGGAAATCCAATCTCGTGTGCCGCAGCCAATGCTGTCATTGAGCAAATAAGAGATGACAATCATCTCGCCACAAATGCAGCAAAGGGCGCACTCCTTCGCAATCTGATCTCGCCGATTCAAGGCGTGAAAGAGGTTCGCGGAAGAGGGTTACTGATAGGCATCGTTCTCGAAAGTTCAAAGGCGAAGGAAATTGCCGCGTGGCTCCAATCTGCTGGTTTTCTCGTAAACGCAGCCAATGATGATGTCATTCGAATTGCTCCAGCATTCATCATCAATGAGCGACAGATCATCGCCTTTGCCCGCGCCTTCGCTGAGGCATGCGAAGAGGTATTCCATGGCTAAACGTCAGGCTCTCTCTTCCAGCGCTAGACGCGCACTCGTTATCTCTTATGTCAATCAAGGTCTTGTGCATTCACAGCAAGATCTTGTGGAACTCCTTTCCGATGAGGGAATTGAAGTCACGCAAGCGACTGCGAGCAGAGATCTCGAGGAGATTGGAGCGGTCCGCGGAAAAGATGGTTCAGGCGAGTTGCGCTATCGACTCTTAGATCAAGTAAGTGAGCAACGTTCACGTATCAATCGTGTATCCGACGAGTTGATGCTCTCCATCACCGCAAGTGGGAATTTGGTCGTGATCAAGACTCCTGCGGGTGGGGCCCAACTACTTGCAAGTACCTTGGATCGCGCCTCTCAATCTGGCCAACTCACATCGTTGATTGGGACGATTGCAGGAGATGACACCGTTCTGGCGATTTCACGTTCGGCATCCGGAGGTAAAGCACTTTCAGCGCAGCTCCGTGATTTCATTGCTTCCTCAACTCGTCGATCACTCAAGAGAGGAGCGCAGTAATGGCTCTCTGGGGCGGTCGTTTCTCTCAATCGCCGGCCGATTCGGTCTTCGCGCTGAGTCGAAGTGTTCAATTCGATTGGCGATTAGCGCCTTATGACATCGTGGCTTCTCTTGCGCATGTCCGCGCTCTCGAACGCGGTGCGATTATTGATGCAAATACTGCGAGAGATCTGACTAGGGCGCTCAAAGAATTGTTCGCGGAGATCAAGACTGGAACATTTACTCCGCTTGCGAGCGATGAAGATGTTCACTCAGCCATTGAGCGCGGCTTAACAGGAAAATTTGGGGAGAAGGGTGGCTCCATCAGAGCTGGACGCTCGCGTAATGATCAAGTCGTAACCGCCTTTAAGTTATACCTCATCGATGCGATGTCAGAGATTGCAGCATCTCTTTCACAACTGAGTTCAGCCCTACTTCTCAAGGCGGAAGAAAATCTCAACACTATTGCGCCTGGTTTTACCCACTTTCAACACGCACAACCGATTTCCTTCGGACACGAGTTGGCAAAACATGCCGTTTCTCTCGAGCGCGACATTGACCGAATCAAGAATTGGCTGGCACGAACCAATCTCTCGCCCCTTGGCTCAGGCGCCCTCGCAGGAAGTTCTTTGCCACTCTCGCCAGAGGTAAGCGCCACAGAGCTCGGCTTCTCAGGCGTGGTTCGCAATAGCATCG
>Ga0214917_10008352_pt1 | contig 10191 bp, 8 predicted proteins | sample LL_1208_BB_MetaG_FD_177983 | JGI IMG/M metagenome (GOLD analysis project Ga0214917, IMG submission 177983) | Freshwater microbial communities from Lake Lanier, Atlanta, Georgia, United States - LL_1208_BB | ecosystem: Environmental > Aquatic > Freshwater > Lake | place: USA: Georgia | collected...
GGCGCCACCCGGACGGTGGACGGGGTGAAGAAGGAGTATTTCGACATGTTCCTCGGCGGAAAGACCGGGGCGGATGCCCGGTTCAACGTGCTGATTCAGCCGAAGGTGCCGTATGAGGAGGTTCACCTCTACATCGACAAGGTGCTCCGGGCGTACGAGGCGAAGAAGGAGGGGAACGAAACCCTGACCCGCTGGCTGGGCCGGAGCAATAAGGACGACCTTAAGTCCATTTTCGCCGACGTGAACGGAACGAACGGCTCTGCCGCTTAAGATCAAATCTCTTTAAGGTACCCGCCACACCCCCAAAAATTTATATTAGGGTCAGACCCTAATAACTTCGTGCCGCGTCCACTCGCGCCTGCCAGCGCTTGGTGGAGGGTGTGGGATCGAATGCTTTCTTCGGGATGCTCATTCTTCGTCCTCCAGAAAGAATTTGGCCAATTCCGTCGGCGTATAGTGGCCGCAGTGGGCATTGAGCAAGCGGGTGCCAGCCCGGCTCATTTCGTCCACCCATGCCCGGCATTGCTTCACCGCAGGGTCGCTCTCAGTGTAGAGAGTCGTCTTGTTCTGCCTGCGCTGCTCAAGCTCCTCTTGCAGCACCTTGCTGGCCGCCTCCTGGAACGGCTTGAACAGCTCCGCCGCCTCGCAGACGACCAGCTTCATGTATTCCGTCAGCGCCTTGTGGCGTGTCGCATAGCGCAGCAGCATCTGGTTCGTATCGGCCGTAATGGCCAGCTGCATTTCGTTCTCCGGGCTGGGGTCGGCCATGAAAGCCGTGTAGGCGGCCTTCTGGTCCTCTTCCACACGCGAGGGCAGCACTTGCTTGCGCCGCGCGTCCAAAGACTGCCATCGGTCTTGAATCCGATGCAGTTATTCGATTTCGTCGCCGCCCGGCATGGTGATGCCGCGACTGGTCAACAGGGTTCTGATTTCAGTTTTCATGCGTTGGTTGTGGTTGGTTGGGTAGTCAAAGTTGCTGGAGCCCGCGGTTCTTCAGCCGGCCGATGGCGCCCACGGGGAAGAGGAAGGTCTCGCGGCCTGGGCCCAGATCCTGCACGGCGGTCGGCGCGAGTTCGCCTCGGGCCATCAGCATGGTCAGCGCGGTGCGATTGATCCCGGTGCGCAGCGCGAGCTGGTGCAGGCTGACGTAGCGGGGCAGCTGAGGCGTTGTGGCAGTCATGCCAACAACTCCCGTGTCAACTTTGCGGTCAATTCTGCCGGGGTCGGCAGTCGCCTCGCTGCCCGGTCCGCAGGCTGGGCAAGGGGAGTCTCAGGCGCCCATCAGCCATGCCCGCCAAAATCCACCATTTTCCACCTTTTCCACCCATTCCAAGCCGCCCATAAGCTGCCACTGGTTTGAGCATAGGAGCCTCGTTATCAGCGTTTTGCTACTTTTGGGTATGGGAGGGATGCCCCCGAAAAAAGTGTAAAGCTGAAAAACGTTTTCTCATGGGATTTAACTGGGGGACGCACAACCCTTGGACAAGAGCGACTTACATAAAAGATTGCTTATTTCTTCAACAATTACAAAAGGGGATAGAAATGTTCATTCCGCCAATCGGTAGCCAATACCGCTCGCAGTTTCAATAATCGCGGCCCCCTTGAGCTTGCGCCGGAGTGCGGCGACATACACACGAAGATATTGTCGTTGGTCTGCGGACTGCGGACCCCAAACTTCACGGAGAATGTGCGCATGCGTCATGACACGCCCAGCATGCACGGCCAAGACGCGGAGCAATGCGTATTCGGTAGTGGTCAAAGCCAGCAACTTGCCGCCAACTCGGATCTCGCGGGCCACGAGGTCGATGCGAAGTTTCCCGCATTCAAAGGTAGATTCCTCAGGTCTGCGCTCACGGCGCCGCAGCAGCGCCCGGCAGCGCGCCGCCAACTCGGCGCCGTCGAAAGGTTTGGTCACGTAGTCGTCTGCCCCGGCCTCCAGGGCCTCGACCTTGTCGCGCGAGTCATCGCGGACGGATAGGATGAGCACGGGCACCGCACTCCATTCGCGCAGCCTCCTAACAACCTCGGCTCCGCCGAGATCGGGAAGTCCAAGGTCGAGCACGGCCAAGTCCGGACGCAGAAACGCGGCCTCGCGCAGCCCCTCCGCACCATCGGCAGCCTCGCGCACCGCGAAACCCGCTGCCTCAAGCGTAACCTTGACGAGCTTGCGCAACTGCGGCTCGTCGTCGATGACGAGCAGACGCGGTGATTGGATCATTAGTCTAAACTAGGCCACCCTGAGCTTTCCGGGCAAACGGATCGAGAACACACTGCCCCCGCCCTCGCGCTCACGCACGTTCAACATTCCCCCCTGAGCCTCGACGAAGTGCCTGGCGATGGAAAGTCCGAGCCCCAGCCCGCCGGACTTGGACTCCTGGCCCCGCCAGAATCGCAAGAAGGCATCTGCTGGCACACCAGGCCCCGAATCGGAGACTGTAAATTCGATGTCCCCGTCCGCCCGCTCCGCTTTAACCTCGACGGCATCGGCGGAATGATCCAAGGCGTTGCGGACCAAGTTGGCCAGCGCGGCATGCAACAGCTGCGCATCAGCCTGGAATGTCAGGCCATCCGGTGCGGCCATTTCGACGCGCGTGTCTTTGGACTCGCCGGCCACCTCTTCGAGCAGATCCCGTGCCTCGCACCACTCGATCTGCGGCTCCACCAAGCCAGCCTCGACACGCGACAAGGTGACCAGCTGAGAGGTCACGCGGTCGAGTCGCCGCGCTGCCGACTCGATCTCGTCCAGAACCGGAGCCTCCCGGTCTTGTCGCAGGCGCTCCGCCCCGGAACGAATAACCGCAGCGGGCGTCTTCAACTCGTGCGAGACGTTGTCGAGAAGGGCACGCTGTAGGTCGTGCGAAGCCGCGCGGCGACGGTCACGCTCGGCCGCCTCCCTCTGCAGGAGAATGGCCGCCTGTGCAGCGAAAGCATCCAGCAGATCGCGGCGCAGGGGTGAGGCCAGCGCGGAGGAATGCGGTCGGACCGCGCATACGCCGAGGGTGCGGTCGCCGGTGCGCAGCGGAAGAGCCAGCACCGTGGACTCGGGCAGGGTCCCCGTGAAGCGCCCCGCCGCCTCGCCGTTGGCCGCTGCAAGCTGGCAAACGGAAAGCTCCTTGGGAGTCAAATCAACCCCGGCCAGCGTGCACAGTTCGCCGCGCTCGTCGGTCACCAACAGGGCCGCCTGGCCCTCGGCGATCGACTCGGCTTGGCGCAGCCCACGTTCAAGCGCGGGACGATGCTCGCCCCCGTCGGTGATGGCGCGCATCAATTCGTAAAGTGTCCGCGCCCGGGTCTCGTCCTCACGGCTTGCCCGCTCGCGACGCCGTAGTCGCGAGGCTTGGTGGCCGATGATACCGGCCACGATGACGAAGGTGGCCAGCAGCACCACATCCTCCGCTTTCCACATGGAAAAGCTCATCCGGGGCTCGGTGAAGAGGAAGTTCCAGGCCGCGGCACTCGCAACAGCGAGACAGACAACAACAGCAGGACGGAGGAGCAAGCCCGAGGCCGCGACCACCAGCAAGTAAAGCATCGTCACCGATCGGTAGCCGGCGATCGGTTCGATGAGCAGACCTAGCGCAGAGCCCGCCGCGAGGAATCCGGACGCAAGCGCCAGATCGCGCCACCAACCGGGCGGCCCAGCCCCGCGCTTTACCGGGGACGGATGCTGCCCAGCGGTCGATCCGGGGTGAACCAGCAGCACATCGATCTCTCCACTCATGCGCACGAGCCGGTCGGAAAGCCCGCGTTGCCACGGGCGAGCATGCAGAGCCTTGCCCGCGATGATCTGGGTCACGTTCTCCCGCCTCGCCAGATCCACGAGCGCCTCCGCGGCGTCTTCTCCGCTGACCGACACAACTTCCGCACCCAACGACCGGGCGAGGGCGAGGTTGGAGGAAAGCCGGTCGCGCGAGGCCTCGTCCACGACCAACCCCGTGTCGGCATGGGCTGCGATCCACGTGGCATCAAGCCCGTCCGCCAAGCGGCGCCCCAACCGAACGAGGCGCTCGGCGTGCGGACTCGGGGCGACAGCCACCAACAGACGCTCGCGGGAACGCCACGGACCGCGGATGGCGTTCTCCTTCATATGCCGCCGCACCTCACGGTCGGCGTGGTCGGCCACGATACGAAGAGCAAGTTCACGCAAGGCCTTGAGGTTGCCCTCGCGGAAGAATGCCTCGCCGGCGCGCGCGGCCCGGTCGCCGAGATAGACCTTGCCCTCGGCCAAACGCTGACGCAGTTGCTCGGGAGTCAGATCGACAAGTTCGAGTTCGTCAGCGCGGTCGATGACGGAATCGGGCACAGTCTCGCGGACCACGATGCCGGTGATCGCAGACACCGCATCCCGGCGGCTCTCGATGTGCTGGACGTTGACCGTGGTGAAGACGTCGACCCCCGCCGCCAGCAACTCCAGAACGTCCTGGTAGCGCTTCGGATGCCGAGACCCAGGCGCGTTGCTGTGGGCAAGTTCGTCCACCACCGCCAGCGACGGCTTCGCGGCGAGCAGGGCATCGAGGTCCATCTCATGGAGGGTCACGCCGCGGTGCTCCACGTGCCGGGGCGGGATGCGCCTCAACCCGGCAGCGACGGCCGTCGTCTCGACCCGTCCGTGGGTCTCTAGCCAGCCGATGGCGACCGTGGCGCCCGCCTTCTGCCGCTGCTGTGCGGCCAGCAGCATCTCGTAAGTCTTGCCCACCCCGGGACACATGCCCAGGAAGATGCGCAACCGTCCTGGCTTCATGGGACCGAGCTTAGCTGGTGGAGCGCGAGGTTCACCCGCAAAACGTTGACCCTGGGCCGCGGCGTGAGCGGGCCAGACACGGCCAGATCGGCCACGAGGGCGCGCACCTCGGCCTCGTCGAGACCGCGCGCCGTGGCCACCCGCGGAGCCTGAAATAGCGCGGCTTCCAGCGAGATGTCGGGGTCGAGCCCTGAGCCGGAGGCAGTGGCGAGGTCGGGTGGGAGCGGATTGGCAGGTGTGGCTCCGTGGAGATCCACCATCTTGGCACCGCGCTCGCGCACTTTTTCGCTGGCGGGCGAGAGGTTGCTGCCCGCCGCAGCAGCAGCGTTGTAGTCCACTGCGGAGGGGCGCGGCCAGAAATAGCCGGGCGAGGAGAAGACCTGTCCGATCAGACTGCTGCCCACCACGCTCCCGTCGGGACCGCGCATGAGGCTGGCCTCCGCCGTCTCCGGTGCGGCGAGCCGGGCGAATTGCCAGACCGCGAGCGGGTAGGCGACGCAGCAGACTATGAGGGAGAAGACGGCGAGTCGGATCGAGGCGATTAATGCATTCATTGCTGTGGAAAGAAGGTTTGAATGGCAACTAGGTGGTCGGCTACCGGTCCGAGGACAGCGGCCGGAAGGAAAGTGAGGGCTCCCAGAAGCACGATGACACCGAGGAGCATCAGCCCGAAGGTCGGAGTATCCACCGGCAGGGTGCCCGCTGTCTGAGCCACAATCCGCTTGCGTGCCAATGATCCAGCGATAGCCAGCGGCAGGACGATCGGGATGTAGCGGGCGAGCAGCATGACGAGGCCCGTGGCCACATTCCAAGGGACGGTGTTATCGCCCAATCCCTCAAAGCCTGAGCCGTTGTTGGCGGCCGCCGAGCTGAATTCGTAGAGAATCTCGGAGAATCCGTGCGGTCCGGTGTTGGCAATCGTGGAAAGACCCCACGAAGTCACGGCGAAGACCGCGGTGCCCCCCAGGATGAGGAGCGGGTGAACGAGCAGGGTTACGGACGCAAAGATCATCTCCTTGGCTTCGACACGCTTGCCCATGTATTCGGGCGTGCGGCCGATCATCATTCCCGCAAGGAAGACAGCCACGATGATGTAGATGAACATGTTGATCATGCCGACTCCGACTCCGCCGAAAGTCTCGTTGAGCCACATGCCGACGAGCGGGGCAAGGCCCGTCAGCGGATTGAGGCTGTCATGCATCGCGCCCACCGATCCGTTGCTGGTGCAGGTGGTGAGCACGGCCCACAACGGTCCAGTCGCCGGGCCGAGCCGCAGTTCCTTGCCCTCGAGGTTGCCGACCGACTGGCTGATGGGCAGGCCGATGAACGCCGGCGTGGGAGCGCTTTCTGCCCACAAGGACCAAGCGAGCTTGCCGCCGATCAGGATGAGCATGGCAGCGAAAATCACTGCCGCGTGGCGCATGCGTCCAGTCAGCCGACCGAACATCCATACGCAGGCCATTGGCAGAATAAGGATGGCGATCATCGAGGCGACGTTCGTCAGCTGCCCGGGATTTTCAAGAGGGTGTGTCGAGTTCGGTCCGAAGAAGCCGCCGCCGTTCGTGCCCAATTGCTTGATTGCGACGAAGGCGGCGACCGGTCCGCGGGCAATCGTCTGCACCGCACCTTCGAGCGTTCGCGCTTCGACCGCTCCTCCGGGAGTCATCGGCATACCTCCGAGGACATAAAGACCAGCGAGGACAAGCGAGAGCGGAAGCAGGATGAGGAAGACAGCGCGCTGCAGATCCACCAGGAAGTTGCCCACATGCTGCGCGCCGGCGAGAGCCCGCGCCATGGCGGCGAGGCAGGCCAACCCGGTGCCCGCCGAGACGAACTGGAGCCACATCAAGGCGAACATTTGAGAGAAGTGGCTCATGGAAACCTCGCCCGAATAGTGCTGCAGGTTAGTGTTGGTCACGAAGGATGAGGTTGTGTTGAAAATCAGGTCCCACGTGAGTGCGCCCTTGCCGTCCGGGTTCCACGGCAGCAATTGCTGCGTGGCAAGCACGGCGGCGGCCACGGCGAACATGACCGCGTTGAAGACCGCCATCGTCAACAGGTAGCGCGTCCAGCTCTGGCTCTCGCGGGAGAGCGGCCCGGCCACTGCGTGGAAGAGAGCATCGAACCCGCGAGGCGACGCAGCGGGTTGCATGGCGTTCGTGAGGTAGCGACCCAGAGGCCACGAGAGGGCGGCGGGCAAAGCGAGGCAGAGAAGAATGGCAAGTGTGGTTGACATGGTTTCAGGCGAGGTGGAGCGCGGTGAGCGCGAGGTCGATGAGTTTGATGCCGGCGAAAGGCGCTATGACCCCGCCTAGTCCGTAAATCAGGAGGTTGCGCCGCAGCATCTCGCTGGCCGGCATCGGCGGGTAATGGACGCCGCGCAAGGCCAGCGGGATCAGAGCGATGATGATGAGCGCATTGAAGATGACGGCGGAGAGGATCGCGGACTCCGGGGAATGCAGCCGCAGCAAGTCAAGCGCGGCCAAAGGACCCGCCTCGCCACCGGTCGTGGCGTAGAGTGTCACAAAGATCGCCGGAAGGATGGCGAAGTATTTGGCGACGTCGTTGGCCAGGCTGAAGGTCGTCAGCGCGCCGCGGGTGATGAGCATCTGCTTGCCGATCTCCACCACGTCGATGAGCTTGGTCGGGTTGCTGTCGAGGTCCACCATGTTGCCGGCCTCGCGGGCGGCCTGCGTCCCGGTGTTCATGGCCACGCCGACATCGGCCTGCGCCAACGCCGGCGCATCGTTGGTCCCGTCGCCCGTCATGGCCACAAGGTGCCCTGCTGCCTGTTCGTCGCGAATGCGGCGGAGTTTATCTTCGGGGGTTGCCTCGGCCAGGAAGTCGTCCACCCCAGCCTCGGCCGCGATGGCCGCCGCGGTGCGCGGATTGTCGCCGGTGATCATCACGGTGCGGATCCCCATTCGGCGCAGCTGCGCAAAACGCTCGCGGATGCCGCCCTTGACGATATCCTTCAGATGGACCACGCCAAGCACCTCCGCATCCTCGGCAACGAGCAACGGCGTGCCGCCCTCCTTGGCCGTAGCCTCGGCCGCGCGCAGCGTTTCTTCGGGAACCAAACCACCTTGTGCGCGCACCCAAGCCGCGACCGAATCCGTGGCCCCCTTGCGGATCTTACGCGACGGCGAGGCGAAATCGACGCCGCTCATCCGCGTCTGCGCAGTGAATGGCACGAACGTCGCCTGGTGACCCGTCGCCTCGGGGGCACGCAGGCCATACTCCTTCTTGGCCAAGACGACGACCGAACGCCCTTCCGGCGTCTCGTCGGCCAGCGACGCGAGCTGAGCCGCTTCAGCCAGTCGGCGCGCGTCGATCCCAGGCGACGGAATGAACGCGACCGCCTCGCGGTTTCCAAGTGTGATTGTGCCGGTTTTGTCCAGCAGGAGCACGTCGATGTCACCTGCTGCCTCGACCGCGCGGCCGCTGGTAGCCATGACGTTGCGGCGCGTCAGACGGTCGATGCCGCTGATGCCGATCGCGCTGAGCAGGGCGCCGATCGTCGTTGGAATCAGGCATACCAACAGGGCAATGAGCACAGGAACGGAGATAGCCTCCCCGCTCCCGCCCTGGGTTCGCGCGTAGGATACGAACGCGGGCAGCGTCAGCACCACAATGAGGAAGACCGCGGTCAGTGCGACGAGCAGAACGGCGAGGGCCCGCTCGTTAGGCGTAGCCTGCCGCCGCGCCGACTCGACCATCCCGATCATGCGGTCGAGGAAGCTGTCGCCCGGCTCGCTCGTAACGCTGATGACGATGCGATCGCTTAGCACACGCGTTCCCCCGGTCACGGCGCACCGGTCCCCGCCGCTTTCGCGCACAACGGGCGCAGACTCACCCGTAATCGCGGACTCATCGACTGTCGCGATGCCTTCGATCACGTCGCCGTCGGACGGTATAACATCGCCCGCCTCGCAGACCACGCGGTCGCCGCGTCGCAACTCCGTCGCGGGCACCTGCTCCGCTTGGCCGGCCGCATTCAACCGCTGCGCAAGAATCGAGGTGCGTAGCCTGCGGAGCGAGGCGGCCTGCGCCTTGCCGCGCCCTTCCGCAAGAGCCTCGGCGAAATTCGCGAACAGGACGGTAAACCAAAGCCACGCGGCCAACTGGATGTTGAAACCCGAGGGTGTCGCGACGGCGAACAGCGTCGTTAAAACCGACCCAACCCATACCAAGAGAAGGACCGGGTTGCGTGCTTGATTCCGTGGGTCGAGCTTCCGAATAGAGTCCCATAGCGCAGGGACCAGCAACTCCTTGGCAGGGTTATGAACTAGCACGGTAGACATGTCTCAAGGCTACCTGCCATGCATCTTAGCACCTAATAAATCGCCGCATCCAAACCATCAAAAATTCATAAATGCGGCGGAGAACTTTGAATCAGTCGGTATCACCATCAACTAAAGCATTTATGTTAGGGTCAGACCCTAACAATATAATTTAGCTTGTTTATCATGCATGATCATGCATGATATATTAATGGCGATTAAAACCATCTCATTGGAACTGGATGCCTACGAAAGTTTGAAGGCTGTAAAGCGCCATCCCAGGGAATCATTTTCCGAAGTGGTTCGACGGCTGGTTCAGCCCAAGAAGCCAATCACAGGAAAACAGTTGTTCGACAGGTTGCAGGAGGGGCGATTTACGCTGACGGAGGAAGATGCGGAGGCGATCGACCGTCTCAACCGCGAGGACATTCCTCCCTTAATTCCGTGATCCTCGACTCCACCTTCTTGGTGGATATGGAAAGGGAAGCACGGAATAGAAAACCGGGCCCGGCGATGGGTTTCCTTAACTCCCACCCAGAGGAAATTCTGTGCGTGACCTTCACAATCGCCGGGGAGATTGCAGCGGGGGAGTCTCTTCAGGATCGCCGTCAGTGGGAGGAGTTTTTGTCCCCCTTCCGATTTCTCGGAAATCGTGCAGAAGTTTCCTGGACTTACGGTCAAATCTATCGGGATCTGCGGTCCCGGGGTGCACTCATTGGGTCAAATGACATGTGGATTGCGGCAACGGGGCTGTTCTACGGACAGCCGATTGTGACCCGAAATCGACAAGAGTTTGCCCGGGTCCAAGGATTAAAAGTATATGGATACTAAAACGGCCGCCTGTTTGACCTACTTCCTCCTTGGGGGGATGATTTTTGAACCCTGCAAAGGGGATTTATGACCACAAGTTACGCCAACGGCACGACGACCGCTTTTAAGATCCAGCCCCACCCGGTGGACGAGGTGGGCATTAAGGAACGGGCGGCCCGGCTCGCCACCCGCAGCATCAAAAAATCCTCCAAGATCGAGGGTCTCAAACTGGCCCTATCGATGATCGATCTAACCACCTTGGAAGGGGCGGACACGCCGGGCCGGGTCCGGCAACTGTGCGCCAAAGCGCTTCATCTCCACTCCGCCCGCCCGGAACTGCCGCTGGTGGCGGCGGTC
>Ga0214917_10008353_pt1 | contig 10189 bp, 11 predicted proteins | sample LL_1208_BB_MetaG_FD_177983 | JGI IMG/M metagenome (GOLD analysis project Ga0214917, IMG submission 177983) | Freshwater microbial communities from Lake Lanier, Atlanta, Georgia, United States - LL_1208_BB | ecosystem: Environmental > Aquatic > Freshwater > Lake | place: USA: Georgia | collected...
CTCATCGGCCTGGGCCTTGGTGGTGTCATCAATTCGTCAGTAGAATTGTTTGGCCTCATAAAGAATGCACGAGCACAAAAGGCTGCTGTGCAAGCAGAGAAAGAGTGGCTCGAAAATCCAGACTCAACGGCTCTGATAACACAAGAAGTGGCCAAGACACAGAATGCACAGAAGGTTATTGACGATGTCATCGAGAAGGCCGTGGCTGCCAAGAGCGAAGATGAAGTAAAGGCACTCTCTAAACAAATCAATGATAGCAAGGAATTGCCGCGACTCTTTGGTCAAGGAACTACCGATGCAGAAATTACTCAGAGTGGCCAAAAGATTATTGACACAGCTGCCGACGAGATATTCAGTAGCCTCGATAAAGAAGGGCAACGCAGGGTATTGTCCGAACTTAAAGATTCAAGATTGTTAGATGAAAATAATGTTGTGACACCTTTTGGAAAGTCGGTCATTGTGCAGAAGTATCTGGACCAGAACTTGCCTAAGATTGTCGAGAAGTATGGACAACGCTCAGAAGGTATTCAGACCAGTCTGGATTATCTAAGAACACGCGCAGGCGAAGGTGCCGACTTTCTCAAGCAAGAATTCCGGCGCGTGATGGAACAAAATGCAGCAAACAAATTGATGGCCGAAGATATTATTCGCAAGGCAGGTGTGGGAGAAGGCGATGGTAGAGTACTACGTAATCTCGCTCAATCCTTGGTGGATGGTCAATTCGTATTGCGCGGTATCGACAGACGTACAGGCACACGCCTCGAACCCCTGCTGAACAAGATGAACTTCCAATACAACGCATTCACGCGCATGCTTAGTCAGGTCATAAAAGACCGAGAACTTGTGAATGAAGTGGGAGAAAAAGTAAAAGTACTCGGCCTGGAAAGTCTGGACAAGATGCGGCAAGCAGCGAACTTGACGCAGGAAGACCTATACAAATTCCTCGACAAGGGAATAAAGGAAATACCGGACACAAATAAGGCACAGGTTGTTGCAGAATACCGTAAGTGGTTTGAGCAATCCCGTAAATTGGCCAATGAACAAGGACTTAATATTTCTGACTTTACACAAAAGTATGGTGGCTATGTACCGCACATGGTACTTGACCGTACTGAGATTGCAAAGCGTCTACGTGATACAGTCACAGACTTGCAGGAACGCTTCAAGATAAATTTGCTCGACTATAAAACAGCGGACTATGACCGGGCTGCAGCTACCGGTCTGCGCGAGGATGCAAACTACCGTAGCCTAAAAGATTCTCTGGAATACCTCAATGGAACCAAGATAACTTCGCCAGAAGAGATGAATCAAATCTTGGCAAAGCAAATCAATCCACGCACTTCAGGTATCCGGGATGTGTCCAGTGCAGCAGCCACCTTCCGCCGCGAGGTTGAAGAAGTACCTGCCATGATTCGAGAAGTAGATGTCAATAAGTTGGCAGCGCGGTGGGCCTCCAATACACTCAAGCACGCTTTCCTTAGAGACGGGTTTGCACAGGTCGAAAATGCCAGAGATATACTGGTTAAACGCGGCTTCTATAAAGATGCAGAATATCTAAGCAATTGGCTTACAGACAATCTTGGTGGAGTACGAAACAATACATGGCGTGCTGCTGCCCAGGAATTCTCCAACACACTCTTGAATATCCGTGACAATGCTAGTGCCGACTCCCAGCTTCGCAGAATCTCTGAGTGGATGCTGGAAGGCGGGGCAAATACGAGTATGCGACTCTTTGGTTCCGTATATCCCAACTTCCTCGGTTTCAATATCAGGTCGGCATTGCAGAACTTGAGCCAGCCAATCCTGATGACCGCGCCTGAGCTGGGTGCAAAAGGAATGGAATACAGCATGCGTGCACTTAAAAACTGTGCAGTGAATCCTAAAGAAGCAATTCAGGCTGGTGGAATGTATCGCGCAGCACAGTGGAGTACTGAGTTGAGTACTGTCCTTGAGGCTAACCTACGCCGTAGTTGGATTGGTAAAGCCTCAGATAAGACGATTGATACATACGCAAAAATATCTATGGCTATGTATGAGTCAGCCGAGCGTGCCAACCGTGTCATCGTGGTACAGATGGGCAAAGAATTGACCAAGGATGTACTGGCAGGAAATGAGGCCGCTCGGCGCTATGTGCAGAAACTGAATCCTGGCATGCGCAATGCGGTCAAGGAAGCAGTCGCTGCCAATGATTCAAAGTTGGTTGAAGAACTTCTGGTAAACAATCTACTCGACAAGACTATCTTCCAATACAACAAACTGTCCATGAGTAACTTTGGCCGTGCTGCTGGACCTGTCCTCAGCACCTTCTCTAAATGGCCTACAGCAATCGCTGGCGATGTCATTGATGCCTACGCAAGGAAAGGTGTCGGACAAGGCTCTAAAGAGCTGTTTGGACGCTATATGCTACCCTTGGCAATGTTGGGTGTGGCTAACATGGTACTCACGGAAGATTCAAAAATGTTTGGGCAGGATGACCCGCAAATGCAGGCATTGATTGGTGGCAAGAAAGGACTTACTGGATTGTCTCCGCTGATGTCCTTGACGCAGGGCATCGGTATTCCCCCGATTGTTGCGAGTGTTGGGAAGTTTGGTAAGGCTTTGTTGGAAGGTGACGTAGATAAGGCTGGCTCAGCATTGGCGAGTATTGGGGATGCCTACATTCCCATGATTCCCGGTGCAATCCGGGCCATGAATGATGTGACCAAGCTGACAACCGGAGATGAGAATGAAGTCAAGAGTTTGGAGACTTTGTTTGAGGCCGTAACGGAGTAGGTTCGGTCTTGGTCAGATGGTCTGCAATCTGGTCTACATCCCTACGCAAGCAGTCAATCTGGTATTCCATGTGTTCCATCATGTCGCTCATCTCCTCAATCTTTTCGATGAGCTGCAGATTACTCTGTACCAGGTTGTAAAGAAGGGTTGCCATTTCCACTGCGACTAACTGTACCTGCTTTGTTTTGGGTTCTTCTGCAGGTTTCTGCCATTCCTTCATCTTCTTGGAACGCTTCGTAATGTCAATCACATTATCCATGGCGATACTCCCTGGACGTGCAAAGTAGTCACGTCAAGGAGTACAATGCCACAACCCATTCATAGTCCGCTAGGTCAATTTGCTTAACCGTGTAAAGAGAGATACTTACTTCGTGCAGTTCTTTTGGCGTGAGAATAATTGGACCAGAAAGGAGACAGGCACTTGCGAGTTTTGGATTCAACGCGACAAGTACCTCGTCCTTTTCCGACACATGAAGTGTACCAAAGTTGAGGCGTACAAATCTACCGTGCGGCAATTTGCTTTCAACCTGTAGAGAACCTTCATCTTTTCCTGATGCCTGCACAATTTCTGGATTGCCCAGTAGCAAACCTTTGCCATTCGGACTATTCTTTACAGTAACTTGCTCTTTTAGTTGAAGATTGAGAGCAACATGATTGCGTCTTCCGAGATGCAATTCTTTGAACGTGACAGACATGGAGACCTCCGCTATGAGTAATGGTAGCTTCTTTAAATTAGCTGAATTTCAGTGTCAATGCAAGGAAAAATGTCCTGGTAAAGTACCCAACTTGAGGCTAAACGATGCATTACTTGACACACTCAATCGACTACGTGAACAATTTGGTAAACCTATTGTCGTCACATCTGGGTTCAGGTGTAAAAAACACAATTCTACTATTGGTGGTGCTGTGGCTAGTCAACATCTGCTCGGAACCGCAGCAGATATTCGTCCCGTTTCGGATGATAAGGAAGACTTGGAAGAATTGTATAGACTTTGTAAGGAAGAGACGGGCGTAGTTGGCCTGGGGGATGGCCGCAGGAAAGGATTCATTCACGTTGACGTACGCCCTGGTCAACGTAAAGAGTGGACATACTGAGGGGATACCTTCAGGTAGGACTACGTCGGAGTCTATCAATTTCTGCCTGTATCTCGCCACGCTTCTCGGCTGGCATATCGTATGAGGCTGTCTCCAATTTATTGGCTTCTTTCAGTTCGGCAAAGCCTTTGCGCTTTGTGCCGGAAAGAAAGGAAGCTGAACCTTCCAGACCGCACAGCCCGGGCATGGGCATCAATTTCATGAGCGTAGGATGATTGCAGTGTGGACAGGCGGAAGGCAGGTCCCAGGCTTCTGTCACCGCATCACATGCCAAGCACTGATAATCGGACAGCTTGGGAGGCGTCTCTGCATACTCTGTCACGTAGTAAAAATCCCAACGTAGCATTTGGTGGTGTTCCAAAACATACGCAGTAGCCTTTTCCATGGATGGAAAGGGACCATGGATTCTTTCCTCTCCGCCTGCATAGCATTTTGCATAAGTTACACGCATCACTCAATCTCCCATGTTATACCGATGAATAGATTCTCCAATCTCGGTTTACTGAAGTTAATGCTTGGATTGATGGTTAAGAAGAAGGGTGTATTGCCCAGCCTTAGACCGCCGCCCAGGATAGCCACGTACTCATTGTCTCTGAACTTTGCCAGAGGGTCAAGCGCAATGCTAATATGCTTGCTCTTAGGCGGGTTAATAGGAACCTTAATTTCAACTGACTTATCTTCCTTGCGTTTCTTTTCTTCTTTACGTTTCTTTTCCTCGGTCTTGGTGCGCTCCTCAATCTTTGTACCGTCTGGCTTGGTGATGACGCGGTCACGTGTGACTACGCGGTCTACGTAGACAATCTTGTCTTTGTAAACGACCTTCTCCTGCACTACGACACGCACTTCCGGGTCACACTTGGGTAAAATTTTATATTGTAAATAGATGCCGAGACCTAAAATTAAAATAAGTATCTCGCGCCAAAACTTCAATAGAATAGTCATCTTTCTTCCTCCACATAAAAAACAACAGAACAAGCAGGATGCGGGTCATAACGACTAACCTTGACAACACGCACAGCAGTTCTGGTATTGAGTGACCGGGCTACTCCCTTCATCATCTCCAGTGTTCCATATTCCTCCCTGCGTACCCATTTACCATCTGCAAAAAATTCCACAGCATAATTATGTCCTTCCGGTAAAACCCAGACATGATTAGTCACGGTACCTCCAGCCGAATGTACTCATAGAGGTCTTTGAATAGCTCGCGCTCAATGGCATAGCCGGATGCGAAGTATGTACGGTTAGCTACCTTGCGTGGCTTGAGTGCATGCTCGTGTACAATATAGTCAATACGCTCAATCAGTTCTGGTATATCTCTGAAGATGTATGCCTCGTCGGTGCGCAGGAATTGATAGACAAATATTTGTGCACCTTTCTGCCAGGATTGCCAAGGACCGCCGGGTTTCTTTTGTGCGAGCACAGAGAAACGCTCGAAAAAAAAGTTGGGTGTCTTGGCTGGGTCATAGTTGTCTGACTTCAGTTCGAGGGCTTCCCCATTCGGTGTCAGAAAGTCAAAGTCACGTGTCGGTGCTTTGATGAGCTGTTCATTGTGAATGGCCCACCACATCATTTTGAAACGTGCTTCCCCTTCTTTGCCTATCTTGAGTTGTTCTTTCCATCCGTAGACTTTCATGTGAAACTCACTGCATCGGTAAAGTATTTAGGGAATAGAGATTCGTGCTGAGTGTACAGCCTACGAAAACTCCGGTCAAGAATAAATGTTTCTCCGTAGTCATCCGGGCCACGACAAATGCGACCTGCTGCCTGTACGACTTGCTGTATGGCCTGCCATGCGTAGCGTTCTGGATAGGTGTCAGCAATAAACTTCCACGCGGGGTCGCCCAGGAATGGCCAGGGTACCTTGCAGATAACTTGAACTTGGTAGTCATCACCGTAGAGGTCCAGCCCCTCGTAGAGGCCGGAACCAAGTAGCACAAGTGGTTCCTCTGCAGCCTTGAAGTAATCAACCATTTCCTGTTTGTTCTCCCGGTCGTGCCCTATCACACGCTCGCCTAGCCTCTCCTGAAGCAGAGGCATCAGGCGGGTAGACAGCGCATAAGGAATATGGACGAGCATCTTGGTGCGTGTATTGCGGTTGGCTATGGCGGTGATGTGCTCAGCCATCCTGTCCAGTTCCTTGTCTGCTACCGGGAAGGTCATGTTGTAAGCAGCATCTGCAATGATGGGCCTACGCTTGGATTCGATAGGACTTTGTACAGTAATGAACTTTACACGCTTACCTGCAAGTGCGAGCTGTTCCACTTCCAGCCGACTGATGGTTCCGCTGAACAGGAATACCTTCTTGACCTTCTTGGTAGGCCACAGGACGCTGACCTTTTCCTCGTGGGATGTATCCAACGGAAGCAGGGAAAGACAGTCTCTGAAGCGTCCACGGTAGGGCTTGTCACCTCGCTCTACCAGATAGCGCATACGGCCTGTCTCTAGCTCCTCTCGCAGACTTTTCCAGGCAGGGCTAAGGAAGTCCTTGCCTGCAACCCACGTGAGCAGCTTCTCGTAGGTATCCACGGACATGGGCAGCCTAGTCCGGTCACCATTCTTGAGGACAATATCGTCCACCCAGATGTGTCTGGCTGCCAGTTCCCGGGCAAGGTTGACCAGCAGGTGCGCCTCATCGACGAGCACAATCGGGGAGTAGAGTCGATGGGCCAAGTAGGTGTAATAATTAGCTACCCGATATGGGACCTTGTGGACTTGCCGAACCCTTTGTCGGTAGACGCAATTTCCACAGGTCTCTCCCATTATTCTCTTACGTTCTGCACAACTTATTGGTTCTTCCCGTTCGCCGCCTTGGCACGTGTAGTGGTCCATGCCACGTAGCGAGAAGACCTTTTCGGTGTCTACCACTTGGTCGAGCAGCACGTTGTTAGGTACGAGTATTGTGGCTTGCATTTTGTATTGCTGGTTGGCCCAGCGTGCGATGGTAGTCATCATCTTTGTTTTGCCTGCCGCCGTAGGTGCGGATAGTACAAAGATGTCGGCCTCATCCCAGGAAGATTCTATTTCTCGGAGAGCCTGCGTTTGGCAATCTCTGGGGGTTCCTCTAAATACTTCAAGAATACGCATGTGTTACCCTCCAACAATTTCAAGTACCTCGCTCTCATTCAGCAGTTTCTGTCCGGCATGGTGGAACAAGGTGAGTCCCATGACGGTGGCATCTTTCATGTCCGACTTCTCGTAGTTTTTGACGTGTTCGCGTACCCAAGCATGCCACGTCGTGCTGGGTATTTCAATAAGACTTTTCGATTCTATTCCCGCCATGAATAGACCGACCGAGCGGTGCAGATTAACCACACCCTGAGTACGGAATCCCCCGCCACCAAAGCCAGACATGAAGGGCGGGATGAATTCTATGCACAGCACATCAATGTTTGCAAAAAGGTCTGGATTGTTTTGCAATTCAAAGAGTATCTGCCTGTAACGGTGGTGCGGTAGCTGCTTACGTTTGCTTAGTTGAATCTCGCCCGACTCAATCCAAGCAGACTTCTCGAACAGCGCATACCCAGGAAGGCTCCCGCCAGAGGCAGGGTCGATACAAAGTACCCGGCCCTCACGTATGGAAGTAGCCAGTCGCTTTGCTTCGATGGAGAACTTACTCTTACGGTCCTTCCTTGGCACACTGCACCTCAGTTCAGTTGGTCTGCTGGAGGTACGTCCTGCGGTGCAACAGGGTCCATCCTACTTGCTCTGTCTTCAAGTGTATCCTTGAGCGGTCCAAAGATTTTCTCAATCTTCTGGTCAAGGAAAGCATCGTAGACTGAGCGGTCCATCTTGGCAATCTTGAATGGGCCAAAGAGCCAACAAAAGAATCCAATCTCCGCTTGGTGGCGTGTCGTAATCTTCCAACGAGTCAGGTCAATCTCTGCCAAGTATTCCTTACCGTTATAGTGGACGGCATAGGTCAGCCTAAGTTCGGCCTGCACAATGTGACTAAAGTTCTTCTCACTCTTGTTTGTCTTCCCACCAATTGTTGACGACATTGGCTGCTCCTTTTAGTTTTACCTGTCCGTCTAGTAAAAAATTTACCTCTTCCAATACTTCTGCGTCAAGAATTTTCTTGCATTCATCGGCTTGTCTTTCGGGAACTTCAAACATAACACAGTCATGGATGTCCCAGATGTAGGGCGCATACTCAATCTCCCGCTTGCGCAAGACCTCAACCATCACCGCCAGAAAGACGATGAAACAATCGTGTCCTGCACTCTGAATAGAGCGGTTGATAATGTCACGCACGTAGTCCTGAGCCACACAGATGGGCCGACCGAATGGATTCAGGAACCATCCGCCTGTCCGTTCCCATTGGGCGACGAGGAATTGCTCGTAGGCTTTGACTTGGGCGAACAACTTCCAGTACTTTTCGTGCATGCTTTTCGCTTGCTGAGAAGAGACTTCAATTCCTTGCAGACCAAGCGCCTGCCTAATCTTGTTCGCAGAAGCCCCGTAGCTTGCAGCCAGATGAATAACCTTAGCAATTTGACGAGCATGCTTAGCCTCCTTCTTAGCCTTGCCCACTGATTCCTTGGTGTTGGTGAACGGGTCATAACCTGCTGCCCGGATGCGGTCCTCCACTTCCCCGCCCAGTTGCGAACCTACACTCAGATAGATGTCATCCCAGCCGGTAGACTGCGGGCCATAGATACGCATGAGTGTGGGGTCACCGGATGCAAGGGCAAGCACGTGTGGTTCCAGTGCGCTAATATCAAAGGTCACCAGCTTGTATCCCGGACTAGGTTTCCAACAGCTCAGGTATCCTGCATCCTTGGGCACGTTCTGTACGTTCAGCCCATCCGCACCCCCAAGCCTGCCCGTGTACGTGCCAGGACATTTAAGTCCCACGTGCAATAGGTTACCTCGCATCTTGGAGAGACAGCCCTCCACCATGCTGAGTATCTTGTTCCTTTCATTATACTCGATGAGCATAGGGCCATGCGGGACAAGCATACGCAGGGCATCTTCATCGACCGCAGGCTGTGGGTTTTCCTCATTGTCAGTGAACATCGTCGCTTCATACTTCAGTCCCTCATAGAATAGCCACTGCTTATGCTTAGCCGAATCCAGATTAAACAAACCCAGGTCTTTAGCGTCTGGAGAAAGTGGGTCTTTGGTGCCAACTTCGGACAGGGTTGTGTATTTTTCGTACCATTTTTTCCAAGGAATGGTAATTTCTGGTACATGATTTTCCAACTGCTGACGTTTCTCATCCCACTTCTCCCACGATTTCGACAGCTTACCATCCTTGGTGTACTTCTTCGGTTCTTGTCCCAGCTCGGGCACTTTCTTGAACTTGTTGGGTTCCTTGGCAGCCTGTTCTTCTATAACCTTTAGGTTAAATTGAGTCACACACTGATTAACATTGGGTGCTGCAATGAAGTTCTCTGCAAGTGACTGACAAGTGTTGACTAAATGATGCTGATAGTTTTGTAGTTGGTCACGGTCAATGTGAATACCGCGCAGCTTCTGCCAGATAACATGCTCTACAAGGCACATGAATGCTTCTGCGTATTTCTCGAAGATTGCGAACTTGTCCATCTTCGGTTTGAGTATCTCGGTCCAGATAAGGTAGGTGGCCTCGGCATCGTACCAGCAGTACTTGCCTAGTATCTCCGAGGGGGCACGCCACATCTGTGACTTGTCTGCCCCGCCATGTGGCATGGCATAGCCGTTGTCGATGAGCCATTGGTCTAGCTCACCCTCGTTACTCTCCTCCCAGCCGAGCAACTCAACCATGGCTTGCTTGAGGCCATACTTCTGGCCGAGGAATCCCTCGCAGGCAAGCCATCGGTAGGCAGCGTAGGTACACATGCGCCAGTTGTGGAAGTCAGGCGCATACATCCAGCCGTCATCCCTCTGCTGTGACCGGGCAAACTCTGCCGCAATCCATGCAGCATCAAAGACTACGTTGTGTGCAAGCAGCGGTACGTTCTCCTGATGAGTGCGTACGAGGAAGTGATGCCAGGCATCCTTGTCGTGCGTCTCTGCGTAGAAGGTACCCCAATGCGAGGAGACACCGATGCCTACGACCTGCGCTTCCGGGGCAAGCGGGTCGGTGCCTCGTGTCTCAAGGTCAATGATGTGCTCACAATCTTTGTGGTCAACTACTAGGTCGGTTAGTTCTGAGAGAGGAAGGAACGAAGGTTCTCCTCGGGGCGGAAGATTCTTGGCTCTGATTATTGCCAGAGGGTTCTCTAGTGTGTGTCTCATTGCGTGTCTCCAGATGTCGTGAGGCCATCGTTTTACTCATGCGCGGCCACAGTTCATGCCTGTCCATTTCTTGTTTCCAAATCCAAAAGCCACTGAACTTTTC
>Ga0214917_10008354_pt1 | contig 10189 bp, 12 predicted proteins | sample LL_1208_BB_MetaG_FD_177983 | JGI IMG/M metagenome (GOLD analysis project Ga0214917, IMG submission 177983) | Freshwater microbial communities from Lake Lanier, Atlanta, Georgia, United States - LL_1208_BB | ecosystem: Environmental > Aquatic > Freshwater > Lake | place: USA: Georgia | collected...
CGTGGTTTTTTGAAGAATTTGAATTTGAACAAAAATTTGATGCAATAATTCATTCTCATCTTTGTGAACATGTTTATGAACCACATACATTTTTTGATAAAATAAATTCAATTTTAGAGATTGGTGGTATTCAATATATTTCAATACCAAATATGAAGCATTGGCTTTCTATGGGATATTTAAATACACTTAATTTTGAACATACTTTTTATATTGATGAGTATGTGTTAGAATATATTCTAATCCAATATAATTTTGAAATAGAAGAAAAGGAGATTGATAATCATTCAATCTTCATAAAAGCAGTAAAAAAAGAAAAAAATAATTCTTCATATGAGTTTGATTTTTCATATATTAAACCAATGTTTGATAATTATATTAAAAAATTAACTGATGATGTTGAATATATCAATTCAAAATTAAATGGTGAAAAATTTTATCTTTTTGGTGCTCATATTTTTTCTCAATATTTAATTTCTATGGGAATTAATGAAAATCAAATTATCAATATTCTTGATAATGATTTTAATAAACAAGAAAAAAGAATGTATGGAACAAACCTTGCTGTAAAATCTCCAAAATGTCTTTTTGGAATTGATTCTCCAAAAGTTGTTTTGAGATCTGGGTCTTACGATGAAGAGATTAAAAAAGGCATTTTGGAAATTAATAACACTACAATTTTTATATGAAAATTGCTTTTTTGATGGTTGGAAGATTGGATACATTTGAGGATATGTATCCAAGTCTAAAAGAAAATATTTTAGATTCTCTTTCTCCAGATATATTTTTTTCTGGTTATCCAAACAAAAAAGGAATTGATTATTGTAAAGAAAAGATTGAAGAATTATGGAGTCCAAAAAAATATATTCTTAGGGAATATAATGAAGATGTGAGACGAGAGATTCATCCAAGTGATGAAATTTTTAACCAAAATAAAAGAACAGAAGCAACACCACAAACTTGGTTAAGTGGGATTTATAATGTTAAACTTTGCAATCAACTTAAGAATGAATATCAAACAGAAAATAATTTTTGTTATGATGTTGTTATAAAATCTAGAACTGATTTAAGATGGTATAAATCAATATCTAATGAAGAACTTGAACTGGCAAAAAATGGATCAATATTGATACCAACTGCCTGGGATTTTAAAACTATTCATCCTTTGGGAACTTCAGATGTGGTTGCAATTTCTAATTCTAATGGTATTGACAAATATGCTTCTTTGATAGATAGTATTGATACTTATTGGAATGAAGGAAATATTTTTCATCCAGAAAGTTTTGTTGGAATTCATATTGAAAGAACAGGATTAAATAGAATTGAAATCAGTTCTGGTATTGATGGAACTGGTTGGTGTGTTATAGATCCAAATCCAAATAGAAAAAGCATTTAAAAATATGAAACTTGCAGTATGTTTTTTTGGTCAACCAAGATATTTTGATCAATGGATTGACTTTAATAAAGAATTATATGAAGATTGTGATGTAGATTATTACGCTCATTTTTGGGGAGATAGTGAAATAGAAAATGATATTAAAACTATTTTTAACACAAAAAAGATTATTGTAGAACCTCAAGCAGACATACCAACAGAATTTTCTTATGAGATAGATACAAGTAAAATCACTAAATCTGTATTTGTTACATTGTCACCTTTATATTCTATGAATAGACTTCATAGTCTTATTGAAACTGTTGATGACATTTACGATCATTGGATTTTAACAAGAACTGATATTGTAGGAAAGGGAATGCCATTGAAAGAACTTTCTTTAAATAGTAATGAAATATACACTTCATATGTTCCTGGAGACGAATGGTTGACAACACATATTGATAATAAATTTATTTGTGGAAATAAAAAAGATATTTTAGATATTACAAAAATTTATTCCAATCTTGACCTTTATTTAAATGATGAAAAAATGCCATTATGTCAACATCGACTTGTTTTTCGTTCTATAAAACATAGGCAAGAAAATATGAATATGATTGTTTTGGATCCAAATGATGGGCACGGAGGTTGGTTTTTTGTTAGAGATAAAGTTTTATCATCTTCATAATGAAAATAGCATTATTAATTTGTGGTCAAATGAGGACGTTTGACCATCCAAAAGTATTAGAGTATTTGGATAAACTTATTGAAAAATTTAATTGTGATGTATTTTTGTCAACTTGGAGTAATCGAGGAATATCTGTTTGGAGTGAACACGCTTTAAAAGAACAAGCAGATATTCAGAATCAAGAAAAAAACAAATTAATCACATCAAACCACATTAATTTAATTCCTAATATTAAAAAATATACAATAGATGATTATGAAGAATTTGTTCATAGACAATCTGATGACAAAATAAAATCATTTTTAAATCAAAGTTCAGATAATTTATATCATTCAAAAGCAACTAGTATTCCATCATTATATAAATTATACTCTGCATATCAATTGCTGGAAGAATATGAGAATGAAAATAAAATTAAATATGATATTGTAATTAAAACCAGACCAGATTTTTTGCATGTTCATAATGATATAGAAAAATATTTTGATAGAATTAATGATACTTTATTTCACATTAATACTGGCATAACATATTGTCCAGATAGAGTATATGAAATGTTTCTTGTTTCATCATCAACTATTATGAAAAAAGTTTGTGAGTCTTGGTTAAACTTTAATCAATTAGCTAATACTGACTATTCTTTGCATATGGCTAGATTGGATGCTTGCAGATTGATCTATTCTCAATGCATTCTAAATAATATTAAGATAGACACATTTGATAGGGTTCTTGGGGATGTTTTAAGGATAGAAAATTATTCAGACTACCAATCCTTTGAAGATATGTTTATTTGATTGACATTTTTTGTTTTTTATTTTAAAATTTTTTTATAAACTCTTGTATATGACTATGAACATTTTATTTCCAATTGCAGGTCTTGGAACTCGTTTTAAATCAAATGGTTATAATGAACCAAAACCATTTGTAGATGTAAAAGGAAAACCATTAATTGAATGGGCAATTTCTTCACTTAATCTTCCTGGAAAATATTATATTGTTGTCAATGGTCTTCCAGCAAAATATATTCAAGTTCTTACTGATATTAAGAACAAATATTATTTGGATATGGAAATTATTGATATTGGTCACTCAACAAGAGGACAAGCAGAAACATGCCTTCTTGCATTGGAAACTGGAAAAATTGATCTTTCTGAACCATTAGTCATTACAAATTGCGATCAATATACTCCTTGGAATCCTAATAAGTTTATTAAATTTATTAAAGAAACAGATTGTGATGGTGTAGTTTCCACATATGATCATTCAGATGTTGTTGTTGGTGAAGAAAGTAGATATAGTCACATTGAATTGGATGACAATGGTTATGCAACAAGACTTGCTGAAAAAGTTGCAATTTCTCCTTGGTCTTTGAATGGAATCTTCTATTGGAAAAATGCAAATCTTTTTGTAGAAAGTGCGAAGAAACTTATGAATGATGACTCTGATGCTGGTTGGACATCTGGAAAAGTATCATGTGTCAAAGAAAAATATGTTGCTTTGACATATAATTATTTGATTAAGGATGGATATAAAATTAAAAACTATCATATGGAATGTGATGATTTTGTATCACTTGGAAGTCCTGGAGAAATTATTTTGAATCTCAAGCAATCAAATGTAAAACAAGCTGTTGAAGATATTCGTAATGGTAAACCAATTGTTATGGTTGATGATTATGATCGTGAGTTTGAAGGAGACATTGTATTTGCAGCAGAAAAGGCAACAGAAGAGAATCTTCTTTTTGCCATGAGACACGCAAGAGGATTGATGTGCCTTCCTTGTAATCAGGAAAAACTTGATCAGTTTGAAATTCCTATGATGAATTGCAATTCAATGGATAAGTATGGAACTCCTTTTGCAACTAGTATTGATGCTGTGGAAGGTGCTACTACTGGTATGTCCGTTGGTGATCGTCTTGCTACTATTAATACATTCTGTTCGGATGAATCCAAACCAAGTTCTCTTGCACAACCTGGTCATTTATTCCCTCTCCGTGCTCGTCCAGGTCTTCTGTCTGAACGTAGAGGTCATACCGAGGGATGTGTTGAGATTCTTCGTCTGGCAGGTATGAAGGAAGTTGGAGTTATTATTGAGATTATGGATGAATATGGTAAAATGATTAAAGGTGATGCCCTTCGTCAGTTTGCTAAAATCTATAATCTTACTTTTGTTTCAATTGAAGAACTTCACGATGAAGTTTATGGTAAATCTGAATCTGGAAAAGTTCCTCTTTCTTCAGTCAGCAAAGAAACTTTAGAAAATATGATGAAGATTTGATGGACTTTACAACTAGAGCTTATAATAGTTTTGAATTTAATTCGAAAACAAAAGCAAGTATTATCAAATCTAGTAGAGAGGATCGTCTTCTTGGGGAGATTGAATATTATCAAAATCTCCCTAAAGATATTCAAGTTTATTTTCCAAGAATGTTGAATTACTCAACTGATGAAAAAAATTATCAGATGGAACTTGAATATTATGCTTATGGGAATTTGGGAAATGTGATGACAAATCAGGATTATAATCCTGATTTTTGGACCAAGGTTTTTGAGTTTATTTTTTCTTACATTAATAATTATAAAGAATCTACTTCTATTCCTGCATCTAGAGAAGATTCTTTATTAATGTTTGTGGATAAAACAGAAAAAGAATACACTAATTTAATTTATAAATTTGAGTTTTTTTCTCAATTTAGAAATACAAAAGAATTTGTATTTAATGGTAGAATTTTAAAATCTTTTGATATTATTTGGGAAAAAATTAAATCCTATATCGAAACAACAATTTGTGATGAAAAATTTCATTTCATTCATGGAGATCTTTGTTTTAGTAATATTCTTTATGGAGTAAATAATATTACCAATGATGTAATTCTCAAATTTATTGATCCTAGAGGAGTTTTTGGTAAAACAAAATTTTTTGGTGATCCTTATTATGATCTTGCAAAAATATCACATTCTTGTAATGGTGGTTATGAATTTTTTATCTATGATAAGTTTGATGTTTCAAATGTAGATAATCAATTTAATCTTTCTTTTCATAATGAACAAAGAAAAAATGATATTAATGATAAATTTTTATCTATTTCTGATGAGTATAAATTTGATTATAATAAAATAAAATTAATTGAAGGTCTTATCTTTGTTGGAATGTGTGCAAGACATTATGATAATTTGGATAGACAAAAAGCAATGTTGATGACTGGACTTAATATTTTAAATGATGTCTACGAAAATTTATAAATTTTGTTTTGATCTTGATGGAACAATTTGTAGCATTAAAAAGGAAGGACAGCACTATCTTGATGTTGAACCTCTTCCTGGTGCTATTGAAACTTTACAAAGATTAAAATCTAAAGGTCATTATATTATTATTATGACTGCAAGAAATATGCTTACATATAATAATAATGTGGGTAAAATTATTGCTAATCAATCACCTATTGTGTTAGAATGGTTAAATAAGCACAAAATACCTTATGATGAAATTCATTTTGGTAAACCACTTGCTGACTTTTATGTTGATGATAAAGCAATTAAATTGATTAATTGGAAAGAATTTAACGAACAAATTGGAGAATAAAATGAGATCTTTCTTTTTTGATACAGCTAATATTCCATTTATTGAAGATACAATGGAAAAATATGGATCGCAAATTGATCCAAAATGGGTAAGAGGAATAACAACAAATCCAAATGCATTTAGTAAGGTAAACATGTATCATTTGGATGAGTGGTTTGCTCATACTGCAAAAATGGCAAAACTTATTTCCGAAATTCGTGGAGATAATGATGGTGAAATTCATATTCAAGCACCTTGTTCTTATCTTGAACCTGAAGTTATTCTTGAATATGCAAAGATGATTTCTGATCTAACTGAAGGAAACTGTAAAGTTGGTATGAAAATTCCTCCTTATCAAAATGTTCTTGAATATGTTGATCGGTACAATGAGTATGTAATTACAAATGTAACTGGACTTGCAGATTCTTCCACTGCTCTTAAGTGTATTACTTATGATGTTGGATATGTGAGTATTATTCCTGGTCGTATGGAAGAAGTTGGTATTGATGCAAAATCTTCAATTGCTTTTGTTAATCAATGCAATTTTGGAAATACACAAATCATTACTGGAAGTCAAAGAACAACCGAACAAATCATTTATTCTTTTTACTTGGATACTGTTCCTACAATTGGTGAAAAATGTTGGAGTGATATTTTCCAGGGTGATAATTTCCAACGTATTTTGGATATTGAATATGGTTATGAATCTGTTGGTCCTTTTAGTCCAACAATTTCTCAAGACAACATCAATCTTTCTCTTGCTTTTTTTGAACAAATGGATGGTCTTGGAGATATTGCTAAACAAGATTTGGAGAAAAAACTATCCGTATGAGAATAGCATTTCACGATAATTCTTTGTGTTTGCGGGGAACTACAGTAGCAATTTATGATTGGGCATATTGGACTAGGCATTATCTTGGTGTTGATCCAATTATTATGTTTAATTTAAAAAATAATTTTAATGATAAAGATGTCATTAAAAAATTTGAAAAAGAATTTCCTGTTTTTGGGTATGAAGATAAAAATCAAATAGATGATATTTTATCTAAACATAAATGTGATGCTTTTTTGATGGAAAAAGGTGGTGAACCTGATGGTGTAATTTCATCGGTTTCTAAAAATTTAGTAAATGCTATATCTGGATGGTGGAAACCAGAATGGATTCATGGAGATGTTTATGCTATGGGTTCAAAATGGTTATCTAAAATAACTGATTATAAAATACCTTACGTTCCATATATTGTAAATCTTCCCGATCATAATTTAGACATGAGAGATGAGTTGGGAGTTCCCAAAGATGCATTAGTTTTTGGAAGAAATGGTGGATGGGACACCTTTGATCTTCAATTTGTAAAACAATCAATTGTAGAAACTTTAGAGAAAAGAAAAGATATATGGTTTCTTTTTCAGTATACTGAACCTTTTTATGAACATGAAAGAATAATATATCTTGAACCAACTGCTGATTTGAATGAAAAGGTTAAATTTATCAATACTTCAGATGCAATGTTACATGCAAGAAATATTGGTGAGTCTTTTGGATTATCTTGTGCTGAATTTTCAATTAGAAACAAACCCGTAATTACCTATTATAATTCTCTTGAAAGAAATCATATTGATACTTTAGGTGAAAGGGGAATATTTTATGAAAACAAAGAAGATATAGATCATATTTTATTGAATCTAGATAGAAATGAAATAAATCAGTTAGAATGGAATTGTTACCAAGACTATTCACCTGAAAATGTAGTACAGAAATTCGAAGAGGTTTACTTAAAATGAAATCTTTAGTAACGGGGGGTGCTGGATTTATTGGTTCAAATCTAGTTGATGCACTTATTGAATTGGGGCATGAAGTTGTTGTAATTGATAATGAGAGTGCAGAATCTAATGAAGAATTTTATTGGAATCCAAAGGCACAAAATCATAAGTATGATATTCGTGATTATGAAAAAACACGTTCTCTTTATGATGGAGTGGATTATGTTTTTCACATTGCAGCAGAATCAAGAATTCAACCAGCAATACTTAATCCAATCGAAGCAGTAAGTGTTAATTGTGTTGGTACTGTTACAGTTCTTCAGTGTGCTAGAGAAGCAGGAGTGAAGAAAGTGATTTATTCCTCCACTTCTTCTGGTTATGGATTCAATGAACAACCCAATCATGAAAATCAACTTGATGATTGTTTAAATCCTTATTCGGTATCTAAAGTTGCTGGAGAAAAACTTTGTAAGATGTATAATAATTTATTTGGTCTTAAGACAATTTCTTTTAGATATTTTAATGTTTATGGTGAAAGGCAACCAATTAAAGGTCAATATGCTCCAGTAATTGGAATCTTTTTACGTCAAAGAAAAGATGGTGAATCTCTCACAATTGTTGGGGATGGAGAACAACGTAGGGATTTTACGCACGTATCTGATGTAGTTCAAGCAAATATTCTTGCAGCAACAAAAGATGTTGATGATGAATTTTATGGTGAACTTTATAATGTTGGATGTGGAAAAAATTATTCAGTTAATGAAATTGCGAATGCTATTTCAAAAAATCAAATAAATATTCCAGCAAGAATTGGTGAATCACGAATTACTCTTGCAAATAATGGAAAATTGAGAACCATTTTTGGATGGAGACCTCAAGTGAATTTAATGGATTGGATTGAAACTCAATGAATTTATTAATAGAATATTTTAGATCTCCTGATTATCAGAGACATAGTGAATATCTTACTTGTATTCACGAGAATTTAGAAAACGAAAATATTGAAAAAATATATGTTTTTATTTCTGATGATTCTAAATTGAACTTTAAGTCAAATAAAATAAAAATAATTCAAAGAAAAGAAAGACCTACCTATAAGGATCTTTTTGAATTTTGTAATGAAAATTTAAAAGATCAAATTTGTATAATTGCAAATGCCGATATTATTTTAGATGATACTATTGCAGTTGTAAAAGATGCTGATATAGATAAAGTTTTTCTTGCTTTAACTAGATGGGAAGTATTTTGTGAAAATGGTGAATGGTGTATTGCGCCATTTGACAACTCATCATCTCAAGATGTTTGGTTATTTAAATCTCCAATCGCAACAACTGATGAGATGGAGTTTACTTTAGGTAAACCTGGATGTGATAATAAGATTGCTAAATTAATGGCAGAGCAAGGATATAAATTAAAAAATCCAGGAAAACAAATTGTTTCCGCACACTATCATCTTTCTGGATTTAGGAATTATAGTAATACTGATAGAATACCTGGTCCATATCTTTGTTTAGTTCCAAACGATGACATTAATAAAGAAACCGAATATATTGAGATTGATGGTTTTGATGAAGCAGGAAGAGCATACAGAATAGAAAAAAATTGATACAAGGGGATGCTTGACACCCCTTTCTTTTTGCTATATACTTTTGTAATGTTTCGTAACAAAACGTAAATGACTGTAACAACTAATGAACGTGGGCAACAGAATATGTTTGCTCGTGAACCTAAAATGTATGTGTCTCAAAGTGATGCAGAACGTTATGCACTTGAAACACATGCAGAACGTGCTGAAAAACTGAATGGACGTACTGCGATGCTTGGATTTGTCGCAGCACTCATTTCTTATGCATTTACTGGACACCTTTTCTTTGGTGTAATCTGATGGGAGAAGTAATTTTTACTATTACCAGTATTGCTTTCTTTGTGCTTCTTGCACATTCCGTCAATCAACTTTCTGAAACTTATTAAGGAGAACTAAAAATGAACGAACGAGCAGAACGTATTAATGGTTGGTTTGCTATGATTGGAATTATGGCTGCCATGGGTGCCTATGCCCTAACTGGTCAAGTGATTCCTGGAGTATGGTGAGTTCCTAACAAAAATAAGCATTTATACTTATCCTCACTCTAAATATGAGTGGGGATTTTTTATTTGTATGTTCTATCATATCCTTGTTGCTTATTTTTCAATTTTTGTTATTGCTATGATAATAAAGACATCACTATCTAAATAGGATAGTGTTACATATGAGGTAAAATGACCTTAGATCTTCATAACTTTTTTAAGTATTATGATGATACAAATGCAAATCACGTAGCAGCAGTTCAATGGTTAGAGGATAACCTTCCTGCTGAATACATGGATGATTCTGCAACAGAGTGGATCAAAATTTTTAGAACTAAACCACCTACTCCACCAGTATTGGCAGTTCCATATTTCAATCAAGTAGATAACTATAGAGATGCACATAGGACTTGCAACTCTTCATCGTGTGCAATGTGCTTGGAATTCCTTAAACCAGGAACTCTTAAAGGTGCAAAAGGTGATGATGCTTACGTTCAAAAAGTGTTCGCAATTGGTGACTCAACTGATCACGAAGTACAGACAAAAGTTCTTGCTTCTTATGGTGTTAAGTCACATTTTAGTTACAATCTTGGGTTTGCTGATATTGATAGAGAGCTTGCTGCTGGGCGTCCATTGGTTATCGGTATCCTCCACCGTGGTCCTCTTTCTGCTCCAACTGGCGGTCACATGGTCGTAGTTATTGGTACTACTCCAGATCTCAAAGGATATTACAT
>Ga0214917_10008356_pt1 | contig 10187 bp, 9 predicted proteins | sample LL_1208_BB_MetaG_FD_177983 | JGI IMG/M metagenome (GOLD analysis project Ga0214917, IMG submission 177983) | Freshwater microbial communities from Lake Lanier, Atlanta, Georgia, United States - LL_1208_BB | ecosystem: Environmental > Aquatic > Freshwater > Lake | place: USA: Georgia | collected...
CTGTCTATAAGTTTTTGTCTTTTTATCAATATATGATAATTTTGCGTCTGGATGTTTTTTGATTATGTTATTTGTGCTTACGTAAATTATAAATAGAACATCATTATTTTTATCTTTCACAAAAAAACAACCTTTGTTCTTAAGCTTCATAATTATATATTAGATAATAAATCGTATTTTTATGGGTCTTTTTGGGGTTTAAGACCTTTTTCTTCTACGTAGTAGAAGAAAAAAGTGATTTCCACCGGTAATAAGCGACTTCCATCTTGGGGTCCCCAATCTGTTGGAGCTTTTGCGGGAATGTAGCATTGTCCTCAAAAATATGAAGGTAAATGGTCTCATTTTCTTCGGCCGCCCCGTGGATTTTCCTCGTAATTTCATCAAACGCCTCTTTCGAGAGCTCCGTATCCCAAGCGAAAAGCCGGATTGATTCATCACATCCTCCCGCTGATGGAATAAAGCGCCCTAAATCAATAAGGTCGGCCGCGTTTGGGACAACGAGTCCGGTCTCCTCTGCGATTTCCTTCATCATAACGCCCGAAATGTCCGCGCTGGCGTCCATCATTCCAGCGGGAGCCTCCAATGTGTAGCCTCCAACAGGAAAGCGCAACTGGCGACACATAATAAAATAGGCGCTCGAACCAACAACGACTCGTATCAAAACGGCGACGGCGCCTCCACGAATGAATGCTATTCCCGGAATGGGTTTCCCCGTTTTCCGGTCAAACACTTTCGCGGTCAGTTTAAGGAAGCCGAGCTTTTCAGGGGCGATTGCTGTTGGTGCGCAAAACCAATCAACGTCGGTTATTGTAATCGATTGTAAATCGAGGGCGCTGAGGTCAAGTTTTTTGAACCATCTCTTGAATTTGGGGGCTTCGAGAATCATTGGGATTTGCTCATGAATTTCGGGGGTTGAACCGGTGATTGGGATTCCATTGTAAAAATGTTGGGTTGATTGAGACATTTTTTATAGGTTGGGAAATGATGGGGATTTTTAATCAATTTTTATAATATATTTTTTCAATTCAAGTGAAGATATTAACGAAACTCTTGATTTAAAAACATTCGAAACGTAATATAGAGATACTCCTCAAGATGTTTCTTCGATAAGAAAAATCGTTCTCCATGGGAATAAGTATCCCTAGCCAAAATTTCTCCGTTTGCGATTTCTTTCCCATTTCTTCCCATTTTATCATTGAGAAACCATTTTCCTTCCCCACCGTATATAATGCAAAGTTGAGGAACAAAATGACCAGACGCGCTGGAAACCTGTGGCAGAGGTGGAGGAACCAAAGGACCAGACGCGCTGGAAACCTGTGGCGGAGGTGGTGAAGGAACATAACCACTTGACACACAAGGAACCTGTGGCGGTGGTGGAGGAAAATCAAGTTCGGGACCCAAATGACCAGACGCACAGGGAGCCAGTGGCGGAGGTGGAGGAAAGAAACCACTTTGCGCACAGTGAGCTGGCGGAGGTGGAGGAACCCAATCACTTTGCGCACAGGAAGCCAGTGGCGGTGGCGGAATATGTGGAAAGACTCGAAAATGGTTTCCAGAATCGTCATTGACGAAGACAGTCCTCTGAAGATAGACCATTGTCCCAGTCGTTTCGCAAATCATGGTTCCATTATCGTAGAGGAAATACCATCTTTTGCCGTAAAAAACTTTTCTTGGAGGAAGACCTTGTCTTCCAAGCAAATTAAGCGTGGAATAAACAACTGGAACTTCATCGAAAAAGTAGAATACACCATTAGAAAGGCATAACTGCTGAAATTCTTCAATTGTCAATTCTTGAATCGACGATTCTGCTTTGAAAGGACCGTTTCGAGTTCCTTTACCATCAATTAGCCAAATTGCTTGGCTTAATAAAATGATCGAAAAGTGATCATCACGATGTATGATAACCGCTGAGACACGAAATCTCGAATTAAAATTCGGAGAAAGAATCCCATTCGAGAGAACATTAATACAAGGAGACCATTTATGTGCTCCAACCAACTTCGACCCACACTTTCCACTGAGAGTTTGTTGAATATTGTAGGAACCATCCTCATTTGGAAGAACAAACTCGACCTCATCATCAATGATAACATCATGTCTGACACAAACATTGTAGAGATCGTGAAACTCTACAAGATACGACCAATCGGTCCAAGAAGGGTTTTGGGAAACTCTTGATAGCTCCAACCGAAAGACTTCCAAAAGAATTGGGTCGCACTTACCAGTCTCTTGAAGTGCATTGATGATGACCGCAAGAAGATACCCAGCAAAAGTTTGCTGGTTGATCGAATTCAATCCAGCGTTAGAATTGGAAAGCATCAGAACCAACGTTGAAAACGCACAGTTATGCATAGTCCAGTCGATGCTTCCAATAATCAGACTGTACGCGAGAACTACAAGTTCAAAGATGCGACCTGTCGGAGGTGGGATAAACCGAGATTTCAGTTCCGCATAGAGTTGTTCAACCTGTTCCTTTGTAAAAGGAGGTTGTCCTTCTTCTTTTGTTTTTTTGAGAGTCGCACACAAATCACAATTTATGTTTGACCCTTCCGGTTTCTGACAATCCCCACAGAGTTTTTCTTTGAGGAAACCTTGGAGAGGCTCCACATCACGCGCTTTACCACCACAAATAGCTACCGGCTTACTCGGTTTTGTATCCGGAAGTGTCTGGAACGCAGTTAAAAATAACTGACAATGTGCGCATCCCTCAAATTTTTCCCCAGGAATCCCTCCACATCCTTCGCATTTTAATGGTTGTTGTAAATCATTTGATTGACTCATTTTATTTATACTGATTAGCAATAACCCTTAAATTTTGAATTTTTACCCCATCAATTTTTATTATATTACTATAATATAATGAAACTCGCAATTATTTGTGGAAGCGTCATTGTAATAATTATAGCCGTAATTATATACCTTTCCACGACCCACTTCAAGAAGATAACATACCACAAATGTTTAGAAAAACCCCACACCGACCTCTTAGACGGCGTTTTAAGAAAGAATGGCTTCTCCCGAAACGACCAAAAATACAATTTCTACATGCCCTGTGGCTACAATAATATAGAGCAAGAGTTGAAGAACATTGACGTCCCCCATTCCAAATACATCTTCGGCCTCATTGGATGCGACCAAATCGTCAGCAAGAACAACCTCTGGGACGTCCTTGAAAAAACATACGGCCGTCATAGCGCCAAGCAAATCATGCCCGAGTCTTTCCTCATTGAAAACCCCCACCAATACGCCATCGCCCTCCAAGAGGTCCGCCACGGAACCGTCCTCATTTGTAAGAAGAACATCCAGCGCAAGTTGGGCCTCGCCCTCGTATTTACGGAAGATGACCTCGAACGCGCCAAGAAGGACGACTTCAAGGTAGCCCAGCGCTTCTTGAAGAACACGACCCAAATCCACGGCCGAAAAATGAATATGCGCATCTACTTCATGATTCGCAAGCACAAAGGTAAAATCCAGTTTTTCGTGAATACGAACGGGAAAGTTTTATACACGAAAAACAAGACAACTGGAAATATCACGTTCGAGACCCACATAACCAGCTTTCAGATGGACTCTGAGCTCTACGAGAAGGAGAACATGCCCCACGATTTTAATGAATTGAAGAAGGTCATCGGGAAAGAGGTATACGGGCACATATGGGCCAAAATAATCGATAAAATAACATATTTATCGAAGGCGATTGCTCCAATATTTAGCGAAGTCAAATACGCAAACAAAGTCTGCTTCCAGCTCTTCGGTATGGACGTTATATTAGAGAATGGGGAGCCGTATATTTTGGAGATAAATAAGGGCCCCGATATGATTCCAAAATGTAAGAAGGACGAGAAATTGAAGAAGAACATATATGAGGCCACGTTCCAAGTGGCCGGTCTTCTCAAAATGCGCCTGAAACCCTCTAACTACGTCAAGATTTACGAGGCCGACATATCTCATCCGCACTATTGATAGGGCTCGGTCCCATCCGATTACAGGGGACCCGCGGGTCGATATCAAAATTCCGGCTACATAAGTAATTATTTTCGAGGTCCTGCTTTTCGAAATTACACATCCAGCAACCATTAAGGACATTAAATAAAGCGGGGTCCATATTTGGGGGAACAACGACAGGAGTTTCCCATAATTTGTGGTTCCAAGGGACGCAATCGGACCCGCAAAGTGTCGGTTTATCGAATACATTCTGGAAGTTCATAATATATATAATATATTATAATAAATTTAATTTCTAACTAATTATTATAATGTTCTCGTCTGTAATTGAAAATTTCCTGTTTAATGGAAGTTCCGCTAAAATGATGAAAGGAGGCGCCGGCGCCGGCGCGATGGATGGCTCTTACAGCAATGGATTCCTATTCTTCATTATTGCCCTCGCGATGCTTTTTATTAAAGTGTTGCTCGTTATGATTTCCTACAATATTGTCGTCCCCAGATTGCTTGAAAGCTATGGAAATGACATGACTAAATTCCGCCAGTTGAACTTTTTAGAAGGTATCTTCTTAGTTATTTTATTTAATAATCTATTCAGCCGGTTTTAATTTATAAATTTCACTTTTACTCATCTGGGAATTGATTCAGTTCCCAGTCAAAACCTGAATATTCAAACTTGGATTTAACACCAAGCCATGATTCTGTGAAAACTCTCGCATCCAGAGATTCATCAGTGAAACAAGGTCATTGATGTCTTGCGTCATTTCTTGTCCATGTTTGACTTTAACAATGTATCCGAGCGCATTCCAGTTGCTACAGAAAAAATCAAAAATTTTTTGACGAATCTCCCGTGGCAAATCACAGTCTTGTTTCATCGCTTCTCTTTCCAACAAAAGCAAAAGATTAACTCCAAAATTGGGATCGTAAACTTGATTCATCAACTGGGCTAATACGGTGTCAACATCTGAATTGAGTCTAAGGTTGATTAGACCTACAAAGAACATTGTCCAGAGAACATCGCATCGTTCCAAAAGAACTATAAGATCATCGTTCTCAATCGAACGGAGAAACTTCGTCAGACGCGCTCTTGGACAACACATTAAGATGAATCGAAAACGATCAAAACTTGATTGTTCGTATACACACAAATTATGAACGAAGTCCAAAAATCGTAGCAAGCTCCAACAAGGCATCTTTGCTAACTTCTTTTTAACCCAGTCATCACTCTTTCCTGCTAATGAGTTTGAGAATCTCATCATTTTATTTATTGATTTTTGATTTACCATTTTATCTCTTATAATGTAAAAATATTTGTTTATTTACCATCAATTTTTATTTAATCCGACGGAACGGACCTGACTATATTTCATCAGTTTAACTTGTTAGAAGGATTCTTTTTCTTTATTTTGTTAAGCAGGTTCTAATTTATAACTTTTCACTGATGAAAATTGAACCAATTTTCATCAGGAAAAAACTTCCTTTCAGCTCGACAGAACGGACAAACAAAAACATTTGTGTCTTTGCGTTCATTTTCAAGATCCTCTGGTGTATTACATGAAGTCGCCCATTTAACTAAGCAACCATGACAAGCTATTTGTTTATGCTCACAACAAGGCATTGAACGAAAGACTCGTATTGACTTATCATCATTTAGCTCATCGCGAACAGAATAACACATTCCACAAAGATCATCTTTTTTTAGCGCAAGTGGATGTAATGATGGGTATTGCATACAAACAAACAGATCTGCATCAACTTCACGATATGGTGGTGGTTCTGAATCTTGCGATTCATCTTGTACATTTCGGATTTCTCTAACAAAATCATAGATTATTTGACAAATATCAGGCGTTAAGTCTTGATTCAATGTTTCACGAGCAAGTAAATTAATCATATTCAATACAAAATCATCTTGATGTATTTCACTCAAATGCTGAATCCAATAATGAACGCTATCATCTTCAAGTTCGAACAACCCAACAAAGAACTTGATCCAAATGTCATTACGCCCTTCTAAGAGTGTAAGAACGTCATGAACTTCACGAATTCTCCTTAAAAAACATGCGAGAATGTTTCTCGGACAGCACGACAGAACGTCTTGGAAACGTTCTAATCGGTCCTGACTGAAATCAAGTTCTTCATCATGCAAACAAGTCACAAACATAAATTCCAAAAAACGTAATAGGTTTTCTAGATTCATTGATTCAAACCTCTCTTGAATTTCAAGAATAGAACTTTCAGTCAATTCATTCCATATTCGAGAAAATCTCGCTATCGAATTCTGTCCGGAATGGTTTCGAACAGTTGGTAATTTAATATCACATGGCCTACGAGACATTTTATGAATAACTATGTATAAAAATAAATATCCATTTTACTATCAATTTTTAATTCATAAATATATAAGATTTCATTTATAAAATGAAATCAAATTGATTTCATTCAGAACGCTGTTGTTGCGCCTTATATCCTGCAATGAGTTGTCTAGTTCTAATAATCCAGACATCAAGATCAAATAGTTCAGTTGGGTCTATTCTAAGAATCACTCTAACCGTTTTTTCGCCCATAGGCCACAAAAAATTCAGAATTTTATCCCTGAGTTCGACCGTAGTCTCTCTTGTTAGAGCGGAAGTCATGTCTATTGCAAGAAAACGAAGTGTTTCAATTCCAATAGGTACACCCATGTATAGTTTTTCATTGAGAATCGTAAGAATCTGTCTTAGAAAGTCATTTTCTGATTTTGTCAGTAAAATTTTGGACATTCGAACTAAACAATAAAATTCTGGATATTCATTGAAAAAACTACAAAACTGTCGTAGCAATTCGTCAGCTCTAATTCTTTGAAAGAATCCAAAAATCTCTTCCTGCGGAAAAAAACTGAGACAATTTGCGAACAATCGAGTATTTTTCTCACTCGGCGTTCCTCCTTTCACGAATACAAAAAAAGCATCCAGAATCTCAGTTCGTTCTTCTGGTGATAGTGCGTCAATTGCGTCTTTACAGTCCATTGGACGTTTTTTGCGTAATTTTTCTGCCAATAATTTTAATGGCTGTAATAATGATTGTGCTTGTGCTTGTGCTTCCATTTTCTGGATATAATTATGTAAAAAATAAATATTCATTTTACTATCAATTTTTAACGCCTGAATTTCCCATAAGATTTCTTTCTATCTTTTCTATCTCGTTTATCTCCACGTTTCTGTCCATTCTTTCTCTTCTCATTATCTCCTTTCTCTTCCTTCTTATGATTCCCCGTTTTCCAGCAATTTTCCAAGCATTTACCCTGTTCAGAATTCTTATATTCATCACTTATAGCCGGTGGGATTTTGGAAATGATTGAGAACGATTGATTTCCAAAAATGGATTTGAGTTGTCCATAAACAGCATATTTCGTCTGGGTTTTTGTGGAAGCGTAAAGGGATGATTGTGGTAATTGCGCGGTAGTCCTCGAATCAGGATAGCAATTCACATATTTCCTATTATCAAACCGGCGCATCATATTTACAAAAAATCCGTCCAATATTGCGCGAAGAATATTCTCCGCATAATTTTCTGATAAAACGGGCTCCTTATCCGTAAATAAGAACCGTGGTTTTATATCGGGGTGTTTCTCTTTAAAAATGCGAATAACTCGTCCAAACGCCCCTTGATACTGACGCGCAGTTTCCTTGACTTTCCTCAATTTATTATAATTCAAATAATTCTTTTTACACCATTCCTTCGTTTCGCCTAACTTAGGTCGTATAATAGTCCCTGACTTTCTATCCACTTCATCATACTCCCTACTACAAAATTCATTATAGATATCCAAAAGACTGAAATGGTCCCCGAGGGAATTGACCCATCTCTTTTTAACGCGCTCATATTCATCTTTCTCTTTCCGTTTCAATTGCTCATCTTTTGTTTTAGAACGGAACAACTCAAAAATCTCATCTAACTTATATTCAGATACCTCAAATAGTCCTGCAAGATTAATAATATCATCACGACAGTGATAGTTGTATCCGGAGATAATCATCCGCCCAATTTCTGGAATGACATCGAAAACAGCACAAGCGCGACCCAAATCCGTAATATAGCCCATCTCATCTCGAACTTCAACTATCTTCAAATCGACCAATCTCTGAATTGTTCGTTTGACTGTATCTATCGGTGGAATTTCAATTAGTTTATGTAAATATTCAACAAACTCACATGGTTTTATATTAGATGCTTCCAGTGGGACAACATTCCGACTAATAATCAATCGCTTTTTTTTATTATCATGACCGCCTCGAACAGAACCCTTAATCTGTTTCTGATTTTTATGAAAAACATTCGCAGTTTCAGTCTTTTTATAAACAATTGGGAACTGGATATGCGATACAAAGTTCTGGTTCGCAAGGAATGTCATTAAATATTTGGAAAGGTCCGTATTCATAATAGGTGATTGCGTATATTCCGGAAATTTCTTGGTGTATTCCTCTTCGGTAAATAGACAGAAACACGTTCCCGGAGCGGTTCTCCCCGTTCGTCCCCGCCTCTGTTTATGCGACGCCTTCGATATGAACTTCTTTTCCAAAGATTCCATATTTTTATCAGAATAATATACAAGTTTATTCGCTAATCCAGTATCAATTACATATAATAGACCATCAATTGTAATTGAAGATTCCGCGACCTCAGTTGCGAATACGACTTTCCTTGAAAATCGTCCATTTTGTTTATATTTTTGTGAATTTATAATCATCTCTTGTTCATCTTCTCCATCCTTCGACTTTTTGCTTGTCGAGCTGGTTAATGTAGCACAATATATTTTTTTACCAATTTCTCTATTTAATCTGTCTAATCTCATACTTAACTGACCACAACCATCTGATGTATCACTTTTACTCGGGAAAAATACTAATATATCTCCATCATCGGTCTCTTTGAGAAGAGATACTACTTTATCTACCGCAACTTCGAAGTAGTTTTTATCAATAATATTTCCATTTTCATCGTATTTATTGATTGGTTTGTTCAAATATATTGATTTTATAGGATGATTTGGTTGCTGACCTGCATCAAGCATCACGAACTTGAACTGAGATGTCGGGAAATAATCCACAAATATTTTCGTATTAATTGTGGCGGACATAATGATAAGTTTGAATGCCGGCCTTTTTAAAACGAGCTGTTTAAGGAGAAGAAGTAATAAGTCTATATTTACGTTGCGCTCATGGGCTTCATCGATAATAACCATATCCAGCTCCATAAGTAGCGGGTCCTTTTGGAGAAGTTGAAGAATATATCCATCAGTTGAATAAATCAGGCGACAGTCAGTCGAATATGCGCCTTTTTCTGAATCGCGGTATTTCATTCCAATATATGAGCCCACTTTAACATCCATACACATCGCAGAAAAAATAGTATTTTCCTTTGTTGGAACGCGCTTCGGGTTCGTTATTGCTATGCGCCCCTGATAATTCATACAATGAAGAGCAAATTTAGGAGTTAAAACCGTTTTTCCACTACCTGTTCCGGATACGACCAAAATAACATTGTTATCATAGATAAGATTAATTGCCTCTTCTCTTTTCGCATACATTGGATAATTAGACCACCTCTCTGCTAATTTTTGGTAGGTAGTATTCTTTTTAGAAAAATTTTTGGTTGAGTCATAATAGAGGTTTTGATACGGCTCGTTCGTCAGAGGATTATTACTGACGCCTTCTGGGTCCAAAATACCGATAGGCTCAAATAATTTTTCCCGCGGAACATAAATGTTGCGCGTGTAGGGATATCTGTTCTTATTATTCAAATTTTCCCGATTATTATTCCCAATGATAACTGTATTTTTATTACTTAAAGCATTATTAATGTTATTTTGAGGAGTTATAGCATTTACTCCTGAGTTTCTATTATTAATATTTGTGGAATTTGTATTATTGCTCATATTATTATATTATAAAAATATAATATATAATTAAATGAATAATCCAGAAATAGAATTGAACAATATTATTCAGAAGCAGATAGTTATACAACATCGGACTCTCTATTTAGAAATTTACAATATTATGTCAAATGTCCATACAAATTTCGAAAATCGTATTTTCCGGAAAGAGAAATATAATATTTTAATGGAAAAAATAGATGAAGTCCTTTTAGCCTATAAGGACCTAAATATTGAAAGTTTTCAGTCTGATAATCTCATGAAAATACACAATCTAAGAAAAAAGTTAATTGATTTACTTCCAGAATGTGGTTGCGAAAAAATAAGT
>Ga0214917_10008357_pt1 | contig 10186 bp, 10 predicted proteins | sample LL_1208_BB_MetaG_FD_177983 | JGI IMG/M metagenome (GOLD analysis project Ga0214917, IMG submission 177983) | Freshwater microbial communities from Lake Lanier, Atlanta, Georgia, United States - LL_1208_BB | ecosystem: Environmental > Aquatic > Freshwater > Lake | place: USA: Georgia | collected...
CGTATTGGACTGGACAGTTGCCTGTGAAGGAGCAACGGAAAGCATTCCGAAGCCCAACGCAGCAATTGCTGTCATAGCAATACGCTTAAAGAATGTCGTTTTTGACATTACTTTCCTTTCATTTGTCGTAAATAAGACTTTCTTATTTACGGCTGATAGAGGGTTTTCCTCTATCTTGTGGAGCAATGCACGTGCTACTGCACCACATTCTCTACCGTGTATCCGGACGCGGCGGAGAAACCTAAAATGAGAACTCATTACTTAGCTCCCTTTTCAACTACATAAATTGCTTGCGATAAAATCTCTGTTTTTCCTGGGTTTAGCACCAAGCGGGTTATTACCTGCCTTGGAGCTTGAGTTAGATCCCGACCAGAGGCGGTTGCTGGGATCACAATCGAAGTCTTAACCTCAGATTCTACTTTAATAATCGCCGTGACTAGGTAATCGCCACTTAGAAGACGCTCAGAATCAAGCATGGTTAGGGTGGTATTTAGGGGGATCCAGGCTCCATCCCTGCCATAGGAGAGGGAGGGCAGGTAGGAAAAACCTGTGGAGTCACTTACCAGCTGCTGGTTTAGGAAGATATTGGCAGCGCCAGAATCCGTCTTCACGATCTGAGAGATGATTAGCTCGTCCTCTGAAAGAACTGGCTCGCGGCTAGTTCTGTAGAGAGATCCAAGAGAGCCAGTTGAATCAGTAACGCTAAATCCTGTTGGGATTCCAGCCTTATCAAGGCCAGTAAAGCTAAAGTTGGTTGCCTTGGCATTTTCAACGGCCGCTTGCGCTTTAGCAATCGCACCTGGGGTAATCACAGGAGTTACTGCTTCAACAGCAGGTGCTGTCTCCACTTCAACTTCATTTGTCACCTCAGTCGAGGAGATAGTCTCTTGAGTTGTAATAACAGGAAGTTCACTATCTGTTGGCATCGCATTAAATCCAAGGAAGGCAAAGAAAACTAAAATTAGTGAAAGGGCAGCTTTACTTGATTTCTTAGCGATCTGTGTTGCCTTCTTATAGGTTGTTGAGAGCATGTCAAGGGCAGTTAAACCGCGCTCTTTATCAACGATCAGTTCGCTCATTACCTTGCGTAGAGATGCTCTTGCTCTTGAGACAGTATGTCTAACAGCAGATTCTTTAATACCAAGCTCTGCAGCTATCTCTGAAGTTGATCTGCCCTCCATCTCCCACATCACAAGAGCTGCTCGCTCTGCAGGAGAGAGCATTGCTAGGGCCTGTCTAACAATTGCAGCATCATCTGCAGCAGCAATCACGTCGACATGATCTTCTTTATCGACCCAGCTTGATTCAAGCTCTGCCGAGGCATCATCTAAAACCACAAGGTTTGGACGACGACCCTCAATACGGAAGATATCGATACAGAGGTTCTCTATCGTTCTATGCATGTAGCCAAGTGCGTGATCAGTTGATTCCAGCTCAGGGGCGGCGAGCATGACCTTGATCAAGGCATCTTGGATTACCTCTTCAGCTCTAGCGCTATCTTTGAGGATTCTTGAGGCGTGGGCAACAAGCTCACTACGGTGCTCTGTGTAGAAAGCACCAAGCTCCGCGACGGTCCAGACCTTTAGACCTGCGGAGGCAGATTTCTTACTTAGTGACACTTTTTAGAGCCCCATATTTCTATACCGGTTTGTCTTACAGAGTCGACCGTCGTCGCCTCTAACCCCTACTACGTTAATGGTTCAAAATTGTCGTTGTATCCTCGCAAAACGGACAAATAGTACTAGTCAGTTAGTGGGCTCTTAGGAATCTCAGTGTTCAATGGGTCCAGTAAGCGCAGATAGTCAAGGGCTCGCTGCCGATCTTCAATCGAATTTGTTATGAGTCCAGCCCGAACTGACCAACCATAATAACTGCGTGGGTATCTCTTAGTTAACTCCATGGCTCGATCAAAGATCTCCGAAGGGTTGTTGGAAGCAACTGAGCTCTTGAGAGAAAACTCCATCAAGTACTGGTTTCCCCCAAGGCCCTTAGCTATCTGCCATTGCTCTTGGCGATCTCCATTTCTTACCGCTTTTGAAAAATTTGCATCTGCCACAAGTGGGATCAGAGCCAGGGTTAAACCCACGGCAACCGATAGTCCCTGCAATAGCAAGCTAGCTAGAGTCTTTCCTTTTGCATTCTTCTTGGCTCCTGTCAGAGCCACGCCCTTTGATTTATGCTGCACCTGATTCTCTGGTGCCCCCGGCAACTTGCTCGCACCATGGGCATTGATAACCAATCCTAAGAAAATCCAGCCCCATACCGCTGTGCCAATCTGATTAATGCTGACAAACTGCTGGAATACAAATCCCAGCGATACAGCGCTTATTGACACTTGATTTATATCACTTGAGAAGAGAATTGCTTTAAGCGAAAGATAAGCAGGAATCATTAATAAGGCTAGAAAGCATATGCCTGCAAATAATCCCGCTCCAGCCGCTACATCTATCGGAATATTGTGAGCGGTGTTGGCGGTTCTATCAAAGTAGTTTCTCGTTGCAGCAGCCTGGTTTCTATACTCACGATAAAAGTTGCCGTATGAATCCATTCCAATTCCAAATAGTGGCTCGCTCATCGCGATAGAAATTCCTGTAGTCCAATAATCGAGCCTGAATAACATGGTTTCTTGTCTAAGCATTGAAAGTGGGCCAAAACCGAGTGAACCTAGAATTGAAATTATGCCAACTAGAAAAGAAGCACCTAACAAAGGATAGAGCAAAAATCTTCTCCATTTAGCGGCGCTTCTGATTAATAAGAGAATGCTTACTATTGCAATCATTGCTAAACCTTGAATAGAGGTAGTTTCCCAAATTACAAATAACTCAACAATTAGGACTAAGGAAAACCATATCCTTGTATGCCAAGCATTTCTTGGAACGAGAAACACTTGCACAAACAGAAGGGAGGCATGCATAGCCATAAACGCCGCAGAGAAGTTAAGGTTGCCTAGAGTTGAGAAGGGTCCTTCGCCTGTCCAATCAATTGGGTCTAGACCCATCAACTGAACAATTGCATATCCCAATACGATATTGCCAGTTATGGCAAACACCCTTGTAATAATAGGGATCTGGGTGCTACTTACATACAATGCGCTAAGAAAAACTATTAGCAAGGCGATGTAAGAAATTGCTCCATTATTTCTACCAAAAACTCCAAATAACACTTCAACAATAATCTCTAGGTGGAGCAAGACATTTACAACGATAAGCAAAAGGAATGTCACTCCAATTGCTAAAGTTTTTTCCCGCATACCATTACTCATGCCTTTTGAATCAAAAATTCTCTTCAATAATCCAGGAAGCAGACAGCTGGCACCTATTGTTAAAAATGCGAGCTTTATCAGATTTATTGGCTCAAAGTTCAGAAAGGGTGACACACTGATTGCCACTAAGAGACCTATTACGGAGATAGCAATTGCAAACTTCTTTTCACCTTTACTGTTCTCTGCAACTCTAATGGCCATCAGATTTAGACACCCCCAAGATCTCTAGAAAACTCTAGTGGGCCCTGTCGGGATCGAACCGACGACCCACGGATTAAAAGTCCGTTGCTCTACCGACTGAGCTAAAGGCCCCTCTGCAGAGTCTAACGCAGATAATTTGGTCCTAGGCCTTGGCCTCAACGTAAAGTGATTCCCACCTTCGACGCGGGAGATCGTGATTCAAGTTGGTATCTGAGCCCTGTCTAAATGAAACTTGTTTTATTTCAGAAAAACCAGCTTCTTCCAGACATTTAGAAAGATTGCTAATATCCCAGACGCTTTGATGTCCCCAGTTTTGTGTTAAACACCAGAATGCTTCTGCTCCTCCGGAAAATTTAGCAAAAGCCTCATTAGGAACTCTTCCTGAATAAAACTGATAATAAAGTTCAAGATTTGGAACAACTATTCTTAGAAAGGAGCCAGGCTTTAAGACTCGTTTGATTTCACTCAATAGTCGCTTAGCGTGCCAAGGATCAAGGTGCTCAAGAGTGTGCTCTGAAAAGACTCCCTCAAAACTTTCATCCTTGAAGGGAAGCTTGCGCCGAAAGTCATGCCCACGAAACTTCAGATTTTTCGAAATCCTACCTAAGGCTTTTTTTACAATAAGTTTTGGAGAATAAAAATCTACATTCAAGAATTCTTCAATAAGGATGTCCCCACTGCCCACATGTAGGTAGCTTTTTCCTTTACTCCCTTTAGATCTAAATGGCTCAATGATTAAGCCGAACAGAGACATGCACTCAAACTTTAATTGTTGGCTAAAAGTTCCCACCCATTTTGGTTCTCCAAATATATGCCTGCGGTCTGTCAAGCAACTCTCCTCTAACTATTTTGACCTTAAGTATAGAAACATAGGGCTTTGAATTCTTACTTTCTCCACCAAAGTTAAGCGTGAAAATTCTTCCCGATTTCCGTGTATCTTTCCTAGCCTATAGACTTTTATTCCCTCTAGTCCCCATCGTCTAGGGGCCTAGGACATCGCCCTTTCACGGCGGTAACACGGGTTCAAATCCCGTTGGGGACGCAAAATGAAGAGAAATCTTCATTTATAGATTGGCCCAGTAGCGCAGTTGGTTAGCGCGCCGCCCTGTCACGGCGGAGGTCGCGGGTTCAAGTCCCGTCTGGGTCGCGAAAGATTTTTTCGGCTGGGTAGCTCAGTTGGTACGAGCGTGCGACTGAAAATCGTGAGGTCGACGGTTCGATCCCGTCCCCAGCCACACTAACGTTCTCTCTATGTCACTAAAAGTACGTCACGCAATTCAGTTTCTTCATTGTCTTCTATTGGTTTGGAATTTCAAGTCACTAAACCTAATTCTTAGCCTTTGGTCTTTCTTTAAAAGTTCTGCGGTTGGCTCAACTGTTGAGAAGGCAAGGATTCGATTTCTTGACTTGAGACTTATCCTAAAGGTTGACGGACGCAGTCTAAAGGTTGTTGAACTCGGGGCTGGTAGCTCTACTATTTTCTTTTTATCGCAAAAACAGGTTTCTTCCTTAGTAACACTAGAAGAGAACGCGCAATATCTTCCAGAGATAAAATCAAAGAAACAACAGAGTAAAATTCTTTCCGTCATTGAAGACAGCTTTGGAGGAAAAAGAGGAACCAGATATCAGGGTTCAGAACCTTTTCTTAAAACTGCTGATTTCATTTATATAGATGGTCCAGTTTCGGGTAGTGACAAAAACGGATTGGCACAACCAAATCTAGATCTATTGGTTTCAAGCTCCCTTGATGATAAAACTATTGCAATTGATTGTCGAAGTAATACCGTGTTACTTGCAAATGAATTCTTGTCGAAATCTCATTATTTGGTTCCTAGCAAGTCCTTCCTGCATGAAATACACAGAATTGGTCTTGGCTTTGATCTGGATTCTAGCCAAGCCATAATTAAAGACTTTAGGGAAATCTCAGGAAAACTGGTTAGAACAAGCGTTTTCTTGCCAAAGAAACGATTCGAAAGCTAAATAGGTATTCTAAGTTTCTAAGAGTCTGACAACTTAGAAAAAATTACAAAGGCAATTAACCAAAGTATCAGCGCTATGTAAACAATGTATCGTTCCAGGGAAAAAGGTGCGAGGGAGATTACGATTGCAATAGCCCCGAAGAAGATACATAAAATCCAGAGAATTAATATTGCCTGTCGCTTCGTGAATCTACTTCTCATTAAGCGATGAGAGAGGTGATCCTTTCCCCCTTGGAAAGGAGAAATTCCTCTTCGCAGTCGAGATATCACAGCAACGCTTGTGTCAAGAATTGGAACTGCTAACAATAGAAATGGCACGGCAAAGCTTGCAATGCGATCAATCGGATTTGGGTCAAATCGAATTGTTAAAGAAGCTACAAGGATTCCTAAAAATAGAGCTCCAGCATCTCCCATATATATGCGTGCAGGAGGTCTATTCCAAAGCAGAAAACCTAGCGTGGCGCCTGCAAGAACTATTGATAAAGCCGCGATAAGGAATTGTTCGCCTTGCCAAGAGAGAAGAAACAAAAAAATTGCTGATATTGCCACAGCTCCTGAAGCTCCACCATCAACATTGTCAAAAAAGTTAATTGAGTTTGTGATTCCAACTATCCACAAAACAGTAATTGGGATATCGATTAAATAATTCCCAAATGGGCTTCCGAGGGTGTTTGTGGATACCAAGAGGAATGAAATTACTACTCCAAACCCACTTTGAATGATGAATCTTGGCCACGGACTTAATTTTCGAATATCGTCAGTTAATCCCACTACTCCCATCACTATCGCTGGAAACAAAACACTCGAGGCTAAAAGGAACGTGCTGCGATTGAAGTTTGATGTAAGAGAAGCTAGGTATGTGACCGTGACCACCCCTACTGCAATTGCAACTCCACCTAAATAAGGCACTGGGTTGCGATGGGTTTTATGTCTTTCTGAAGGTCTATCAATCACTCCAAAGCGCTTAGCCACTAGCTGCATTACTGGAGTCAAGCCGCCAACTAGAAATAGAGATAAAATTCCTAGAATTAGATAGTCGGTAAGCGAAAGTTCACTCATTGTCTTGGATAATTAATGAAGATTCTTTTTAGGCAGATCCGGATTTTCTGCGGAACATCTTTGGGGTATTGCCATGGGCATCCACATCTCTAATCTTTGACTTCTCCCCAGCTGCTTCACCTTTCTTTGAACCGCCGCTCTTTTTCTTTGCTAGAGCTTCTCGAAACTTGGCCTTCATATCATCTGAATTATCTGTAGTGCTCATCACCTACTCCTAGTTTTGGGGTTTTGCATTTAGAAGGTTTTGCACCTCAGATTGTCTATAGCGGCGATGGCCACCAAGAGTTCTAATCGCTGTTAATTTTCCAGCTTTAGCCCATCGTGTTACCGTTTTTGGGTCTACTCTAAATAACTTGGCTACCTCTGCTGGGGTAAGCAGAACTTCTTGCTCTGCTGGACGATACATACTCATAGCGCTTCTTGTCCCTTTTCACCCGATATAAGGTGAAAAGTAGCAGTTAATCTTCATTCCTTAAAGCAGGCCTCACATCGCCTGCTCAAAAGATGCCACCCTGCGCCATCTCTTAGTCAGTGCTTCATATCCCTTGCCGGCCAATGCTCCATCTCCAAGATCTAGGCCTTGAAGGGAGAGAAGAAGATCTTCAATCGATGTATCAGCTTCAAGGCCATCAAAGCCTTGATCTTGTAGTGATTTCTCCATATATCCAGCAAGGCCACCATAATCACATTCCAGAATTGATTCTGGATGAAAGACATTGAGCCAATTAAGCAACTGTGCAAGATCATCTTCGACTGGTCCTGAGCCAAATGCTTTATAGACAATCTGGTGTGCTTGTTGACATCTTTTTTTAGCAGATGAGATATCTGTTCTCATCAAAGTAAAGACCCCATCACTATTTTCTCCTCTAAGTCTCTCCTCAGGCGAAAAGAGTGAGAACCACCTTGGAGGAATAATCCAAGTCTCAGAAACAATATGAGGAATTCTCTGATCGACTAAAGCTCCATCTTCATTGAGCTTTTCTGTAAATTCATAAGAGAGAAAGAAAGGAATCACGCTACTTGGCAGAGAATTTCTAAACTCCTCAAGTGCTGCCAAACATCTTGTTGCAGTAGACCAAGGTGAGACATAGCGCTCATCGCCATGATCAATGATGTGAGCGCCATCGGCCTTAAGTGATGGAGGTTCTAGAATTATTGTGCGCGCGAGCGCTCTTAGCTCTTCATCTCTACCTGTATAGCTCTGAATCGGAATACTTGACCAACGGAGTTGATCTGCAGCAGGAAAACTACTTAAAGGCTCATAGATGCGTAGTGATGCAACATAAGGAGTTGGTCTCACTTAATGCAGCTTACTTACGTGGAATGTAATTGCCTTCAGCGTAGGGATCAAAGTCATCGTCATCGCCCTTTTCAACCTCGCCATGGAGCTCTTTAGATAATCTTTCAATATCAATATCTTGCGAGCTATATTTCAAATCTCTTGCTACTTTTGTCTGTTTTGCTTTTGAACGGCCACGCCCCATAGCGAGACCTCCTTAACTTGTATTCTGTCAGGGCTGCAGATTATCTCCTTGCCCCCTGCCCTTCCAATTTAAGCCCTGAGCTAGCCTCACCTTTCCATCTAGCCCCCTATTAAATGACCTTCGCTCAAAGATGGCATAGAGGCCAAATAGCTGGAGAAGGATACTTAAAGTCAAGGTCGGGATTCGGAATCGATGATCACCGATAGTTGCCATAGAGGAGCCCGTGTTAAGTAGAACTGGGATAAAGAGGCACCAGGCAAGAAGAGTTGAGACCCCTCCTCGCCTTCTAAGGGCGATAAATCCATAGACCAACACAAACAAGGAGCTAAGAACCCAAATTCGGGATAGAGACTTTCCAATCCAGCCATTAATTAGTTCATACCCTTCTTGTGTCTGCGCGGTAGAGCTAAAGGGGTGAAGCTGCAACCAAGGATTTCTTGCCATAGTTCCATCAGAGAGTGGACCCCATGGAGACCAATGAAAAAAGAACTTATTGACGAACAACTTGGCAGATTTTCCAGGATTCTCTAAGTACCACCTAAGAACGCAACCAACTCTGTGACTGTCTTGCTCTGCAGCATTTCCCTCAATCGCTTCACATGGGACGCCGGTTGCCCTCGGTGTATATCCCCCTGTCGACTCAGGCCCTGCACCAACATTCATAGTCGCACCAAGATTTGTCGAGATTGCGGCATAACCATTTGCTTCAATATTTCGAAGAATCATTATCGAGGGAGCGATGGCTACTATCGAAAGAGAGAAGGCTAGAAATACAGGAATTGCACTTCCTCGGTAGTGATATATAGCAAATGGAATCATGATTCCAAGTGCTAGTAGCAGAGTTCTTGGCTGCATAAAGCAGGATATTGAGATAGCAAATGATGCGAGTGAATTCTCCCAATTGAGAATTGAGTTCTTACTTAATCTGACCTGCCTTAGAAATAGCGAGATGGCTAGAAGAAATAAACTTGCTGAAGTAACTTCATAGCCAATTACCACTGAATTAAGCGAAAGTGTTGGCGAGAGGCTAAGAATTATTGCAGCTGGCCAAGTAAAGCGCTTTAGCGAGGAAGCACTTAACTCGCTAGCAAAGAACCAGATTGATAGAGCAAAAATGAGTGATTGGATAATTCCAACGATAAAAGCCAGATTACTTTCACTGATGGCTGCTATCGGCCACATTAAAATCGGGTATCCAGCTGGCCAGTAAGAAAGTTTTCCTTGCTCTGAAAAGAACCCCTCAGAGAGAAGTCCGCTCAATGCTTCTAGATAGTTCTCGCCATCTGCTCCCAGTAGGCCTCTGCCCTCTTTAGAGGAGAGCCACATAATCTTTATAAAAAAGACTGTGAGAGAGAAGGCTAAAAGCCCTCTTACTTTAGCCTTTCGCTCTCGCGCTAGCCTTGATAGCGTTACTGTCTTCTTAGCCATAGCCCAACTCTAATTGGAGATTTCATCAAGGCCCTGATTTCCAAACTCTTTAAGGGCAGAGATTTTAGTTCTTACTAGTTTAAGCACTTGTTGGGCCTGCCTTGAAGCATCGCCTAGATGCTCACCTGGGTTGGACTTTAAAGCCTCTAGCTCAAAGAGAGATAAAGCTAGCTCCTTGTCTTTTGCTAGGAGTTCAAAGAAGGTCCCAGAGGAGTTTAATTTGGAGTCTGTGGCAGATTCAAGAATCAAGCTATGGGCAGCCTCTCTGCCCATTCCATTTTCAACTGCCTTTAGAAGAACTTTGCTACTAAAAAGATACTCAAGTTCTCGATCCAGCTCTCTTGATATAGCGCTCTCATTAACTTGAAGCTCTGAGATAACTTTCTTCATACTTCTTAAGATCGCATCGATGGTATAGAAAGAGTCAGCAAGGGCTACTCGCCTCACAACGCTCTCTGAAACATCACCTTCATTCCATTGATTACCAGAGATTTCACTAACCATTGTTAGATATCCCTTCAGCAATACAAACAATCCGCCCACACGCTCACTAAGTCTTGGATTATTTTTATGGGGCATAGCGGACGATCCCACCTGGCCACTTGCTTTACCTTCACTAATAAGACCAAGACCTGCCATTAAGCGAATGTTTGTAGCTATCGAAGCAATTGGAGCTGCTAGTTGATAGAGGCTTGCAACCACTTGAAAGTCTAGAGATCTTGGATAGATCTGAGATGGCGCAATAAGAGTTCTCTCTATCCCTAACTCATCTG
>Ga0214917_10008358_pt1 | contig 10186 bp, 10 predicted proteins | sample LL_1208_BB_MetaG_FD_177983 | JGI IMG/M metagenome (GOLD analysis project Ga0214917, IMG submission 177983) | Freshwater microbial communities from Lake Lanier, Atlanta, Georgia, United States - LL_1208_BB | ecosystem: Environmental > Aquatic > Freshwater > Lake | place: USA: Georgia | collected...
AATAAGCCTATCCCCACACCCGTAGTTGATTTTTGGATATTTGCCGCTGCTATTTGTACGCCTTTAACCGTTTCGGCCATATTTACACCTAGCCCTAAATCTAAACCTCTGACATCTTTATTTTTGCTATGAAGCAGGCTAATCCGTACCCCATTAACATCCTCTCTTTTCCACGGCACTTCTACTGGAGAGTAAATCCCTATTTGCACCGGTGTTTTGTGGGATTTTGTCTTTTCATATTTTTTAAATAAATTTGCCGAGGCTTGAGTATTGGTTGTGGCTAATGTGCTATTAGCTGTAGCTGCTAAATTGGCTGTTGACACAATCTGTGCAGTTAATGGGGAGACAGCAAGTAAAAAAGCGACTACGATATACTTCATTAGTTTCTCCAAAATAAATATTTTTTCAAGTGTATCATGTCTGGTACTCTATGGTATATTTTAAAAAATTAAAGTTTTTATGACCCATAATCGTATACTAGTGATTTTTTTAGCGTTTATTTTTATTGCGACAGCCTCTTTTTGTGATGAGGGAGATACAGCTGACATTGACTTATTTAATGAATTAACCCCTGAAACAGCTACAGCGTCACCGGTAGTTTCAGACCCATTGTCGGGATATAACCGTGTTATGACTCATTTTAACGATGTCACGTTTCGCTATCTGTTATTTCCTATGGCTAGAGGCTATAACTATGTTGTACCAAGACCTGTAAGGACAGGTGTATCAAATGTTTTTAGAAATTCAACTTTTCCCATTCGATTTGCCAATTCAATTCTTCAATTAAAATTTAAATATGCCAGTGAGGAAACGGCTCGTTTTGTGATTAACTCTACTTTGGGTGTATTTGGAATTTTTGATCCCGCAACCCATTTACTACAATTAAAAACACATAATGAGGATCTTGGTCAGACGTTAGGACGCCTGGGAATAGGACCAGGCCCTTATATTGTATTGCCTATTTTAGGCCCATCAAATCTTAGAGATGTCGTTGGAACTATTGGGGATTCATTTTTAGATCCTATTAATTATACTAATAATGTTTCAGATAATTTTTCGTTCAGAATGGCGTATGGGACGAATCAAGCATCGCTGAATTTAACTCAATATGATACTCTTAGGAGTGCCTCTCTGGACTTTTATTCCTTCTTAAGAGATGGCTATGATCAACGCCGAAAGCGTCAAATTATGGAGTAATCATTATGTTGAAACGTATCGTATTTTTTTTAATTGCAGTATTTATTCTAAGCGGACACGCCTTACATGCTCAAAGTAGTGGAACGCCTCAAGAGGCTGGTCAACTTGTCAAAACAACTGTGACTGACGCCCTTAAAATTATTGACTCCCCTACTATTTCCACTGCCAATAAACGTGAAAAACTTAAAGCATTAATTATGCCTTTTTTTGATTTTAAAACGATTACGATGCTCACTGTTGGTAAAGAGTACTGGAGTAAATTATCTCCAGATGAAGCCGCATCACTCACTTCAGCTTATGAGCGGTATTTATTAAAATTTTATTTAGATAAAGTGGTTCAACTATCTGCAGGTAAAGTCACTTATGGCGCCCCTATTTCTGTCGGTTCTAAAGTCCACATCCCTGTGACGATGGTGGATAAAGGTCAGCAGTATCACATGACATACAAGTTCTATTATAAAAATGGATGGAAAGCATATGATTTTGAATTAGAAGGTGTCAGTATTATCCAAACTTACCATTCTCAATTTGAACCTTTTCTTAAAAAAGGTGATATTAATGGCCTCATCCGCGTGTTGAAATGAGCTTTTTTTTACGCCTTACTGAGTATATTCAAAAACATGCCCGTTTAGTTTTAGCAGGCTTGGTTGTTTTTTTACTAATTTGTTGTTGGTTTTCTTTAGGATTTAAAATTGATGCGTCTGCAGAAACTTTACTCAATAAAAACGATAAGGATTATGCACTTAGTCAACGTGTAGATCAGCGTTTTCGTCTTAGCCCCAGCCTTGCATTTGTATTTAGACCTACTCAGGCTGTTTTTACGACCGAAGGTTTAGACCTTATTGCCAAGTTGCAAAAAGACTTGGAGGCCGTACCAGGCGTTGTGAAGACCACAAGCATTTTAAATGCCCCCCTATTTAAACAATCCCTTCCATCCAATGGATCAGAAATTACGGTATCGACACAAGGGGTTGATATTAACTCTGCCAAATCAGAACTGGTCTCAAGCCCCCTCTATCGCGATTTATTAATTAGCAAAGATGGGACAACTTTAGGCTTAGATGTCAAAGTTGATCCTGCGTATCTCAACGAGTATCACATTAAACATACCTTAATTAAAAATTTACGAGTTGTTGTGTCCAAATATAGAGGATATGGAGAGGCCTATATTGGTGGCCTTGAAGTGATTGCAGATGACATGATTTCGTATCTTAACCGTGATTTGGTCTTATTTGGATCCTTGGTTTTTGTTGCGATTATGGTGATTTTAACCTTTATTTTTAGACGCATGCGATGGGTATTGCTTGCCATGGGATGCTGTATTGCAGCGTTGATTTCCATGACAGGCATTTTGGGGTTAACGGGATGGAAGGTTACCGTCGTCTCTTCTAACTTTGTTTCACTTCAAATTATTTTTACAATGGACTTGGTCATCCACCTTATTGCCAGATATGAAGAATTATTGACACTTTATCCTGACGAAACGAATAAGCAAATTGTTAAACGTACGATTGAGGAAAAATTTAGCCCTAGCTTTTACGTTAGTTTTACAACCGTCACGGGGTTTGCGTCATTACTTACCAGCGGCATACTACCTGTTATTACATTTGGATGGATGATGATTATGGGTGTTAGCATTTCCTTTATTTTGACATTTTTAATTTTTATTTCTGTAATCTCTCTTTTACCAAAAATTTCTGCCAACTCCACTTCTGTTCGATCGATTCCAATACGAACTATTGCCCGAAAAACCGAAAGCCATCGTGGCCTTGTTGTAGTAATTGGTGCGGTTTTATTAGTTTGGGGAACTTTGGGCATGTTTAAACTTGAAGTAGAAAATAGTTTTATTAATTATTTTAAAAAATCTACAGACCTAAGGCGAGGACTGGAATTTATTGACCACCATTTAGGCGGTACCACCCCATTAACAATTACTATCGATGTTAGTCATCTTTCTAATGTCCCTGCTGCACCTGTCAATCCAGAAATCGATCAAAATGCACCCGAATCTGATGACTTATTTAGTGATTTTGAAGATGTTTTATCGACATCCTCTAATAACCCAAATGTGCTGACTCAGGAAAAGGTCATGATCGCCCGTAAAGTCCATGAGTATTTAGAGTCACTTCCATCTGTCGGAAAAGTGACTTCGATTTGGACGACAGTTGAAATGTCTGAAATTATTAATAAAGGACCATTGGGTAATTTTGAATTGGCTGTTTTGAAAAATATTTTACCTGATTCACTTAGACCCCAATTGTGGGACTCATTTTATTCAGAGCAGCATCAACAACTTCGTATTTCGCTTAGATTATTGGATTCTGATCCTAATCTCCGTCGAAATGTTTTTTTAAAGAAAGTGCAGTACGACTTGGAGCATAAATTAGGCTTATCTAAGGATCACTTTAAATTGAGTGGGGCCATGGTGCTTTATAATAATATTTTACAGCAATTATTTGACTCTCAAATTTTAACGTTGGGTACTAGCCTTTTGATTTTAATTGTTGTGATTTTAGTGTGGCTTCGTAATTTTTCGTTGACGATGATTATCATGGTCCCTAATTTATTTTCGGTAACGACGGTATTGGGCTTTATGGGGTGGTTCCATATTCCATTGGATATGATGACGATTACAATTGCATCGATTACGATTGGTGTCGCTGTGGACAATGCCATCCATTATATTTATCACTATCGCAGTGAATATTTAAAGGATGGTGACAAAGTGGGTGCCATGTTTAGGACACATCGCTCTGTGGGGCATGCCATTGCATTTAGTAGCATGACCATTTGTTTTGGATTTGGTGTTTTAGTTTTTTCAAACTTTATCCCTAACATTATGTTTGGATTATTAACGATTGTGGCAATGGCTATTGCTGTTATTTCTACCCTTACGGTGATGCCATTGTGTTTATTGGCTTTTAATCCCATTAAGTTGCCATCTCGTCACTCATAATATGTCGCTCTATACTCAAAAAGTCATTTATTGGCTGGATTATCATGAATATTCGCGCATGCATTGGTCAGATGTGGCCAAGGAAATTTTAGCTGAGGTCGACTACCAACTCAATGAGGCTATTCCTAAATTGGCCCATTCGCTTCATCAATTTCATCTTACCTACCAAAATGCCGTCGTTAAAAAAGATAATTTACTCTATGACTTTATTGATATTTGCTTTGAGCATGTTGATTGGACAGAAGTTGCTCAAAGTCGCTATAAGTTTTTAGACAAATCGTAATTGATTTTTGAATTTCCGATTAATCGACTGTCATGGGTGACGATTAATACGGCGTTGGTGGTGGCGATTTTATTTAAACAGTTACGGACGATCATGGCATTGTCGTCGTCTAAATTTCCCGTAGGCTCGTCGCAAATAATAAGCTTGGGATTATGGATAATAGCCCTAGCAATAGCGACACGTTGTTTTTGTCCTCCCGATAGCTGTGTGGGATATTCGTTGATTTTGTCGGCAACGCCTAAGTGATGTAATACATTGAAAATACGTGTCGCACTGTCCTTTTTAGTCACAATACCCAAACGGGTTCTAGTATCTTCATAGGTCAATGCCAAGGCTAAATTATCACCCACAGTTAAACTGGGAATTAAGTGAAATGCCTGAAATACAAAGCCAATATGACTGCGAATAAGCGCACATTTTTGGGAGTCTGATACTTCGTAAATTGACTGGTCACTTAAATATACTTGGCCAGTTGTTGGGGTTAACCCCCCACCAAGACAATGGATTAATGTGGATTTACCCGACCCTGATTGGCCAACAATAATGGTGGTGCCTGGGCCATTAATTTCTAATGACATATTGTCAAATACAGATAATTTTTGGCCTGTTTGGGTGAAGAATGTCTTGGAGATACCGGTGGCGTTTAAAATACTCATGATGATAAGGCCTGAACTGCGTCGATATTTGCAGCCGCTCGGGATGGGATTAGTGCGCAAAGTATCGTAACAATCATACTAAAGGCCACAATTGCGATAATGCCGCCTGCATGTAGACTTACTGGTAATTGCTTAAAATATAATACCCCCTCTGTCGCGATATCTAATCCCACTAAAGGCAGTAACAGGGAAATTAATTGTGTCGCATTGAGGGCGATCATAATGCCCACTATTACGCCCAAAACAGCCGCTATGGCCGCACTTGAGATGGCCTTAAGTAAAAAGATCCATGTAATGTCATTTTTTGAATATCCCAAGGTTTTTAATACCCCGATATCATAGCGTTTTTGGACGGTTAAGATGGTTAATGTTGATGACATATTAAATCCGGCTAAAATAATCATCATGCTTAATACGGTCATCATCATTAAGCGTTCGAGATGAAGTGCATCGATTAATGATCTATTTTTTTCGTCCCAAGTGAGTATTCGATAATTGGGGATAAGGGTATCGGCCAATTTGGCTTTTAGTTCAAATCGATCTTTAAATGGGGGGGCTGGATTGACTTTAAATGTTGTAAATGGTGTTGGGATTGAAAATAGGGATCTGGCTATTTGAATATCTAGCATGACTACACTTGCATCGACATGATACAGGCCACTTTCTACTATCGCTGACACTTTAAATGGTCGAGCATTGCCATTAAGAGGGGACATTAATGTTAGGCTATCCCCTACTTTGATACCATATTTTTTGGCAATTTCGCTTCCGATCATCATGGTGTTTTTGTCGAGCGTATTATTTCCGGCACTTATTTTTAATTGGGTAAAGCTCTGCTCTCTCTGATGTATCACGCCGGTTGCTGTTACCAGTATCACTTGGGTCCCTAGTGTTAATACGGCTTGAGATTGGGTGATTGGAGACACATTATCCTGCCCTATTAAGTGATCGAGTTGTGTTAATGTTGCGATATCATTTCGTTGATCTAAAAAGCCTTCGATGGTGATCTGGCCATCAATGCCAATGAGTTTTTTAATAAATAACTCTTCAAATCCACGCATGACGGATAATACAACGATTAATGTCGCTATGGATAAAGCAATACTGGTAATGGCCCAGCCTGTTTTTTTATAAGTACTAGACTCATGGCGACACAGACATAGGTAACGAATGGCAGGCATTAAGCGTTTCATTACCTTTACTTTACATGGTTAATCTGTGTATCAAAAGGGTTTTTCTTGCTTTAGGACTATAGATAAGGGTACTATTTTGGGGTATTTCAAAAAATGGAGTTTATTATGACATTATCGTCGACTGTCCGAAAGTATGTAAGTCTTATTTGTCTCGCTGTTGCCGTTTTTAGCTTTGTTGGTCTTCAAGGATGTAAAAGCACTCAGACAGAGAAGGCCACCAATCCCTTAACTGTGGGCGAAGTGAAACGTACCATTGTTAAAGGACAAACCAATCAGAGTGAGATTATGACTACATTTGGCTCGCCAAACATGGTGACGCGAAATAAGCGTGATCAAGAAGTGTGGAGCTATAGCCGTATGTCATTTGACTCCAAGAGGTCTGATGCATTTGGTGGATTATTGTTTTTTGGTGGTAGCAAGGCCACAGCCAGCCAATCATCGGCATCATTTGATTTAATTATCACTTTTGATAAAAAAGATGTCGTTACAGACTATGAAGTTATTCAAACTAAATATTAATGGAGCATTTGATGAAACTTAATCGCTTTTTTACTGTTATTGCGGCATCGACATTGTTACTTATCACTGCAGGGTGTATTCAGCAGGAAGCTCCTCTTTCTCCGCTTCAAAAACGCCAAATGTCTACACGCTTGATTGAAGGCCGTTATGACGATGTTTTTGCTGCAACGATGACAGTTGCACAAGACCATGAGTATATTCTCAAACAAACCAATAAAGATACGGGTTTAATTACTGCTGAAGTGAATAAAGATGCAGGATTTGCCTCTAAATTTTTTACTAGCAATAAGTATGGCTATACGTCTAACTCAGGCACTAAAGTAGAACTTAGTGTTGTTGTTTCAAAAATTAATGCGACTAAGTCTGAAGTTAGGCTATCGATTGAAGAAAAAGTGTATAACAGCAATGGAGGTACAACATCATCTCGACAACTGTATGATATGCAAACATTTAGCACCCTATTGAATGACATTTCGACCGAAGTTAAACGACGGGAAGCATTGGGTAGATAGTTACTGACTTAGTGTATTAAAAAAAGCCACCTGAATGGGTGGCTTTTTTGTTTTTTAGGTAATCCGCCCCTTCTCAAGCGTCCAGTTTTTGCTATAATGTCAAGGTCATTTTGACACTATGTCATTTTGGGGTGTAGCCAAGTGGCAAGGCAGCGGGTTTTGGTCCCGCCATTCAGTGGTTCGAATCCATTCACCCCAGCCATTCAGGATGTTTTCCTTCTTTCACAAACAAATCAAATGCTCTAGGCTGCTCTAAACGGCTCTCCACCAAATTAGGGTCCATAATTAACAAAATAAAGCCCTAACTCTCTAGCAATAATTGTCAAAGTTGGCGGGCCTACTCCCTAATTGGGGAATAGATATGGGATACTGGATCAAAATAGATGATTCTTAAATCTCGGTTTTTATATTGCGAAATAGCACTTGCCCTTTGCGCTAGCTTTTTATCTGCCGTAACTAACACATGACAAAAGCATATTGCATTCGCTATATGCGCTGAATCCGCTAATACATTTGGAAGTTTATCTGCCTTTCGTCGTTTTTTTTCTGCATAAAAACCAATATTATCTAACATTTGACAACACTTGATTATTTGATAGTACAACTTGCAATCTTCTTGTCCTGGTAATGGCTCAAAACCATAAAATTGTTCTGATGTCATGCTATTTTTAATTTCTTTTGCAATTAGATTTTCCCAAATGTAGGCTAAGGGATTTTCCTCTTGACTATTAGAAGCTGCCCCATATGGGGTGAGTGCTTTGTAAGTATTATCTATATCTGACTCTTCTTTTAAGAACAGCTTTGACAATTCATCGTATCCACGTTGCAAGTCCTTAGTTTGAGTAGATGTAGTTTCATTATCTAATCCAATTTTTTTTAAAAGTTCAGAAAATTGTAGTTGAATATCACTAGGGAGTTGCTCAACCGCCTCCCTGTTATTGGCACCATTTACCCAAAGAATGAGAGGGTTCAAAAACTGTGGGTCAAAATTTAACCCTGATAAATTTTGTTTGTAATCTTGAAAATGAACAGATGGGTCTCCCTCGTAGATATTTGCGTTGCCTGTATAGTTAAATCTTTCATCAAGCTCTAATTTTAAATATTTCCCATTAATTTCTTTTAAGACATTTAAAAATAAGCTTGGGTCTTTATGGTGTGAAAATTCTTGGAAATGTATATCTGAATAAATATAATGATATTCATCGCCTTCGAGTAAACTAACTATTTTATCAGATAGGTACCCCAATATGCACTGGTCTAAATAAATTATCATACGCTTCCCCCTCAAAAATATTCTCCGTCATCTGGTCTATAGACAACTCTTTTCTTCCGATATCACTTACGAGCTTATTTTTTTGATTCAAGCCTATGTATATTCTGTATCATTTTTTTTGACGACCTCCTTTTTTTGTTAAGAGTGTATTTAAAAACCCCTCCTGAATTAGGGATTGCTTAGGATCGGCTACTTCACACCTTGGCAGGTCACTGTTTAATGGGCTCGACTTTGGTGCTAGGAACACTTTGAATCAGTCGAAATTCCGTTTCAACATCGGCAACATCGGTTAAATATTGTTTTCCATCGCGGGTGGTTAATTTCGGTCGGTGAGATTTTGTCACCACGTGACCACCTTCTTTCGTTAGTCGCTCTTTGAGCTTACTCCAATACTTTCTAGCTTGTTAAAAGTCCTTTTAATACATCTTTGAATTGCTAAGTAATGCTTGTCTTCAGTTGAAAGATGTTTAATGACTTTCCGTTTAATTTATCCATATTACTTTGTTTTTTCTGTTATTGACTCAATTCGTTTCTTTGAAATCTTCTTCCGCTTCATCAATCTGCTCTATCAGCTCTTCCTTCGTCGGTAAATAAAGCTGATACTGACTCGCAAAAATCTGAGTATTGTCTTTTGGGAGTGTAATTTCGACGAGACTGCTTTCTTTATTTTTACAAAGCACAATCCCAATCGTTGGATTTTCATCTTCAGTTTTCACAAACCGATCATAGTAATTCACATACATTTGAATTTGCCCCAGGTCTTGATGGGTTAGATCACCGATTTTTAGATCGATGACGACAAAACAACGAAGAAGTCGGTTGTAAAACACTAGGTCTACAAAAAAATGCTTTTCGCTGAATGTGAAGCGTTGCTGCCGTCCGACAAAAGCAAACCCTTTTCCAAGCTCTAACAAAAAGTGTTCGATTTTATCAATAATGGCTTGCTCAAGCTCGCTCTCGCTGTAGCGATGTTCTTCTTTTAAGCCTAAAAATTCCAGAATGTAAGGGTCTTTCACCACATCTTCAGGCTTTTGAGGCGTATGGTATTTTTGGAGATTATCCGCTAATACCCCTTTTTTATCCCGACTCAACACAATACGTTCATATAAAGCCGAGTCAAATTGCCGTTCCAGCTCGCGAAACGACCAATTGTTTTTTGAGGCTTCAATTTCGTAAAACTGACGTTCTTCTAGGCGGGAAATACGCATAAGTTTGATGTAGTGTGACCAGCTTAAATTGAATTTCCTAGACACTGTCTCGGATTTTTGAGATTCGTCAGACAGTGTCTGACATTTTTGATAAGTCAAATAAAAGGTTCTCATCTGCTTTAAATTTGTGACTGAAAACCCTTTCCCAAATTCTGAGGCAAGTTGATCGCTCAGGGTTTGAAGAGTCTCGGCACCGTATTCAGCTTTAACATTGCCCTGCTGCTCATGCTCTACAATTAACCGTCCAATCTCAAAATAAGTCTGAACCATCGTTGTGTTAACAGCCCGAACCACCTGGTTACGGGCGGAGTGAAGGAGGGTTTTAATGTTTTGGAATAAGTCTTTAGTCTGCAGTGTCATTTAGAGCCCCCTTCAATATCGCTTTTTTC
>Ga0214917_10008359_pt1 | contig 10185 bp, 16 predicted proteins | sample LL_1208_BB_MetaG_FD_177983 | JGI IMG/M metagenome (GOLD analysis project Ga0214917, IMG submission 177983) | Freshwater microbial communities from Lake Lanier, Atlanta, Georgia, United States - LL_1208_BB | ecosystem: Environmental > Aquatic > Freshwater > Lake | place: USA: Georgia | collected...
TGAGGGGGACCGGGAGAATGAGGAGAGAATGTTGGGGGCGGTGGCGAAGGCGGATCCGGAGGCGGGGCTGGAGATGGTGCGGGACTGTTGCCGGCGGGGGTGGGACGTGAACGGGGGCGTGGTGCGGGCGTTGTGGGAGCAGGAGGATTGGCTGGTGGGGTGGACGATGGTGGAGACGCTGCGGGTGTACGGGCGGGCGTTGCCGGAGGGGGTGGGGGAGCGGCTAGCGAAAACGCGGGCGGAGGAGCTGAAGAGGGTGCTGGGACCGATTTTGTCCGGGGTGAAAGGGTAGGTTTTTCGCATGGCTTTCGGAACTTGCGGGAGATTTGGCGGCATGGACGACCTGCGGCACGGGGAGAGCGAGGGCGGGAACTGGCTGGACGGGGCGGAGGCGTTGCTGGCGGCACACCGGCGGGAGTACCTGAACAAGCCGGCGTACGAGGTGGTGTTGGAGTTTCGCGAGGCGGTGGGGTGTGTGTGGGACCTGGAGGCGTTGTACCAGGAACATGGTGGGGGCCTGATCCGGGCGAGGGAGACGGTGAGGCCGGACCGGCCGGAGGAGAAGCAGGGGTTGCGGGCGGTGTTTTTCCAAATGGGGAAAGGGGTTTTTGTTTCGGCGACGCGGGAGGAGATGTCGGTGATCGGCCCGAGTCGGGAATCGGCGCAGGAGGTGGCGAGGGTGATGCGGGAAAAGTTTGTGCAAAAGAAGCGGGGGAAGCGGAAGGCGCAGTTTCACCTGATCTCCACGGGGACGGATGAGTATGGGACGCCGGGGTGGCGCACGGTGACGGTGCCGGTGCCCAATCCGGGCCTGGGCATGCCGGGGGATCTGGACCTGCATTACGGCGAGGGGGCGGAGGAGTGGGTGGAGCAGTGGGTGGAGGCGTTGAAGAACCGCCAGAGCGGGCTGACGTTATTCCGGGGGGAGCCGGGGACGGGGAAGACGACGTTTCTGCGGCACCTGGTGTGGCGGCTGCAGGAGGGGCACCGGTTTTACCTACTGCCCTCGGGTCAGGATGCGATGTTGTCGCGGCAGGACACGGTGAATTTCTGGGTACGGCAGGCGGCGGATTGTCCGTTGGCCAAGGTGGCGGTGCTGGAGGATGCGGAGGCGTTATTGGCGCCGCGGGATGAGGCGCGGGGGGATGCGGTGAGCAACCTGCTGAACGCGACGGACGGGTTGATGGGGGATTTTCTCAAGGTGCACCTGGTGGCGACGGTGAACTGCAAGCTGACGGCGCTGGATGCGGCGTGTCGGCGGCCGGGTCGGATGCTGGCGTTGCGGGAGTTTGCCCGGATGCCGCGGGAGCGGGCGGAAATGGTGGCGGAGCGGCACGGGCTGGAGCTGGCGGGGGAGCAGACGGACTATTCGCTGGCGGAAATCTTTCACGGGGCGAGCAAGGCAACGGCGGAGGCGAAGCTGGGGTTTGTCTCCGTATGATGGGCGAGGTGGCGGCGTTTATGGTGATCCTGGCGTGCAAGGTGTTCCAGCACCTGGCTACTTTTTTAATCTGCCTGATGGTGATGCTCGTGGCGGCGGCTCATAAAGAGGATTAAAAAACGATTAGGGGTTGGGCACGAGCGGTTGGCGCAACGGCTCCTACCAAGCGTGAGGTTTCGATTCTCAATTCGAAAACAGCCACGGGTAGGGCTTTTAAGATGAAGATTAAGATTAGGATTAAGTGCCGATTGGATTCTCGCTCCTAAAACAGCCGCGTTTAGAATCTTTGCCATGGTTCCCAAGCTTTCAGTTCTGGTGGGCGACATTACCCAGCAGAAAGTGGATGCGGTGGTGAATGCGGCGAACAGGGAGTTAACGGGCGGATCGGGGGTCAATGGGGCGATTCAAAAGGCGGGTGGACCGGAGATTTACCGGTTTTGCGAGGAGCTAAGAGCGACGAGGTATCGGGATGGGTTGCCGACGGGACAGTCAGCTATCACCCCAGGGGGTAAGCTGCCGGTGAAGTGGATCATTCATACGGTGGGACCGAAGTATGGTCAGCACGATGGCAAGGAGGCTGAGCTACTTGCTTCCTGTTATCGAACGGCCCTAGAGCTGGCTGAGGAGCACGTGCTGAAATCGATCGCTTTCCCAGCCATTTCCACCGGCGTTTATGGGTATCCGGCAGAGGAGGCTGCGAAAGTGGCGTCCACGGCCGTCCAAAAGGCATTGCCGGGCTTAAAATCAATTCGGGAGGTGCGTTTTGTCTTCTTTTCTGAACGGGACTTGAAGGTGTTTAAAAAGAACTCCGTCTTGGAAGGTTAGCCCATTCATTTGTGAGGCATTTTAACAATCTTATCTGCGCTGAGCTCTTTTTCGCCGTCCCATCGATAGGCGTGCAGGGGGGCTCCATGAAAGATCCCGTAATCCAAGCAAGCGATCTTGGGGGTGAGGATTAGCTTACGGGGATCGGCGGCGTAGTGGCCGAAGAACACGGGAGCCTCGCCAGAGTAGTCGTCTTTGGGAAGTTTTGGATCGAGGACTGGAATCTCCGGTGAGGGGTGGGCTTCGTTCAGACTAAGATCCCGATAGGTGCGGCCGGTGGCGCCGATCCACCATTTTGTTCTGAGGTGTCGGCGCTCTTTGCCTTTGTCATCCCGAAAGGTGAGGCCTTGGGGAAGCTCGGTCTCGTAGCCTTTGCAAAGAACCTCGTAGTGATGGCGTGCGGGGAGAAATTCAGAAAAGGCGTAGGGGACGCAGTAGTCGCCGTAGGGAGTTTTGCCGGCCTCGTGATGGGATTCGTCGTTCCAGGCGGCGTGGACGACGCGGATTCCTCCGAGGTCCAAGGAGAGGGGGAGGGTTTGGAACCATTTGGCGTTGGCCATCTGCTCCTGGGGATCGGGAAAGGCGTCCAAGGTCTCCTGGTGTTGTTCCTGATTGGGTTTCGTTCTTTTGCGGAAGTAATCGCCGTCACCGTCGGGATATTGCCATCCGATGGCGTTGACCTCGTGGTTTCCGAGGACCATGAGGGCGGAGCCGTGATCGACCATGCTGCGGACGATGGAGAGTGCCGCGCGGATTTCTTTGCCCTTATCGATAATGTCTCCGACGAAGACGGCTTGGCGGGAGGGGTGGGAGTAGGCGCCGTGTTTCTTTTTATAGCCTAGTTGTTTGAGGAGTTTTTCGAGGAGGGTGGCGTGGCCGTGGACGTCGCCGATGATGTCGTAGGAGGGCACTGGGGATTTATTAAAACCGACTAGGAGGGTAAGTGGAAGTCGTCTCGGGGGCGGATTCTATCCTGTTGGCGGAGGAATCGGATGAGATCCGGGAAGAGGTTGGTGGCGGTCTTGAGGACCTCCTTGAGGTAGGGCTCAACCACCGCGCGGAAGTCGTCCGGAGCCAGAGGAACATCGGGAAGCCAGCAGCGGGTGTTGATGTTTACTCCTTGGGTAGGGGAGAAATGGATGGTGGTACCGTAGAGGTTCTGGGACTGCTCAAAAAGAAAGCGGCGGATACGACCGCGTTGGTCTTTGGGGGATTGAAAACGATAGGAGCAGCCCAGGATGATGCTCTTACGCTCATCGTCTAAGGCAATGACGACAATGGCGTCATGGGTCTTGTCGATATGGAAGCCCGTGAGGATTGCAGGGGGATCGGATTTAATCTCAATCTCCCAACCTAGGGATTGGAAGATGGATTCAATGGCATCGAGAGCCTGGGTGGAGGTGTTCTTCATTACCGGGAATCATAGCATATGGGGTGGGACATCCGCGGGGGTACCCCGCGGAGATTAAGATTAAGATTAAGATGAAGAGGTAAGGCTTTGGGCTACAGGCTGAAGGCTAAAGGAGCGGAAATGGCAGTAGGTGGAAGGAGGCAGGCGGGAGGGGAACAGCCGGTTTAAGTTGAAGGGTAAGAGTGGGGATTTAAACTATCGGTATGAGCATTTGGAATGTTAGCAGCTGGAGCTTTTGGCAATGTCAACGCGCACCCGGGGATAGGGTGACGGCGGATTATTTGGGGAAGTAAGATGCGTGCCAGGCAACTAAGATCGATCATCAAGAAGCTATCTAAACATGGAAAATATTCCCGAAAACTACAATCCAGCAAGCAGTCGGCCCTAAATCAGGATGTATGGTACAAAAGCCAAAATGAGCATTGGCTTGGTTGGTTAAAGGATTACGACGGACCGGGGTACTATAATCGAAAAACACACAGCGGACGAGACGCCAGATTTATCTACAATCATGTTATGTGTCCGCCAATGCTTCTTTACCTCCCTGAGGCATTAGGCGTTCCACATAGATTTATAATTAAGGCATTTCGGCAAGTTCAGCGAATTGGGAGAGCCAGCTTGCCTAAACAGTGTGGGGCTATCCGAAGGGCTATCCCATTTGAACTAGTGGAAAAGGAGTTGGCCAAATACCGTCCTTAGGCATGTTTAAGTGTCGCAACACCTATGAAAGACCAAAGAATCCTACATCTTAACCTACACCGGGAGTATTTTGATCTAATCGAGAGAGGTCTTAAAAAAACAGAGTATCGTAGATGCACTCGTTATTGGAAGAAGCGTTTGGAGGGTCGTAAATATGACGTTATCCGATTTCGTAACGGGTATGCAACAAAGGCACCTGTTATGGATGTGCAGTATGTGACCAAGGGCTTTCGCGTGGTCGGGGGTAAAAAGGAGTATGCGATCCGACTGGGAAAGATCCTCAAAATCAAGAACTACAAAAGAAGCAAAGCGCGATAATCTTTAACATGCCCAAAACAGCCGCGGGTAAGGCGTTTAATCGGAGGAGGATATGGGATATCGGATATTGGATATAGGGAAGCTTATGTGGTTACCTTTTGGGGATAGCTGATGAGGGTTCCTGTTTAGAGGAGCTAGATGATGAGCTTTTCTTTTTTGATTTCACGGCATTGCGTTTTTCCCACTCGTCTTCGCTAAGGGGGCGGAGGCCGGCCTTTTCGCGTTCAGTATTATTTCTGTGGTAGGCGGCGGTGTCGTCATCGCCGGACGAGGCGGCATAGGCGCTGGCGGCGGTGAGCGCAGCGACAGCGCAGCCGTTTAATCCTAGGGTGACGGTCGCGGCAGCCATCAAGATCCCGACGAACAAGAGTAGTTTTTTCATGGGTAAATTATTTCAGAGGCCCACGGACAAATATGGTCCTAGACCAAAAGGGATAGAGGCGGGTGGCCCTCCTTCGCGCCTAACCCGCTGCGCGGAGGCGCTTCGGAGGGTTCTCGCTACTCTCGAAGGTGGAAGGGGACAGGTGGCCCTCCTTCGCTCAATCTCGGTAAACCTCGCTGAGCTATGGCCCCCTAAGACCTACCCCCGCCCATTCTGGTTAGTCATTCCATGACGGATGGTATTGCCGCTTACGCGGGGGAATTGGAGGGTTTAAGGTAAAAGGGGACAGGTGAAAGGGAGTTTCGGAGGTGTGAAAGTGAGAAGGTCTAAATGTGCGAAGGAAGCTACCGACTGACGGTGGCGAAGAATGCGTAGATGTAGATGCCGGCCAGCAGGATGGCGGAAAGTAGGCCGACGAGGCCAACGAGTCGTAGGATGACGGAGGGTTGCTCGCCTTTCGGTGCCGGGTCCTCAATCTTTTCCGACCAGCTCATTCCCGTCCCAGGAATGCCAACCGTGGCACGGGTGCCTTTTTTTCCAAAGGTAAGCCAACCGCCACGACTACCAACCGACACAGAAGTGCCCGATTTGGAAATGTTGAGGCGTAGCCCCTTAAAGAGGGAGATCCGACGGCTAAAGCGAAAGCCCATGGGAAAGTTTAGATTGAGATTGGTGGAGGGTGGAAGGCTGGAAGTGGAAAGGGACAGGTGGCCCTCCGTCGCTCCTAACCTCGCGGACTCGGGAGGAGCTTTGGAGGGTTTAGGGATGAAGGGGTTAAGCGCCGATAGAAGCCCCGACCGGGTCGAGGCAGGTACGGGGCGCAGACGCGGGATTAAGGGATTAAGGCGGGAGGTGTTAGAGGGGCTTGAAGGGTTAAGTCTCGAATAGTGTCCGAGACAATTGGCTTTGGCGGATGATGGAGGCGAGGGTGCCAGGTTTTAGTTCACGGTGAAGAGGGACGGGTACGGTGATAGTGGTGGAGCCATCTTTTTTCTGCATAACTCGGTGACTGCCTCTTTGGCGGACGGCAACAAATCCATGTTCGCCCAGCAAACCGCAAAGGGATTCGCCGGAGAAGACTTTACGCTTGGGCATACTCCGCCTCGAACTGGGTGATCCAGGTTTCGCCTCCGAGGCGGCTTCGGATTTCACCCGCTGAGGCGGTTTCGAAAAAGAGGTCGACTGCTTCCCGCAGGTTGGTCAGGGCGGATTGCGGGGTGTCGCCTTGGCTGGCGATATCTAGATCTGGATTGAGGGCGACGTAATCGTTGCCTTCCTTGCTGATGACGGCAGTGAGGCGGGTTTTCATTGATTAGAAAATTTAGGCTGAAATACGTTGGTCGGCCATGATGCGGAGTACGAGAGCCTCGACCTTGGAGACGGCTTCATCCCGGGTGGCACCGTAGGCCATGGCGCCGGAGATCACGGGGACTTCAGCGATCCAGCGGCCGTCCTGTTCTCGTTCGACTTCGACTTTCATGGGTTGAGTTTCGATCTCAAGGGGAGGGATGTCAATGGTGGGGAGGGGGGGAGATTAGGGTTTAAGGGATGAAGGGATTAGGGGGTTAAGCCCCGACCGGGTCGAGGCAGGTACGGGGCAAGGGGGGTTAAGGAGGAAGGGTGGAAGGTTCAAGGCGGGAGGTGGAAGAGGGGCTTGAAGGGAGAGGCAGAGGGTTTAGAATAGGATCATGAGTGTGGGGGAGATTAAAGAGGCGGTGGGGAAGTTAACTCCGGCGGAATTGGCGGAGGTATCGGCGTTTATTGCCCAAAAGGAGGCGAAGGATTGGGACGCGAAGATTGACGCAGACTTTGCCCCTGGGGGTCGGTTGGCGAGTGTGTTGGAAGAGGTGAAGGCGGATTATAAGGCGGGGCGGACGCGGGATCTCCCTTGAAGGGGCGGACACAGGCCCGATTTTGGAAGGCGTACGATTTGTTGCCTGCCTCGGTCCAGAGACTGGCGAGGGCGAAGTTTGAAATTTGGAAAAAGGATCCGCAGCACTCGTCGCTGGGGTTTGATATCCGAAGAAACGGGGCGTGTGTGGTGAGGGTGGGAGATCATTACCGAGCGGTGGGGCTGAAACAGGGCAACGATGTGGTCTGGTTCTGGATCGGAACGCACGAGGAGTATAACAGGTTTAAATTTTAAGGGAGGGCCCTCCGTCGCTCAGTCTCGGTAAACCTCGTGGAGTCGGGGACCTAGGAATTAAGGGTTTAAGGCGGGAGGTGGAAGAGGGGCTTGAAGGGAGAGGCAGAGGGTTTAGAATAGGACTATGAGTGTGGGGGAGATCCTGAAGGAGTTGCCGAAGCTGTCGGCCAATGATTTGGCCCAGGTGTTCCGCTTGGTTCATGACCTGGAGGCCAAGCACAGAATGAGCGGGCGACAGTTAAGCGGGTTGGCCGAAAAGTTGCCCCTGACCCAAGACTCCAAGGAAGTCTCCCGGTTGCGGGAAGAGATTGGCCGGGGTTTTTACGGCACCCCGTCCTGAGCCGTGCCACAGGTTCGTCGGCACAATCTACCGCCCGCCCTGCTGCAACACTTGTTGGACCGGATCCAGCAGCGGCAAATTACCGCCGGCCAACTGGGGGCTTTGGTGGACTGGCTGGATAGAGGGCCCGAGGTCCCAAAGGATAGGTGGTTTCATCGCTTCCCAGGAATGACGGTCTGCGGTGAAGGTGAACTGGTGAAAACCTTTTTGACCCCTGATCAGGTGGCGTACGGCAAGGAAGTTTAGGCGCGGCCGATGCCGCTTGGCGGAGGAGTTGGGGAGGGCGGAGGGAAATTTGGAAATTTGAAATGCGGAAATTGGAAATTGGAAATTGAAGAGGGGGTGGTGGAAATTTCGGATTTTGAATTGGGGATTGGGAAGGGTTTCAGGTGAAAGGGGGCAGGTGGAAGGGTGGGTTAGGAGATCTTTTTAGAGGCGGGAGCGGAGCCACAGGGCAATGAGAATACTAGTGAAGAAGCCGGCCAGATAAGTCACCAGTTTGCAGAGAGTGACGATGAGGAAGGCGGCGAGGGACATGGGAGATTAGGGATTAAGGGGTTACGGGGTTAAGGATTAGCGGGAGCGCCAGGTGGAGGTGTTGCGGCAGTTGGGGGAGACAATGAAGCCAGATTCTCCCTCGCTAAAGTAGGCGCCACCTGCCTGAATCGTTGTTGGGTTGTTTCCAAAGAACAGTGTGCCTGTTTGGGTGGTAAAGCTGGCGGGTCCGGCATAGGTGTTCCCAGTTTTGGTGTAGATTCCGCGTGGGGTGACAAAGTTGTTTCCGCTACGGAAAACATAACCTTCGGTGGTAACGGCTGAGTTGCGACCTGTGGTGGCGCCGAACTTGGCCTTGTAAACTCCGCCAAGAAATTCAGCCATCTCGCACTCCTCTCGATCCATCTTGTCATAGATCTCCTGCTGTTTGGCCATCTGGGCACGGCTTCTTTCCTGATCCGCTTCCTGTTTTTCGAAGCGGCGTTGGGACTCGGACATTAGCTCCTTTGATTCGCGATCCCGTAGGGCGACCGATTCCTGAACTGAGGGAACCCGAATTGAGCTGGCTCGGTCTGCATCGTACTGCTGTTGAGGTGTGACAAGACGTTTGGGGGCGGTGTAGTCGTCCTCTTGGGAGAGCCGTTTCGGTTCGCCATAATCGATGGTGGAAGTTCGGTGGGATGGGTTGGCCTGATATGTGTTTTTGTATCCGTAATCAATGACTGAGGCGGGGGCGATTCTTGATTCTTGATGTTGGATTTTTGATTGGTAGGGACTTTTGTAGCCGTAATCGATGGCTGAGCCTTGCTGGTTGTAGTTGGACCGGTGAAAGGGGTTTGAGTCGGCGTCATCGTCGTCCCAAGCACTAGCAGTGAAGGAGCAGAGGAGAGACAGGGAGAGCAGTAAGAGGAAGGGATTAAGGGATGAAGGGGTTAAGGGGGCCCTCCGTCGCTCAGTCTCGGTAAACCTCGCTGAGCTTTCTCCTTCGCCAAGGCTTCGGAGAACACGTTGGAGGGTTTTGGAGATTAAGCACGGGCGGTTAGGGATAACCGCCCCTACCAAGTTTGAAGTTGAGCAACCTTTCATGAAGGGAGGTGGAAGTCGTCCTGCGGTTTGATCCGTTCCTGGTGGCGAAGGAGTTTGATCAGTTCGGGGTAGAGGTGGGTACAGGTCCCTATGAGAGACTTGAAGTAGGGTTCGATCAGAGAAACGAGGTCCTCTGGATAGACATCGAACCGTGGGAGCCAGCAACGGCTACTGAGTCGGACCCCGCGTGCGGGTTCAAACTGAATGGAGAGGTCATTGATATTGAGTGCCTCCTTTTGGAAGAAGCGGCGGAACTTACCCAGTTGGCCTTTAGGGGTGGTGAAGTGGTAGGCGCAGCCCAGGAGGAGGCTGTTGCCTTTGTCGTCAGGCATAATGACGATGTGGATGTTGTTCTGTTTATCGAGTTTGAACCCGGTAAAGATCCCGTTGGGGTTGGATTTGCGTTCGTAGGACCAATCCATCGATTTGAAGATGGTTTCGACGGCATCAAGAGCTTGGGTAGAGGTGTTCTTGGCCCCCTCAGACCTGCCCGGCCCATTCTGGTTACTCGCTCCTCGACGGATTGGCTTTTCGCTATCGCGAGGGAATTCACTTGAAGGATCTTCATTATTTTTCATGAAGGAAGCATATCAAACGGGGTAGGACATTGGCGGGGGTAGGGTCCGCGGGGGCAGGCAAGAAGTGGAAGGCGGGAGGTGGCCCTCCGTCGCTCCTAGCCTCGCGGACTCGGGAGGAGCTATGGAGGGTTTGAATGTGTGAAAGTGTGAATGTGAGAATGTAAAAAAGCTATAAATCGGCGAACCCTTTTGGGGTTTGAGTGGTTTAATCATGGATGAAACAAGAAATACCGATTTTGTGGCTGCGGGGTTTGCCGGTCATCTTGGATCTGCATTTGGCTCTGTTGTACGGGGTGAAGACCAAGCGGTTGAATGAGCAAGTCAGGCGGAATTTGAGTCGCTTCCCAGAGGATTTTGTATTCCGGTTGAGCAAAAAGGAGTGGGGGGAGGTGGTCGCAAATTGCGACCAGTTAGGCAAGATATTGCATTCCAGTATTTTACCTACGGCTTTTACAGAGCAAGGG
>Ga0214917_10008360_pt1 | contig 10185 bp, 13 predicted proteins | sample LL_1208_BB_MetaG_FD_177983 | JGI IMG/M metagenome (GOLD analysis project Ga0214917, IMG submission 177983) | Freshwater microbial communities from Lake Lanier, Atlanta, Georgia, United States - LL_1208_BB | ecosystem: Environmental > Aquatic > Freshwater > Lake | place: USA: Georgia | collected...
CAGGGAAGACTGCGGATAACGCATCAACGCAGCGCCGGCATGGATCCCAGCATTCAGAGCGACGCCCCAACCCTTGGCCCCGAGGCCGCCGCACCCGGCGAGCGGGTGAAGATCCTGGTGGCGGACGACGAGGCCAACATTCGCCGGGTGCTGGAAACCCGCCTGGCCATGCAGGGCCACGCGGTGCAGGTGGCGGAGAACGGCGCCGAGGCCCTGGAGTTGTTCCGCGGCTTTGAGCCCGATGTGGTGGTGCTCGACGTGATGATGCCGGAGCTGGATGGCTTCGCGGTGGTGGAGCGGATCCGGGCCCAGTCGGAGGTGCCGATCATCCTGCTCACCGCCCTGGGGGATGTGGCCGACCGCATCACCGGCCTGCAGCTGGGTGCCGACGACTACATGGTGAAACCCTTCAGCCCCAAGGAGCTGGAGGCCCGCATCCGCTGCGTGCTGCGCCGCTCCGGTGGCGGCACGGCCAACGGCAACGGCGGCACGGTGGGCCGCAACAACCACGTGGTGGTGGTGGGCGACCTCAGCGTGGATTTCAACCGCCGCCAGGCCCACCGGGGCGAGGAGCGCATCCGCCTCACCGGCATGGAATTCAACCTGCTGGAGCTGCTGATCAGCCGCAGCGGCGAACCGATCAGCCGGCTCGACATGCTGGAGAAGGTGTGGGGCTACAAGCCCGAGCGCTCCTCCGACAGCCGTGTGGTGGATGTGCACATCTCACGGCTGCGGGCCAAGCTCGAAGAGGACCCGGACAACCCCGAGCTCATCCTCACCGCCCGGGGCATGGGCTACATGTTCCAGCGGATTCACCAACCCGCCGAAGCGGCGGGGGTTTGAGCCCAGGCTTCAACCGGGCTCAGAACCACTCCAGCTCGGCCTGCTCGCGGGTGTTGACGCGGGCTTGGGGGGTGCTGCGCTCGAACTCCATGCGGATCGAGCGTTCCTGCTCGCCATCGGCGGCCACGGCACGGATGGGATAGAGCTGCTGGCCGTCGCGGAAGGGCACGTGCACCCGGAAGGTGCCATCGGCATCGAGGGGGATCTGCTCATCGCCGATGAACAGGCTGGCACTGGGCTCCGTGGCGCCATACACAATCAACTCGGCATCGGCCACCAGCCAGAACGAACGCGGCCGCACGATGCCGCTGCCGGATTCGCTGCGGCCGCTGGCCCACACCCCCACACCGGAATCGCTGAACAACCCAGCGCCGGCCTCCGCGTCGAATTCGTGCAGCAGCTCTGAACCCACGCGGCGGCTGCGGGCCGGCCGGGCCGTGGCGATCTGATACAGCTGCTCGTGCTGCACACCGCCACCCCCGATGGCTTCGCTGGCCGGACCCATGGGGCCATCCAGCTTGAAGGGCACGAAGGCATCGGCCACCCGCAGGCTGGGCTCCAGGGCGGGCACGTGGGCCACCGAGGAGAAGGCCAGCGAAAACCAGCCGCCGTTGCGCAGGCGGTAGCCCAGCTCCACCCGGTAATCGCGCCCGTCCACGGGGATCGGCAGGAACCATTCCGTGGACCCACCGTCCACCACCAGCTCCTGCAGGGCGTGGGGGTGGGATTGGTCAAAGCCCAGGCCGGTCACATCCGCCACCCGCAGGCAGAGGCTGGTGGCACCCGCCTTGCGGGCGGCCTGCTGATCGGCTTCGGTGATGCTCCAGAAGCAGTAGGCCCACTGGGGATCCCGGGGCAGAAACACCACGTGGGTGCTGGCGGAATCGGAAGCGGGGGTGCTGGCGGCGGCTGAATGGTCCGTGCGGCTGGCGCCCTGGGCAGGGGAAGCGCCCTTGATGGCAGAGCGCAGGGCACCGGGCACCAGTTGCTTGAGCCAATTGAGGGGCTGCTTGCTCTGCGACATGCCGGCGAACCCCGCATACGTTGGTGGATGGCGAAATCTTCACAGAGATTCCCGCTGCTCCCGGGGCTGTGTCAGGGGATGCCTACGCCCCTAACCTCCAGGCAGCCTCCTCCCCGGCCCCATGCGGCTGATGCGCCCACGGCTCCTGGCCTTGATTGGCTTGTTTCTGGCGGTCAGCTTGGGGCTGGGGTTGCTGAAACCACCGGCCGATCCGGGCCCCATCCTGCGGCCGGCGCAAGCGGCGCCGGCGGAGCGCACGATGGAGCTGGGGCTGCATGTGAAAAACATCTACAACCTCTCCCTGCAGGACAAAACTTTTGCCGCAGAAGGCTGGTTTTGGTTGACATGGCCACCCAGCATCCAAAGCCTGATGGAGCGCAACAACATCCCGCTCACCGAATTGGTGGAGCTGGTGAATCAAGTGGAGGGTTGGGATCAACGGCTGGAGATGGACACCCAACAACCGGTTCGCCAGGCCGATGGCCGTTACCTGCAGCTTTACCGCTTCTCGGCCAAGTTCTTCGACGACCAGCAGTCGCTGCAAACCTTCCCCTACGAGCAGCTGGAACTGCCGATCACGATTGAGACCAGGCCACCCCAATTTTCGATGGCCGATGGGGCCGTGGTCCTCGATCCCAAGCAACCGACTTCCGAAATCCTTGGGGAATCGGTGGATCTCAATGGCTACAACCTAAATGGCGTCAAGGTGAGCGAGTCTGTTCACATCTACAACAGCCGCTTCGGCAATGCCAACCATACGCAGGCAGGCGAATACAGCCAGGTGAGCTATAATGTAATTTATCGCACCAACATCTGGTCAGCATTTTATCGTTTTGTCCTCCCCTGGCTGGCGGTGATGGTCATCCTGCTGTTGGCACCAAATCTGGAGGGCAATCTCAATGAATTGCGCCTGGCAATTCCCTCCACGGCCCTGCTCACCTTGGTGTTTCTGCAGCAGGGGGCCCATGGCAACCTGCCACCCCTGGATTACCTCACATACCTCGACAAGCTGTATTTGTTTGGATATGTGGCCGCCACCGTGGAGTTCTGGCTGTTCGTGTGGGGATCCAATCTGATCAGCCGCTGCGAGATGGAACAACAGGGGCCAGCCATGGCACGGATCAATGGTGTCGACAACGTGTATCAGCTGGCGGTGATCAGCGGCGCCACCTGCTTGATGGTGCTGGGTCTGCTGCGGGCTTGAGCCGCAACGGCGCGCCCAACCAGCCGAGCAACTGGTTTTTTGCTTCCTGGTGAAAAAGAAATCCGCCTAGGTGTCGTCGAGCTTTTGCCGGCGCCCGATGCCCCTGCTTTCGCTGCTGGCTGCGTTGCCCGTGCCGGAGCCGCCTGCGGAGCCCTTGGCCGCCGCGTCCAGCGGGTCCGTGTTGGTGTTGGAACGCACATCAAAGCGGCTGCCCCGCACCGGCGACCCGATCTGGGACCTGCGCCTGCAGATCCCCGGGCAACCCGAGCGCCATTTCGCCGCGGTGAGCGGCCGCGCCGACAGGCAAACCGCCAACCGCCACCGGATGGGCAGTGAAGCCCCCCTGCCCGCCGGCAGCTACTGGATCGGCGCCGCGGAGCCCCTGGGCCGGCATGGCCCCCAGGAGCTGGGGCCGATCTGGATCGGCATCGAACCGCAATTTGAAACGGGCCGGCGGGTGCTGGGCATCCACCTCGACCCCAGCGCCGGGCGCAACTGGAACAGCGGCACCAGCGGCTGCGTGGGGCTGATTCACGAACGCGACATGCGCACCCTGGCGGAGCTGCTGCGCCGCAACGGCACCAGCACCCTGGTGGTGGCCAACTGATCGCAAGCGTTGCTAGAGCGGAAAGACCGCCGAGGTGAACTGCGGCCATCAGCTGGTTCACTGATCCAAGCCGGCGGCAATGGGCACCTGCATGGGTCGCACCATTCCTCACACCACCTGCCCCGGCGCGAGCCGGGGCTTTTTGGTGCCGGACAAACGGTCGCTTGAGCTGAGATTGAAACCAGCCAGCTCTCAACCTTGGCGGCGCTGTCAGACTGATGGTCAATGGTTGCTCCATGAGGCCGGGTGAGATGGCCAACCTCACGCTCCATGACATTCCAGACGACGTGCTGAGCCGTCTTGAACAACGCGCCCACGCCCATGGGCGCACCCTGAATAGCGAAGTGGTGGATTGCCTGAAACGCCAGGCCGCGACCAGCAGCGAAACGGAAACCTGGCTGCAAGAGGTGGAAGCGTTGCGGGGCCAACTCCAAGGTGGCCCGATCCCCGTGGACGATCTGGTGGCCGCTACTGAGCGAGACAGCCATTGACGGTTGTTGTGGACACCAACGTGGTCGCAGCGCTGATGCTGCCGACAGCGTCAAGCCTGACTGTGGCTGCACAGTTTCGGCGTGATCCTGAATGGCGTGTGCCGCCGCTCTGGCGTTCTGAATTCCGCCATGTGCTGCTGAAACATGTGCGCGCAGACCTGTTGCAAGCGAACCAAGCGATCGCGCTCTGGCAAAAAGCCGTTGAACGCCTGGAGCACTGCGAGCACAGCGTCGATGGGCAAGAGGTGCTCACCATCGCCATTCGCTGGGGCTGCTCCAGCTACGACGCCGAATTTGTGGTCTTAGCCCAAGAGCTTGATTGCCCACTACTGACGTTTGACCGAAAGCTGTTGGAGCTGTTCCCAGCCGTGGCCGTGAGACCAGAGATCTAGCTGCTTTGTTGCGCTGCTAAGGGCGGCGCACATCCGGCACAATCAAAGGCCGCTGTTTCGGCACCGATGCCCACCGGCCCCGACACCCTGCTGCAGGCCCTGCGCTGGCGCTATGCCACCAAGGCCTTTGATGCCAGCCGCCGCATCGACGCCCCCACCTGGGAGGCCCTGGAGCAGGCCCTGGTGCTCACCGCCTCCTCCTACGGCCTGCAGCCCTGGAAGTTTCTGGTGATCACCGATCCAGCCATCCGCGCCGAGCTGCGGCCCCATTCCTGGAACCAAAGCCAGATCACCGATTGCTCCCACCTGGTGGTGCTGCTCAAAAAGCGGCTGGTCACCGCCGCCGACGCCGACCGTCTGATCGCCGCCACCGCCGGCGAGCGGGGGCTCGACCCCAGCCTGCTGGAGGGGTACCGCAAGATGATCCAGGTGGACCTGATCGACGGCCCCCGCAGCCAGGTGATCGGTGCCTGGGCCGCCAACCAGGTGTACATCGCCCTGGGCAACCTGCTCACCAGCGCCGCCCTGCTGGGGGTCGACACCTGCGCCATCGAGGGCTTCAGCCCGCCGGACTACGACCGCATCCTGCAGCTGGAGGGCGGCGACTACCAAAGCTGTGTGGTGTGCGCCTGCGGCTACCGCAGCGCCGACGACAAGTACGCCTCCCTGGCCAAGGTGCGCTACCCCGCCACCGACCTGGTGGAGCACCGCTGATGGCCTCCCCATCCAGGCCCTCCGGCCTCACGATCAAGCTGCAGATTTTCGGTGCCGTGGTCGTGCCGATGCTGGCCCTGGGCCTCTGGCTCACCAGCAAGGGCTTCTTCAGCTAGCAGCAGGCGCCTGCGGCGGCCCCATCCGCTACCGCGGCACTGCGATCAAACGGAATGGCGCTGCCGCAGGCCTCAAACAGGCCGTAGTGGCGCTCGAAATCACCCATGAAGGTGAAATGGGGCGCGAAGCGGCTCTGCTGCAGCATCCGGTAGGTGTTGCCGCACACCGGAAACACCCGGCCCGCCTCAAGGCTGTGGTGCTTGTCGAAGTCAAGCCTCTGGGGGGCTTCGGCGATGCCACCGCGGTAGATCACCGCCTGGCCGTGGTCTTCGCAGGCATCCTCGAGCTCAGGGATCTGGAACAGCCGGTAGGTGGCGGAATAGAAGCGGGCCTCCCCCACCAGGGCGGCCAGCTCCGGCGCCGTGATCGCCAGGGGCCGGTCGCTCACCAGCCGTGGATCGGCAAAGCCGGCGGCGCGGGCCAGCCGCAGGAAATCGTTCCAGTAGAGGGCGCCCCCCAAGCATTCGCCGTAGAGCACCGGATGGCGGCGCACCGGCTCCGGCAGGCGCCGGTCGGCATACACATCGGAGAAATAAAACTCGCCGCCGGGCTTGAGCAGCCGTTGCACCCCCCGCAACACCGCCGGCTTGTCGGTGGAGAGGTTGAGCACGCAGTTGCTCACGATCACATCGAAGCTGCCGGGCTCCAGATCCAGCGCCTCCAGCCGCTCGATCTGCCCCTCGAGCAGGCGCACGTTGTCGAAGCCGAACTGCTCGGCCTGAAAGGGCTGATGCCGCCGCGCCACCGCCAGCTGCTCGGGGGTCATGTCGACCCCCACCACCGCACCGCCGGCCCCCACCAGCTGGGCCAACAGGTACACATCGCGTCCACTGCCACAGCCCAGATCCAGCACCCGGCAGCCCTCGAGCAGTGGCGGGCACACCAGGCCGCAGCCGTAGTAGCGCTCGGTGACCTCCGGATGCAGGCGCGCCAGCAATGGCTTCAGCCAGGCGGGCACCGCATCGGCATCACAGCAGGCACTGGTTTTGAGGTCGGCGCTGCTCTGCAGCTCCTGGCCGTAATAGGCCTGCACCAGCTCTTGCATGGCATCACCGATCGCCTGGGACCACCGTAGGCAGCTCGCGACGGCCCCAGGGCCCCCCTAGATTTTCAGCACAAGCCACAGCTCTTCATGTTTGACGCTTTCACCAAGGTTGTTGCTCAGGCTGACGCCCGCGGCGAATTCCTGAACGCAGGTCAAATCGATGCTCTCTCCGCCATGGTGGCCGAGAGCAACAAGCGCATGGACACGGTGAACCGCATCACCTCCAACGCGTCCAAGATTGTGACCAACGCGGCCCGCGAGCTGTTCGACCAACAGCCTGCGCTGATCGCCCCCGGCGGCAACGCTTACACCCACCGCCGCATGGCTGCTTGCCTGCGCGACATGGAGATCGTTCTCCGCTACATCACCTATGCGGTGTTCACCGGCGACGCTTCCGTGCTGGAAGACCGCTGCCTGAACGGCCTGCGTGAGACCTACCTGGCCCTGGGCGTTCCTGGCGCTTCCGTGGCTGAAGGCATCCGCAAGATGAAGGACGCCGCCATTGCGATCGCCAACGACCGCAACGGCATCACCCCCGGCGACTGCTCCGCTCTGATGAGCGAAGTGGGCACCTACTTCGATCGCGCCGCTGCTGCTGTTGCCTGATCGGGATCCTCCGGCAGGCCTTTCCACAGCAGGGCCGTTCGGCGGGCCCAAAGCAGCAGTGGATAGAGGCGCCGGGCCCGGGGCGGCGCAGAGAACAGCTGGCGCAGCAAGGCCAAGAGCGGATCGCTGGGGTTGAGCCGCCCGCAGACCTCAGCGATGGCCTCGGCCCCATGCCAGGCCTGCTCCCCCTCCAGCAGCACCGCCCCGCGGGCCAGATCCAAACCCCGGGCGTTGAGCTGGCTGCGCAGGCCATGGTCGGCGCGGCCATCACGGATCTCCAGCTCCGGCACGCCGCCCACCAACTCGCTTCGCAGGGCGAAGTGGCGGCAGAAGGGGCAGCCGCCGTCGTACACGAGGGTGAGGGCCATTGCGCCATCCTGGCGATCGCTGCAGCCATGCCGTGACCCCGTTGCTGAGCCTTCTGCTGGCACTGCTGCTGCCGCTGATCGGGTGGCTCAGCACGGCGGCCCCTGCGGCGGCCGCCACTGCTGAGCATTACCGCTGCGGTGGAGATCCGTTGGTGGCGGAGGTGCACGCCGGTGCGGTGGATGCCCCAGGCATTCCCAACGCTGCGGCCGGCACCGTTCCCGGCGATTTCATCGTGTTGCGCTGGCGCGGCGTGAGCCTGCAGCTGCCGCGCACCAACAACGCCGGCACCCCCAGCTACAGCGACGGGCGCTGGTGGTGGCAGGCCCTCGATCCCCAACATCCCGACTTCGCCCAGCGCCGCGGCGACTGGGAGGCCTACCGCTGCGACCCCTCGGCATGAGTGCGGATCTGCCCCCCTGGCGCCCGCTGCTGCGGGCGGCGCGCCACCGGGAGGGGCGATCGCCCCAGGCCCGCTGGCTGCAGCTGGCCACCGTGGCCGCCGACGGCAGTCCCCGGGTTCGCACCCTGGTGTTCCGCGGCTGGGCCGGCGGCGCGGCGCTGGATCTGCTCACCGATGGCCGCAGCACCAAAAGCGCCGAACTGCGGGTTCAGCCGCAGGTGGAGCTGTGCTGGCTGCTGCCCAAGGCACGCTGCCAATTCCGGCTGCGGGGCGAGCGGCAGCAGCTGAGCCCCGAGGCCGCCCTCGCCGCCCGCCAGCAACATTGGCAACGGCTCAACCCCGGGGCGCGGGCGTTGTGGGGCTGGCCCCAACCAGGTGCGCCCCTCGAGGTGGGAGCACCGTTCCCGGCTGAGCTGGCCGATGGCACTCCCCTGCCCGACGCATTCGAGCTGGTGCGCATCGAGGTGAAACAGGTGGAGCTGCTGGAGCTCACGGGCCACCCCCACCAGAGGCGCCGCTGGAGGGCCGATCAGGGCTGGGGGGAAGAACGGCTTAACCCTTGAACCCTCCAAGAGTTGGTCAGCCTTAGCCAAGGCCTGGAGACGCTCCGAACTGCAGGCACAGAGGCCTCAAATGCACCGGAGAGTGGATCTCATCCGCCGCCGCAACCTCAGGGGCTCCCTCCGCCAGCGGGATCGCGACGCCCTGGGGGACACTCCGCTCAACCCTTGAGCTGTTGCTCCAGCGTCGCCAAGCGTTGGCTGTTCACCCCCAGGTCGGAATCGCCGAGGCGCGACACCGAGCGCGCCTGCACCACCCCGGCGGCCGGGTCGGCATAGAGCTCGAGGTCGTCGACAAAGCCAAACAAGGCACTGGTGGCGGTGGCGTGCAGGTAACCATCCCCCTGCTCCACGATCGCGGTGCGCGGCGTCGCCGCCACCACCGGCACCAGGGCCTCCAAGGCCGCCCCGGGATCGGCCACTGGCCAGTCGGCCCTGGCGCAATGGGCGGGGGAAGGGCAGGGGGCCAGAGCGCCGTTGTGCACCCCCAGGTCGGCGGGCACCGGGCCCACCAGATGGAACAGGGCCAGGGTCAGGGCCAAGAACCAGGGGGCCATGGCAGAGGTTGAGGCAACGGCAACTCCTCGACCCTAGGGAGTGATCGCTGATTCACGACGGCCGCTGAGATGCCTCAGGGATAGGGGCAACCCGTAAAGCCACCTAGATTTCAGACGTTTCGTCCATCGCTGCTGATTGGGCGATCTCACCCCATTGCTTCCATGGCCGTCGCAAAATCCCCCTGGCTATGGCTGCTGGCTGGCGTGGTTGCCGGCGGTGGAGCAGCAGCGGTGATCAGCCAGGGAGGTTGGCCCTGGGCCAACCAGGAGCCCATCGGTGACTTCCGATCGAGGCTCAGCCCAGAAAACACTGCCACCTTGCTCCGGGCCATCGGCGGAGAGCGGGGGATCGAAGTCCGCCGCGCCACGTTCATCGGTTACCACCTCACCAACCAGGGCGACGACGATCCCACGACCATTGAGCTGCGCCAGTTCTGGCGGCGGGTGGAGGCCCGCACCAACGGCCAGCTGAACATGACCGTGCTGACCCGGGATGCTGATCTGGCCGGTGCGGACAATGAAGGCATTCTGCTCGCAGCAGTAGGACGCGTTGACGCCATCACCGCCAACGCCCCTGCCTTTGCCAACGTGATCCCCAAGGTGGCGCCGATCATGACGCTGCTGTTCGCCTTCGACAGCAGCCGTGAGGGGCTTGCTCTGGTCTCACATCCTGTTTTTCAGAGAGCTCTCGAAGAATCAGGACAACCCTTCAACCTGAGGTTCTTGCCAGGAGCAACGTTGGACTCTGGCATGCGGGTCACCACAACCAAAGCCAACCGGACGATTACCAAAACATCAGATCTCAATGGTTTCAGACTGCGCATCCCACCGTCCACGCAGATGCTTGATCAATTCAAATCGCTGAATGTCAAACCAAGGATCATGCCGGTGAACGCACTACTCAAAGCACTTCGCGACGGAACAGTGGACGGCCAAGAGAATCCACCTGGTTTTATCACCTCGTTTAACATCAACAAAGTCGACGATCGCCTTGTCCTGACCAATCACTTGTGGAGCGGATTCTTGACTGCCATTAACAGTGCAACCTGGAATGACTGGCCAAAGGAGTGGCAGCAGATTGTGCTCAACGAGGCGGCAACATTGCAGGCCCGCCAATGGGCTGAACAGGAAAAGTTGAACAACAGCTTAATTGAACAAGCCCCGCAACGTCTCGGCATGGCGGTGATTCGACCAGACCTCTCGGCGGTCAATCAAAACCCAAGGTTTCGGGCAGTCCGAGAAAGAATCGTGAACAG
>Ga0214917_10008361_pt1 | contig 10182 bp, 8 predicted proteins | sample LL_1208_BB_MetaG_FD_177983 | JGI IMG/M metagenome (GOLD analysis project Ga0214917, IMG submission 177983) | Freshwater microbial communities from Lake Lanier, Atlanta, Georgia, United States - LL_1208_BB | ecosystem: Environmental > Aquatic > Freshwater > Lake | place: USA: Georgia | collected...
AATTCCGCCACCCGGACGAGTAACCCGCTCGCTACAGTTTTCAAGTGTAAGCGTTCGAGCCGAAATAACTGGGTAACTATATCTAGCCGTGCCATCTGGCGCAAAAGTGGCCCGAGCCTTAGTGCTGTGAAGTGAGATAAACGGGGCAGAATAGGTATATGACTCTCGAAGAAGAAGTTGTAAAAATTTGTCAGGACCTCATCCGCATTCCTTCCGTCAACTATGGAGAAGGGAAGGGAGATGAGAAGGCGGTAGCCGAGTACATCGTTGCCTCACTGGCTGAGGTAGGAATCCCTGCAAAGATTTATGAGTCAGCACCTAACCGTTGCAATGTCATCGCCAATATCGAAGGTGCGGATACAAGTCGACCTGGATTAGTTGTCCATGGACATATCGATGTGGTTCCCGCAAATGCTGCTGACTGGTCTGTAGATCCATTCGCAGCCGAGATTCGCGATGGGATGATTTGGGGTCGTGGAGCAGTTGATATGAAGAACGTTGATGCAATGATTCTTGCCATTGTTCGCAAGTGGGCGAGAACTGGTTACAAACCTCCTCGCAATATTGTCCTTGCCTTCTTTGCTGATGAAGAAGCTGGAATGACTTTCGGTTCTCGTTGGATGGCTGCAGAACACCCTGAAGTCTTCGCTGGTTGTACTGAAGCTATCTCTGAAGTGGGTGGATTCTCTGTCACCGTGGGAGATGGCAAGCGACTCTATTTTGTGGAAGCTGCGCAAAAAGGCATTCACTGGATGAGATTGACCGCCAACGGTCGTGCTGGTCACGGCTCGATGATGAACGATGAAAATGCGCTCACGGCACTATCTGAAGCTGTGGCGAAGATAGGTCGATTCTCTTGGCCTCAGACATATACAAAAACTGTGAAGATTCTCTTTAAGAAGATTGCACAAGCTACTGGCAAGCCCTACAACGAAGAAGATCTCCGCCCGCTATTGAAGGAGATAGGTCCAACGGCGCGAATGATTGGCGCAACGCTGCAAAACTCTGCAAACCCAACGATGCTGGAGGCTGGCTATAAAGCCAACGTTATTCCCGGAAGTGCCAGTGCCGTGATTGATGGGCGCTTCCTACCTGGTTATGAGGATGAACTGAACGAGACTATTCGCTCGATTATTGGTCCAGATATTTCAATTGAAACTATTTCTCGTGACATTGCACTCGAAGTTGATTTTGAGGGTGACCTAGTAGATGCCATGTGCAATGCAATTACCCGCCACGACCCAGAAGGAATTCCCGTTCCCTACTTGATGAGTGGGGGAACTGATAACAAAGCGCTCTCAGAATTGGGAATTGTCGGCTATGGATTTAGCCCGCTCAAACTTCCAGCAGATCTCGACTTCATGGCGCTCTTTCATGGCGTTGATGAACGCGTTCCGATTTCGGGTCTTGAATTTGGAGTTCACGTACTCGCTGACTTTTTGGAGAATTGCTAAGGCGCTGAAATTTCATTGAGCGCCTCGCGTACTATCTCAGGGAGGGTAATTTCCTCTGAGGTGAGAATTCCGCGCAATTGCGCTCCAGTACGCGCGCCCACAATCGCACTGGTAATTCCTGGTGTATCACGCACCCAAGCAAGAGCTACTTCTAGTGGCGCAAATCCAAGACCTTCCGCGGCGACTGCAACTGCTTCAACAATGCGTTGTGGTTTATCGCGCAGGTAGGGCTCAACATGTTTGACGAAGTGTGGAGCAGCGGCTCGAGAGTCGCTTGGAATTCCCTTTCGATATTTTCCGGTGAGCACGCCTCTTCCCAGCGGTGCCCACGCCAAGATCCCGGTGCCAGTTTCATCTGCACAGGGGAGTACTTCGTTTTCAATCTCTCGGTTAAGTAGCGAATACTCCACTTGGTTGGTAACTATCGGGGCCTTCGCCGAATTACTCTCTTGGATAGTAATTGCTCGCGCACTCTGCCATCCAGAGAAATTTGAAATGCCTACATAGCGAGCCTTTCCAGAACTGTATGCATAATCGAGAGCGGAGAGAGTATCTTCAAGAGGGTTGTGCGGATCCCAAGAGTGAATCTGCCAAATATCTACATAATCTGTTTCAAGTCGCGCCAGTGATCTATCCAGATCAGCAATCAGTGACTGACGAGAGTTATTTACGGTTCGGATTCCACCTGGGAAAGCAACGCCTGCCTTAGTGGCGATGGCGACATCCTCGCGCTTAAACAGCGTGCCAATCAGTCCACCAATAACGCGTTCGCTATCTCCGTCACCATAAGTCGATGAGGTATCAATGAAATTTCCACCCGCTTCGATAAAGGCGCGACATTGATCGGCTGCCTCATGTGTATCTGTATCACGACCCCAGGTCATCGTTCCAAGGCCTAATCGCGAGAGGGAGAGTCCGCTCTTGCCCGCGCGTCTCATCTCCATATGCCAGACCCTAGCAAGGTACTGCTTCAAAGTTGGTTATTAGAAATAGCACGATAATCTTCGTGTTGTGGCCCGCTTAGTGTTTCTCAGACATGCGCATTCAATTGCGAACGAATCCGGCATTCTCAGTGGGCAATTGCCTGGCATTACCTTAAGTAAGAAGGGTAAGGAACAAGCGCTCCTTCTTGTTGAACGAATTGGGCCAAGTAACTTCGACAGTGTTCGCGTGAGCCCTATGCAACGTTGCGAAGAGACGATTGCACCATGGATAAAGTCTGCTCATTCACGTGGACTTAAGGGATATCAGGTTGATGAGAAACTCATTGAAGTCGACTACGGAAGTTGGAGTGGGCGAAAACTCTCCCGTTTAAGTCGTGAAAAGCTCTGGAAATCTATTCAGGAGAAGCCAAGTACCGTTCAATTTCCTGACGGTGAAAAGATGAAAGCAATGCAAAAGCGGGCGCTGTCCAGTATTGAAGAATCGCGTATGGAAAAAAAGAACGGAACTCATCTCTTTGTCTCACATGGAGATGTTTTAAAAGCTGTTGTCGCAGGTTTATTGAAGATGAAGTTAGATGATTTCCAGTCACTTGTAATAGATCCAGCTTCAATTACCATCATTGATTACGATGGTTCGAAGTCGCGTCTTCTCGCTTTCAATGACACAACGAGCAAGATTGCTCCACTCACCCAGATGGAGAAATCAACCAAGGCACTACTCGGTGGTGGTGCGCGCAAGGCGATAAAGGGCAATCGATGACGGCCAGAGTTCTACTCTTTGACCCGGTTGAACGTTTCGTAGCAGGAACGGTGGGGCAACCTGGCGAACGAACCTTCTTCATCCAGGCACGCCATGGTTCCCGTCTTATCTCTGTATCTCTAGAAAAGGCACAAGTTCAAGCTCTGGGAGATCGCCTCACCTATATGGTTCGCGAAATTAAGCAAAGTGATCCCACAATTGCTATCACTCAATTACCTCGAGACGAGGCGCCACTAGAGACTCCGATTGAGGAAGAGTTCCGAGTTGGAGTTATCGGTCTGGCCTTTGATTCTTCACGCGAGTTAATCCAAGTGGATTTGCAAGCTATCTCTGATTCAGAGGAAGAAGAAGTTGATTTCATCGATGTGAACAATCTCGGTGGTGATCAAGACATTCTGCGCGTGATGATTTCACCGGCGATGGCCAATCAATTTTCCAAGCGTGCTATTTCGGTGGTTGGCGCTGGACGCCAACCATGTCCCTTCTGTGGAGGACCACTAGATATTCGTGGCCATCTCTGTCCTCGCGCAAATGGATATCGACGTTGAACGAGATCGTTGCCCATCTTGAACAGGGCACACTAGAAGTAACTGGTCGTCTCGTCGATGCTTCGAACGCCACGCTCTATGCCAACTGTTCTTTAGCCGAAAAATCGATGCCGGTTATCTATAAACCGGTTGCCGGAGAGCGACCTTTATGGGACTTTCCCGATGGAAATCTGGCTCAACGCGAATATGCCGCTTACCTCATCAGCGAACTTGGGGAGTTCCATATAGTCCCACCTACTGTTTTAAGAGATGGACCCTTTGGTGTCGGCATGGTCCAACAATGGATTAATTTGGATGAGTCAATCGATCTCGCTGAGTTTTACCGAGCCGATAACTCAGAACTGAGGAAGATGGCCCTCTTCGATGCAGTAGTGAACAATACTGATCGCAAAATTGGTCATCTTTTACCAGTCTCCGGAGACAAGGTCTTTGGTTGCGATCATGGAGTGACTTTCCATGAAGAAGATAAATTGCGAACCGTCTTGTGGCAATGGGCGGATCAAAAGTTCAGCACTAGCGAAGTAGATAGATTGATTGCACTCGAGAAGATAGTTGACGACTCTGCGGAGCAGATTCTCACTCTCATCACTGAGAATGAATTACTAGCCCTGAAAGCAAGAATAAATAGATTGCTTGCCGAGGGCACCTTTCCAACTCCTAGTGAAGATTGGCCTGCAGTTCCGTGGCCACCCTTTTAAGTTAGAGTTTTACTATGCGCGCCTGGCCTGATCTCTATATCCCGCGACTTCCTGCACGGTTCACTTTCCCTCAACTTGCCCTCTACAACACAGCTGCACAGAAAATCGAACTCCTCGAACAGAAGAGTGTCTATCGAATGTATGTCTGTGGAATCACTCCCTATGACGCTACTCACCTTGGTCACGCTGCAACATATCTCACTTTTGATCTTATTAATCGATATCTGCGTGCAACAGGTGCACAGGTAGATTTCGTTCAAAACATTACAGATATCGACGACCCTCTACTCGAACGTGCAACGCGTGATGGAGTCGATTGGCAAGTACTTGCTCAATCACAGATTGATCTCTTTAAGGGAGACATGACTGATCTGCACGTCATTCCACCAAAAGATTATGTGGGAGTAGTTGAGGCGATGCCTTTAGTCGTCGATGCCGTACAGAGATTGAAAGATGCCGGAACAACATATCCAGTGGGTTCTGATACCTACTACCGCGTTCATTCAGATTCAGAGTTTGGGCAACGCTCTCATTATTCTCAAGAGAAGATGTTAGAAATCTTTGCTGAACGTGGCGGCGATCCCAAGAAGCCTGGCAAGGAGGATCCGCTTGATGCATTGGTCTGGTTAGCTCAGCGCGAAGGAGAACCTGGATGGCCAAGTCCGTTTGGTTCTGGACGACCAGGTTGGCATATCGAATGTTGCGCCATTGCCTTGCACTATCTCAACCCAGCTACCTCAGAAGAATATGCGATAGATATTCAAGGTGGTGGAAATGACCTGATATTCCCTCATCATGAAATGTCGGCGGCTCAAAGTCGTTCCATGAGAAATCAAAAATTCGCTCGCATGTATGTACACGCAGGAATGATTGGACTCAATGGCGAAAAGATGAGCAAATCACTCGGTAACCTAGTTTTTGTCTCCGAATTAATTACATCTGGTGTAAACCCAGCAGCAATTAGATGGGCACTCATGGGTCATCACTACGCAGATGACCTCATGTGGGGCGAGGAAATTATTCGTGCAGCAGAAAAAGAGATCGAGGAGTTGCAGCTCTGCCTAGCGCGGATGGAAGTTGCTTCGACAGATACTGTCATCCAAGAAATCATTGAAGCGCTTTCGAATAATCTCGATACACCACGAGCGCTATCTGCTATTCGCACATGGATGAAGGAGACAGATTTAGGTAAAACGGGGGGAGTAGCCGGCGAACTCGGCAGAGCCCTCGATACTCTCTTAGGAGTTGCTCTTTAATTCTCACTCTGTCGACGCAAGAATCGCTCTAATTCGCGCGCAATAGATTCACCAGTTGCCTCGGGTAAATCAGAGGAATCTTTACTCTCTTCGAGCGCTTTCACATACTCGGCTACATCTGAATCTTCTTTCGCCATCTCCGTCACTTCTTCTTCCCAGATAGTGGACTCTTCAGGCAAATCACCTTGCGGGAGTGATATTTCTAGGAAATCTTCAAGCGCGTTAATAAGTGCAAGCGTTGCCTTAGGCGAAGGAGAGCTCGATGCGTAATGTGGAATCGCCGCCCAGAGTGAGATCGCATCTATGCCGCGACGAACACAAGCATCTTGAATAACGCCAAGAATTCCCGTGGGACCTTCGTATTTACTAATCTCCACTCCAAGTCGACGAGAGATTTCTGGATGCGCCCCGCTTCCACTCACAGTAATTGGTCGAGTATGTGGAGTGTCAGCCAACATCGAACCAAGAGTGATGACCATATCTACTTCAAGATCATCTGCCAGATCGAGAATATCTGCGGCGAATGTCTTCCACTTCATCGATGGTTCCACTCCACGTACAACAACGAAGTCATGTTCAAGATTGGGGGTGCGCAACCCAAATACTTGGGTACCTGGCCAAGTAAGGCTTCGAATACTTGATTCATCTACTTCAACCATTGGACGATTAACTTGAAAATCGTAGAAGTCTTCTGGGTCTACATCAGCGATTAGTTCAGGGACAACATCAGTAGATGGGTCGGTCCATGAAGCTAGTAGGTGCGATGCCGCCCCAGTTGCTGCTTCTCCTGCATCATTCCAGCCCGAAAAGGCGATAACCATTACTGGCGAACGAAGCGCTGGAATTTGATGAATCTCCACATCGACACCTTACGGTAACCTCAGCGCCGTGACGAGCGATAAGAGACCACCTGCTGTGGCCGAAGGTCTCTTACGTCGAGCCTTGTCGAGCCGAACTGTCATCGCCGATGGAGCCATGGGAACGATGCTTCAAGCAGCCGATCCCACACTTGAAGATTTCCAAAACCACGAAGGTTGCAACGAAATTCTCAATATCACCCGGCCGGACTTGGTCCGTTCTGTTCATGATGCATACCTCGCAGTCGGCGTGGATGCGATTGAGACAAATACATTTGGCGCCAACTGGGCCAACTTGGCTGAATATGGAATTGAAGATCGTATTTACGAATTGGCTTTTGCAGGCGGAAAGATTGCTCGAGAAGCCGCTGATGCTTTCACTACGCCAGAGAAACCCCGCTTCGTTCTTGGATCGTTGGGGCCTGGTACAAAACTTCCCAGCCTTGGTCACACAACTTATTCGTTTCTCAAAGATGCTTACTACACCGCATCAAAGGGGCTCGTTGATTCTGGTTGCGATGCTCTCCTGATCGAGACAACTCAAGATTTATTGCAGGCTAAGGCAGCCGTGAACGGAGCTCGCCAGGCGGTTACTGAATCCAATCGAGATGTGATGGTGATCGCCCAAGTAACTGTTGAAACCACCGGAACGATGTTGCTCGGATCTGAAATTGGCGCAGCCCTGAATGCACTTGAGCCTTTGAATATCGATTTGATTGGATTGAACTGTGCAACAGGGCCGGCAGAAATGTCTGAGCATCTTCGTTATCTTTCAAAGAATGCAGATTGCGCAATTTCGGTGATGCCCAATGCTGGTCTTCCTATTCTTGGAGCTAAAGGAGCGGAGTATCCGCTAGGGCCTGAAGAGCTAGCGACCGCGCTAGAAACTTTTGTCAACGATTATGGAATCTCTCTCATCGGTGGATGTTGCGGAACCACGCCAGCTCACCTACAAGCCGTTGTCTCTCGTCTTGATCGACACTCAGTCAAGAGCCGAACTCCTGAACTCGACCCTGGTGCATCTTCGCTCTATCAATATGTTCCCTTCAGACAAGATAAGACATATTTAGCGATCGGTGAACGTACCAATGCAAATGGTTCACGAGCCTTTCGCGATGCGTTAGTTGCCGAAGATTGGGCAACCTGCGTTGAGATTGCACGAGATCAAATTCGCGATGGTGCACATATGCTCGACCTATCGGTGGATTACGTAGGTCGCGATGGTGCTCGGGATATGTATGAAATCGCATCTCGCTTTGCAACCGCTTCCACGCTTCCCATTGTTCTTGATTCAACAGAACCTGCCGTTCTAAAAGCTGGCCTTGAGGCACTTGGTGGTCGCTGTGTCATCAACTCCGTCAACTACGAAGACGGCGATGGCCCAACTTCTCGCTTCGCGCGCATCATGCCTCTGGTTCAAGAACATGGTGCATCTGTTGTTGCCCTCACCATTGATGAAGAGGGTCAGGCGCGAACTGCCGAATGGAAATTACGTGTTGCCCGTCGTTTGATCCTTGATTTGACCGATAACTGGGGGATGAATGTCGGTGACATTCTGATTGACACCCTGACATTCCCCATTGCGACCGGACAGGAAGAGACTCGTCGCGACGGAATTGAAACTATTAGTGCGATTAAATCCTTAAAGACAGAATTTCCTGGAGTGCAGACCACTCTGGGCGTGAGCAATGTTTCCTTCGGCCTCAATCCAGCTGCCCGCGTTGTACTCAACTCCGTCTTCCTCAATGAGTGCGTTCAGGCGGGACTTGATTCAGCGATCGTTCATCCTTCAAAGATTATGCCGATGGCGCGCATTGAAGAACGTCAGAAAGAGGTTGCACTCGATCTGATCTACGACCGTCGTACCTACGATGGCGAAAATTGCACATACGATCCACTACAAGAGTTCCTACAACTATTTGAAGGTGTCGAACTTGCTGCGTCACGAAATATTCGTGCATCTGAATTAGCCGCGTTGCCACTTCGCCAGCGTTTGGAACGACGAATCATTGATGGCGAGAAGGTCGGATTGAATGAAGACCTCGATACCGCAATGGGCGAGGGAATCACCCCACTTGCAATCATTAACGAGCATCTCCTTGAAGGTATGAAGGTTGTGGGAGAGCTCTTTGGCAAAGGTGAGATGCAACTTCCATTCGTTCTGCAGAGCGCTGAAGTAATGAAGTCCGCTGTTGCCTATCTTGAACCTCATATGGAGAAGACTGGTGATGCAGGTCGTGGGCGCATGCTCCTTGCAACCGTTAAGGGAGACGTTCACGATATTGGTAAGAATCTCGTCGACATCATCCTTTCCAACAATGGATATCAAGTAGTAAATATCGGAATCAAGCAGACTATCAATCAGATTATCGATGCAGCGCTCGAAAATGAAGTTGATGCAATTGGAATGTCTGGTCTTCTGGTGAAATCAACAGTCATCATGAAAGAGAATTTAGAAGAGATTACCTCTCGCGGTCTCTCAGATAAGTGGCCTGTCGTCTTGGGTGGCGCCGCTCTTACCCGCGCCTATGTTGAACAAGATCTTGCCGCAATCTTCCCGGGTGAAGTTCGTTATGCACGCGATGCATTCGAAGGTTTGCGTTTGATGGATGCAATCATGGCTGTTAAGCGCGGCGATGAAGGTGCAGAGCTTCCGGCGCTACGCGAACGTAAGGTGAAAGCTGTCTCTCGCAAGGATGAAGTTCGTCCGTTAGATACCACCCGCAGCGATGTTGCTACCGACATTGAAATTCCGAAGGCGCCATTCTTTGGTTCCCGTATTGTGAAAGGAATTCCACTAGCTGATTACGTTGGCATGCTCGATGAACGCGCACTCTTCATGGGGCAGTGGGGTTTAAAGGGCGCACGCGGAGAATTTGAAGCTATGGCTGAGACTGAAGGCCGACCACGCCTTCGCAAGTTACTCAATGAAGTTCAATCAAATGGCTGGCTTGAAGCAGCTGTCGTGTACGGATACTTCCCTTGCGTTTCAGAAGGAAATGATTTGATCATCTTGCATCATGAAGGTCCGGATGCCGGAAAAGAACGGACTCGATTCTCATTCCCACGTCAATCGCGAGATCGCAGATTATGTCTTGCCGATTTCTTCGCCTCAAAAGATTCTAGCCAGACTGATGTTGTTGCATTCCACGTCGTTACCATGGGAAATACTGTCAGCAAGGCGGCAAATGAACTCTTCGCAGCAGATGCCTATCGTGATTACCTCGAACTTCACGGCTTATCGGTTCAACTCACAGAGGCGCTTGCTGAGCATTGGCATGCGCGTATTCGTGAAGAAATGGCTGTACGTGGTGATGATTCACCAGATCTTCAAGGAATTCTCGATCAGGGTTATCGCGGTTCGCGTTACTCATTTGGATACCCAGCGTGTCCTGATATCGAACAGCAGACGCAGTTATGTGAATTGCTTGAACCTGGTCGGATTGGTGTTGAACTATCTGAAGAGTTCCAGCTTCACCCTGAACAATCAACCTCGGCCATCATTGTGCATCACCCAGAGGCCAAGTACTTCAACGCGAATTAATTATGCGCAGGGCAGATAGCCTTAAAGAAGCACCAATCACATAACCTTGATTTCTTAGTGGGAAAATCATTCTTCTCTAAAGCGGTAAGAATCTCTTCGCCAATATTATTGAGAATCTTCT
>Ga0214917_10008362_pt1 | contig 10182 bp, 7 predicted proteins | sample LL_1208_BB_MetaG_FD_177983 | JGI IMG/M metagenome (GOLD analysis project Ga0214917, IMG submission 177983) | Freshwater microbial communities from Lake Lanier, Atlanta, Georgia, United States - LL_1208_BB | ecosystem: Environmental > Aquatic > Freshwater > Lake | place: USA: Georgia | collected...
CCATCAAGGGCATCTGCGCCGAGACCGGCGCCGAGGTCAACGTGGACGACGACGGTACCGTCCGCATCTACGCCAACTCCGGCCCCGCCATGGCCCGCGCCAAGGAGCTCATCTCCGGCCTCACCGGCGAGATCGAGATCGGCAAGACCTACAAGGGTCGCGTCGTCTCCATCAAGGACTTCGGCGCCTTCGTTGAAATCTTCCCCGGCCGCGACGGCTTGGTACACATTTCCGAGCTGGCCGAGTCCCGCATCGCCCGCGTCGAGGACGCCGTCAAGATGGGCGACCTCCTTGAGGTCAAATGCATCGGCGTCGATGACAAGGGTCGCGTGAAACTTTCCCGGAAAGCCGTCCTCCGCGAGGCCGGAGGCACCAACGGCGCCCCCGGAAGAAACTAAACCCAGGAGGAACAGACCATGGCCCTCTCCGCCGGCAGCAAAGCCCCCGACTTCACCCTCAAGACCAAACGCGGGGGTGACCCCAAGGACGTCAAACTTTCCGATAATTTCGGCAAGAAAAAGACCGTCCTGCTCTTTTTCCCTCTCGCCTTTACCGGCGTCTGCACGAAGGAGATGTGCGATGTTTCCGCCGGCCTCTCCGCCTACGAGAAGCTGGATGCGGCCGTCTATGGCATCAGTGTCGATTCCCCTTTCGCCCAGGAGGCTTGGGCCGACAAGGAGAAGATCAAGATCCCGCTCCTCAGCGACCTGAACAAGGAAGTCAGCAAGAAGTACGGCACCCTTTTGCCCGACCTGATCGGGCTCGGCTCGGTCAGCGCCCGCGCCGCCTTCGTCATCGACAAAAACGGCGTCATCCAGCACTCGGAGCAAACCCCCACCCCGCTCGAACTGCCCGACTTCGCCAAGATCCAGTCCGCCCTCGCCGCCTGCTGATCACCATCCGCTGTACGTCGGTAGGGGCGAGCAGTCTCTGCTGCTCGCCCGAAGGACACTTCGAACCCCAGAGCCGCAGCCTCCGCATCGGACGCGCAGCTTGCCTGCGCGTCCCTACCGTTCGTCCAAATTTTCTACTTCCCATTCACGTTCACCTTCACATTCACAAACCCCTTCCACTTCCCGCTTTCCACTTTCCACGCTTTCGTAAACGTAATCGTAAACCTAAACGAACATCTTAGCGATCGGCGCCCACCATCTTTAAAATTAACTCCTCCATCTCCTCCGGTTGCCCAATCGGGGCGCCGTAACCGACCATTCGACCCTGAACTTCGTACCACCCCTCCTTCCCGCTCGGGATTCCCAACAATCCAGGCACGTCCTCCGAGCCGTGTAGACCCCCCGCCAGGAAGTGCGGCAACACCATCACCGGCCCCTCCGGCGCCGCCACCTGCCGCCAATCCGCAATCTTCGGCTCCTCCTCCAAAAACATCGCCCTAGAGATTTTATAACCGTCTTTTTTTAGTTCTTCTGCCAATCCGTCCGCCGCCACCCGGGATCCCTTGTGCAACGGCGTCCCATGGCTCGCCAGTAGCAAGCTCATCTCTTCAAATTTAAACCCATCTCCCATCTCCCATCTCCCATCTCCCTCAGACTTCGAGATACCCAGCAGGTTTTTCCAGAGTTTCTTAAACGTAATCGTAAACGTAAACGACCGTTCAGCGAGCCGCTGGGCTCTTGAGCGCATCAACTGGACAATTTCCGGCCGCGAGCCGATTGGCTCAACGACTCTGACTGGAATCGGTGTGCTCCCGAACTGCTCCGCCAGCACCTTCTCCACAAAATAACCTCTCGTCAGAAACCACGGCACCACGATTGCCTCCCTGGCCTGCAATCCATGGAACACCTCCTGAAACGAGGGACTCTCCTTCCAGAACCCCGCCCTCACTTCCTTGAAAATCCCCCGCCTTTGCAGCCTTCTCGCCGTCTCCCTTGTGTGCCGGCTCGAATCCCGGTTCTTGGTCGAACCGTGACCGGCAAGAATTAGCGCCGTGTCCTTAAACTTCACTCATTCACCTTACCCTGGATGATTCAACAATTCCAAACCTCGGTAGGGCCGATGATCCTCATCGGCCGATGGAACGATTCTCGCCTCCAAGATTTCAGCCCCGGTAGGGGCGAGCAGTCTCGGCTGCTCGCCCGATTGAATTTTGAACTTTCAGCCCTCAGACCATCCATCGGACGCGCAGGCAAGCTGCGCATCCCTACCACACTCTTCAAGCCCCAAGCCTCGGTAGGCCACTTTTGATAAAAGTGGCAGCCACTTCTGTCAGAATTCCTGCGCGAAGCGCAGGGCCAAAATTGCCGGAGGCAGAAACCAGAATGGGCGGGGGCAGGTTTGAGGGGGCCAAGTGGCCTACCTAGCTTCAGGCCCCAAGCTAACTTACAAATAAAAATCCCTCCGCGTCCTCTGCGCCTCTGCGGTAAGAACAAAAACTCAACCACCCACTGGTGTTTTACCGCCGAGACGCCGAGGTTGCTGAGGATTGTTCCCGCTTGGATGCCAGACGTTCAAGCCTCTGTAGGGCCCCGCTCCGCCGGGGCCACTCTTCGCGCCCTCGGTCTGCGTAGCTTTAGCGAAGGAGGCTCTGCGGTAAGAAAAAAAACTCAACCATTCACTGGTGTTTTACTGCTGAGCCGCCGAGATCGCTGAGATTTTTCTTAGACTTCAACTCCCCCACCCATCCAAAATCAAAAATCAAACATCCAAAATCTCCGTTTCTTCTCACCTTCCGACTTTCCCACCTTCCCACTAATTCACCTTCACGTTCACCTTCACATTCACGTTCACGAACTCTCCCCGCCTACGGCCCAACAATTTCTAATCTCAATCCCGCTTTCCGGAATCCCTCAAAATCCCCGTCCCGCGTCACCCACGTGCACCCTTGTTCCAGCGCCACCGCCGCATGCTGGGCATCCGCCACCTGCTTCCCTTGGGCCGACACCTCCGCACACAGCTTCCGCACGATCTCCCAATGCCTCTCTCCCGGATTCAGCAGCTGGCACGACTCCAACGCCACCAGCGAATCAATCACCGCCAACGCCTGCGGCAACGGGGTGGGCCGCGGGGCAAACGCCGGATGCGTCACCACCCGCACAAACGCCACTGCCACCAAGGAGGAAAGCGCAAACGGCTCCGGCCCGTTGGCCAGGTTCTCCAGCCACGAACGGTAAAACGCATGGTCCGGATCCTCCCGCCGGTGGGCGTAGACCAGCAGGTTGACGTCCGGCATCCGCATCCGGCGTCAGCGTCCTTCGTCCCGCATGGCCGCCAGTTGCGCCGGCGTCTGGTGGAACGGCTTCTCCTCCCCAAAGACCGGCATCAGGAAGCTCGTCTTTCGTTCTTCTTTCTTCCCTACCCCCGACAGATGCTTGCGCAAAGCCGTGTTCATGACCTCGCTCAGCGTCATCCCCGCCTCCACCGCCTCCCTCTTCGCCTTCCGGAACAGCTGCTCCTCCAAGATCAAAGTCGTTCGCATATATTCATACATACTTATGTTTTAATTTTTTTCAACTTAATTTTGACCTCTGACCCCAAACCCGTTTTTTTCTCCTTCGAAGCTCCTAGCTTTCAAGGTCTTGCATGACCTCTGACCCCGAAGCCCTTATTTGCGGGAGGTTTTAGGGGGCGGGTGGAATTTTTCGAACCTGCCCTCACCCATTCTTATTTCTGCCTCCGGCAGTATGAATTGGCGCTTCGCGCGGGGATTGCCGGGGCCACTCGTCGCGTTTAAGCGTCTTCGCGAGAATTACAAAAAGCTGCGAGTTGCTCGTTACGCGTCACCCGCCTTGACCCGGTCGGGGCCCGCTAATAGCCACCCGCTACTTTCCACCGTGAAGCCTCCTCCGCGCACTCTGCGCCTCTGCGGTAAGAAATCTTTGGCCCCCTCAAACCTACCCCCGCCCATTGGTCCCCTTACACACCCCCCGACCTTTGCGGGATCCCCTCCGGGGACTGGGGCTTGGGTGCTTGCGCACCCGCGCAATCGATTCACCGCGTCCCGCGGGGTCGGTTGTCCGCTTACGCGCGGGGATTCACATTCACATTCACATTCACGTTCACGAAAACGACCTCTGACCCCAAAGGCCTTATTTCTAAAACTCTTCCATCCGGATCCCGCTCCCCTCCATGATGCTTTTCAATGTCCCGATGGGGATCGGTTTGGATCCATGAAAAGGAACGATCACCTGCCGTTCGTTGATTTCTAAAACATGAGTCTATGAAATGAAAATTCCCTTATCTCCCATATCCTATCTTCTATCTTCTGCGGGGCCGTGCCCCGCTCACGCCGCCGAGACTGCCAACACCTTGGCCCGACCGGGGAACCTGATCTTGGAGGGTTTAAACCAAAGGGACAAAGCCTGCCGGGCGTTCCGCACCGCCTCCCTCTCCGTATCACCGGCGGAAGCGCATCCGGGGATTTCGGGAAAAACGGCGGACCACCGACCCGTTTCCTGATCCTCCGTCACCACTAACCGAAACTTCATATCCATAAATTAACCCCCGTTTACCACTCGTCAACGCCGGGCGGTCCGTGGCGCGTTTCGGGTTGCGAGTTGCTCGTTAGGCGTCACCCGCCTCGGTAGGAACGCACAAGCGCCAGCGCAGGCGTCCCCGTCCCTACCGGACGCTCCAAAACCTAAGTTTAGGTAGGGCGCGCTCGATGAGCGCGCCTCGCTGAGAATTTAAAGTTAAAAGTCCCAAACTCAGGCGGCCTCGTCGAGGCCGCCCCACCTAGACCTAATCTCTTCAGCTTCCGTTCACCTCGAAGCCCTCCGAATCCCCCCGCGTCAGCGGACATTCATAATCGCCGGAGGCGCAAATGAGGATGGGCGGGGGAAGGTCTTAGGGGGCCAACCCCAGCGTGCTGGGGCTGTGGTCTCCCATCTCCTGCGACGGGCTTCGCCCGTCGCCTACGGGGCGAGGGTGGCCTTCAACCTCAGGAACTGCCTCGTCGGGCTGTTCGTCCGGTCCACGCTGAACACCTGGCGCTGATGGCCGTCGGGCACGCCGTTGGTGTTGGTGGAGGCCGTCACCGAAACCCCGTTCGTGCTCCAGTTCGTCAGGCTGCCGCCCGCCTCACCCACCACCGTCAGGTTGGTGTCGTTGGTCCGCACAATCGCCGAGAGGGAGAGCGTGTTGCTGTCCACGACCGAGACCGGCTTTTCCGAGGCCGCCGAGATGTTCGTCGCCCCGCCGATTCCATATTTGCCGACCAGCTCGCTGTTGGTCGTCGCCCCGCCGCTCCAGCCCGCAAAGGTCGATCCGGCCGGCGCCTCATTCACGTCCGTCACCGTCACCGCCACGTCCTTGGTCGCGGTGAGCGAACCGTCACTGACCTGTACCGTCACATCGTACACATTGTCCGTGCCGACATCCGCTGGATTCTCAAAGTCCGGAGCCGAGACAAAAGTCAGCGCACCTGTAGAACCATCGATGGCGAAGAGCAAAGCATCCGCTCCGCCGCTGATCGAGTAGCTGAGCGTCGTGCCCGCATCGGGATCGCTGCCGACGACCGTCTGCACCGCCGTCTGGTTCTCCGCCACGCTGACTGTTCCCCCGCTCGTGATGCTCGGCGCAGAATTGCCCGTTCCGGGCTCCACACTCCCTGTCACTTCAAAGTCCAGGTTTGGATTGACGCCCTTGTCAAAAATATACCAGCTCGCCGAGTTTGTCGTCGCACCCGTGTTCACAATGCGGAACGTCACCGGTGTGTTGGCCGGGATACCTTGCAAACTCGAGTTGGTGCTCAAGTCAATGCTCGGAAGACTATCGCCAGAACTATTGGTGCTGGAGTAACTCAAAGAGGCCACGTCCGTAAAGGAACCGGAGCCCACTTGCACCTGCAACAAGCCGCTCGTGGGGCCTGACGAAGGACGCCGGTAATCAAACTTACTGACCGCGCTCAGAGATAGCGTATGCCCACTGGCCGCTGCAATTGTGAAGCTGACAAATTGGTTGGCGCTGATCGCGGCCTCCGATGTCGATTCACCCCAGCCCACGGCACCCCAGGCACGCCCCGCACCTGTTGGGTTTCCGTTTGTCGTTGATAATCCACCGCCACGCGTAAAGCCGCTGGAAACCACCAAGTTGCTCGCCACGCGCGCGGGACTCCAGGGGGAGGGGCCAAAGTTGGTCGCTCCACCCGGCAGGTTATTTGCATCCCAACCGATCAACGAATTGGAACTCGCCCCACGGGTCGCATCAAACACATTCCCATTCACCGTTAAGTTGTTGGTCTTGCCGGTGCTGACATGCTGAACTAACGATCCACTAATGGCCCCCACCACAGCTGTGTCGCTGATGCGGACATAGAGCGTGGTGTTGCTCACCGAGCCCAAAGAAGGCACTAGCTCCAACGTGTTGGTGAACGTGGTGTTGTTCGAGCTGATTTGAATGCTGTTGGTCAAAGTCGAAATCACCAAATTGTTTGACAGATTAGCCCCGCTGACCACATAGCTGGCCGAGCTGGAAGGGGTGCCGTTAAAGGTACTCAGACCACCCACGCCACTCGGGTTGAGCGTTATGACTGGGTCCGTGGAAACATAAGATCCCGTCTGCACCACTAGATCGTCGATTCTCCAGTTGGCGGTATTGGGACCAGCGTTCCCTGTACCGTTGTAGCCGTAAATCCTAAAGGTGTTGGTCGTCCCATTGGTCATGGGAAAAACCAAACTGTTGGACGACAGTGCCCAAGTGCTGTTGTTAGCCAAACTTCCACCAGCAAGCTGTGAAGCATAACTGTCCGCACTTGAACGGATCGAATAGCCTTGGGGTCCAGTTGAGGTGCTCCGTGAACCAAAGGTAATTCCCGTGACGGCTAGATTCGTGTTCCCAGCCGGAGAAACCACCGTAAATTCAAAATAAGCATTATTGGTTGTTAAAACATCCAAGGACCCAGTCCCTGCCGCCGCCCCAGCGTTGAAGGTACCTGAAGCCGGGATTCCCAGGGAATTGGTATAGCCTGAGGAGACCGACGTACTGGTGATCAACGTAGTGGTGGTGCCATTGTTATTGCCTCGGCCCAGATCGCTAATCGTCCATCCCACCGGCTGGGTGGTGGGCGTAGCTGTTGCAAAGTCCCAATAAGCGATCGTGTTGGGCAGGACCGTCAATGTCCGCACCACATTGGTGGCCGCATTCCAGTTGTCATCTCCTGCTTGACTGGCCGTGATCGTGGCGCTTCCCGCCCCGACTGCCACCACGCTGTTGCCGGAAATCGTCGCCACATTCGAGTCCGAGCTGGTGTAGGTCACGCTCAGCCCGGAATTGGCGGTTGCCGTCAGGGCGTTCGTGCTGCCTGCCACTAAACCGGACAAGTTATTTGTAAACGTGATCGTCTGATCTCCCTTGGCAATCGCCAGGCCGATGGTGGCGTTGCTACTGGTGCCGGCGCTGTTAGCCGCCGTCACCGTCAGATTATTGGTCACCGCATTGGTCGGCGTCCCGCTAATGGTTCCATTGTTGGAGTTGAACGTCAGCCCGCCCGGCAGCGTGCCGGAAACCAGGGTAAAATTCGTCGGGCTACCCGAAGCCGGAATGGTTTGGGAAAAGGGAACATTCACTTGTCCGCTGAAGTTGGTCGAAGTGACCACCGGAGGTTGAGCGGGGACCGCTGGGGTAGCGTTGGTCGAAGCGCTCGCCGTGCCTGCGCCCACGTTGTTCACCGCTTTCAAGGTTACCGAATAGGTCGTGCCATTGGTTAGACCGCCAATGAGCAAAGGACTGTTCGTCGAAGCTGGGGAGCGGTCAACGTAAGTGATTCCGTCAGTCGAGTACTGATAGTTGCTGATCGCCGCCCCACCATCCGAGGCCGGCGGCGTAAACGCCACCGAAAGCGATCCATCGCCCGGCGTGATCCCCGTGATCGTCGGCGCCCCCGGGGCCGTCCCCCCGCCGCCCGCCGCAACAATTTCAATATCAGAGACACCCAAAGCTTGAGCGTTGGACGTGGTTGTTCCGGAGGTGACAGCGTAATTCCATGCCAAATACAAAGTAGATCCAGCTGCGAGACTGTTTGCTAGAACTTGGGAGGTAACGCTTTTTGTTTCGATTGGAACAGTGGCAGCACCGGTATTATCAGCGTTGGCCGCAAAGCTTGAGAGAAAATTGGATCCGGCACTTGTCCAGGTTGTTCCGTCAGTTGAATAGTACATTTGGATGCTAAAACCGGCACTGTTGCTTCCGTTGCGGTATCTTTCAGCCTTATAGGAAATAGAAAAACTGGGGATGGAACTGCCGCCTGTGTTTTGAAGGGCGACATATAAATTTACACTTTTGGAATCACTGCCAGAGGATAACCCACCCACCGCACGGTCAGTTGCAGAGCTTCCAAAGTTATAGATTCCATTTGCGGCAGTCGTGGAAAGGCTAGCGCCTCCCGCTCGCTCGGTTGCGGTTACAGCCGAGCTGTAGGCGGTGACCTGACGGGCCGTAGTACTCTTACTTGCTCTCCAACCACTAGGAAGAGTCGCAATTGCATTCGTGCCCAGAGAGCTGAAATTCTGTGTAACAGTCGCTCCAGGTGTAATTGTGACCTGCGCCTGCGCCGCGCCGGTTAGCGCGAGCGTCAGCGCGAGCGCTGCGCCTCGCGTCGAAGATAGGATATGGGATATGGGATATCGGAAATTCCTGTAGCCTACAGTCTGTAGTCTGTAGCCTCGGGCAGCAGATAGCAGATAGCAGATAGGAGATAGGATGAACATGGACAGTCCTCCGGTACGATGTTGAAAACACACCCCCATAACTTGCTCAGCTCCAGCCAAAACGCTAATGCTTTTTCGTGACGATTTGATGGCAACTTTGGGGTAATTTTTTCTACGTAAAAACCTAATTTCCATGTACTTGCATCAATAAAAATTGATTATTAGCAAAGCTAAATAGGCGGTTTCCCACCTAGGGCAGGAAATTTACGTTTAAGTTGAAGTTTAAGTTAGGTCCCTACCCCCAAAGTCCTAAGCCCCAAACCCCCTTCATCTTCATCTTCATCTTCATCTTCATCTTAATCCAACAGCCTCCCTCCGCGCCCTCTGCGGTAAGAAAAAAAAACTCAACCATCCACTAGTGTTTTACCGCTGAGACGCCGAGATCGCAGAGATTTTTTTCCGCTTCCAGAAATCCCAAATCCGCAATCCGAAATCCGAATTTCTGCCTCTTCATCTTCATCTTCATCATCCATCTCCGAACGCCTCCCCATCTAAAATTCAAAATCCAAAATCCAAAATCAACCCCCCTCCCCGAACGGATTCTCCATTTTCAACCCCTTCTCCGGCTCAATCCCGGATGCCGTGCACCGCTGAGAACCCCCAGAATCCGGACAGCTCCCGATCCACCGGTCGGAGGCCGGTAATAGACCGCGTGGGGAAATTTACGGAGCCGACACCGCCTGATTCCCTGCCGGTGAACTTGACGCCAGCGCAGGGGGTGAAGGACCGCTTCCCGGACGGCCCGTTCGGCTTCCGCCAGGAATTCCATGCCCAAACCTTCCCGCCGACGTTCGTAATGGGAGGCCGATGCGATCAGGTCCGCGGCGACCTTCGGATGCCAGCTTACCCGCACCGCCGAAGCCGGGCCCGAACCGCGTGGAAAAACTTCTTCACGGGAATCGTCCGGCCCGCTCCCCGATCCATTTCACGATCCCGCCGCGCCGCCACCCCGACTTGCCGGCTCTCCTCCCGATCCAAAATTTGCAGAAGTTTCTGCCGTTCCGGCCAGGAAAGAGCCCGGATTTCTTTGGCTAAAATGGCCACGCCCATAGATTTAGACTGCTCCGCTGATTTACGGTGTCAACGCCCCGGCTTGTCTGTGGCGCGTTTCGGGTATCGGGTTGCGGGTTGTTCGTTACGCGTTACCCGTGACCCGCCCCGACCCGGTCGGGGCCCGTCACCCGCGACCCACCTTCCCACCCATCCAAAATCAAAAATCAAAAACTCAAAATCTTCGCTCTTCCACCTCCCGCTTGCCCCTTTCCACCAAGCATTCCTCCGCGTCCTCTGCGCCTCTGCGGTAAGAAAAAAAAAACTCAACCATCCACTAGTGTTTTACCGCTGAGACGCCGAGATCGCAGAGAATTTTTTCCGCTTCCAGAAATCCCAAATCCGCAATTCGAAATCCGAATTTCTGCCTCTTCATCTTCATCTTCATCTTCCATCTCCGAACGCCTCCCCATCTAAAATTCAAAATCAAAAATCCAAAATCCAAAATCAACCCCCCCCCTCCCCGAAGGGG
>Ga0214917_10008363_pt1 | contig 10180 bp, 8 predicted proteins | sample LL_1208_BB_MetaG_FD_177983 | JGI IMG/M metagenome (GOLD analysis project Ga0214917, IMG submission 177983) | Freshwater microbial communities from Lake Lanier, Atlanta, Georgia, United States - LL_1208_BB | ecosystem: Environmental > Aquatic > Freshwater > Lake | place: USA: Georgia | collected...
TTATCGTTTTGATAAATCTAAAGTCATTGTTTCTTTTGCGTCTGACTTTTTAGGTGCAGATCCTTCAGCTGTTATTTATTCGAAAAGATTCACTGAATTAAGAAACCCTGAATCCGGTGAGATGAGTCGTTTTTATGCTTTTGATAGTGGGAGTGCAATTACTGCATCTAAAGCCGATCATAGAATTTCTTTAAAGCCTTCCTTAATAGAGCCTGCGTTATGGGTTCTTGCATCTGCTCTTTTTTCTCAACTGTCAATTTCTTCTGAAGTTCAGTCTTTGGTTAATAAGGGGGCTGCAAAATATTCTTCTTTAGTGGATGCAAAAATTATTAAGGCAATTGTGTCGGATTTATTAAGCAATAAGGGGGCAGGCTTAGTTGTTGTAGGTCCATCTCAATCTCAAGGGGCTCATGCACTAGCTGCTGTAATTAACCAAGCCTTGGGTAATATCGGAAATACTGTTCAGTATCGCAAATTAACATCTTCTTTAGATCCTGTTTCACAAGTTTCTAGTATTGACTCTCTTTCTCGGTTAACAGATGCGCTTAATAAAGGCCTTGTTAAAACGGTGATTATTTTGGGTGGTAACCCAGTTTATGCGTCCCCAGCTGATTTGAAATTTGGAGAGTCTCTTTCAAAGGCAAAGTTAGTTATCCATTTAACAGAGTCTGAAAATGAGACTAGTCAAAAATCTAACTGGATTTTACCAAGAGCTCATGTTTTGGAATCATGGGGAGATTTAGAGTCTCTGGATGGCTCTGTGAGCCTTGTTCAGCCTCTTATTCGTCCTTTGTATGATGGAAAGACAGATATAGAAATGCTGTCCTTGCTTCAGGGAAAAGCGGATACCGGATATGTCATTACACGCCAGTATTACCGAAATAAATCTGTTAGTGATTCAGTATGGACGAAGTCACTGCATGATGGAGTTGTATCAGGACCTGCTACACTAGTCTCTGTCTCTGTAAATCCTTCTGTAGCTGCCTCATTTATTGCCACTTCAGTCAGCGCAAATAGATCTTCAGATTCAATAGATTTATTTATTACTCCAAGTTATTCAGTTTGGGATGGTCGTTTTTCAAATAATGGATGGTTACAAGAGTTGCCAGACCCAGTAACAAAACTTACTTGGGATAATGCAGCCTTAATGTCATTAAAGACATCAGAGAAATTAAAGTTAAAAGATACTCAGTTTGTTGAGTTAAAAACAGTAGATGGACAGGTTTTGAAGATACCTGTGGTTATTGTGCCTGGTTATTCTGAAAATACAGTAGGTATTTCTACAGGATATGGCCGCACAGTTGTCGGTCGTGTTGGTAAGGGGTCTGGGTTTAATGTTTTTGCATTGCAAACAAGGGCATCGCTATTTATCAATTCGGTGACAGTAAAAGCCTTAAATGAGTTTTATTCATTGGCCAATACTCAAAATCATGGATCTATGGAAGGCCGTCCACTAATCCGAGAGGCTTCTCTAGCTGAATATAAAAAGAATCCGAAGTTTGCCAAGGAAATGGTTCATACTCAACCATTAAAGTCACTATTTAATGAAATTTCCTATGATACAGGCTATCAGTGGGGCATGGTGATTGATTTGTCTCGCTGTACTTCTTGTAATGCGTGTGTCACGGCTTGTCAGTCTGAAAATAATATTCCAATCGTTGGTAAAGAACAGGTATTAAATGGCCGTGAAATGCATTGGATCAGGGTTGACCGTTATTTTGCGGGTGACACAGATAATGCCATGATTATTTCGCAGCCAGTGACATGTTTGCAGTGTGAAAATGCACCATGTGAGCAAGTTTGCCCCGTTGCGGCAACGGTTCATAGTAAAGAAGGATTAAATGATATGGTGTATAACCGCTGTATCGGAACTCGTTATTGTTCAAATAACTGTCCAGTAAAGGTAAGACGTTTTAATTTCTTTGATTATCATCAGAGAAACCCACAGTCTGTTGACAAGAAACGTCAGCACTTATTTGATTACTTTAAAGAGCCAGATACTCAAATTCAAAAGCAATTTAACCCCGATGTTACGGTTAGAATGCGTGGAATTATGGAGAAATGCACATATTGTGTACAACGAATTAACGAAGCAAGGGCTCATTCAAAAAATGAAGGTCGTTTGATTCAAGATGGTGAAATTTTGACAGCTTGTCAGCAAACATGTCCGTCTAATGCCATTGTATTTGGAAATATTTTAGATGCGACGAGTGTCGTATCGCAAAGACGAAATATCGCAAGGGATTATCACATTTTAGAAGAATTGCATTTGAAGCCGCGTACGTCTTATTTGGCTTCAATACGTAATCCACATCCTGATTTGGTAAGTTCGGAGGCAGCACATGTCAGCAAGCATTGAATTGGATCCTTCAAAACGGATTCCTTTAGTTACAGGGGATCTTAATTTTGAGCAAATTACTGATATAGTCAGTAAGCCTACAGAGACTAAGGCACCTAAGTGGTGGTGGATTATTCTTAGTGGTTCTGTAAGTCTAGCTTTACTTCTTATTTCTATGATCGGCTATCTTGTATTTGAAGGTATCGGTGTATGGGGGCTTAATAACCCAGTTGCTTGGGGCTTTGCCATTGTTAACTTGGTATTTTGGGTAGGTATCGGACATGCTGGGACTTTGATTTCAGCAATTTTATTTTTGTTTAGACAAAAATGGCGTACTTCAATTAACCGATTTGCTGAAGCGATGACGATTTTTGCTGTTATTTGTGCATTGATTTTCCCTGCAATTCACGTAGGAAGAATTTGGTTGGCCTATTTTATGTTTCCTGTACCTAACTCAATGGCGATGTGGCCAAACTTTAGAAGTCCTCTATTATGGGACTTATTTGCTTTTACGACTTACTTTACGACGTCTTTGTTATTTTGGTATGTGGGACTGATTCCGGACTTAGCGACATTGAGAGATCGTTCGACTACAAAAGTGAGAAAGATGGTTTATGGGATTTTTGCTCTAGGCTGGAGAGGTGCAAATAGACACTGGCAAAATTATGAAAAGGCTTACATGATTTTAGCCGCCTTAGCAGCTCCACTTGTGTTATCTGTACACTCTATCGTGAGTTTTGACTTTGCTGTATCTCAGTTGCCAGGTTGGCATACTACTATTTTCCCCCCTTACTTCGTTGCAGGTGCTATTTTTTCTGGATTTGCGATGGTAGTGAGCTTAATGGTTCTTGCCCGAGAATTATTTGGCCTTAAAGATCTGGTAACGATGCACCATTTAGAGTGTATGAATAAGGTAATTCTTGCAACTGGCACGATGGTTGGATATGCCTATGGTATGGAGTTTTTTATGGCTTGGTATTCTGGCTATGAATATGAATCCTTTGCATTTATTAACAGGGCATTTGGTCCTTATGCTTGGGCTTATTGGATTATGATTTCATGTAATGTTATCTCGCCTCAATTATTTTGGTTTAAAAAACTAAGGACTTCTATTCCTGTAATGTTTATCATTTCAATTTTTGTAAATATTGGAATGTGGTTTGAGCGTTTTGTTATTACGATGACTCTCCATCGTGACTTTTTACCATCAAGCTGGGGATACTACTCCCCAACTTGGGTGGATATCTGCACTTTACTTGGTAGTTTTGGACTTTTCTTTACCCTTTTCTTGCTCTTTTTAAGATTTTTACCAATGGTGGCCATGTCTGAGGTTAAGACTGTAATCCCAGCGGCTAATCCGCATCATGGAGAGGAACACTAATGAACGCATTTGGTTATTTAGCAGAGTTTAATACACCGGGTGAATTACTTCATGCAGCTGAAGCTGTTCGAGATGCCGGATATACTAAATTTGATGCCCATAGCCCATTTCCGATTCATGGAATGGATGATGCAATGGGACTAAAGCCATCTAAATTAGGATGGGTTATTTTGTGTGGTGGTGCTACAGGTTTATTAACAGGTATTACTTTGCAATGGTGGGCTTCTGCAGTTGCATACCCCTTGGTGATAAGCGGTAAGCCACTGTTTAGCTTTCAGGCCTTTGTTCCGGTGACATTTGAATTAATGGTCTTGTTTTCAGCATTTTCAGCTGTGTTTGGTATGTTGATCATTAATCGTCTACCAAAGTGGTATCACTCCTTATTTAATCATGAGTCTTTTGGAAAAGTGACTTCCCATGGATTTTTTATTTCTGTTGAAGCTAAAGATCCTTTATTTGACACTGAAAAAACAAAGCAATTTTTAGAGAGTGCAGGCGGACGAAATGTGTCCTTGGTTGAGGAATAGTCAGATGAAAAAAATTAGTCTTTTATTACTACTCTGTGTCGTTTTACTGACAGGATGTCGAGCGCAACGGTCTGAGAAAACCCCAATTCACTTAAATCCAAATATGGATTGGCAGGCAAAGTATAAAGCTCAATCGATGCCCTTGGAACTACCAGAAGGTGTTGTTGCTTGGGGAGTGGTAGAGTCATTTTCAAAGTCGTCGACTAGAGAACAGTACTTAAAAGGGGATACGTCTTTTTATTTTGGTAAAACAGCGTCTGGAGAACTAGTATCCCGTATTCCTGTTAAAGTCACAGAGCAAATGCTAAAGCGCGGTCAGGAGCGTTATAATATCTATTGTTCAGTGTGTCATGATCAATCTGGCAGTGGTCGTGGAATGGTTGTTCAGCGAGGTTACCCACTTCCTCCAAATCTTTCAGATGAGCGTTTAGTATCCATACAAGATGGACATATTTTTGATGTCATAACAAATGGTATTCGAAATATGCCTGCGTATCGTAAACAAATTAACGAGGCAGATCGATGGGCAATTGTGGCTTATGTCAGGGCGTTACAGCAAATGAATACAGCTACAATTCAAGATGTTCCTGAGTCCCGAAGAGGAGAGTTAAGATAATGAGTAAAGACATTTCAATTGATCAACACCAAAGTCGCTTAACTGGGTTTTTGGCTGATAGGTTACCTAAAATTAGTTTGATTATTGGGTTGGCATTTTTAGCATTGAGTTTATTGTTTTCTTGGAAAAATATTCATCATTTTTCCTACTCATACTTAACATCTTTTATGTTTTATTTTGTTATTAGTATGGGCGCTTTATTTTTTGTAATTATCCAACATTTGACGAGGGCAGGTTGGAGCGTATTGCTTCGACGAGTTGCTGAGGTGTTAATGTCAAATTTATGGGTTCTTGCGTTGCTTTTTATTCCAGTTTTATTTATGCTTCCTCATCTTTTTCACTGGACATTGGCAGAAGCGGCTCATGACCATATTTTGAAAGGTAAATCCGGGTACTTAAATATTCCATTCTTTTTGATTAGAGCGGGTATATTTTTTGGAGCGTGGTTGTTAATTTCCAGATTATTTTTTAAAAGCTCACTTAAGCAAGACGAGACAGGTGATCATTCAATTACATTATCTCTCCAAAAAGCGGCAACATGGGCTGTTGCAGTATTTGCACTCAGCCAAACTTTTGCTTATGTTGACTGGGTAATGTCTCTTACGCCTCATTGGTATTCTACGATTTTTGGTGTGTACTTTTTTGCAGTGTCTGCTGTGGCGTCATTGTCTACAATTTCACTAATATTTATGATTTTAAGACGATTTGGCTTTCTAAAAGATTTGGTAACAGTAGAGCACTTTCATGATTTGGGTAAGTTTATGTACGGATTTAATATTTTCTGGACTTATATTGCATTTAGCCAATACTTTTTGATTTGGTATTCGAATATCCCAGAAGAAACTGCGTTTTTTCATCAGCACTTTAATGGAAGCTGGAATACAGTTGCAATTGTTTTGGCTGTTGGTCATTTTGCAATTCCGTTTATTACATTTATGTCTCGACACGCTCGCCGTAACTTACCGTTTCACTGCTGCATGACAATTTGGTTTTTAATTATGACTTATGTGGATATTTTTTGGATTATTATGCCTAATATTACTCCAGATGGATTTAGTATTAATTTAACTGATATTTCCACATTTTTGGGATTAGGTGGGATTTTTGTATGGGCATTTTTTAGTCGCTTAAAATCTGTTAATATTATTCCAATTAAAGATCCAAGATTGCCTGAGTCAATCAATTTTCATAATGTATAAAGAGGTTAAAATGGGACATTCATCTGCAATTGATTATGACCGCTCAGAACCTAACTCAAAAGTATTAGGGTGGTCAGTTATTATTTCTGGACTATTTTTAACAGTTACTATCGCAAGTGCCTTATTTTATTATCGTACCACTTTGACCACCGAACTTAACCGTAAGGAAAATGTAGGTGTGTCACTAGAGCTTCGTCAGCAACGCTTAGCAGATGCAGAAGTGTTGTCTAGTTTAAAATGGGCAGATCAGCAAAAAGGGTTAGTAAAAGTACCTATTGAATTGGCGATGAAACGTGTTGAAACATTGTACGCTCGTTAAGGTTTTTGCACTTTTATTACTTTTTTCTTCTTTTACGTTTTCAGCTGAACCACTTCCATCTGATGTTAAAAACCTAGATGTTAAAGAGCATGTAGGTCAGCGACTTCCTTTAGACTTAACATGCATTACTGCTGATGGTCGGCAAGTTGTGTTAAAAGACTTATTTAAAGGCTATCCTGTTGTATTGTCATTTGTTTACTATAATTGCCCAATGTTGTGCCATTTTATTACGGATGGCTTGGCTTCTGCTATCCGTCAGTCCGACTTAAAATTAGGTCGTGATTATCAGGTGGTTTCGGTTAGTTTTGATCCTAAGGATACACCTGCTTCTGCTAAGGCCTTTCAAGATAAGTATAGGGTTTTGGCTAAAGATGATTTGGGTAAATGGAATTTTTTAACGGCCTCTCCTGAGGTTATTAAAACTCTGACAACAGCAGCAGGATTTGATTATCGGTATGATCCTCTTCAAAAGCAGTATTTGCATGGAGCAGTTGTACTTGTTGTTTCTCCTTCAGGCAAGATTTCTCGATATCTTTATGGTCTGAATTGGTCCCCTTTTGATTTTAAACTCTCTATTTCTGAAGCAAAACATGAATCTGAAAGATCAACTATGGAAAGGGTTATGCTGTATTGTTATAATTATGATCCCGACACGAGAGGGTATGTACTTTATGCACGTAATCTCATGAAGGTTGGCGGTATAGTTACTGTCCTAGCGATTGTCGGAACATTTATATACTTAAAACGTCAAGAAAGGAAGAAGGAACCCCTATGAAAACAGAACAACTAGTCGGCCATGGATGGTTTCCCGCTGCAGCGACAGATGCCGCTTCGGGCCCTGATTCGCTTTTTTATTTTATTTTAATCGGATCAATTATCATTTTTGCAGGTATTTTATATGCATTAATTCATTTTCTGATTAAGTATAAACGCAAGTCTCCAAATCAATTGGCTTCTGGGCAGCTAGTTCATCAGCCGTTATTAGAAATTTCATGGACAGTTATTCCCTTTATTTTAGTTACTATCGTTTTCTTTTGGGGATATAAAGATTTTTTAAAGATGAGTATTCCACCTGTAGACTCTATGGAAGTTAGGGTGACAGGTAAAAAATGGCTTTGGCAAATTGATTATCCAAGATATGGCGTAAAAACAGTTGGAGAACTAGTTGTTCCTGTAAATCAGCCCGTTAAGCTGGTCATGTCCTCTGAAGACGTCATTCATAGCTTCTTTATTCCTAACATGCGGGTAAAGAGAGATGTTATTCCCAATCGGTATACCCGTCTGTGGTTTGAAGCAAATCGTACTGGTACTTTTCAAGTCTTTTGTACGGAGTATTGTGGTGATGGGCATTCTCAAATGTTAGCCACTTTGAGAGTTGTTTCTCAGGAAGAATTTAAAGATTGGTTAAAAGCAGGATCTTCTGGTGGAGATTTGCCACTTCCTGAACTAGGAGCAAAGGTTTATACAAAATATGCGTGTAATACATGCCATTCTCTCGATGGCGCTACTTCAGTAGGTCCAACTTGGAAAGGGTTATATGGAAGTAACAGGCCTCTAACGTCTGGTAGTGCAAAGGCAGATGATAATTACTTGCGTGAATCTATAGTCAATCCAAAGGCTAAGATTGTTGCTGGATATGCCCCTGTAATGCCCGCTTTTGCAGGATTATTAAGTGACAGAGAGATTGACGGCGTTATCGAATTTATAAAAGCGCAGAAATAAAGGAGATCGATATGTCTAGTTCACACAATGAAAATTATTTAAATACCCCAAAAGGGATTTGGTCATGGTTAACAACTGTTGACCATAAACGTATTGGTATTATGTATTTGGTATCAGTAATCATAGCATTTGCTCTGGGTGGACTTTTTGCTTTATTGCTTCGTTTGGAGCTTTGGGCCCCTGGCCAACAGTTTTTTACAGCTAAAGAATACAACCAGTTATTTACCCTCCATGGGGCCGTCATGGTGTTTTTGTTCATCATTCCTTCTATCCCAGCAACTTTAGGTAACTTTTTATTGCCGATCATGATTGGGGCTAAAGATGTGGCCTTCCCTAAGCTTAATTTGGCCAGTTTTTATATTTATGTATTTGGGGCTATTTTTTGTTTAGCTTCAATATTTTTAGGTGCTGTAGATACCGGTTGGACTTTTTACACACCTTATTCTACGTCTACTGATACTAGTGTTGTTACGATGACGTTGGGAGCCTTTATTTTAGGATTTTCTTCGATTTTAACTGGTGTAAACTTTATCGTTACGATCCATAAAATGAGAGCTCCAGGGATGGGCTGGTTTAAGATGCCATTATTTCTATGGTCATTATATGCCACGGCTGTTATTCAAGTTTTGGCAACACCGGTTTTAGGGATAACTTTATTTTTGTTAATTTTGGAAACTACAATTGGGGTAGGTATTTTTAACCCTGCAATAGGTGGAGACCCTGTTTTATTTCAACACTTCTTTTGGTTTTATAGCCATCCTGCTGTTTATATTATGATTTTACCTGCTATGGGAGTTATGAGTGAATTGGTGGCGACTTTTTGTAAAAGAGAAGTATTTGGATATAAATTCGTCGCTTATTCAAGTATTGCGATTGCGATTATTGCTTTCTTGGTTTGGGGGCACCACCTTTTTGTGAGCGGTCAAAGTGACTATGCAGCGATGATTTTTTCTCTACTTACTTTTTTGGTTGGCATACCTTCAGCTATTAAAGTCTTCAACTGGATTACGACGATGTATCAGGGTAGTATTGAACTCAAGACTCCGTTTTTGTACTTCCTAGCATTTATCTTTTTATTTAGCATCGGTGGATTTACTGGGATTATGCTGGCGGCCCTCTCACTGGATGTGTATTTTCATGATACCTATTTCGTTGTGGCGCACTTTCACTATGTTATGATGGGTGGCACTGTAATCGCTTTCTTGGGTGGATTACATTATTGGTGGCCTAAGATGGTTGGCAAAATGTATAATGAGTTTTGGGCAAAAATTGCAGCTGCATTGATTTTTGTTGGCTTTAATATGGTATTTTTTACTCAGTTTTTATTAGGGTCTCAAGGAATGCCAAGACGGTATTATAATTACCTAGACCAATTTCAACCTCTACATGCTTTTTCGACGATGGGTACTTGGGTTTTAGGCTTAGGATTTATCGTAGTCTTTGTTTACTTGGTTCGGTCATTAGTTTCGGGTGAAAAAGCCCCAGATAATCCGTGGGGTGCTTTAACATTGGAGTGGAAAACTTCCAGCCCCCCTCCAGTGCATAATTTTGAAGAAATTCCTGCAATTACAGGCGGACCTTATGATTTTGGAAAGGAAGAGAAAAATGGCTAGTTCAACAGAATTTGTAAAACATGAAGTCGGGCATCACTTTGCTGATGCTCATCAAGAATTTGAATCTGCAAAACTGGGGATGTGGACATTTTTAGTCCAAGAGTTATTATTTTTTAGTGCACTTTTTGTAGCTTACGCCGTTTTTAGATTTTTGTATCCAGAGATGTTTTTTGAGGCTCATAAGCATTTATCTTGGGTAATGGGTGGTATTAATACCATTTTTTTAATTACCAGTAGTTTTACCATGGTAATGGCAGTGAGATCTGCACAGACGAATCAAAATAAATGGACTCTTATTAATCTGATTTTAACTTTAATATTTGCATGTCTATTTTTAGTCATTAAATATTTTGAGTATATGGAGAAAATACATCATGGGTACTTGCCACCGTCATTATTTACGGGGCAAGGAACTTTTGCAGAAATGCCCATATTTTTTGGCCTTTATTTTGCAATGACTGGGCT
>Ga0214917_10008365_pt1 | contig 10178 bp, 7 predicted proteins | sample LL_1208_BB_MetaG_FD_177983 | JGI IMG/M metagenome (GOLD analysis project Ga0214917, IMG submission 177983) | Freshwater microbial communities from Lake Lanier, Atlanta, Georgia, United States - LL_1208_BB | ecosystem: Environmental > Aquatic > Freshwater > Lake | place: USA: Georgia | collected...
AGAAGGCTCTTGCTCTATCCACTGAGCTACGAGGGCTAATAGGTGCTTGCCTTTAAATACTAGGCGACACGGCTATTTTCCAATTCTATCAAGTGGAAGTAAGTGCCTACTATTTCCTTGCAAAGTAAATCCTTAAATGCACGTAGAGTGCACGAAATCAAAGTACCAATTTAAGGAGCATCAAATGGCAAGAAGTAGTTGGGGAACTATTAGGAAGTTACCTTCAAAGAGATATCAGGCTAGCTACATCGGACCTGATCAGAAAAGACATAACGCACCAAGCACCTTTACAACCAAGGCACAGGCAGGACTATGGCTAGCAGAACAGCACCTAGCCATCGAAAAGGGCACCTGGCATCAGAGTCGAGCTCCAAAAGCAACAGTAGAGACCTTCAAAACATATGCAGAAAGCCATATAAGGCTCCAAACAAATGCACGTGGTCAGAATCTTAGGAAGAACACCCAAGACATGTATACGAGGCTCCTAGGGCTGCATTTAACCGAATTTCACGCCATTCCCATCGACAATATTTCTAAGCGCCAGATTGACGAGTGGTGGTACAAGAAAGTAAAGCAAGGCATATCCACGACAGCTTCAAAGGCGTATAAATTGCTTCATTCAGTACTCAAACGTGCTGTCGCTGATGGACTTATTCCTGAAAATCCTTGCAAGATCAGGGGTGCACACAGCCTTACGACAGGTAAGAAAAAGCAGATTCCCACTCCCCAAGAAGTTGGTCAGCTAATCAACCATATTGACGATAAATACAAAGTTCTCCTTATCTTGATGTCCTATGGTGGTCTTCGCTTTAGCGAAGCAACAGCCTTGACAGCCAAAGATTTACGACTTGTGAAGAAAGGTAAAAATAGCCATTTTGAAGTAATAGTTAATAAGGCTGTAACTGAGAGCAACGGTGTATTCACTGTTGCAGAACCAAAGAGCAAGGCATCTAAAAGAACTGTCGCCTTACCTGAACAATTCAACCTGATTCTTGCACAGCTCTTTTTGGGAAGAAAATTAAACAAAGAATCGAAACTTCTTATTGAAGCGCCAAAAGGCGGGTATCTAAGAAATAGCGTTTTTAGAAAAGCGTTAGCTTCGGCATGCAGGAAAGCCGGTTTGGCTCGGATCAGAATTAGCGCTCACAGTTTTAGACACTTTGCGGCTACTACATACCTTGAAGCAGGTGCTTCAATTGCAGACCTTCAAGCCTGGCTTGGCGATAGCACTCAAAGTGCAGCTCTCGGCTATGTCCACGCGACCAAAGACAAAAGCCAGTTGGCGAACTCAATGAAAATCGAGCTTTAACTAAGCCAATGGCGAACGCAAACCTAAGACGAAAACTCTGTGTGCCATATTTTAAAAAAAAGCACATGCCCACTTTTCCAGTTCAGAAAGGAGTGTGTACCTAAAAGAGATTACCTAAGCGAAGGAGCTTGACATGGCAACAATGTATACCGTTCAGGAAGCAGCCGACTACCTAAACGTTTCTAGAAAGACCATCTACAAATGGATTAAAGATGGTTCTCTAAAGGCTCAAAAACTAGGCAAACGCCTTTATCGAATTGACGAATTCGATCTTTACACCTTCATCAGACCTGTCACTTACTAGGATCTAAAATGGTCCAATTTGAGAAAAGTTTTACTTCCAGTCCCTATCTAACAGGTCAGACTCAGCTACAAATTACTTATAACCCCAGTTATCCAGACATTGGCACTGGACAATGGGGAATAGACACAGTTCATATCACTTTTCAAGTTGGCACAAATGACTATGACCCTGGGAATGGCTGGAAGGCAACCACTCAACCTGACGGCACTCTTACCCGACTAACTCAATACATTGTCTATCAAAAAGCATCTATTTACATCTCAATTAATGTTCTAAGGGGCTGGTGCTTTGTTTCATTTAATGCTGCGAGACTCATACATGAAGATCGACTATGCCTACTTGATCCAGATCTTTTTACTTCAGAAATACAAAAATTACTTGTTTTTCTATTTCCTTATGTTTCCTCCCTAATGATCTGGAATAAGCATCAAAACCCTCTTGTCCTAAATCCTAATTGGCAAGAGCACGTGTATCTTCAACGATTAGACATCGCTGCAAATCTGGAGAACCTCTCAAAGCAAACTTTTCACGACTTGAAAATGGCAAAGATACCTAGACAAAATAAATTAATGATTATTGAATCGCCAAGTGGCGTGCAAACAATTTGCATGTTTACGAAGGGCGAGGGTCAGCGAAAAATCTATGACAAATCCACGGAACTTTGGAAAAACCACGAAATCTTCACACCTTATCAAGTTCATAGATTTGAGTCCCAGCTTCAGAGCTCCAGGTTAGACCCGCTTAAGAATTTAGCTCTAATCAACCGTACCTACATTTGGCAACTCTTGAAACAACACTGGGAAGAAGCTGGCTTTAGATTGCACAATTCTTCAGATCAGCTCAAAGATGCGATAAAACTTCTTTATCCAAGAATTGGAGCAAGAATCATTTTGCATCTAGAAAATAAATCCGCTGGAAAGATGCCTGCATTCACTAAACCAACAACTCGGAAATACGAAAGGATAATTGCAGATACAGAAAAGCTAATCAACCCCCAAAGAACAGTTGACAGTTACTTGGAATTAGAAAATCTAATTAAGAAACAACCAGCTATACGGGTTAATTCGCTTGGATACATAGCCTAACCAGACCTTATCCATGCTTAGCCGATACTGAATTTGGGCAGTAGCTTTCACCCTTCTTTTTACTTGTACTTGTAGGTCCAACCTGTCTCAGGCAGAGATGGTTTAACTACATCTTCTACTGAGGCTACATAAAGAGATTCTGGTTGTGTTCCGAGTTCAGCAGCAACGAATATCCATTCTGACGATCTAAACCCAATAGAGCTTTGATTGAATGGCAAATCCGCTTGGTGTGAACTCCAATCAATTCCACAGCTTGACTCCTTTCCTAGCACAGCGGTGTGTATAAATTCCGCAAGGTTGAAACAGTCGCCTCCAAAACCAGAACTCAAAGCATCTATGGCAGCTAAGTCCGCAGATACTCCTACCTTTATAGACTGTGCATTGAATAATTCGCAGCCAGAGAAAGTAAGCGCAGAATGCATATTTCCGAGCTTAATTTCTCCTGCAAGGTTGGTTTCTGCGGATGGAACGAAGAATCTGTTTCCAGCTGAAATAACTTCGCCTTGAATAAGTGATAACGGCTGAGTGCTAACCATAGTGGCAGTTCCAGAGCAGTCACTTGACGTGAAATAAACCGTGTCTAATTGATTACCCGAAAATGGGGGACTTTCGGACAAATGAAGATTGTTTCCTTGAATCCAAAAACCCCAATACAGACCATTAATTTTCAACTTAGGTCCACTGGCGTAATTATTCACAATAGGAAAGTCCATATTGCCGTTGCTAAACGTCAAAGAGGCAGTATCCGAAGAGGAAATACCTTGTAACCCTTGAGGACCTGTATCCCCCTTTAACCCCTGTAACCCTTGAATACCTTGGAGCCCCTGATCACCTTTAGGTCCAGTCATGTTCCAACTAATAGGAGTTGTGTTTTTAGGGCAGGTATGTGGCTGGTTTGACACTTTGGTTATGTTGCCATTAATCCCTGTAACGCACGCGTAAATAACTTGGGAGTTACTCACGTTGTTGTCCTGATAAGCAGCGACAGCATAGCTACCCCCACTAAGCGCCAAAACACCTAAAACTGCGAAAGCCACTTTTTCTCTTTTGTTCATGATTTATTCCTAAGATATTTTTCTTCCAATAGATGTTTTGACCACAGTTTGATAACCATCAGCACTCGCAGTTACCTGGAAACTGATTGTGTGCCCTTTATCTGATGCCTGAACCCCATAAGTAGAACCTGTTGCGTTTGGAATCGGATTGCCATCTAACAACCACTGCTGTTGCAGAGTCACGCCTTGCATCCAATTTCCTGAGCTACCGCTAAGCGTGGCACCAGCCTTGAAAGAAGCGCCTGAAATAGCTACACCCGCGGCAGTTGGGATCGTTCCGAGACCAACTATTTTTGGACTCGTGCTAGTCATACAAACCGTGTCAAAATACGGCTTCGACCCACAAACCTTCACAGTTAGATTTTGATTAACGTCTGCCGCTTGAATCGCATATGTTGAATTAGTTGCGCTAGATATTGGTAGACCATTGCGTAGCCACTGGTAACTATAAGTAACTCCGGTGTTCCATGCTTTGACGTGGGCTGTTGCGCTTGAACCCACCTTGATCTGACCAGAGATAGTTGGAGCAACTGCATTAGTTAGAGTCGCTTTTGTAATTGAAACAGGGTTGCTGTATCGAAGAACAGACTTTCCTTGCTTATCAGTTCCAACTACCACATAGTAAATCTGACTTCCAATATCCGAAGACTGGATCTTGTAAGAACTAGATAATGCTCCAACAATTGCTTTGCCATTTTCGAACCAATAGGTACAAAACTTAGTGCCAGAAGTCCAACTCCCAGTTGAGCCCTTTAGTGTGGATCCAAAAGTTGCAACACCAGCTATGGTTGGTTGTTGACCACTTGTAGAAGCCCAAGACGATTGATCAATTGGTGCACTACAAGCAGTGTTAGGAACAGATGTAGAAACAGTTGTGCCACTACTCTCAAGTGTTAGGTCCTGGTAGCCATTTTTACTGTAAGTGCCCGTAACCGTTATGGTTGATCCTAAATCTTGCAATCCCAAATTGTATTGAGAGCCTGACACCCCAGTAAATACCCCATCCCTTTTCCATTTGAAACTAGAGGTAAAGCTTGGAGTGTCTGACGAGACAAATATCGATGATCCAATACTTGCCATTCCTCTGATGGATGGAAAGCCGAGCCCATGAATTGTCCCTGAGCCAACATTGACAGATTCACTCGTAACTTGAGCGGGATTGAAGCCCAACTCATTGGCACTGACTTGCACTGAGACCTGGCTGCGATAATCGTCTGAAGTTAGAACATAAGAAGGGTTAGTGGCTCCTACGATTGTCACTCCATTGCGAAGCCATTGATAGCCGAAACTGACGCCTACATCCCAGGTGCCAGGATTTACCCCTAAGGTTTCCCCTACATTTGGTATCCCAGTTATCTTAGGCACTCCCTGATTAGATATGGATCCTGCACCTACTACTTGAGTTGCGGTGACTGTTACCGTTTGGTTCGCTAAACCTGGTTTAGAGCCAGTTATAGCAACTCCTATTCCACGACCAAAGTCTTCAACGGATGGTTCGTAAGAACGGCTAGTAGCTCCATCGATAACTTCGCCATCTCTCAGCCATTGGTATGACAGAGAAACCTCGGGTTCCCATTCGCCAGGTTCCACATTGATTGCACTGCCCACTGTTGGCGAACCCATTATCCTTGGCATAATTGTCGGCTCAGCAACCTGCGAAGGTCCAACCGGAACTTGGATAGAAACTAAGGTAGGGGAAAGTTTATCCACTACTGTTCCGTCACCTACTTGACCCAAGAAGTTTGAGCCCCAACAATATACTCGGCTGTTGGATATCGCACAGATGTGAGCTCCTTCAATTCCTGCAGAAATTTGAGAAACGCTCCCAAAGTTTGGTATTACAGAAGCAACAGAGTGTGGTTGGTAGTCTGCCGTACCACGCCCAAGTTGCCCATTACTATTACTGCCCCAACACCAAACTTTCTTCGATTGATCTAGAGCGCAACTAAACCCACCTCCGAGTGAAATGGCATTTGGATATATTGACTGGCTTGCCGTGTCTCCAGTTTTATCCCTACCCCAACAGAAAATTCCTGTGGCGAAGCTGGAGCCACAGGCATGAAAAGATCCAACAGCCATAAGCCTGAAGTCAGTGGAGGAAACACTCTGCCAGTTACCATTGGCATCGCCCCAAAGAGATGTATCACTGTATCCATACCAGTTGTCTTGACCAAAGCAACGAACGTGATAAGGTAGAGCAAGAGCTATATTGTCATTGTAAAGAATGCAAAAGTAATTTGAACCTGCGGAAATATCCAAAACGCCTTTAAAAGTCAATCCGTTGAAGCCGCCTACGGCAGTATCTTCATAATTACTCCAGCAAAAGATGCGCTTATCGGAATCAATAAGAGAAGTTGCACAAACTTTAGTGTCAGAAACTGCGACTTTTGCTACTCCTGAAACATTTTGGACCAGTTTCGGTGCAGAAATATAGGAATTAGAATCCCATGAATCTTTTCCCCAGCAATAAACTTGCCTGTTTGTGGTAACTGCGCATGTTTTGTAGTACCCCATCGATACGTCTGCCACAGGTGGTAGTCCTAGCACCTTCGTCGGTGTAAGTATCTGTTGATTGACTAAAGATGCCACTCCTAAAACCCCAAATTGGTTGTAGCCCCAGCAATAGAGATCTCCAGCATCGACAATTGCGCATGTGCCGGTAGCTCCAGCAACCACTTTAGTTGGAGAAGCCTCCTGGAAGACATTGGCTTGGGCAACACTTATGGAGCTAGAAAATATAGAAAGACTAAAAATAAAAACAAGGATACGCATAAAACCCTAACTTTCCCCTTTTTACAACTTGGAGTGTAAGCCTGCTATCTCCAGCTCAGGGCTCCAGTCTAGGACTCCTTACCCTTATGGAAACAGATCTTCTGCGAAATATCTGATAACAGTCTTGTAAACCGCAATCAAAAGGACTCAAAATGCTGAATTCGTTCTACTAACAATGGATACATCATGCGAAAGCCAGTGATGCTTGCCCCTTGCAATGTCTAGGATGGAACCTATGAATAGTCCAGGAAATGGCTGAAGTTTTCAGTCGCCTGCATTAGATAAACTCTTAACCACTTGGGATGTTTCAGCCAAATTACGCAATGAGTCAAAATCAATGAATTTTGAAAGCTTAGGCACTAGGCATACAGTTCAATAAATTAGCCAATGTTATATCGTCTCGTCTTGCGATGTGACCACACATGTCCGCAATAAGTGCAGGCTCTCGTGAATTCATGAGTCTCGTCCACGTGATCCTGGCTAACTGGTATTTGTGTGGTTGAGTCACTGTAACCCGCCATTTTTCCTCGACTGTCGTAATGCTGACTAGTTGATTGTACGCTCACATAACGTGTGTGAGTCCCATATCTCTGATCAATTAGATCGGTTCGCATAAGAGTGTGCGGTTTGAAATTAAATTTCTTACAGGCTCGACAGAACACAAAAAGTTTCTTATACAACCATAAAGAGGCAATGAGGGCGATTAGACCTCCAAACAAGCCGGTAATACACATCCAAACTACGGAATTTATTGTAACTACGGCAGTATAAATTAGCCCCCAAATATTTGCACCAGGATAATATCCTCCAGTTTCTCGAATGTTGCTCAAGTGTGCTTCACTCAGCTCATTCGTAAGTTCACGAATTTTTGAAGTCATGTGTTCAACTCTTGCTTCTTGGTATTCGCTCCAATAATTCGTTGACTCTAATTCATCCATAATTTCTTGCTTTTCGTGATCTGAAACCGCCCTGTTGAAGCGCCCCACGAGTGGATATAGCTCCCCGAACTCATCCATCCATAACTTAGTTCCCCAGCCCCCATCGAAAGGTAATAAGTTCTCGAAGCAATCGCGGCACAAATATTCGCCTAGATTAGATGAGCCACAATTCGGACACTTATCTTTGCTTTGGCTTTTCATTATGATTTCTTTCCCTAGTTTGAACAGGATTTTGGCTAGTTGATAAAAGATTACTAATCACTTGCTGGACCAGTAAAGAAAATAAAGACATACTTGGCGAAAATTGTCAGGGCGAAGTGGACGACTGTCCTAGTTGCGCTGGCTCAGGCACAATTTGGGTGGAACTAGATAATCCGAGTGGTGTATCCAAGGACCCATCTGAACTGAGCCAATTTTTTTTTGATTCCCAAAATACACAGATGTATCGGGTTACTTGTACCTTGCCACGGGCTATGTCGGACTGCTTTAGTAATCTAGACGCATGAATATGCCACTTTCCGCAACTCATCCTGAGTTGGCTGATGAATGGCACCCAAGCCTTAATCACCACTTATCCCCAGACGATGTGGTAGCCGGAACACACAAAAAAGTGTGGTGGCTTGGTAAATGCGGGCATGAGTGGCAGACAGCTGTTCAGAACCGATCTGGACCAGATGCCACTGGTTGTCCTTTTTGCTCTGGGCAAAAACTTCTAGTTGGCTTTAATGATTTAGCTACAGCATCCCCTGACATTGCCAAAGAATGGAACCCCACTAAGAATGGGACGCTATTGCCTAAAGATGTTTATAAAGCTTCTTCCAAGAGAATATGGTGGGTTTGTAAGGAAAACCACGAGTGGGAAGCAACCCTTTCCTCTCGATATCATAAGAACTCAGGGTGTCCATTTTGCTCTGGACGTAAGGTCATGAAAGGGGTCAACGACTTAGCAACCAGATACCCCGCCTTAGCTAAAGAATGGTCGACCAAGAAGAATGGGGATCTTGCGCCTTGGAATTTCTCTGCTTTTTCGGGCAAGAACGTTTGGTGGGAATGCGTTTTGGGGCACGAATGGAAGACAGTAATTAGCAATAGATCTTTAGGTTCCGGATGCCCAATTTGTTCAAACAAATCAGTCCAACAAGGAGTTAATGACTTGCAGAGTTTAAATCCTGAGTTGGCTAAAGAATGGAACAACGATCTAAATGGCAATTTATTGCCAACTCAATTCACAGTTGGTTCAGACAAGAGAGTTTGGTGGACAGGTAAATGCAATCATGAGTGGCAAGCATCAATAAAAACTAGGTCTAAAGGGTCTGGCTGCCCTTTCTGTGCCAAGAATCGAAATTTACCTGGAGAAACTGACTTAATATCGGTTTACCCCGAATTGGCTTTGGAGCTCCATCCAATGAAGAATTTGGGGCTTGATGCCACTCTTTTGTCAGCTAAAAATAGCAAGAAAGTATGGTGGTTGGGCAAATGTGGGCATGAATGGCAAGCTTCAATAAAAACTAGAGCTAAAGGTTCTGGCTGCCCATTTTGCTTCGGCAAATCTGCACTAGCTGGTTTTAATGACCTAGCGACTTTATCGCCCCTACTAGCTGAAGAATGGAATTTCAGCTTGAATAAAAATCTCAAGCCAAATGAAATAAGACTGGGCAGCGCGAAAAAAGTATGGTGGCTGGGTAAATGTGGTCACGAGTGGCAGGCAACGCCTCTAAGTAGGAGTGGTAAAGATAAGACTGGTTGTCCTTTTTGCTCTGGACAAAGAGTTTTGGAGGGGTGTAATGACCTGCTATCAACTAATCCTTTACTGGCTGCTCAATGGGATTTCGATAAAAACTTTGGGCTTACACCTTCGCAAATAAACAAGGGTTCAGATAAAAAGGTTTGGTGGACAGGCGACTGTGGTCACAATTGGCAGGCTTCTGTGAAAGCCAGAGTAAATGGCACTAACTGCCCATATTGTGCCGGGACATCTTTGCTTTCAGGTTTTAACGACTTGGAAACTTTGCTTCCAGATCTAGCTAAAACTTGGCACCCACTGAAAAACCTTCCGCTAAAACCTTCAATGGTTAGCCCTGGTTCTCATAGAAAAGTCTGGTGGCTTGATGAATTTGGGCACGAATGGAAGGCAGCTCTTCTTAACCGAAAGAATGGATCCCAGTGCCCGACTTGCGCACCAGGAGGTTATGACGTCAATCAACCATCCACCCTTTATTTCATTAAGAATCCGAAGCATGAAGCATTCAAAGTTGGGGTAACAAACTCACTCGTAAAAAATAATAGAATCGCAGGATTTAAGAAGTCTGGTTGGACAGTAGTTAGTACTTGGGACCTAGATTCTGGTCAGGAAATCATTGACATAGAAACAGCATTCTTCCATTGGCTTAGGAAAGATCTAAAAATCCCTATCTATCTTGAACCTGCAACCATGAAGAGCATGGGTGGAGCTACTGAAACATTTTCGGATTCAATCCTGACCGAGCAACAGGTCATAGATAAAATTTTCGAGATTATGCAACAAAAAAGCGAAGATTTGGCTTGATAGTGCACGTAGAGTGCACGACAAAAATGAAAACTGAACATATGCTTGAAACATCAAGGGTTTAAGGACTCTTGCAAAGAGATTAGAAGGCTCTTGCTCTATCCACTGAGCTACGAGGGCAGTGTGAAATGTTTCAACTCTTGATTTTACTCACTTCTGAGCGTCACAAC
>Ga0214917_10008366_pt1 | contig 10178 bp, 8 predicted proteins | sample LL_1208_BB_MetaG_FD_177983 | JGI IMG/M metagenome (GOLD analysis project Ga0214917, IMG submission 177983) | Freshwater microbial communities from Lake Lanier, Atlanta, Georgia, United States - LL_1208_BB | ecosystem: Environmental > Aquatic > Freshwater > Lake | place: USA: Georgia | collected...
CCGGCACACTTTGGTCGAACTGGAACAACCAAGGCTCGGCCAAGTCTCTAATTTGCGCATCGTTGCGCAAAATGCGTTGCATGATTTTGGTTTTTTCGGTGCGCTGCTCGGGCTTGAGTTCTGCACCCTGAGCCAATTTGCGTAGCTGTTCGATCAGCACCGCGCAAGCGCCTTCTTGTCGCATCACTTCATCCCAGTTTCGTTCTTGTGCGGCTTGCAGCATTTTTTGGCTGCTTTCTTCAATAGCCAGGTAATAGTCAATTAAGCTCGTGGTCATTTCAAGCCCCCACAAGTGACATCTGGTTGTAGGCGTACACATTGCTTTTGGCAGCCGTTTTGTTGGCCGACTGGCGCACAGCTGCGGCATACAAATCAATGCCTGAATTGGCAGCACTTGGCTTGATTTGTTTCCAAGCATCCACCACAGGCACCAACAGATTTTTTACCTCATCCAAGCCCGCAACATCATTTTTTAAGTTGGCCTTAACGAGCCGAACAGAACAATAGGCATAAAGCTGGTCCAAGTTGTGGGCTAAGGAGCCGCCGCCTTTCATGTCCAGGTGGGCGCGCAGGCCCTCATTCAAAATTTGAATGGATTGGTCAATTTTCTTAATTTTGAGCTCAACCGACTTGCTGTTTATAAAGCCCTTAGCCTGATCGATTCGATCCAGCAAGCCTTCGTACAACATGGATACCAGCTCATGCTGGCCGTAGCCCGCTGCTCGGCTTTCTTGGTCTACCTTGGTGTAGGCTGCTGCCGAAAATTTGCCATTGAGTCCCATAAATCACCTTAACTTTCTTGATGCTTGTTTATCGGCTGGGCAGTGGCAAACTTAAAAACGCATAAGAAAATTAAGGCTTAAAGTGATCCCATTTTTTCAGCAGGAACGAGTAAATGATCACGATGCATGAGCGAAGCTTCAATAGGACCGTGAGACAACTCTATAGGTTCGTCAGGTCGCAACCAAATATGCTCATAATTTTGCTCTGCACAAAAGTTTTCAAAAAACTTGATGTCAGTCCCAGGCAAAATTTCAATGGCAATTACAGGGCGATGAGTGCGAATAAAGTTCAATCCGCCTAATATCACTTGCGGTTCAAACGTTTCAACATCTATTTTCATTAACACCTGCCGACCAACAAGCTCGCAAACGTGGTCTTCGCCAAAGGTATCTAATGTGATAACTTTAACAGTATATTCATCTGAATGACTTGAACGAAAATCTTTATTTAAAGATGCCGATGTTTCTATTAAACCATGCCCAGCTTCAGGAAGATACAAGGTAAACGAACCATTAGCCTCACCTACACCAACCTCAAACAACTCGATTTGGTGCATCATGTCCGATTCTTTAATATTATTTTTAAAAATTCCATGAATACTCGGCACCGGCTCAAATGCAAACACCTTACTAGCACCAGATGCAATGGATAGCATGCTGTAATAGCCTGTATTGGCGCCCACATCAATAAAGATGGGCTTCAAACCCCGACATAGTTTAGCAATAACCTCAGGCATGGGAGCCTCATAATTCCGCCAACCGCCCTGATTGATGGCAGCGACAACTTGATCTCGACCACCGCAGTCATTCATAAAGAATCGTTTAGCGACTCCTTCATGGCTTATGTCAACCTGCACCCAAAAGGTATTCACTTTTACAGTCTCCGAGGTAGTTATTCCAAAAAAACTCCAAATCACGTTCGAAGTGTGATGAGGAATAACAATCAGCTGTGGCTTTAGCATGAGCCAAAATACTTGTACGCCAAGATGATGTGCCAGCAGCGCGCAAGCCTTCAGCCAATGCATGAGCAAATGCGAAGTGATCACCATCGTTAACCCATAGGCCGTTGTGCGGCGAAGCATAATCCGATCCGCCATGGCCATCGAACCCCACAACAACACATCCGCTTGCCATTGCCTCGAGCGGTGGAAGGCCTAACCCCTCAATATAGCTGAATGAAGCAAAAACAGCCGACTCGCCCAATACATTTGCACATTGTTGTGTAGTCATATTGTGAATAGGAACAAACGGGACAGAACTCAACTCTGGATAGAGCGACTTAAACAAGCCAATTACAAACGAAGTCTCCAACTCCCTTTTACGCGGCATATAAGCAATTTGAAGTTTTTTATCAGACTTGTTAACAAACAACTTGGATAGACCGGGCTGTATGGTTTGTACAGGACCTTCGTACCCCATTCGCCGCATCATCCCGCTGGTGTATTCACTGCAAGTGATAACCGATGAAATTCCTTTTTCTTTAATTTTTGAAACTTCATCAACCCCATTAAATAAATAATAAGGATTTTGACAATGCATAACCTTTTTCACATTAATGCTTGAAAAACCATCTATGTGGAGTCGCCACGGTTCAGGAATGACAAGCACATCATCAGGATGAAATGCCATACTGGATCCCGCTCTTAACACCGGAGCTCGTGAATCAAAGTGCCCTAAAGGTTGGTCTTCAATGTAGAGTAGGTAGGCACGATACCCCAACTCACGCAGTCCTAACACATGATCTTCATTGACAGCTTCACCTCCGCTTCGGGAGGGCCCACGAGTACAATAATAAATTGAGTTTTTCATATTATTTCTCACCATCAATCTATAAGCGCATTAAGCCATATCGTAGACCATCCGTCTAAATTAAATTTATTATTTACCCATATATTTAGATCTTGGCCCAACTTAACTCGCTTTGATTCATCATCGATCAAATCAGTTATTGCTCCAACCCACTCTTCAACATTATTTTTACACCTTATAACAGGTGGCTCATAACTTTGATACGGAAAGACATCAGAGCAAACAACTGGCCACCCCATTGCACCGTATTCAAGCAATCTAAGATTACTCTTACATTGATTAAACCAATTGTCCTCAAGAGGCGCAACAGCAATATCCAAATTCAAACTTGCCATTTTTAACGGGTAATCTTTGATACTAACAAAAGAATGGAATTCTTTAATGTATGGCTTGACTTGTTCTGTGTGCATTCCCATAAATATCCAATCCACTCGATCAGACAGCAGTTTCACGACATCGTTGATAATTTCCAAATCGCCCTGATGCTGACCCGCTCCAATCCAACCAACACGCAGCCGTTTTTTACTATTTTTAACAGGTCTAATTGAAAGCCATTTTTTGGTCAAGCAATTTGGAATAATTTTGACATTTTTTATATATTTATCGTAATGATCTTTAAGCGGCTCTGTTGTCACGATCATAGAGTCTGACTTCTTGAGGGCCTCAACCATTCTAAGGTGACCTTCGCGAGACTGGAATCTTCTATTAGGGTGTTTTTCTGGAACAAAACCAAGCAAGTCATCTACCATCTGTACGATATGCACTTGCGGTAATGCTTTTTTATATTGGTCAATTAAAGATAACTGGGCATCATCTACTGAGTGTTGTAATATAAGTGTATCCGGACGTGCACGGATTAATTCAACAGGTTGAAGTATGCGTGTTTTTCTGTCTGCCATTGGCATGATGACACTGCTTTGTACCAAGCCTTTATCTTGCAACATTTCCAAAGGCTCGACCACCCGGTACTGCCCCGCACCACTAATTAACGGGCTCGCCAATACTCGTGGCCGATCTTTTCTGTGGGGTTTCCAGTCTATAACGATATCTTGTTCCACATCGTATGGAGTTATTAGAGATAAATGTCTGTTATAGAACTTATCATTTGCTAACTCTGAACCCCATACTTTTATCAGGTTATTTTTTTCACTCACATCTTTTTGTGCAAATGAAACTTTGAATTCAAAATCACTCATTCTCTTTTGCAAAGAGCGCCCCCCCTGATGCATGGCATTTGCTATAGGTGCCCACACATGACGATAACCTAATTGATTTAATTTAAGGCAAAAATCCAGTATAGAATACCTTATTGCAAATTTGGTTGAATCAAAACCACCAACCTCTTGCCATTTAGATTTCTCAAAAACAAAGCAATGTCCGCTAACGGCACTAACATCCTGTGTTAATTGTAATTTTGAAAAATATCCCATTTCTTCCGGCAGTTGCATTTCCCCAACATAGGCTCCACATGCACCTTGAAAACCTAAGATAACAGGGCCACTAGCCAATCGTGCATCTGCTCCATGTGTAGACATCAGCCTTGGCTCAACACAGCCCACATCTTCGTGTCGTGCTATAGACAGTAAAACCCCTAAAGTGTCGTCTTGTATTAATTCAATATCATCATCACACACCCATACATATTTTGTTGTGACTTTCTCAACCCCCAAATTGAGCGCATTTGAATGACTGTACTCCGATGCCTCATATGTGATGATTTCTATTTCAATATTTAAATTTAATTCATAAAGTGCATAATTAATCTCATCAATGTCAGAAACATTACATACTAAAATAATCTTAGATATGTTTTTGCACGGATACCTTTTCAACGATAAAAGCATCTCGCGCATATAGCCTGGCTGAACACCAGTTGGCATTACAAGTGTGGTATTTCTGGTTTCTTCTTGATGGTAATTCACCAACCAAGTCCCCAGACTATCTAATGGGTTAACCGATTTCACTAGACCGCTATTTAACAAGACGTTTCTAGCTGCTTCAAACTCTAAGTTTTCAATTGAATTGTTGATCTCTCCTGTGCCATGAAATAATATGCCGTCTACATGGTGTATTTGCTTTGCACTTTGATTCAAAGAGCATTCAATTAATGATTTGTAGACTTCATCTGTTTTTATTGGATATCCAGATTTTATCCACCAAATTTTATTTAATAGTACCGAGTTACCTATATAGTTTGTACAACGAATCAACTCAATGTTAAATTTTGGCTTAAAGTTTGGATATGAATATGTAGCTCCATCGCAAAATATATCTTCATCCGCATAAAATAAAATTGCATTCGGGTTTTTTTGTGCAGCCAAAGACAGTTCAATCAGAGCATTTGGAGCAAGTCTAACTCCCGCCTCAAGAGTCAAAATCCAGTCTGATGAGTATTTAAAACTGGACTCATTATGAAGATATTCACCTTTATTCCATGACAGAGTGTCTGATTGTACGAAATCAATTGGAGGATCATTTTCTGAAATAATGAGAACTGACTCAGCTTTAACAAAATTTTCGTCAATCGAATCTAAAGTGTCTGCAATTAAGCTCTGACTTGATCCAGCACTATGCTTTATGAATATTGCAACAGATGGCAAATTTCCTTTTGTAATGTACTCTGCATAGATGTCTGCATCTATTTCCCTTAGCGTTGATTTGCTTCTCCATTTTTCGTATTGCTGGTTAACTCTTTTGTATTTTTTTCTATCTTTTTTTGCTGCAACATTTTTAGCGGTTAAATTTGGCAAAGGCAAATCATCTAAGATATCTTGAGGCCATGCTTTAAATTTATCTTGTTTTTCTGATATATTTTGTGTAATTTCAATAAACTCTTGAAGACTAGATATCCAACTATCTAACTCCTTTAATTTATCTTTTTTCGCTGAATTTACTGTTGAAATAGCAATGTTTACATCCTCTTCTTTTCTTCCCCATGCTATTCCTTTTAATTCACGCCCTTTTAATTCAATTGGTAATTCTTTTAAGCTGTTTTTTTGAATCAATACAACTGCACATCCGCACAGGATTGCCAAATCAACAATCGGCGAGTACTCAAAGCAATATAAAATTTCAACAGATTTTAGATTTCTTACAATCTCAATGTGATTTTTTTTTGTTTTAGTTGAAACATCAATCAAATGGCTATTTAGCTCATCTAACTCTACTTTTGTTGGCACATATTTATCATAGTATACAGCCGCTGATTTTTTTGGCCTCTCACTTATTTCATCAATGGTCTCAATTTCTTTCTCAAAAAAAAATGGTATGTGTAACGAATAATCGATAACATTTCCCAATTCATTTTGCAATAAACCTATTTTATCATCTATTTTTTTACGAGATAATATTCTGATTTGCAGACCTAGGCCAAGATCATTTCCCTTTATATTTTCTGAGTATAATGTTATTGGCCTTCTCCCCGCTAGGTAGTGCGCCACTTTTGTTTCGTCAGTAAGCCTAGGTGTCCACCAATTTCCATTTGTTCTTTTTGAGTCCACGTAGGCCTCATATCCCATTTTATTTATTTCGCTACATAAGTAATGCAGAGAAGCAAAAGTATCGTACTCATGGGTGTAATCATATGCCTTTATGTAATATGGACTTGTTTCTTTTTTTTTATCCTTATAATTGGTTTGCATATTGACTGATTTTTCCTCATAACTCATATTTTTTCAGTCAATTTTCTTAAAATAAGTTTTTGCTACTATATTAATTCTTTAACAATTGCAATACACTCTGTGGCATCTGATTGGCTTGCGCAATCATTGCCGTACCAGCTTGTTGTAATATTTGTACCCTACTTAAGTTTGATGTTTCTGTTGCAAAGTCTGCATCCATAATTCTTCCTCTAGCTGCCGACTGGTTTTCAATTCCCGTTAGCAGAAAATTTATTGTCTTTTCAAATCTACTTTGTACAGCACCCAGTTGGGCTCGAGCAGAATTTACACTATCGATAGCCAAGTCAATAGCTGTCAGATTCATTGCGTTTGCTGAATTTGTTGTACTATCTAGCGCACTTACCGATTCTGTGCTACCTGACATTACAGATGATAGTCCTGCAGCAGTCTGAAAGTTTAACATGCCACTACCCATGGTAATAACCTGACCACTTGTTGCACCAACTTGAAAATCCCAGTCATGGGTTGTTGTGAATAAGGGTGCGCCGTTAAATTAAACTGCGCTGATTATTCGTCCTAGCTCATTACTTAGTTGCTTATATTCCTCATTTAGAGCTGATATATCCCCAGAAGTATTTGTTGAGTTTATAGCCTGTACCGTTAGCTCCCGCATACGTTGCAATATATCTGTTAGTGTCGAAATTCCACTTTCCGCAACTTGAGATAATGAAATGCCATCATTTGCATTTCTAACAGCCACTGTCATTCCTCGCACCTGAGTATTCATTCGCTCTGCAATTGCTAACCCAGCCGCATCATCCTTTGCTGTATTTACCCTAAGACCCGAAGACAGTCGCTGCATTGTCGTTGCCATTGAGCCTGCATTTTGCGCCGTATTGCGCTGTGCATTTAAAGACATGACGTTCGTGTTAATTGTCATCGCCATGAGTTCACTCCTTGTAAATTACGTTCACTCGATTAATGTTGGTTCAAACCACACGGTTTGCTCATATCTTTTTCTCCACCATAGCATTCCGAGTGATGATTGAATTGTGGACAGCTCTACAAAAAACTAAGCCCCGATAAACGGGGCTTTTACATGTCTTTTTAGAAATTTTTTGGCATTTACTTACTTTTATTCCATTGAGCAACCTGAGTAGAGACGAAGTTGCTCAATCCATTAAGACTTCCCATCTTGGAGTCTAGTGAGCTGTATTGCTGATACAGTCTTTTTTGATACTCTGCAACTTTTGTGTTCTCTTTGTCTTGGTCAACTGAATTACGATTTATCGCCGACTGTATGGCGACATTTTTTAAGCTTATTGTTCCTTGAATCCCATTTGCAGTTCTTGCGAAATCTCTAATTCGCCTTGCAAGTCCGTTCTCGTTTGTGGTAAAACCGTCTGTTGTTGAAGTTGATGTAGCCGCTACATCTATTCCATTTACAATTTCTGGATTCTTGTATTGATAAAAAAATGTTTTTACATTATCCAAATTGCTTAAGGAACTTGTTAATTTTGTCGTATTGGTTTTTAGCGAGCCATCTTGCTGCACCTCCAAACCCACATCACTCAGCCGTTTAATCCTTTTACTTTCGGTTAAGTAGTCATAAGTAGCCTTTGGCGCTGTTGATGAAATCATAGTCCTAAGTAATGACAATAGACCTACAGCCGTACCATCCGCCTGAAGGGTGCCGGCCTTTTTGGTTGTAGCGTCATATTTAGTTAAGTCTTGAAGGTTGCCTATCAAGGTGTTGTAGGCATCTTGGAAGCCTTGAATTTTTGTTTTAATAGTATCCGTATCTGTTCCAACTGTAATTTGAACATTACTTGTTGTTTCTGTTATCAGGTTCAAGGTAACGCCAGGTATTGCGTCAGCTATAGTGTTATTTGAAGATGTGACCTCAATTCCACCGTAAGGAGGGGATGTATCGGCATCATTTGCATTGATATAAACAATAGAATTTCCTGCTGATTGAATTTGTGAAAGTCCAGTGATAATCCCTGAATTCATGTTTTCTGTTACAGAGAATGTATTGTTTTCTCCAGTTTTCGTACCACTCAATTGCAAGCTTTGACCTGCGTCACCCGTTACCAAGAAAGCTTGCACTCCTGATTCTGCAGTTTTATCATTAATCTTGTTAACTATGGATGAAAGTGTGTCAGTGTCCAACACATCCACAGTTATTGCAGCGTCACCGTTGGGAGTTATTGTAATCTCCCCCCCTGCTCCCCCAAGCTCACTAATAGTTTGCTCTCTCTTTTGTCCATCAACTCCAGTTATTTTAGGTATTGGTATACTGCTCCTCATAGTTTGTACGGTCGCCAATTGACCCACTCTGACCTTAAAAGAGTTAGCTTTCGAGTCTGTACCAGCACTTCCCGAAACAGCAGAAGCGCTACTTGAAGTGAATGTTTTTGCCCCCCATGTATCGGTATCAAGCAATTTCTGAGCTGCATCTTGCAAACTAGCTAATTGTGATTTTAATTTACCAAACGCAGACAGTTGCGTTTGAAGTTTAGTGGCATTATTTTGCAGCGTAACAAGCGGTTTTTTTTCAACTGCTGCCAACTGAGTTACTATGGAGTTTATGTCTAAGCCGCTGCCTACACCTGGTGATGAAATTGCCACGCCTACTCCCTTGTGTTAAATTACCTAAATCTAGTTTCTTTACTTAACGATTTTAAAGATCTAGAGAACAAGCAATTCCAAAAACTGACCTGCTTTCATGTCGTTTTTTTTGTTTTCCATAAAAAAAGGGCTCGGTTTTAACCAAGCCCTTCGTAAAAAGTCAAATTAGACTATTTCAAAAGTGCCAACACTCCCTGCGGCAACTGGTTAGCTTGCGCTACCATGGCTGTTCCGGCTTGCTTCAAGATTTGTGCTCGTGACAGGTCAGCTGTTTCTTGTGCAAAATCTGCATCCATAATCCTTCCGCGAGCAGCTTGTTGATTCTCAGATGCAGATTGCAAGAATGAAATGGTATAATTGAGTCTATTTTGCACCGCTCCAAGTACTGCTCGTGAGCTGTTCATAGCTGAGATTGCATCATCAATTGCAACAATATTGGCCGAGTTGGCTGAAGCTCCATTTGAGGCAGTACTATATAAAGCACTGGCAGCTGCTGAAATTGTTGCCAAACCAGCGGTAATACTGATATCTGATGAAGCAATACTAAGAGTTTGAGCACTGTTTGCGCCAATTTGAAAGTCAAAGCTGTTTGTAGTATCAAGTAATGAGGTACCGTTAAACTGTACAGATGACATGGTCCTCATTATTTCTGACTGCAGTTGCTTATACTCTTGGTTGATCGCAACCAAGTCGCCACTAGTGTTGGTACCGTTGGTCGCTTGAACGGAGAGTTCACGCATACGCTGTAACATATCCCCAATCACAGCCATGCCGCTTTCAGCAGTCTGTACTAAAGAAATTCCATCGTTAGAGTTACGAATTGCTACATTCATACCTCGAGCTTGTGCATCCATTTTGCTTGCAATTGCCAAGCCTGCTGCATCGTCCTTAGCACTATTAACCCGCAAACCTGAAGACAAGCGCTGCAAAGATGTCGCCAAAGCATTGTCTGTAGCTGAGGCGTTACGTTGTGCATTAAGCGACATTACGTTGGTGTTGATGGTCATTCCCATTTTGATACTCCTAAATAAATTAAGCTAAAAACCCGTTGCCAAATCAATCGGCGTTTACTCCGTCTTGGCCACGAGCTCTTTCATAAGCTCGTTGTTTTATTTATCGGATGATTTTTTATTTACTTAACACCCTAAGTCGTATTTTTTAGTCTCGTAAAATTTTTTTCCATGGTTTACTCAAGCATGTAAGGCAAGCTCCTACATGCCGCAATGCTTGATCTGACAGGCGGATTGGCAAAACTCTGATTACCGAAATGATGGACTGTTTTCACAATCCATTTCATCGCTTCAAGACATATCGGCCTTGTTTGCGAGAACTTAAA
>Ga0214917_10008367_pt1 | contig 10177 bp, 13 predicted proteins | sample LL_1208_BB_MetaG_FD_177983 | JGI IMG/M metagenome (GOLD analysis project Ga0214917, IMG submission 177983) | Freshwater microbial communities from Lake Lanier, Atlanta, Georgia, United States - LL_1208_BB | ecosystem: Environmental > Aquatic > Freshwater > Lake | place: USA: Georgia | collected...
GAAATCCATATTCCATATGGTTTTTTACCATGCCCTTGTTTTATAGGTACAGTCGGTATAGTCGTTTTTGAAACGTGGACAAACTCATCATCCTTTACGTCTCTTAAGTTGAACACTTTACAAACATTTTGTTCTTCTGTTTCTTCATAAACATCTTCTTCAACTTCATTACTCAGGTTAGATTCGCATATTAAATCTGTGCTACTCATAGTTTATAATGATTATTTAATAATCATATTGAAAATTCTTTTTTCAATTTTATTAATATCATCTAATTTTAAGAAATATGACCAATCCAAATACAGATGTAACGACACGAGATATGACCAATCCAAATACAGATGTAACGACACGAGATATGACGGATGTAAATCCAGATGTAACCACACAAGATACAACAGACTTGACGACGACACAAGATACAACAGACTTGACGACGACACAAGATACAACAGACTTGATGACGACACAAGATACAACAGACTTGACGACGACACAAGTTGAATCTCAAAAACCAATTAAACCACCGAAACAGAGTAAAAGTGTTTCACCGACAGAAACACAAGAATTAGAAAAACAAGTTAAAAAAGAAAAAGTAGAAATACAAAAACTAGAAAAGCAAGTTCAAAAAGATAAAGTAGAAATAAAGAAAGACCAAACACTAATAGGAAAATTTCAAAATCAAATTAAAAGTTTAAAAATTCAAATAGCGGAACTTAAAAGAAAGGCAGTAAACAAGGTTTGTTCAGGTGTAAAAGGCAGTACTCGTGGTAGTAAAGGAAAACGGAGTCCTATAATAACATTTGAGGGTGCCGATATAAAAATTATTCTACTAATAGCATTACTAATATTATCAATAAGTAAAGCCAAAACTATTTTAACATTTAAGGAAAATTTAAGTACGTGGGTTTATATTTCTTATGTTGTATGTGACGTAATATCACTCTTGTTATTATTTGGGTGTGCTCTTGCCGTACCAAATCCCTATGTACTTTTAGCGGCAGTATGTTTTGGATTATTAGCGTATAGTATAGTATACTTTGCAGCATACTTACAGTGGACAACCCTAACCGTATCACAAGTCTTTCAACTGATGAAGACTGATGCAATCACAAGTATTTTAGCTATTATACTTGTTTACATAATGAAATCTTTTCTTAAAGGAAAAGGGAAACCAGGAAAACCATTAAAAATATATGCATCTTATTTGTTCCCAGTTGTTATATTCTTTTTAATAAAATTTAGTATTGATCAACATAATTGGATAACAAGTTTACGTGCTTTGTCGTCTAATACAAGTGTATTTTACTCAATGTATTTTTTTATAGTATTATCTATTATTTGCACAGTTTTAGGAATTCTTAGTTCACGTTTTGCTTTACTTTTATTTGGTGTATTCTTTAACTTACTTGGTACAGCTATTATTGAATTGTCATCTATGAACTCAGAACCACCAGCAACATTATCACAAATACAAACAATTATACAGCAAATGAACTATGAAAATGTTTATTATGGTATAGCACTATTTATTTTTTACATTATTTGGCATAAATAAGGTTACAGTGTAACACATAACCACTCGCTATTTTCTGAAGATGGAATATGAATTCCATTAGAAGAATAATATTGTATACAAGTTGAGTATTTAGGTGGAAATATAACTTCATAATTTTGTTCTCCAGATAATCTTAAACTAACACTATGATGAGTCATCCACCATTGCAACTCTTTTTGACAATTATTTGCATAACCGTGATTTCTAGCTTGGTCATTACTAACAAAAAAACAGTTTAAATACAGTGCACCATATAAACTGAACCAGTCATCATCATGACCTTTAGGAACAATTTGTACAGAAACTTTATTTTCAATTAATTTTTTAATTACATCAGTGTGTCTATAGTGAAGTACAACTAAACAAGAATTACCTAATTTTTTAGTAACCAAAAGTATTTTTTTATAGTCAATATTTAATTTTCCGTGATTATCAAATCTTCCTATATTTGCTCCATCTATGATATATGAGTATTTATTTTTATTAAGTTGTTCTTTGAATTGAATCCAAACTCTATGATTTATAATATGTTTTTCTAGTGTATTACAAATTTTAAAACGTGTATTATCACAATCAATGACTTTCAAACTTGATTTACAGTGGGGACAACGGTTATTTTTATTAGGTAAAAAACGATGGGCGTTGTAATGATTACATATTAAATTCCAAGTGTTTTTGTTTGGTACAATACCTAAGTATTCCATAGTATCTATAACAGTGTTAAATGCTTGTTTTTCATTTTGTGTACTTAAGTATTTGAGTAAGTCAAAATAGTTTTCATATTTTAATTTAATATTTTTGTTAATTATTTCGTCATACAGCTTTAGTATTTTCACTGTATTTTGTTGTTTCATAAAACTGTATAAAATAGGTAAGTATGCACCTAACCTTACTAAATCTTTATTTCTTTTTAAAAAATATTCTGCTTCTTCAACTTTGTCTAAGTTACATAAAATTTGTATAATAGAGACTTTATTGCCTTCCAACAAAGCATCTTGTTCAGTTAGTGTAAGAACGTCTTTTAAAATTTTATCACAATAAGTATTTTGTGTAAACTCGGCATACTGTCTTAATTTGGTATTTAGTATAGACATTCAGTGAATTAAAATTACATTATTTTATTACAGAATTTTCAAAATTTTTTACTGAAATAACAGATAATTCTAAGTAAATTATCGTAAAAATTGAATTTTGAAGTAAAAGTTATAGAAAATTTACTGATATGGATTACCAAAGTTTTATTCAATTTGTTATTACACAACTGAATTTACAGCAAAAGTACACAGAGTTAATGACTTTTCCTGAGCCACAATTTGCAGTCACATCTTACGTAGAATCTTTACAACAACAAGATGTAGTTCATAAAATGTTTCTCACAATTTTAGGGAAAATTGACTCAGCAAGTGAAGAAGTTAATTCACTATTACATCTTTTAAAAGGTCAACTTGGGGCTGTAGCTTTAGTATCAGATGAAGTTATGAGTACTTTAAAAGAACCTGTTCCACACGTACAAGTAATTGAGTCTATGATTAAACTAGCCTTTAGTGTAGACAGAACAAGAAAAATTTCGAAGAAGGAACATGGTATTGGTCCAGCTAAAATACATCACGTTATCATGCAATTATGTCGTATGAAAGGAGTTGAAGTTCCACAAAGAAAAGATGTTTCTGATTATCTTAAAACTAAGTATACACCTAATAGATACGGTGTGTATCCACTAGTTCTTAAAGAACAATTTAATAATTTACAAAATACTTTTTAGAAAAAATTGCTCTAATGCTATTATTCAGACAGATTTTGCATGTATTTTGGATATTTCCGTAGGATATCTATTTTTTCATTATCCATATAGAATGGTTGACGGATCAATTCACTTTCGAAAATATCGTAATTATTTTCTGAACAATATTCGATAATTTCACCGAATTTTACTGCATCCTCATGATGCCACAAACAGTGATCGATGAGAGAAGATAATTCTGGATAATCATCTTTCTCTTTTATATCGAGTCCAAACCTCAATTGAATTCTCCATTTTTTCCAAAGTGAAAATCCTCCGACCTCATAACACTTATCGAGTATACTTTCACGGTGAAGAGGTTCGTCACGTATCCCACCACTACCGTCATCCCACTCACAATCATCGATTGGACATTCATGGATGATACATCGATAACAGGAGCGATCATGATCTAATGACAGATCTTGGATAAGTTCTTCTCGGATAGAGTCCATACTATTTTATCTAATTCTACACCATTATATAAAGAGAATTCAATTTTTATGATAAAAATGGATAGAGCATCTGTCGAAAATTATCTCAATCATTTGACGGTTTTCGATGGAGATAGTAAGGTACTGACAAATATTCGTCCGAACGACAAGGATATTTTATATCTCTGTGATAATCATGCCAATATCAATGTCGATATTTTGACTGCATTTTATAGTCCAATAGATATCGAGATTGAAATTATCTTCACACAAAATGTCATTGATTTACGACCCACTAATGAATATTGCCAATTTTTTCAAAAGATATCAGCAAATGTACGCACTGAACCCATATGTGGGCCTATTATCCTCTGTGGAAATGCTTTCACAATGATCTATATCAAAAGCGAGCACAAAAGTCTCAGGGATCTCCTATGCTATGGTATGTCCTTTGATGATGCTATTCGAAGGATCGTAAAACGACATACGATCCTCGTACATAAATCGGATAACGTAGGTCTTCAATATGAAAACGGTTTCATTACATGTTATCCGAAACAAGTTGACACGATCCATCAGAATGATATCATCATCGTCCCCAATCCTTATTATGAATGACTATTATCCTCATTTTCATACAAAATATCGTACATTGAATCAAAGTACGTCATTTTGTATATCCTCTATGAAAATCTCATTTGAAATTAGAGATAAATTCAAAAAAATTTTTTGAATTTCTATTTCTAAATGAAATTTGATAAAAATATCATGAAACTGTTTCAATTAGGGCTTATCCAGTTTATAAATAGTTTTTAATTATTATATTTAACAGGATGATTAGGAACCATTTATTTTCGATGAAAACTATTTTATATGTAAGAATCATTAACGAACCAGTTTTTTAAATCGATTTTTCAAAGATATTAGAAACTTTGTTAGGGTTTGAACATGTTATTCCGTGAAAATGCCTTTGAAAATTTGGCGAAGGTTTTGGTTGGATGACCGTAGAACCTACCACCCTATACGACTTCCAGATTCATGGGATCCAAATATCAATGATTATCCCCATGATCTTAGGAATTTTGCAAAGGTTTTGTAACCAATATTTATGACGGATAGATCATTTTTTTTTTTTACAATGAGAAAAAAGAAGACCAATTTATATATCCGCATCTATTTTTCATTTCGTCCCATAAAAATAAATCATGACCCATAAATCCCAAATAATAGCCAGAGGAAACCAAGGCCACATTCAATATGTTGATGAGTTTACAGTTCGAAAAAAATTCAAAAACAAAAGTGGTGATCAAGCAAAAACACAATTTGACATCTTGAAACGATGTAATGATCTACAACAGAAGCAGGTATTATCATCACCTCCATCATCACTTCAAACAAACGTCAATAATGACAATTCTACTAAACAACATGATGATGATGATAAACATTATGTTGACGCAAAAACCTCATTACCACAAGATCAACGACGTTTCATTGTAGAGGTTGAGAATCTCAATCAGTCAACCAATAGCTTTACTATGGATAATTTGACCTCGAAAGGTTATAAAACCTTAAAACAAATTTTATGTCCATATCTTCCTTTTGTGTTCCTTTATCCACAATATTATCAAAAATATATCAACTTCAGGAATTCTTTTTCGCAAAAGTATCAGGAGGCAAAAAAAAGGTTAGTAGAACTTCACATTGTTCATCCCGATTTACAATGGGCAAATGTTATGGTAAAAATAGATTATACATCAGAAAAAAACCCACCGGTTGTTACTGGAATAAAATTTATTGATTTTAGTAGTGCTCATTTTTCCGAAAAAGGAGAAGAATCTCTATCATTAATTGAACCTATGTTTACGGTAGTAGAAATCGAATCCCGATCTTTTTTATTGTATATCATCGTTGGAGTGATTGTTTCATGCAACTATCTTTTACATTTTCATATTCCTAAGTGGTTTATCGTACTAATGACAGCATTAGCACCAACAATATGCCTATTTACGACACCATTCATGTTCTTTATTTTTTTATATTTTCTGATTCTATCTTCCTTGTATCATTCGATCACTGATACTGACAACTATCGATTTTCTCTATTGCAGAAATGGGTGGGTGGTTATTTGATAGGATTCTCCTTGATAACAGTGAAAAATTTATTAACCTCAATCAATCCCGTCGTGGAATCGATCCACAAAAGTAGGTATATTCCACTTTCTGACATTCCAGCAAAAGTTTTTTGGACGATATGTTGGTTGATCACGATGATAGATACGGTGTGTATCCACTAGTTCTTAAAGAACAATTTAATAATTTACAAAATACTTTTTAGAAAAAATTGAATTTTTTTTTCATTAAGTTTATCATTAATTATTATATTTAACTAAGATGAGCAGTATTGATGTAGTAAGTGAATCAAATGTTACCGTTTCGCTGTTGTACCATCATGGTATTGATTATGATGAGATTATTGAACAAGAGTCTTACGAAGATGCACTTGAAGAGAAAATAGTGATGTTCGGTGATGATTATGAAGATCTTCATTGTGACTTACCATCTAAGAAACCACTGAAGAAGCGTCAACAGAAGGTTTCCGAACACAAGAAGTTCAAGTTGGCAAAGAAGCAAAATTCTAAGTCACCAACTGACGCCAAACCCACTGTGACCAAACCTAAACACACTCTGACCAAACCCAAAGGTTGGAAACACAGAGAGGATGTTAGAATTGATTCTCTTAGTGCTGTTGACTTGAATGAGTTTCGCAAAGATCATGAGGAAGAACTAAGGGAAGAGAGGGAACTCAGAGAGTACATGGAGGACACTGAGTATATGTGGAGGTATGCAAGGGGGTATATTCTGGTTAGGAAGAAGAATCATCACAAGTCACCCTATGAACAATTTGTTGATAGCTGGAAGAAGAAGGAAAAGAATGAACAATTGTATCAGAAACTACTACGCAAGTACTTATAAACCTTTATAGGTCAGTCATAAACCCTTTATGGGTCATTTTAGTTGGGACTAACTTGGGTAGTCACGTGTCTTAGTTCTTATAGGAACTAACTTGGGTATCAATCCTTTAGGTTTGCAACAATACATCAAGTTAGTGAAAGGCACACTACAACAAACTTTTGGGGGGTCACAGTCAGAGTTATATTCACACAACTCAATAAAATCATTTTTGTATTCATACATTACATTGTTTTGTTTTATATTCGTTATTCTTAAAATTATAACAAAAAAAGGGATTACTTTCATTTATTATGTCTGAGAAATTTTTTGACTAAGCCAGGTTAGTCATCACGAGTGATATATATCCATTCTTTGTACCATTTTACATATCTTTTTTCCAGTACGTACTCATTCCACTTCAATTGTTTTAAGCGACTAACTGCTTCTTTGAACGCTTCCTCATAACCTCCAAAAATAAAATCTTGATTTTCGTGAAGAAACTTAATCTCTTCCTTTTTCCACACATTTAACCGTTTGAGCATTGTCTCATGGTTTCCGAACTCTCTACAGGTTCGTGTAGTGTCGATGTAGCATTCTCCGTTGTCTGTAAACTCAAATTCCTTGATCTTGAAAGGAATCTTGTAGTAATCATTATGCCACTCAACAAAGGTATCGAGATAGGCTTGATGTTTTGACGGTATGAACTCAAGGACACGTCGCTGAAGGTCCTTAGGAAGACGTTCCATGATTGCAGCCATTTTCCTGCATGCATCACAGTAAAAAGAAGAAATACATCAGAAACGATTTGTGAACATGGTTCGTTGAAAACAGTGCAAGAGTATTATACAAAATTTACTAAATTACCAGAGTAAATATTCTTTTTCTACTTTATAATGTCTAAAAAGTATAATTTAACTTTACACAAATTAGATGTTGATAAATTAAAAATCGTAAAACACCTTGAAAAATCACAAAGTAAGTCTATTGTTGATTTGCGTAAAAAAATGCCACCAATTTATGATCAAGGTGCACTAGGTAGTTGTACATCAAACGCTTTAGTTGCTGCTTATCAATTTCTAAGTCCAACATTCTATGGTTCAAGATTATTTCATTATTACAATGAAAGAGTATTAGATGGTGATGATGTAAGTATTGATGATGGTTCAACACTAGAACAGGGTATTAATGTTATGATAAAATATGGTATATGTAGTGAAAAATCTTGGTCTTATAAAATTAGTAACTTTGCACAAAAACCACCAAATTCTTGTTACACAGAAGCTTTAAAACATAAACTTATAAGCTTTGCGAATATTCAAAATACAGCTTCACAGATGAAAGCTTGTTTAAATGCTGGTTATCCATTTGTTGTAGGAATTTGTGTTTATGATTCTTTTGAAACTCAGTCAGTTGCTCTTACTGGTAGAGTCCCTATGCCAAAAGATAGTGATAATTTACTTGGTGGTCATGCTGTTCTTTGTGTGGGTTATAATGATATTGAAGGAGTATGGATAATGAGAAATTCTTGGGGTACTAGTTGGGGAGATAAAGGTTATTTTTATTTGCCTTATGGATACTTGACTGATGAATATCTCGCTTCAGATTTATGGAAGTTAATGAAAGTATTTAGAAATCCAACACCAGTTGAGAAAAAAGAGATGTTAATGCGTGGTTATACTCGTAAAAGTTGAAAACGAGTTAATGACACTATACGTGAGAAACCTTCAAGACAGTAACTTTTCTAGTATAAATTAATTTATGCGTATAGTTGAGTTACCCGTAATTTTTTTGGTTCAATTTCTTTTGTGTCAAATTTCATTAGTTCACAAGTAGCATCATCTGGTATATATAATTTCTTTTCTTCATCATAAAAATTATTTGTCTTCAAATGTTCAACTACTTTTTTTCTTAAATCTGTTGGTGTAACTTCACTTCCTTGTGGATAACCTAATACTTCTGCTACATCATCACGTATTGGTTTTGTTTTAGGTGGTTGTTTAGGTTGTTTTTCACTAACTTCTTTACCTTCATGTTCGTCACACCATTTCATAAGTTTACTAGCTGAATCAAGATATCTATTAAGTTCTTTAGCAAGAGATTTATTGTCATTTTCAATATTACCAATATGTTTTTCTACTAGCTTTTTAGTAGATTCAACTGACTTTTTAGTATCACGAATAAACTCTTTAATTGTCATATATTACTATTTCATTACAATAGTTTAATGAACTCAATTCAATTTTTTGTACCGTCAGTATAGTGGTGGTTCTTTTTTAATGATATCTTTAGTTTTACCAGTAGGTGAGTGTGCTATAGAATCTGACACTACTTTTAATTGATCTTCAAAATCTTTATCGCTTAAAATTTCAACGTCAACAAAGCGTGGTCCTTTTTCTATTGACTCATTGATTTTACGTTGTGTAATTGGTTTGTATAAGTAGTCTGCCTTCATTTCACTTAATTCAATATCTGGTATCATTTTTAAATGTTCACTACTAATAAAACTATCACTTAACATTTCAACATTACGTAAATGTGGTCCTTTTTCAACTAGTTCGGTTACTTTACGTTGTGTTACTGGTTGGTACAATGAAACATTTTCACTTACAAAAATGTCTGGTATTTTTTCTTCATATATCATTTCTTCGCTTAAAACAATGTCTGGTATTTCTTCTTCATTTGTTACTTTTTCAGTTTCAAGTTCAGGTTTGCTTTTTTCAGCGGCTGCACGACCAAGTTGTTTTAATAGTTTTTGATATTTATTATAGTACTTTAAATACTTAGCTTCGTAGTTCATATACTAAAACTAGATTTTGTAAAATTAAAATAATTTAGATTTAGTTTTTCTCATTTATAGTATAATATGGGTAATATACCAAATTCAAGTAATATACCAAATTCAAACAATGGTTCTTGTGCACAAACTCTGAATTATAATGGTCAATCCTTATCACCTGCAACTCAAATTCCATCAGGTTCACCACAATCCACTAGTACACTTTGTTACTACAGTGACTCAAAAAATAACACTTATAGTGCTTCACCACAAACTTCATCATCTGGTGGTTTTACTACCACATTAAACTGTAGTAGTATGGGTGCTTCTACTGTTACTGGTAGTGACGGTAAAACATATTGTCTAGCTCCTTTGATGGTAGTGACAAACAACACACAATAAATACTCTACACACAATAAATACTCAGGTGACAACAGCGTAATATATATTTCTTATATATTATCTGCAACGCCTAGTGTGCCAATATATATTTGCTGTATACTAAATGCCAGCAGTGTCAAGTGTAGAAACAACTTGATATGTATTTGTTGGATATCAACCACCATATATATTTGTTGTGTAACTTATATTATGTATTTGCTGTATACTATACTACTAACTACTACCGCATATATATTTGTTGTGTAACTTATATTATGTATTTGCTGTATAC
>Ga0214917_10008368_pt1 | contig 10175 bp, 6 predicted proteins | sample LL_1208_BB_MetaG_FD_177983 | JGI IMG/M metagenome (GOLD analysis project Ga0214917, IMG submission 177983) | Freshwater microbial communities from Lake Lanier, Atlanta, Georgia, United States - LL_1208_BB | ecosystem: Environmental > Aquatic > Freshwater > Lake | place: USA: Georgia | collected...
AAACGAGTCCAAGATTATTGAACGGCTTCTCACAACGGTCCTCCCCATTATTGATGCCTATTGTATCTGCGATACGGGCTCCACGGATAACACCATCGAGATGATCCGTGAATTTATGGAAAAGGCTGGTAAACCTGGAGAAGTGTATACAGAACCCTTCAAGAATTTTGGCTACAATCGCACTCATGCGCTGGAACGAGCGGCGACGTGGGGCGAATATGCGTTACTCCTTGATGCCGATATGAAACTTGTCATTACTCCCGAGTTTAACAAGGATGATTTGAAGGAGAATGGGTATTCAATCATTCAGAAAAACGGGTCCATTGATTATTACAATACGCGTCTTGTGAAAACAGGAATCGGCGTGAAATGCGTCGGTCCCACCCATGAATATTATGATTTTCCCAAAGGCGGAGGTGGTCATAAACTAGCCACCCTTTGGATTAATGATATCGGCGACGGTGGTTGCAAAGGCGATAAATTCGAGCGCGATATTCGGCTCCTCAAAGCCGCCCTTGAAACGGAACCGCGCAATGATCGCTACCACTTCTATCTCGCCCAAAGTTACAATCACAGCGGGAAAAAGGCCGAAGCCTACGAATATTACAAGAAGCGCGTCGAATTAGGTGGCTGGATTGAGGAAGTGTTTTATGCCGCCATGGAGGCGGGAAATATGGCGCGTGAACTTGGCAAGAATGAGGAGGCGGTTTATTGGTGGATGGAAGCCTATCAACGCCACCCCAAGCGGAATGAATCGCTGTATGAAATAACTAAATTCTTTCGGGAAAAAGGGAAAAACCGTCTTTCCCAGATTTTTGGCGATGTCGGTGCTGCGATCCCGTATCCAAAGGATGATGTGCTTTTTATTAAAAAAGGATGCTATGACTATCTGTTTGATTATGAACAAAGCATTAATTCCTATTACACCGGACGACCCATCAATCATTACAATTATTTACAACTGGTAGGCAAAGATTACAATAAAAGCAATGTGCTCAGCAATTACAAGTTCTACGTGAAGAAGTTGAAAGGTCTGAAAGGTGTGAAGGATCACGATTTTTGTGGAACCGCCGTGAAGACGATTGGAGGACGCGCGGACGATTTTGTGAGCAGCAGTCCCTGCATCGTTTCACAGGGCGAAGGATACCTGTTGAATGTGCGATACGTGAATTACAAAATACGACCCGATGGTGGTTACGACTTCAAACACAATGATGGCAAGATCACGACACTGAATCGCATTTATTGGCTGGGCCGCGGCCTCAATGTGTTAAGGGAAAAGTGGCTGGACCAGGTTGCCGATGAATCCCTGCGTTATCAGGGTGTTGAGGATGTGAAAGTCTTCCCGCATGCCGGTGAACTGCTTTTCTTGGGCACGGTTCAGCATCCACAAACGGGACATGTAACAGTGGGTAAAGGAGTCTACGACGTCAGCGGTGATAAACTTGTGCCAACGGCACTCAATTCGCCGCTGGGTCGTTCCTGTGAGAAGAATTGGGCCTATTTTCACACCGCGAGCGGGGAAGCACGCGTGGTCTACGAATGGTCTCCCCTTACCTTTGGACAGGTGGAAGGAAGTGGACTGAAAATCACGTCCCGCGACACCTGTGTTCCCGAGTTTTTCCGTGATGTCCGTGGCTCCTCACACGGTCAGCGCGTTGTATGCGCAGATGGGAGCGAGGAAATCTGGTTCCTCTGCCATTTGGTACATTACACAACGCCGCGGCATTATTATCACCTGTTGGTCGTCCTGGATGGCGAGACACACAAGGTAAAACGTCACTCAATTCTTTTCAAATTCCACGACGAGTGTATTGAATATGCACTCGGCCTGGTGGTGGAACCGCGACGACTTCTGATTTCCTACAGTCGCATGGATCGGACATCAGCGGTTATGGAGGTACCGCGCGAGGTTGTGGAATCCGAACTGTTTTCAGTGATCCCTTAGACCCATGCGGATTTAAAATCACGCAAGGGCAACAAGACCGCGCGCAGGTCTAAATGCAGTTAAAAATGGTTTCATTGTGATCCCCGCGTGCCCATTGAATGGGCAAGCGCCTCTCAACAAATGCCCAGACATTAACTTCCCACACAGTTAGCCCGCTCCGCGTCTTTATTTCCTCACATCCCAAAAGAACTGTGTCGGCAAAATTGTCAACAAGTAGAGAAGGTACTATAAAAAATCCGCCACAAAATCGCCAACAGACCCGTGAAAACAAAACATCCAAGTTTGTTTCGGGAACTGAATAACACCCAGGAAGAAGAATACGGTCAACAGGAAGCGTGTTGGAAGCAAGTCTGTCCTTTAATAACTGGAAGGTGGCTTCAGCATCTTTAAAGATTTTTCCAATCCCTGCGTCTATCCACACATAATGATTGGCTTTGACACCTGCATCTCGAACACGTCTTATGAATTCAGTCTTTGCATTCATTAAAATCATATAATCACGGGTATCTTTTGTGTCATTCCGAATTGTAGGTAAATTGCTTGTTTCTGAAAGAAGTTTGAATGTATCGAGTTCCTCAAATGGAACTTCGTAAAAAGTCGTGTTTGTGAATTCATGTGTGGACATAAATCCAGGCGGACAAAAAAGATGTATGTGAAAAAACCGGGACACTTTATGGTAATTGTGGACAATCTGTTCGAAACGACTATTATCACAGAGCGGATAAAAGGCACTTACAAAGACGTGGACAGGGTCACTCATTTTTGCTGTTTTTGTTTTCTGGTTTTTTGTTTGTACGTCGGGACTTAGATGGCGTCAATATCAATCTCATCGTCGCTCCCGCGTTCTTTTTTCTCCACGCGCTCACGGGCAGCCGCACGACCCATGGCGCGCGACTTGGCGGCGCGGGCAAAGCGCTTCTTCTGCTCCTCGGCCTCTACCATTTCAGCGGCACCAGGGGTTGCAGAGGCACTGCCTCCGCCGGCGAGGGCCTTGGGCTTGTCGTCGTCCTCGTCGTCATTCTCGTCATCCTCATCGTCCTCGTCATCCTCGTCGTCCTCCTCCTCTCCTGCGGCACCCGAGTAGTCAAACTCGTAGCCTTCGGAGATTGCGCCTTCGATGTAAATCGCATCGGCTTCGCGCATCATCCAGTCGGGAATGTAGCCGAGATCGCGCAGTTTCTGGGTGTCCTTGAGACCCAGAATGGCGGTAATGTCGAACTGGTCGGATGCAGAAGGTGTGTAGGTCTTGGCGTCAAAGCCTGTGCCGGTGTAGATGGTGACAACGCTGCGAGTGGTTACTGGGGTCGCGCCTCTACGGGCATAAATGTTGGGAATGCGGGCGATGATTTCGAAAGGACCATGGGGGCCGTCAATCGCCACGCGCATGTGATTGGCGCCCAGGGCCTTGACGACGCGGGCAAACGCAAAGTCAACGGTGTCCTTGGGCTTGCGGCCGCGCTGAATGTCGGAAAGAAGTTTGAACATGTCGGCAATGCGGGTGGAGTTGATCTCCTTGCGGGCATCACCCGAAAGACGACCCTTCTTGGAACGCGGCATCTTGAAAGAAAGAGTGGAAAGAAAGAAGGAAGAAAGAACGGAGTGGAAAGGATGGAATGAGCAGAAAGCGGACCCCGACTTCCAACAGTCTCCAAAACTCCTTTCAATTTTTTCAGGCATTCTTCTTGCTTTGCGTGGATAGATGTGTCCGCCTTGCGCGTCTTTTTAGAAATCCAAACCTATACGCAACAAACAAGGAAGCCGTGAATGATTTTGGAACTCATTTTTCTTACACTGCTTGTGATTGGAATCTGTGTCCTTTTTTACCGTGGGGCTGTCCATGAATTCCAGATACTTCAAAAAGAGTATGAACCCGAAATGAACTGGGGGGAGGTGTTGTCCGAAGAATTACCTCTTGTCATTCGCGGCTTGCCAAAAAACTGGATAGGCGGGTGGTCGGCACGCATAACGGGTCGGCGAACCTGGAAGACGCTTGTTCGGAATGCGGATGGTCGAAAACTCCGAACAACCTGGATGAATTATGTGGAAACACTGGCGCCCCGTCCCGCACTCCTGAACGGAGGCGAAATTGCCGAGGTCGCCCGTTTGCCTCATACACTGTCCAATTGGCGCGATGACGGATTTGGACGCTGGTCGTGGCTTCCTGCGTCCGCGGCCACACCCGAACCCGGTATTTTGACGAGTGCCGATTTCCGTGGTGTTGCGAAAATGACGGCGGAATTCACGGCATTTGTTGCAACCGAAGGAGCGCCGTTGGAAATCTGGCTCGCCCATGAAGGCGCAATTCCTGCCAAAGTGGCCGAAGATTTGGTTGGGAAAAATCCATGGACGCAGACGACCGATACAATTCCCTGGATCGATGAAGTGAAATTTATTGAAATTAAGTTGCGACCGGGGAATGCACTGGTCGTGCCGCGGCATTGGTGGGTGGCACTTCGCGGTGCCGAGTCAGCGGATGCGTGGTTTTGGTCCGCAGCATTTCATACACCGGTCAGTTATGCCGCCAGTGCTGTAAACGCGCAAAAAAACTGAGCACACTGCGGGACAAATCGTGTCGGAAAGCAGAATGGCCTCCTCACGCCCATCAACACCTGGAAAAAGCGACGATGAAATCAGCGACAGCGATTCGTTTGCAACGATGGCTGACATGTTGAATCAGTTGAATCTGTGTGTGTCCGAAATGTATGGAATCGCTGAAGAGTTGGAGGAGGAACTTCACGAACTTCATCCGCCGCTCCAGGATTTGACCATTGCGCAGTTTGGCGAAGCGGCGTTTCTGGCCTCCTCGCCGTTTCGGCACGCGACGTTTGCCTTTCGCAACTCGGCGCCCGCGTTGCCCGGTCTGGATCTGAGTCGTCGTTATCCATTTCATGAAATCTGTAAGAAGTTGCGGGAGTCCTTGGTTGCATTAGGCGCGATTCGGCCTGATGGAATGGTTGCTATGACACCGGCGCTTCAAACACTGTTTGAGACATCGGCTGCTGAACTTCATTATGTGGAATTGCTTGGGTTGCTCCATGCTGTGTTGGAGTAGTTTGTAGCGTTTCTTGACGCGCGCTTGGACCTGTTTCGGTTCAACTTCCAATTCACATTGACACGGCGGGTGCGATCTCGCCCCTTTATCTCCCCGCGTGGTTTTTGCTGGGCGAATCGCTCCTCCACTGCCGCATGTTTTTTGGCGGCTTTTCGCGTGTTTTTGCGTGTGTGAACCATTTTTGTCGCCATTTCTTCAAACGAACCCTCTTCTTCGACCTGAATACCCCCCTTGCGCGTTGCGACCGGCTTGGCTTTTTGAACCGTTCCTTCAACGACCGCAATTTTGCTCGCATGTTTGCGAAGTTGTGTCTTCAAAGCCTCCATTGTCAATGTTGTCCCCTCTCGTTCTATCACACTCTTCAACCGCGCTGTTGGCTCCATAGAAACCGTCATTCCTGGCGCAATCAGCATTTCGTATTCATCGGGATATTGGGACAGTGACTGCATATAGAGGCAGGGTACATCAGGGTCGACATTTAATTCATACATACAACAACGATGCTTACGCGACACAAGTGCGCCATCGAGTGTCCGTGTAAAAAGCAAGGTGGCCCATTCGGGACTCATAGAGGTTGACAAAAAATCCACGTTGCGGAAGGTGAGGCTCGTTAGATGCGACTCACTATTGAGGCCACGGTAGACCCGAAAGGCATGAGGTGGACGCGGTGCCTTTTCAAGAATCGCCGTTAATTCACGCCGATATTGCTCAATTAGAGGACCCAAGTGAATTGCCTGGCCAAAATAGTCCAAATTTGCCATCATAAATTCACGCATTTCAAATGTATTCAATTCACCTGAGTATAGGAGAAAATCATCTTTCTTTTTTAACCGACCGAAGACAACAATATCTTTTCGTTTCAAAATGGATGACAATTGATCTAACACACTGTAACCTAATGCAATCGGTCGATCATACATATCAACAGGGATTCGCAAACTCGCGGCAACCAAATCCCTTGAATCTTCGTAAAGCGTCCCACGCAAATAATTATTGACAAGGACATCGCCATTTCGCGTGTAAGATTTTAGGATATCTTGTTCTCTCGAACTGAGTTCATTAATAAAGGCCACCTGTTCACGCAACCATGCGTCAATTTCGGGGTCTTCATACGCTGCCAACACGGATTGTCGTACCTTCTCGCTTGCGGATGGCTTGATTGTATAGCGATGAACCGGATAAAGTCCAGGTGGCTCCCAATTTGCGTTGTCAAAACTATTGTTACTTTCTGTATTGCTATTGTATTCAACCCCATATTTATCCACACCCGCATGCCGACGCTCGCGAATGACAGGCAGTGTATGAACTTGAAAATTGCTAAAATTCTCATTTGTCAGATTTGCCGTTGGTTCAAGCACGTTGCGCTTTCCCCGCATTCTTACGCCCTCTTTTGCCTCTTCGGCCAGAGATGCGACTTTGGCACCATACCGAATTCGTGCAATCGATTGCTCCATGGGTTCAATAACCCCTTCTGTTGACATTGGCTTATTAAGACCTAAATACTCGCTGTGCGCCGCTAAAACATTGATTCTACTTGGTATAATTGCCCCCGCACAAAACGCACGTAAATAGGCAAGACGAAATGAAATAAGGGTTGGCAAATCCGCGCCTTTTGGAAGAAATCCAAAAAGGGGTCTTAATGACTCCACGGTTGCATTGACTTCATCATCATTAATGGTTGCCGCACGCCGACACACAGTTGCGTGTAGGGCACCTGGATCCACCAATTCAGCATAAAATTTGCCCTGCGTTTTTGGAGACATTGCCGGCATTTGTGTAAATTCCGGAATTTCATACGGTGATAAATCCGACTTTCGTTTCGGATCTCCCATGGCTTTGTAAAAAAGGGCGCCACCTGGATCAATGGAATAAGGATGGTAAATGTCGTATTCAACCTCCTCGTTTTCACCCCTCTTCGGCAACGGCACCACCATATGATTCTCCCAATTCTTGGCGTCCCAATTAATTAGTAACGCGTGATACAGGAACTCGGATTGAATGGCCAACTTCAATTCGGTGCGTTTTCCAATACCCACTCGCTCAAAGAACTCTTTCGCCGTAATTGCGCCTGGAAGATATTCGGTTAGAACCGCCATAGGAATATTGCCCGCTGGCACATTGACAACAAGATAGGACGCAGGAACACGGGCTCCCAACACCGCCAGAAGTTGATACGCGATGTATTCATTGACAACGTTTCCTGGAGGACCGGCTTTGTACACCATTTGTCGGCCTCGCACAAGTATCCATTTTGCAGAACCCGTGCCACCTTTTCCCAAATAGCCACCCTCTTTCTCAGCGCGTTCAATTGTCGAAGAAGGAATGGCGCGAATGGCGCCTCGCTCAACAACGAGCGATTCAAACGGCTCTTCGCCCGCCCCTCCTGCAGCGGTAATACCGGCCATCTCTACTTTTTTCGCACACAAAAATTGAGCCCCGCTTCTCACAGTCATTCCGTGTCACCTTTTTACTACAGCCAACCATGGAACTAAATGCCGACCAATCTGCCGCTTTCGACGCTGTCAAAAGCGGCAAAAACATCTTTCTAACGGGACCCGCCGGGGCAGGCAAATCCTTCCTCATTCGCCATCTTGTGCGCTGGTTTTCCGACAATGGAAAATTGCTGGCGGTCACCGCCCTCACGGGGTGCGCCGCGCTTCTTCTTGGGACAAAAGCGAAAACACTTCACAGTTGGGCGGGCATTGGGCTCGCGCGTGAATCCGCGGACGCGCTTGCCGCCGCGATTCTTCGCAAACCCGCCGCCAAGTCCCGTTGGCGACGCACGGCTGCCATCATTATTGACGAAATCAGTATGATGACGCCCGAATTGTTTGAAAAGTTGGACGCGATTGGGAAAAAGGTGCGTGCCAGCAGCGCGCCCTGGGGCGGCATTCAGTTGATTGTTTGCGGCGATTTCTTCCAATTACCGCCCGTGAGCAAAGGAATTAGTGGGGAGTTGCCTGGCCGTTTTGCGTTTGAGTCGCCTGTCTGGCGCGCCAGTGGACTTGTGCCGATCGTGTTGAAAAAGATTGAGCGCCAGACGGATTCGGAATTTCAAACACTGCTCAATGAATGTCGCGTGGGCGAGCCATCTGCGGGGACGATTGCGCTTCTGAAATCGCGTCAGGGACTCGACTGGAAATCCCGCCTGATCCGCCCCACCCTGCTCTTCTCACGCAATGCTGATGTTGATATGGTAAATGAACGCAACATTGCCGCGTTGGCGAAACCGATTCATACGTACGAGGCGCGCACAATTGTTATGCGACCGCCTGATGATCCGGCCATGGAAATTCCGGTTGGCGAAGCACTTGAACGGATTGTGACGCGGCTGGATAACGATGCGCCGTATTCGGCGACGCTGGAATTGTGTGTGGGTGCCCAGGTCATGCTGCTGACGAATTTGGATTTGGAGGTGGGACTCGCGAATGGGAGCCGCGGCGTCGTGGTGGATTTCACGGCAACGGGTGAACCCGTCGTTCAATTCCTGGAAGGGGAACCACGAACCATCACCCGCCACACATGGGAGAGCCACGAATGCGCGGCGGTCTCCCGCGAGCAGATTCCCCTGCGCGTTGCCTACGCCATTACGATTCACAAGAGCCAAGGCGCAACGCTTGATTGCGCACTTGTGGACATTGGTTCCAGCACATTCGAATATGGACAGGCTTATGTTGCACTGAGTCGTGTTCGAGATTTGGAGTCGCTTTATATTCACAACCTTATGACAGCGAAAATCCGTGCGCACCCCGCCGTGGTGCGATTTTACGAGGCGCTGCTGGAGGCGGCGCCGGCCGCGGAGTCTTTAAGCCCTCTGGTACCCTCAGGGGGCGCAGGTGACACAGGAGGTGGCAGCGCTGCGCCGCCGACCTTTGGATCCGAATTGGCCGACATAGGATGGCGGTCCGTTGTTGCCGAATGGGCGGCATCCGAAGTCGGCCGCGCCTGTTTGACCCGCGTAGCCGAACGCACCGCAGCCGGTGTCAAAATCTATCCACCCGCGCCCCATATTCTTGATGCCCTGAAATACACTGCGCTGAAAAATGTCAAGGTCATTCTTCTTGGACAGGATCCTTATCATGGCGAAGGACAGGCGCACGGACTCAGTTTCAGTGTCCAGCCAGGAAATCCGCTGCCTCCTTCGCTGCGCAACATTCGGCGTGAAATGTTGACGGATTTGGGTGTTGGAGATGCCGCGTGGCCTACTGGCGTGGGGAGCCTTGTGTCGTGGGCGCAGCAGGGCGTCTTGTTGCTGAACGCAGTTCTAACAGTGGAAGCCGGCAATGCCGATTCACATGCGGGAATTGGATGGGAAGTGCTGACGGGGCGACTGTTGGAAGCCGTTGCAGTCGCACGGGCGGATGCGCCTCTTGTCATTCTTGCGTGGGGACGCAAGGCGGAGAACATTGCCTATAAGTTGCCCCTGAAATCCAAACACGTTGTGTTGGCAAGCGTTCATCCCAGCCCTCTTTCCGCCAGCCGCGGATTCTTTGGTTCCAAGCCGTTCAGTCGCGCCAATGCGCACTTGGAGGCCAATGGTGAGACGGGGGTTCTTTGGCATGTGCCTTCTTTGGCAAAGTCTGCCACGGCTACCGAAGATCCAGAGTAATTGAAAAAGTGTTTGCATTCTGGACTTCAAACACTGTTTCATGGACTAATTTTAATTTTTGTTTATGCGTGAGGATTTGGACTCGTGCTGTCTGGATAGACGTCACCCGCACCGCCCGCAGGAATTAGTTCAAATTGTGGCATAGGCTCCACAACAAACAAGGGGGCTTGCGCGGCAGGAAATCCTATTGGGGAGTCAGGCGGTGAGATGGGCAGATTAGCAGGTGGTGCAATGGGTGCCATGACCACATTGTCCTCCTCCTCAGACTGGATGGTTTGGTTGTCATCCTGGTCGTTGACCATTCCATGCGTATCCCCAATTTGATCATCATAGGGTGCGTCTGACTCAACCGTATTGTCATCTTCCTGCTGCTGCTCTTCCATCATTGCCTCATTCATTTCATCCTGTGTCTCCTCCTCTTCATCCGAAACGGACAACTCTACTTGGTTGTCGCCTTGCTGATTCGAATCGTCCAAGACTTCCTGTGCGGCTGCAACGGCGGGTGGCACGTATTGAAATGCCTCATCTATCGACTGATGAATCTGATGCCGAATCTGTTTCTTGAG
>Ga0214917_10008369_pt1 | contig 10175 bp, 10 predicted proteins | sample LL_1208_BB_MetaG_FD_177983 | JGI IMG/M metagenome (GOLD analysis project Ga0214917, IMG submission 177983) | Freshwater microbial communities from Lake Lanier, Atlanta, Georgia, United States - LL_1208_BB | ecosystem: Environmental > Aquatic > Freshwater > Lake | place: USA: Georgia | collected...
AGAAATCGAATCGCAAGCGGGAGCCACCGGCCTATCGTTGTTGCGCCAACGCTATCTCGAAGATCTCGCGCCTTGGGAGCAACGGCTCGAGCGTCTGCCGGCGATGCAAGCGTTGCGGCGCATCGTCGAACAAGCGGGGCTCGATCGACCCGCGCACCGGCTGGTGTTCGACGGCCTGGCGTTCGCAGCGCTCGACGTCGTCACGATACTGCTCGTGCACCCGGACGTCTGGTACGTGCTCGGTGCCGCTGTCGCCGGCTTCTTGGTGCCGTTCGTGCGCTTATGGTGGTTGCGTTTGCGTCGTGTGCAGGCGATTGAGGAGCAATTGCCGGATGCGATCGACGTCGTCAAAAGAGCGCTACGTGCGGGTCATCCGTTCGTCGCGGCGGTGAAGTTGGTCGGCGAAGACATGGACGGCGCTCTCGCCGAAGAATTTGCGATCACGGCTGCCGACTTGTCCTACGGCAACGATCCGCGCGGCGCCTTGCTCGGCTTGTTGTCCCGCGTGCCGTCGGTGGCGTTGATGGGATTCGTCACCGCAGTGCTGATTCAGCGTGAAACCGGCGGCAATCTCGCCGAGGTCCTCGAGCACATCTCGCAGGTGATCCGTGGTCGACATCGCTTCCAAAGAAAAGTGCGCACGCTGTCGGCCGAAGGTCGTATGTCGGCGTGGGTGTTGACGCTGGTGCCGTTCGCGTTAGCCGGCCTTCTGCATCTCACGAGCCCGAAATATTTGCCGGTGTTTTTTCAGGATCCGCGTGGCCAGCAAGTCTTGCTGGTGTGCGGACTCTTAATGTTGACCGGAATTCTTTGGATGCGACGGATCATCAGGGTGGACGCATGAACATCACCTCGCTCATTTTCACCGGCTTGTCGACCGTTGCAGCGTTCGCGTTCGCTGTCGGTTTGACGTCTTGGGCGGTGCAATCTCGCGATCCGGTACGTCGCCGGCTGGCGGCGCTCGTGGCGCCCCGTGACGACGGCGGGCCGCGTCGCGAAAAAGTCGCGGCCCGCATCGCCCCGCTCGGTCGCTGGCTGTTGCCCGGTTCGAAGCACGAGCGCGCGCGCGTATCACAATTGCTGCATCTCGCCGGATTCCGTGCACCGAACGCACTGGCGGTTTTTTTCGGCGCGAAAGTCGTGATCGCGCTCGTGTTGCCGGTCGTCTGGCTCGGCATGTCGCGCGCCTTGCCAACTTTGTCGGCGACGCAGGTGTGGTTTCTCGCCGTTTGCGCTGCGTTTTTCGGCTTATTGTTGCCCAATCAATGGCTCGAGAAGCGTGTGGCACGACGTCAAAAGCGTTTGCGAGACGCGTTTCCCGATGCGCTCGATCTGCTCGTGATCTGCGTCGAGGCGGGGCTGGGTCTCACGGCTGCCATCGAACGCGTCGCGCTCGAACTCAAATATAGCCATAGCGATCTTGCGAGCGAACTGGCAGTCGTGAACGCCGAGATGCGCGCGGGCGTCGATCGTGAGGCGGCGCTACACGGGCTGACCGAACGCACCGGCTTGCCGGAAATTCGTGGTTTGGTCGGGCTTTTGGTGCAGACGCTGCGCTTCGGCACCGGTATCGCCGACACGTTGCGCGTATATGCCGCCGAGTTTCGTGACACGCGCACGCAACTCGCCGAGGAGCGTGCGGCAAAGATCGGTACGAAATTGATTTTTCCGCTGATCTTCTGCGAATTCCCGGCGTTCTTCGCGATCGCCATCGGTCCTGCGGCGCTGCGTATCGTCGACATCTTCCAGCGATGAGCACCGTGCAAAAAAATTGGTTGGTCGTGTTGGTCTGTTTGAGCGTCGGGGCGTGCGCGCTGCCGCCCCGCCATAAGCCGCCGCGCTTGCCACCGCCTCAGTCGTCCGGGCAAGCCGATTTCGACGCCGAGCTTGCTCGCGGCGATGCCGCGTGGCGTAGCGGCCGTAGCGACGATGCGCTCTATGCCTATCTGCGAGCCCAACAACTGGAGCCGACGAGCGACGTCCCGTGGCTGCGCGTTGCGGCGCTGCACGAATCGCTCGGCCACCCCGATCTCGCCCTACGCGCGTGGCAGATGGCTGCGTTACGCAACGAACGGAACGGACTCACGCGCGAACGACTGGGCTACGCGTGGCTGCAACAGGGCGAACTCGGCCGTGCAGAGGTCGAATTCACGCGCACGCTGCAGCTCAACGCCAAAGCGTGGCGCGCCGCGATGGGCCTCGGGCTGGTCGCCGAACGACGGCTGGATGTCGCCACCGCGCGCCTGCGCTACGACCAGGCGCTCGTGCTACAGCAACAGGACGCGGAATTATTGACCTCCAGTGCGCGCGTCGCGCTTGAGCAAGGTGATACCGCACGCGCCGCGAACGAACTCGCTGCTGCGCTCTCGCTCGGGCCGCGCGCCGAGACTTGGCTCGTACTCGGCGATCTGATCGCACGGCAGGGTGACTATCCGGGTGGTCTCGAGGCGTATCTCAAACATCTCGCGCCACACGAGGCGTATCAAAGACTCGGCGAGCAGGCTTTACGACTCGGCGATTACGCGCGCGCCGTGTGGTACTTCGAACGTGCGGCCGTGGCCTCGCCGATTTGGTTCGAGCGCGCACACAAAAGTTTAGTGGTGGCGCGCGAGCGCTGGATGGAGCAGCAGCGACGCGTGCAGGGCGCGCCGCATCAATAGTTTTGATCAACGTGGGTTGGCGTACGGAAACGCGAGGGCTATGCGACGTAGCGTTCACCCATCGCGCTGCGTGAGCGTGCCAGCACGCAGGCGGCGCGATCGATCAAAATGCTAAAACTTGACGGAGAACTCCATGAATTCGAGCGAAGAAATCACCCGCAACTCACTGTTGGCCGGCCTACCCGACGAAGCTCGTCGGCGACTCGCCGCACGTTTCGATCGGGTCGATCTGCCGAACGGCCACGTACTTTCCGATATCGGCCGCAAAGTGACGCATGCGTGGTTTCCGACCGGCGCGGTGGTCACGCTGCACCACGTGCTGCAAGACTGCTTTTCGGCCGAAATCGCGATCGTCGGTCGTGAAGGCGTCGTCGGGCTCGGTGCGATGTTCGACGATCGCCCCGCAACCGACCGCGCGGTCGTGCTGCAGGGTGGACCGGCGCTGCGCATCGACAAGCGCGCACTCAAATGGGAGTTTTTTCACTCACCGGAATTGCAGCAAGCGTTGGTGCAGTACACCTATTCGCTGATGGGCCTCGTCGCGCAAACGGCCGTTTGCAATCGACATCACCGCCTCGATCAGAGACTTTGTCGTTGGTTACTCTCCGCACAAGATCGCCTGCCCACGAATCGCATGTCGGTCACGCAGGAATTTCTCTCGCACTTGCTCGGTGTGCGTCGGGAAGGGGTGACACAAGCAGCAGGCCGACTGCAGCGAGCAGGTTTGATCCAATACCGACGCGGGCAAGTGACGATCCTCGATCGCAACGGACTCGAGCAGGGTGCTTGCGAGTGCTATCGCGCCGCCCGCGATACCGGCCCGTTGGCTCGACTGACGCCAACGCCGCCGCAGATCTACTCGAGACCGGCTTTGACGGCATGATGCGCGCGCGGGACATCGATGCCGGGCAGGTGCTGGTTTCTCTCGGCACGCTAGTCGAGGCGCGCGATCCGTACACCGCCGGGCATCAAGCGCGCGTCGCCGAGATCGCCGTGTGCATCGCGCAGGAACTCGGGCTCGACGACGATCGTATCGAGGGGTTGAGGACGGCGGCGTTAGTGCACGACGTCGGTAAGATCGTGATTCCGTCGGCACTATTGATGAAGCCGACTTACTTAACCGACCTCGAACGCAAGTTGATGTGCTCGCACGTCGCATCCGGCGTGTCGGCACTCGACGGCATCGATTTTCCCTGGCCCGTCGTGCGTATGGTCGAACAGCACCACGAACGAATCGACGGTAGTGGCTATCCGCACGGCGTCGGCGGCGAAGAGCTGTTGTTTGAATCCAAAATCTTAGGCGTTGCCGACACGTTAGAGGCGTTGACGAGTCATCGGCCGTACCGCCCTGCGATTTCTTTGCAGGCGGCATTAGAGCAGTTGCGTTGCCAAAGAGATCGAACGTTCGATGGTTGCGTGATCGATGCCTGTATAGCGATTCATCGTGACGAGCGAATATTTCTCGCTCCGGCACGCGCCTAATGCCGGACCCTAACGCATCACTGTTCCGACAAGCGTGTTTGACGGCGTTCTACGCGCTCGCGTGGATGTCGTTCGCGTTGCTGCTTGCCCAAATTTGTATCGACGATTGGCAATACGAGCAGTTTCGCGCACACCTAGCCGGAGTGCCGCTCGCGCAAGCGTGGGACGATTGGCTCACCCGTCGCAGCACGCCGCTCGTGCTCGCCACCGTCGGTGTGCTTGCATTGGCGATTGCTGGCTTTCGGGTGTTGCACACTGCGGCGACGGCGGCGCGCGAACGACGGACAGCGCACCAAGATCCGCTCACACGCTTACCGAATCGGCGTGCCTTCGACCAACAATTGCGCGCGCTCTCGACTCGAGCCCGTCGAAACGCCTCGCCGGCGAGTTTGCTGTTCATCGATCTCGACGGATTTAAATCTTTGAACGATCGTCACGGTCACGACCTCGGCGATCGGGCGTTGATCAGCGTCGCCATCACGCTGCGCGACTGCCTCGATCGTGCCGAAGATCGCTGTTGTCGCTGGGGTGGCGACGAATTCGTGGTGCTGTTGCCTGGCACGGATCGCGAGGGCGCCCTGCAAGTCGCCGAGCGCGTGTTGGACGCTTTGCGCGACGTGACGATCTGCGTCGCACCCGGTCGCCTGCTGCACGTCAGCGGTAGCGTCGGCGTCGCGACGCTTGATCGATGCGTACCCGATGCGATCGACGATTTACCCCGTCTCGCCGACCGTGCATTGAATGCCGCGAAACGCGCGGGCAAGGGCGTGGTGCTGTCGTGCTGACGACGAAGTTATTCGGTATCGCCCGTCACCGGCGGTCGTATCGTCCCTTTGATGACGATCAATAGCGCACCGGCTGCGATGAACAGCACCGACAAGCCGGCGGCGTTGAGTAGTGCCTGCGAATAACCGATGCGCGGCACGTCGATGAAGAAATACGGATAGAGTCCGGTCGCTTCGCCGCGCGCGACGACGTAGACGAGATAGCCGAGCGGATAGGCGAGAACTCGCCAGGCGTCGCTCCACACCAAAGAATTTCGCGGTACGGCGAACCACCACAGCACGGGGAAGAGCGGCGGGATGGTGTAGTGCAGCACCGCGTTGCAGATCGCCTGCACTCCTTCTTGGTGGAAGAGCCGCGACAGCAGCAAGTGATAGACCGCACCGACCATCACGATCGACGCGGTCGCGCAAGTGACGACCCAAGGCTCGCGCAAGCCTGCAAAACGTCGATCGGTTGCGAACCACGGACTGAATGCGAGCGCGATCGCCGCACACAACGCATTGGTCGTGATCGTGAAGTAACCGGTGTACACGACGACGCCGTAGCCGAGACTGCGGCCCAACTCCATTTGATGCGACACGGTGAGTACGCTCTGCACGACGAGCGCGAGTCCGCCGAGGATCGCAAGCAGCGCCGCGAATTTTTGTAAAAGTTTCACGTACGTCACCAATAGTGTTGCCAGCGGGCACGCTTCACGAAGTGCTGGAAGGCTTCGCGTTTGTCTCTCGGCACCGATTCGGCATAACCGTTCGGGTCGTAGCGCTCGATGTATTGGTCGAGCACGGGTTTATAGAGTCGCAGATGCAAATCGGGAATGCGGTGTTTCGTGCGAAACGCACCGATCGGAATCATCGACGACTCACGGCACTCGAACGGACCCGCTTTGGCGAGCACGACGCCCCGCGGCCCGAAGATCGACGAGCGGCCGGGGCCGCCGTAGCCCGCGTCCTCGAAGAAACCGGGATTACGACCATGGGTCGCGACCGAATTGTTCGTGACCAGCGTGTAGAGGCTGTTGTGGTACGAGGTGAGCCGCATATCGTCCCACTCGAAGCCGCCGGTCGCAACGCGACAGATGATCTCTGCGCCTTTGAAAGCCATGCAGCGAAATAGCTCCGGCTCGAATTGCACTGCTGACATCGCGATGTTGCCGATGTCGGTACGCTCGATCGGGATCACCGCATCGAGACCGTACATTTCGACGAAGCGGTCGTAGACGTCGTAGATCACCGATGTGTATTGCTCGGCGCCCGGGAACATGCCGCGTACGTTGCGCTGTTTCCAATGCGACACGATGCTGCCGTCGGGCTTGCACATCACCATCAGATGCAAAATGTGGCCCGGCCAGTTCACCGGATCTTTGGCGTACGTACCGAAGACGATGTAGCAGTTGTATTGCTGCGCTTTTTTGGCGACTTCGGCGACCTCGGGCCCGGGCACCTCGATCGACAGCGCGTAATGCTGGTCGCGTGTCCAATTGGTGAAACCGGTGATCGGAAATTCGTGGAATAGCAACAGGTCGCAGCGACCCCCGTAGCCCTGCGCGATGTCGATACTCTCGAGAAAGTAATCGAGGTTAGCGCGCAGCCCCGGTGCAGGATTCGCGCCATCGACGCCTTGCACGCGCGTCTGCACCACGCCGACGTGGATCGCTTCTTGACGCAGTGCGACCACGGGATAGGTGCCGTCGCTGCGGACCATCGGCTCGTTCGTCGTCATCGGTGACCCCTATAAAAATTTCGTGATGTTCGTCGCTCGACTCTACCCTTCGCATCGCTACGCGTCAGCCCAGAATCGCTTCGCGCTCGTACAAACGTCCGGCGATCCATGCCAATGCCGCACCGAGTAATAGGCTCGTGCCGACCGATAGCACGACTTCGGTCGCGGTCGGCCACTCGCCGCGCAACACGCTGGTCATCAAAAAATGTTGACTGAGCGACGGCACGGCCATCAACGGCAGAGTGCGTTGTAACTCCAGCAGATTGACGAATGCGAGCGGCAAGGCCGGGATCATGATGACGATGCTCACGTAACTCTGGGCCTCGCGAAAGCTGCGCGTGAACGAGGCGACGATGGTCATCAAGCCGGCGCCGGCGGGAATCAACGGCGCCACGCAACAAACGATGGCTAGCATCGCACCGGGACCGAGGTTCGCACTCATGCCCTGCCGCTCGAAGCCGATGAATTGCGACGTGATCGCGCAGGCGGTGACGGTTAGCACCAACGACAGCAGCATGTACGTGCAGGTCGCGAGGATCTTGCCGTACAGGATGTGCGCGCGCTCGAGCGGCGTCGTGAGCAAAGCTTCGAGCGAACCGCGTTCGCGTTCGCCCGCGGTCGAGTCGATGGCGAGATTCAACCCGCCCATCAACATTGCGAGAATCACGAAATAACTCAACAAGCCGAGCACCAGCGCAGCGCGACTTACGGGTGTGGACACGTCGACGGTTTGGGTGACGAGTGGCGCCAGCGCGACGGGACTCACCCCACGCAAAATTAGCCGTCCTTGCGCGATGCCCCGACCGTAGTCCTCGAGCGTGTCGCGTACTCGACGTGTCGCATCGCGTCCGGTCAGTTGCACCGATTGGTCGACGTACAAAAACAGGCTAGCGGGCTCGGCGTCGCGGAGTCGACGCGCATAATCTTCCGGCACCAGCAACACGAGTTTGTGACGCTTGGTGCTGACCGCGTTGCGTGCCGCAGCGTCGTCGTAGGCGTGATGTTCAATGTCGATGCCGCGCGAATTCAAAAATCTCAGTAGATTCGGTGCACGCTCGCCGTGCGCGACGGCGATACTCAGAGGGTCGTTCTGCACCGCTTCGTCGCGGCTCATTGCGAAGTTCATCATGCCGGCGAATAACACCGGTCCGAGTAGCGGTCCGAAGAACAGCGCCGCCCAAACGGTGCGACGGTCGCGTAGGTTCTCGAGAAATTCTTTGCGCCAGACGACCAGTATGCTGCGCCAACTCATGCCGAACCCGCCGAGCCGATCAGTTGTACGAACGCATCTTCCAGGCCGGCCAGACCGGTGCTCGCCCGCAGTGCCTCGGGCGCACCGCGTGCGACCACCGTGCCACGCGCGATCACGACCACGTCGTCGCAGAGCGCGCTCACTTCCTGCATGACGTGGGTCGAGAACAGAATGCAATGACCCGCATCGCGTAATTCGACGAGTAGCTTACGCAAACTGCGCACGGCCATGACATCGAGTCCGTTAGTCGGTTCGTCGAGCACCAGATTGCGCGGCTCGTGCACCAGCGCCCGTGCCAGCGCAGTTTTCAATTTTTGGCCCTGCGAAAAACCTTTGGCACGCCGGTCGGCGCAATCGCCGAGTTCGAGGCGGCCGAGCAATTCGTCGGCGCGCGCACGACTCGCGTGGCGCGTCATACCGTGTAGCTCGCCGAAATAGGCGATGTTCTCGCGGGCGGTGAGGTGTGGATAAAGTCCCGATGAATGCGATAGCACACCGATGTGACGGCGGGCGGCGAGTGGATCGTCGGCGACGATCGCGCCGTCGATGAGTGCAGCGCCCGTATCCGGTCGTAGCACCGTGCACAGCATGCGCAGCGTGGTCGATTTGCCGGCCCCGTTCGGACCGAGTAGCGCCGTGATGCGACCGTCGGCGGCAACGAAACTGACCTCGTGCACGGCGCGCACCGCGCCGAAACTTTTGCCTAGCCCGCGTGCTTCGATCATGGCGCGGGCCCCGCGGGCGAAAGGAAAAACGGCGGTACGATGCGTTTATCGAGGCACGTTAGATCGAGTTTGGCGGGTTCGCCGTGCCGCAGGAATTCTTCGAACACGCGATCCATGCAGCGCACACCGAGTTGGCCGTGACCCTCATCGGCGAGCGACACGTGTCGGGCGTGTGTCAAAAACTTCATCGCGGCGACGGCGTTCGTCGGTGGCGTGACGGGGTCGTCGGAACCCGATAACAACAGCACGGGCACGTCGCTCTTCACCGGCGAGTGGAAATCCGCATCGACGGGGCCGCGCGGCCAAAGAGCGCAGATGCGCACCAGGCCGTCGAACGTATCGGCACCCAGGTAAGTCGCGGCGAGTTTGGCGCGTCGCTCGGCATCGACCGTGACGAACGGCAAATCTTCGGCGCACACCACGCTGTTGTGCATACCCGCTGCGATCGAATGTTCCAGCGATCGCGTGCTGAGCGAATACAAGGAGGCGAGTGCCGTGAAGTCGTCGGCGCGCGCGGCGCGATGTAACGCGAGTGGTAGCAGCGAGGCCTGCGCCGCGGAATAACTCGATAAGCGCATGGCGACGCGTAGTTGCGAGAGGCCGAATTCGGATTCGAGGTCGGCGATCCGCCGCGGTGTTTTGGCGAGTCGCTCGCGTAGCAGGCGATAGTCGTCGAGCGGATCACCGAACGCAGCGCGGCAAGCCGCGTCGTCACGACAGCGCGCGAAGATGCGTTGCACGGCGGCGTCCGCATCGAGCGCGAGGTCGGGACCGAGTGGTCGCTCGGGACTCACGACGCCATCGAGGATCACGCTCTGGGTGTGCTGCGGATGACGACGTAAAAAATGTTGGGCGACGCGTGTGCCGTAAGAAACACCATAAAGATTGATGCGCCCATAACCGAGCGCACGGCGCACGGCATCGAGGTCTTGCACGGCGCGGCTGGTGGTGTACTGCGCGACGTCGTGGTTCTGTTGCAGCGTTGCGAGACAGGCACGCACGGCGGGTTCGAGTCGCTGCAGATCGACGTCTTCGTCGTCGGCTTGGTCGCATTCGAGTGGCGCCGAGCGACCGGTGCCGCGCTGGTCCACCAGCACGATGTCGTGTTCCCGGTTCACCCGCCGGAACACCTGCGCCACCCCGACATACATGTCTTGTGTGCCCATACCGGGCCCGCCGGCGATCAAGAACAAAGGCTCGCGGGATTTCTCGCGGCTGACGGCCGGCACGCGCGCGATCGACAAGGTGATGCGACGCGCGCCCGGCGCGTCACTTTCGGCAACCTCGAGCGTGGCGCACTCGGCTTCGATGCCGGCGAGTCCGAGCGGATGGGCGAGGCGGCAGGGGGCGAATGTGGGCGGGGCGGCGCCGCCGGTCGATGGCCAGAGCAGGGCGGCGAGTGGCGCTGCGAGCAGCGCGGCGAGGGGGAGTCGACGATGGGTCATGGTGGGGTCGATACCGGCGGCCATGCCGGGTTCTATACAATGCGCGGCCAATTATGCTGCGCTTCGCCAAGACATTCGACGTGATCGTGATCGGCGGTGGCCATGC
>Ga0214917_10008370_pt1 | contig 10174 bp, 12 predicted proteins | sample LL_1208_BB_MetaG_FD_177983 | JGI IMG/M metagenome (GOLD analysis project Ga0214917, IMG submission 177983) | Freshwater microbial communities from Lake Lanier, Atlanta, Georgia, United States - LL_1208_BB | ecosystem: Environmental > Aquatic > Freshwater > Lake | place: USA: Georgia | collected...
CAGCCTATAAGTTGACATAAATTACCCAAAACCTCGCAAATTGTTCCATAAAAGACCATTTCGTTGACACCACCCAAATGCTGCTAGTTTTCGTGAAATAGCCAAGATTGCTATTGGTTTTCACGATAAAAGCACTTAAATTTGCACAATGAAAAAGAACCAAATAACCCGAATACAGGACTCCCATGAGGAGTACCTGTCAAAGACGCACTACGAAAGTGCGTCCACCATCAAGTTGGCCATTGAGTCAGACAACGACTATGTATGGTTCAAGAAGGCCAACAAGGGCAATACCAAGGCACAAAGCTTTGGCACGGCTCTCCACATGGCTCTGCTTGAGCCGGAGAAGTTTGACAACACCTATTGGTGTCTGAGCGATTCCGACAAGGAGGATCCGTCTTCCTCTTGGGTGGTCAAGGTCAATAAGGACAAGAAGGTAGCCTTGGTTGAACTCCATGCTGGTAAACTCCTCCTTGAGGAGGACGAGTGGAATGCCATCCAAATCGTTGGAGAGAGGCTTATCTACGACAACCGGTTCACGGACTTTGTGGCTCCGGCTTACAAAGAGGTTTCCTTTTACGACGACAACTTCTTTGAAGGCATTGCCGTAAAGTGCAGGCCGGATGCGTACTTTGGCGTGATGGATGTAGACATAAAGAGCACCAAGGCGGCTGACCCGAAAGGATTTTGGTACGAGTTCCTGAAGTACAAATACCACATCCAAAGGGCTGTGGCGGTAGATATCATGCATAAGTATGGCATACCGATTGAGGCTTCGTGTATCTTAGCGGTGTCCAATACACCGCCATTTAACCATGAGTTCTACCGGGTTCCTAATCACCTCATTGAGTCTGGCAGAGAGCTCTACCAATTGGGGCTTCAGAACATCAAGAGGATTAAGGCCGGTGAAATCTACAACGGATACCAAATACCTGGACAACAGATGGACGAAAATGGAATGATAATACTTGAAAATAAATGGAAATGAAAGGAAAATTAAAAAAACTAGTGTCAGCCCTTAATGAAAAGGGGGTAAAAACATCCATAGATGACTTTAGGATTGGTGAGCCAACGGTCCAAACCTTTATCTTCGTTCATGACCAAAAGATAATTCATGACTGCGATAAGACCAAGAAATTTTCGGAAATGCCTAATTTGAAGTATGTGTTTCTTGGATACAGAGATGTCAGTGAAATCGAAGGCAGGGACGATGTGATTATTGCTAGAAATCAGCCAATAAACATAGAGTCAAAGAAAAACCTGGTTGCTTGGACGGGGTGGTATGCTGTTGTAAAAAACAAATACGTTACGGCTGATATCGTAAACTTGTTTGAGTACGACATCAATTTGCTTTCCAAATGGATTCAATCCTATAAACCATGCGGTTATATAGGTCATCCGGGCATGGACGAGGTTTGGTGGAATTATCAAGGCATCCAGCCTTTTGTTGAAGGAGCAATTAGGAAAAAAAGATCTGAGTTTGACCCAAGGCGTTCGGCAATTCCCATTCCAATGACAAGCAATTATACACTTAGCCAGTCGTTGCTTGAAAGCTTTGTCAAAGAGATGTCCGACATAGATTATTCGGATAACCTTATGTGTGGGCATATTATTGAAAGGCATTGCAGTCAGTTTATGCGTGACCTAAGTGTTAATGGAGGCAGGATTGCCCACCTATATTTTGATAGCCATAAGACCCAAGGTGGAGTCCATGATTACCAAGACATAAGACACTTGGTTGTAAACAACATGGGATCAAGGTGGATGCATAGGGGCTCCATGTCGCCATTGGAGGTTAAGAATTTGGTTGGATCTGGATCAAAGACCATCCTTGAAGTTGGGGCAAATTGCGGCCAAACAACCGTTGAATTTGCAAAACTCATGCCTTCTTCTACCATTTATTGCTTTGAGCCGGACCCGAGGGCTATAAGTAAATTTAAGTCAAATCTTGCTCCGTTTTCAAAAAACGATATTAGACTATTTGAAATCGCAATTGGGGCAAGGAATGGAACTACATCGTTCTTTCAAAGTTCCGGATTAGAGCATATTGACGAGTACAAGGAAGGGTGGGATCATTCTGGGTCTATTCGAAAGCCCAAGAACCATCTCGTCGTTCATCCTTGGGTTAAGTTTAACAAAGAGATAAGCGTTCCAATTATGACCCTTGACTCTTGGGCAGAACAAAACAATGTCAATTCAGTTGACTTTATTTGGGCTGATGTGCAAGGCGCTGAAGCCGATTTAATAAGCGGTGCGCATAATGTGCTAAAAAATACAAAATATCTGTACACAGAATATAGCAACGACGAGCAGTATGACGGTCAGATAAATTTAGGGGATATGCTAAAGATGTTGCCGGACTTTAGACTTCTTAGGGTTTTTGAGAACGACGTCTTGTTGATTAACATAAGGCTAATGGATTTATGAAAAAGCACTACAAAGCCCTAATGACCGATGATGGGGAGAGTTGGATTGGACTTGGCACCGGTCAGCTGATGATTTCCCCCATACCGATGTTACTGCCGTTCTCCGTGGATAAAACCACCATAGCAAACGCTATCTCCAACCTAAAGGTGGAATCCACCGATGGACCCAAGGAGGAACTGCGCTACAAGCTTGTGGAAATTTCTTTGGAGATATTAACAAATTAACCGAAAACATCACTACATTTGTAAAACTAAACCAAAAAACCATGCAAAACTTAACCAACCTCAACCAACCCGTGAACGCTCAGGACATTGACTTCCGGGTTCAATCCATCAACAAGGGCGGATACGCCACCATCTTGGCTTACAAGGACGCACGATATGATATGCGTATCCTAGATGAAGTCGCCGGCGCCGGTCTATGGCAGAAGGACTACAAGGTCATTGATGGCAACCTGTACTGCGGCATAGGCATCTATGTGGAGCAAATCAAGGAATGGGTATGGAAGTGGGATGTAGGCGTGGAGAGCAACACCGAGAAGGAGAAAGGCCAAGCATCAGACGCTCAGAAGAGAGCCGGATTTGCTTGGGGTATCGGACGTGAGCTCTACGACTTCCCCTTAATCCAGGTCAAACTGAAGCCCAACGAGTTCGAGATTCGCTCCGATGGACGTGCCCAACAGACCTACAACCTAAGGCTCCGCGATTGGACCTGGACCATTGAGCGTGATTCCAACCAAAAGATTTCCAACCTCGTTGCCAAGGATCAGGACGGCGAGGTACGATTTCAGAGCGGTAAGCCTGCTAAACCTGTGGCTCCTGCTAAAGCCACACCCAAGGCCGTGGCTCCACCAAAAGAGTCTGCTGACATGAGTAAGGCCATGGCTAGCCAAGAGCAGATTGAGAGGCTCAGAGAGCTTGTAAAAGCCATGCCGGTATCGGAGACAAAGACCTCCATCATCCGTGAGATCAAGGCGGGTGTTTCGTTTACAAGAGCCGAAGCAATCATCAAAGAAATTGGCTAGACACCACTTACCCGAGCCGAGTCAGCAGTTCCTGGAGGAGCTTGTCAAACACAACAAGTTCTTGCTGGACTGCTGTCTTAGGCTGTGTGGTGAGCGGAACGATGCCGAAGATTTACGCCAAGAGGTGTACATCAAAGCAATACGTTTTTGTGATGGCTACCAGGATGGCACCAACATGAAAGGTTGGCTTGTAAGCATAGCCAAGAACACCTACATCAACTCGTTCAAAAAAAAAGGAAAGTCCGTCGAGGTTTCCGTCGAAACCATCGTTGACCCAGCAGAGTACGCCCAGTACATTGATGTTGAAGACATCGATCGTAATCCGGACTCAGCGTTTCTTTCCGACGAACTTGTCGCAGCGATTGAATCCCTTGAGAGTGACTACAAGAACATCGCCATACTCGTAGACATTTATGGCTACAATTACCGAGAGGTAGCAATCATGAAGGGAATGCCTGAAGGAACGATTAAGTCACGGCTCTTTAGGGCTCGAGGTATCCTGCGTGATAAGGTTGCGAAGAAAGCCTCCCAGTACGGCCTCAAGTACATCAAGAGGACATCTAACAGAAAGAAGAAACCATGAGTCAGTACCAAGCTCTTTTTGTTGATGTGGGAATGCCAAGAGATAAGCCTCCCTACCCGAAGAACCTGCCATTCCCCTACATTGATTGGACGCAGATGCTCATACCGGATCGCTTCCGGGAATTTGTGACGATGCGTTACGAGAATAGCGGTTACCTTCCTTGCGCTATTTCATGGTACAAGAAGATGAAAGCCGATGAGGAATGGGTCAATTGGATGGCCGACCAAGCCGGCCTGCCAAGACCTCTGCATTATTTTCACAACGATAGCCGAATGAGTCATAAGACAGACAAGGCCACTAAAAAAGGAACAAAAAAATGGAATCAGGATTCAACAGGGCAACTGTTCGGGGGGTAATTGTTGAAGTACCACAGCTCAAGAAAGGCTGTGTGTTTTTTACATTAGCCTGGATGAGCGGACATAGCTCCAAAATCAACTATGTCAAGTGCGCTCTCTTCGGCACCCAAGCGGTCGACTTCGCCAAGACCGTGGCCATTAACTCATCAATGATTATTGATGGCTACTTGGATACGATTATCTTTACGTCGTATGTCGGTGTTAGGGTTGTTGTGAACTCATACTTCCTGCAACACGGACCATCGCAGAACAATGCCTATATTTCCCAAATGTACCAAGAAAGCGTAACCAACAAACTAAAAAGAGATGACTACAACGACACCTACCTCCTCCAATAACATGGAAAAGAAAAAGATTGACATCGTGAGGCACGGCAGAAACGTGCACTCCATCAATGTCGGCGCATCAGAAAAGTTTCTACTGATTTCCGACCTGCATTGGGACAACCCACATTGCGACAGAGAATTGCTGAAGAACCACTTGGATGAAGCGGTTAAAAGAAACGCCATCATTCTCATAAACGGAGATATGCTGTGCTGTATGCAAGGGAAGGGAGATCCACGCCGGAGCAAGGACGACATCCGTCCGGAGCACAACAACGCCCGGTACTTGGACTCTATTGTGGAAACGGCTGTAGAGTGGTTTGCGCCGTATGTCCATAACATTGCGTTGATTGGCTACGGGAATCACGAAACGGGGATTATCAAGCACCAAGAAACTGATGTACTACGCCGTTTTGTGGACATGGCTAACCACGTTTACGGCTCCAACATGCAGGTGGGTGGCTATGGAGGCGTTATCTCCATAGCAATGAAGTACAAGTCAAAGGCAAAGCCCAAGACGGCATGCTTCGTTATGCATTATTTTCATGGGAGTGCAGGCGGAGGCCAGGTCACACGCGGAGTAATTTCAGATCAGCGGATTCTCGCTATGGTGGAAGGCTATGATTGCACCTGGCAAGGGCACGTTCATGAGTTGTATCACCACGTCAACGTGGTGCATCGCTTTGACGTTCGAAACAAGTTGATTCTGCAGCGCTATGTGAACCAACTTAGGACGGCGACCTACAAGGAGGAATGGGATGGCGGAGTCGGTGGATTCCACGTGGAACGCGGTAGGCAACCCAAGCCCCTGGGTGGTTATTGGATGGACTTGTCCGTTCAGCGAATTCAGGAGAGCAAGAAAGGTTCTCCTAGCTCGGATCGCGTTTCCATTATTTCTGATTTCTACGCCTGCACTCGTCTGTATTGATTATCTTTGTGAAAACGAAACCAAATGTACACAGAACTAATCGATGGCTCTATTCAGAGCCGAAACAAGAATGCCCGAATTGTTCACCTTGAGGACATAGGGTACGAATCCTGCGACCACGAACGCTACACCTCCCTGTTTCAGTACGGGGAGTCTATCCGGAACCACTTTTCGGTCAATGGCTCTGTAAAGGGCTACCGAGGTGAGTTTTACATGAACATCCTTTGGGTGGACATTGACAACGCCGATGTTGAAGAAGCATTCAATCAATCCAAGGCTTTCGTCAAGAGGCTCATATCGGAGTACCTTGTTGACCCCAAGCAGATTTACATCTGCTTCTCCGGGAAGAAAGGCTTCCACGTAGGACTGCATTCCAACTTGTTCGGTGGCTTTAAGCCATCCGCGGACTTGCCGGACAAGATAAAGAAGCTCGTTTTCACCCTTACGGAAGGCATCTCAAGCGTTGACCATAGCATCTACAACCCCAACAGGGCTTTCCGGGCTATCAACTCTCGCCATCCGGACAGCGGTTTGTACAAGAGCGGCGTCAAGTACGAAGACTTCATCGTGCAAAGCATTGAGGAGATTTCCTTCTATGCCGAGTCTCCCAGTCCTATTTTCCGCTTTGATGCGGAGATTAGCTCCGCAAGGCCCAACAAGAGCCTGGTGGAGGCTTGGGAGTACTCCAGCTATGTGGATGACTTCAGCCACGAAATCTCCGATCGTAAACCATTGGACAAGGAAGGGCTCTTCTCCGTGCCTTCAGCCGGGGAGAGAAACAATTCCCTATTTAAGCAGGCTTGTGCCTTGTTTGACAAGAGCGAACTCAAGTTTCAGGACATCCTAAGAATCGTGTCGGGTATCAACATTGCTACCGGTACTCCATTGGATGACAAAGAGCTCTACAACTTGGTCCGTTCTGCTCAGAGCCGTACTAAATCCAAGGCAACTGCAGACACGGGCGTGAGGACTTGGTTTGCTCTCCATGAGCAAATCCCCGACATCCTTAATGCTTTGGACGAGAAGAGTGGCAACTACGACTTGGTGTTCAATGAGTTTAACGAATTGGTTCGTGGTGATTTGAAAGGTAAGTTGATCGTCGTTGCCGGTCAGGGCGGTACCAAGAAGTCCATCTACGCCCAAGAGATTCTCTTCAACAATGCTCGCATGGGCATGAGAGGTATCTATAACAACCAAGAGATGTCCAAGACGCAGTTCCTCAAGCGGAGCGTTAACATGTACCGGTCCGGATTTGCGTCCAGGAAGCTATGGGACGAGTTTAAGGAGCTCTACGCCCAAGACCAAGAGGAGGCTACCAGAAAGGTCCAAGAGATGCTGAAGGATGATTTCAGTAAGCGCATCATCGTGGACTACAAGTTGGCCGCTAATTCGGGGCACTACCGTAGCATCATCGAGCAGGTGGAGAATGCTTATGGCAGCATCGACATGCTTGTCGTTGACGGTCTTTCCATGATGATGGACACAGGTGGGGAGAAGGATTCCGCGGAGAAGCATACCCGTGAGCTGAAGTACTTGGCCAACGAGATGAACATACCGGTAATCGCCTTGGTCCACGTGACCAAGGATGTTCCCAAGCACACGAGGGATCTGACTCCCTACCTTCGGGGTAGTGGAAAGATTTATGACAATGCGGATATCTTTGTGTCCTGCAGTCTTGTCGTGGATACAGAGCGCACCTTGGATAGCGATGTGGTGTACCGCAACGATGTGGGCTACCTGAGGCTTTTTGATAAGCGTGACTCAGGGGAAACCATCAATGTTGTGTATAACTTTGACCCCAATACGCTGATGATGTCATCATCCGATATTGACCCAGCCAGTTTAGAAGTAAAAGTAAAAAACAGATACCTCAATGCCGATAAATTTTGACATCGTCTCTAGCCGTCCCCAGGGGATGGACTACGACAAGTTCCGGGAAGAACGCCGTTCTTCCAACAAGTTGATGAAGGAGTACCTACGTGGGGAGAAAGACCCACAACAGGGTAAGCACTCCACGCGCTACAACTTGATAAAGCAAGCCTACAAGTACGCCAAGAGAGGCTGGTCTGAACTCGCTCCGAACCAAAACAAGTTTTTGGAGTTATTAGAGCAGATTCAGAAAAATGAAGGACGGAAAGATACACCTGGGGACGATATTCAGCCAGGAGGAAACGGGAGCGAGTCTGTACCGGTTGGCGATGCCCAACCTGTGGCTCCAGAAGGAACACGAGAAGGACTTCCTGCTGACGAACTTCCGGGAGATACCAAACCTTGAGGACGAGCACGTCCAAAGCGTAGACATCTTCCTTGCGTCCAGGAACCTCGTCTTGGGGACCGACAAGGAGATAGAAGACTTCTATAACAAATTGCGATCCCATGGTGCCAAGGTCATCCTGGACTATGACGACTACTGGGTGCTCCCATCGGACCACCACATGTACCAGTCCTACAAGACCCAGAACCTGCCTCACAAGCTCGCCAAGAGCATTGAATGTGTCGACCACGTGTTCTGTACCACTTCGTACCTTGAAGAGCGCATAAAGCCTCTTAACGCGAATGTGAGCATCGTGTCCAATGTCCCCTACCCGGAGGGCATTGACGCGTTTGTAGCCCGTCCTACGGAGTCCGAGAAGGTTCGTTTTGGGTGGTTCGGGGGTGCACAGCACATCCCGGACGTTGCCCTGATGGCTGAGTCCATGAAGTCGCTGTACCGGGATCGGTCGCTTAACGACCGGTACCTGCTTGTCTGTGCCGGTTGGAACGACAACCCAGCCTATCAGTTTTACGAGAACGTCTTCACCAACGGGTATCAGAATAAGAACTACGCTAGGATTAACGCCATGAGCGTTTACGAGTACGCCTATGGGTACAACGAGGTGGATGTGTGTTATGCACCGCTTCGTGGTGACAAGTTCAACCATTACCGCTCTGAGTTAAAGTGCGTTGAAGCAGGTTATATGCATAAGCCATTGATTTGCTCCAAGATACCTCAGTACGAAGATGTTATCAAGCACAATGTCAACGGATTACTTGTTGGTGAGAAGGAGTCCAATGCCTGGTACCGGTACACTAAGATGCTGATTAACGATAAGGACATGCGTGATGAGTTGGCCAAGAACCTCCATGAAACGATCATGAGGGACTTTGACTACAAGAAAGTATTCCCCAAAAGGGTAGAGATTTACAAAAATATTTGTCAAAACAAGTCCAAAACTGCGTAAAGCGGTACTATATTTGCATCAGTAGCACGGATATTCAGCCCCTGCCTTTCAGTCCTGGCCTTTTTGGTTTCGTTTTCAGTCGGGTCTTGATGGGTGGGGGCTTTTGCTTTGGTGGCTTGCGAACGGCATAGTCTGCTTTTTTGTTGAATGAGTGATTAAATAACTCATTATGATTCGCATTTCTACGGTCACAATTACAAGGCCAACCGGTACAACGGCTTATGTTGCCAACGACCGGATTACAACGACCACAGGGACCACCAATACGGGTGCCGTATTTTTGGGACTTGCCGAAACTATGTTCGGAAATGGTTATGTTACCAAGGCGAAGATTTTCACAAACACCAATGCTTCCGGTATTACCGCTGGGTTGAGGCTGCATTTATACACCCTTGCTTCGGGGGAAACCCTGTCTACGGGCACTACGGTAGGAGATGGAGAGCCTATGGTTATTGCCTATGCAGATGCCGCTAAATACGTTGGTTATCTTAATTTCACCACCTGGATTAACACGGCTAGTGGCTCATTGAGCATTATTGACACGGCTAGGCTTTGTTTCCAGCGGTCTTTGGCACCAAGAGTTCCTTCTGGGACTAACGTCAACCTTACTCTTGGGGCTCCAGGTCCAGGTATTCGCCAAGAATTCCCAGAAACGGGCACCTTGGTGGGTATCCTTGAGTCTTTGGGTGGATTCATTCCTATAACAAATCAGCAGTTTCAGATTGAGTTAATGACCGATGCCTACGAGGGTTAATGGAAACATCAACGGTAGGGCTCTAAGGGGTCGTAGAGCGCATACGACCTTTGCATTGCTCATAACCCCTGCACAGCAGGCTTGGAACGACTTCAATGCCCGTGCAACAGCCGATGGGGCTTTACCTGCCGAGGCTGCCGTGAGCAATTGTTTGTTCACCCGATTCGCTGCAATTTATAACTTCTAGTATGCCGACACCTTCGCTAATCCTTGTACCTGCACGATTTAAGTCCGGGAAGCTTTACACGCAAGTTGCGACAACAACTGGTGGTGTTGCGTTGGGTTCATCGGGCGACTTCAATGTTACCCGCGCATTAAATACTGCGACCCGTGTGAATGAGAATGGGTTGATAGAGAGCGTTGCAAGCGGTATTCCGAGGTTGGACTACTTCGCAAGTGGTGGCGTTGTTGGCTGCCCTGCTTTGCTCGTTGAGCCGAGTGCGCAGAACTCAATCTTGCAGAGCGAGGCTTGGAACACTTCACCTTGGGCGGCTACAAGTGGCTCGCAAGGAGCAACCGTTTCAGGCAATGTAACCGCATCGCCCGATGGAACGACTA
>Ga0214917_10008371_pt1 | contig 10173 bp, 11 predicted proteins | sample LL_1208_BB_MetaG_FD_177983 | JGI IMG/M metagenome (GOLD analysis project Ga0214917, IMG submission 177983) | Freshwater microbial communities from Lake Lanier, Atlanta, Georgia, United States - LL_1208_BB | ecosystem: Environmental > Aquatic > Freshwater > Lake | place: USA: Georgia | collected...
TCCAGGTCATCGCCTACATCAAGTCGTTGAAGAAGGGGCAGACCCCCGCGCGAGTCGAACAAACCACGATCCCCTCGGCGCTTGGCGCGCCGACCGGTCGTAAGTGAGTACGGGAGCCCAACCGGAGATACCCAATATGAGCACGATCATATCGCAACAGCCCAGAAACTTGTCCGCTGGTCAGGTGCCTGAAGAACACTCGGAAGTGAACTACCTGAACCACGAGACGACGATCGCCTCCTGGCTTTTGACGCTCGACCACAAGCGCATCGGCATCCTTTACCTTGTGGCGATGACCGCGATGTTCATCCTGGGCGGCATTTACGCCGGCCTGTTGCGCGCCGAACTCATCACTCCCAAGGGAGATCTTCTTTCGAGTGACTTTTACAACAAGTCGTTCACCGCCCACGGCGTGATTATGGTGTTCTTCGTGCTCATTCCGCTGGTTCCCGCGTCCTTGGGCAACTTCATGCTGCCCCTGATGATCGGTGCCAAGGATGTGGCGTTTCCCCGCCTGAACCTGATCAGTTGGTATGTCTACATGATCGGCGCGGGCTTCACGCTGTTCGCCCTTTTGGCTGGTGGCGTGGATACTGGCTGGACCTTCTACACGCCTCTGAGCACGACCTACCTCAACTCGAATGTGATGCTGACCGCGACCGGGTTGTTCATCCTCGGGTTCTCGTCGATCCTCACGGGCCTCAACTTCATCGTCACGATCCACCGCATGCGCTGCCCCGGCATGGGCTGGTTCCGCATGCCCCTGTTCGTGTGGGCCCTCTACGCGACCAGCGTGATCCAGTTGCTTGGCACGCCCGTGATCGCGATCACCCTGGCCTTGGTGGGCGTCGAAAGGCTTCTTGGAGTTGGGATCTTCGATCCCCGCCTGGGTGGCGACCCGATCCTGTACCAGCACCTGTTCTGGTTCTACAGCCACCCCGCCGTGTACATCATGATCCTGCCGCCGCTCGGCGTCACCAACGAGCTGATCTCCACCTTCAGCCGCAAGCCGATCTTCGGCTACTCGATGATGGCCGGCGCCAGCCTCGCCATCGCCATCTTCAGCTTCATCGTGTGGGCGCACCACATGTTCACCTCCGGCCTTTCGCCCTACGCCGCGATGTTCTTCTCGCTGCTCACCTTCTCGGTGGCCATTCCCTCGGGCATCAAGGTGTTCACCTGGTTGGCCACGCTGTTCCGCGGGTCGATCTCGTTCGACTCCCCGATGCTCTTCGCTTACGGGTTCATCGGCCTGTTCACCATCGGCGGCATGACCGGCCTGTTCCTCTCCACCCTCGGCACCGACATCCACTTCCACGACACCTACTTCGTGGTGGCCCACTTCCACTATGTGATGGTGGGTGGAGCCATCGTCGGGTTCATGGGTGGCCTTCACTTCGTCTGGCCAAAGATGACCGGAAAGATGTATCCCGAATTCCCCGCCCGGATGTCGGCGATCCTCATCTTCGTGGGTTTCAACCTGACCTTCTTCCCCCAGTTTCTTGTCGGATACCTGGGAATGCCCAGGCGGTACCATGAGTACCCCGCCGAGTTCCAGGTTCTGAATGTCTTCTCGTCGGCAGGCGCCACGGTCCTGGGCGTGGGCTACCTGTTGCCCATCCTCTATCTCCCTTGGTCGGCATTTTTTGGCCCCAAGGCCACCCGCAATCCCTGGGGGGCGACCACGCTCGACTGGACGCACACCAGTTCTCCGCCCTCGCCACACAATTTCGAGGCCACCCCGGTCGTGACCGAGGAACCCTACAAATACAACACGCTTTTCAAGAAGGAGAGCGCCCTTGTCGGTCACTGAGAAAAGCCCCAACGCGGCGCATTCCGGGCATGACCATGGCAACAGCCATGAGCTTGCCCACCATTTCGTGAGTGTCGAGCAGCAGCACGATGCCGGCAACCTCGGCATGTGGATGTTTCTCACCACCGAAGTCCTGTTCTTCGGCGGTCTGTTCGCCGCCTACACGATCTACCGCTACAAGTTCGAGCGGGTGTTCGAGCAGGCGAGCAACATCCTCGACCCCATGCTCGGGGCGATCAACACGATCGTGCTGATCTTCTCCAGCGTGACCATGGCGTTCGCCGTGCGTTCGGCCCAGCAGGGTAAGTCCAAGGCCATTGTCGCCTGGCTTGCCGCCACGATCCTTTTCGGGTGCATGTTCCTCGGCATCAAGGTCTTCATGGAGTGGAAGCACGACGCCCACCTTCATGTGTTCCCCACGGCCGACTTCAACTGGACCTACGCCCGCGAGATGCACTCCGGTGGCGAGCACGGCCATGGACACGATTCGCACGGCCCCGAGATGAAGGGAATCCTCTTCAACGCCCCCGTGGTTCCCCAGAAGTACATCGATGCCGACGCCCGCAACCCCGAGGCGAAGCAGGCGCGTCTGTTCTTCTTCCTCTACTTCACCATGACCAGCCTGCACGCGGCGCACATGGTGATCGGTTTCGGGGTGATGGCCGTGATCATGGTCTATGCGTGGTACGGCTATTACACGCCGAACTACTATGTGCCCGTTGAGTCGGTCGGCCTTTATTGGCACTTCGTTGACCTTGTGTGGATCTTCCTCTTCCCTCTGCTGTACCTCCTTGGCGCCCACCTGGGTGCCGGACACTGACACCAGGCCTTGTTCGACCGGAGATTTTTCGATGTCACTCCATCCACCCGCCAAGGCTTGGACTTACTGGGCCAACTTCCTGGCCCTGTGCGTGCTGACCGTGGTGACCTGGTACACAGCCCGCATGGACTTGGGCGTTCTGAGCACCCCCGTGGCCTTGGGCATCGCGGTGATCAAGGCGGCCCTGGTGGTTCTGTTCTTCATGCATGTTTGGGAAAGCACCCCGCTCACCAAGCTGGTGATCGCGATGTCGCTTTTCATGCTCACCGTGCTGCTTACCTTCATGTTCACCGACTACATGACCCGCAACTATGATGTGCTGCCCCCGGTCGACCACGCCGCCGTGTCGTCCGTCAAACACTGAGTTTTTCTTGGTCAACTTGCCGGCCTCTGACAGGGGAGCCCAATGGGCTCCCCTGGTTGTTTAATTCGAACTGCAAAACAATGAATTGCCTGTCTCGCGCCACGGGTTGGAGAGGTTTCCTTTTATGGGACTTCTACCCCCCCGCCCCGCCTTCATCCACAAGTGGGAGGAAAAGGTGACGGCAAGCGGTTCTTAGTGCTTTAAATTCATTATTTTATCTGTCAAAGAGAATTATGGATCCTCGGACGCGAGTCCGAGGGTGCCCAAGTGCATCAACGGCACCCTCGGGCTTGCGTCCGATGTTCTTTAACACGGGAGTTTATGATGAGATTCAAAGGAATGAGTGGTTGCCGAAGCAAACCTGCCGGTTGAATGGAGAAAGACACACTCACCTATCAAAACACTCGACAGTACCAAGTGATTCAACGATCGCTCAATCATTTCTCAAGAATGAAACCATTGCAGCGCTGAACGCAGGCGCGAAGCGCCGGAGTGACGGGCCATGCCATGAAGGATTGTCCATGCAAAGCGATTCATTTTTTCGATATGAGATCCAGGCATGGCCCCGGTGACCGGGGAAGGGCGCTCACATCAGCAGCGCCAAGGCCACAAGGAGGATCGCGCCGGTGGCAAGGCACCCTCCCACCAGCATGACCTCCTCGCGGGCCAAGGGTTCGGGCGGGTTGTTTTCCAGTTCGGCGAGAAGTTCCTGTTGGTTGTCGCTCATGGGGTCACCGTGGCGGGAATCGCCGGGATGTCGTGGAAGAAGATCCAGGAGATGGCGAGCGCCATCCAGATGATGAACCCGAAGATGGCGACCAGGTAAACCAGCAGCAGCCTGCCCATTCCCGGTGAGGCCAGCCTGCGAAGGTCGGTCGCCATGCCAATGGAGAGAAACGCGAGAGCGAAAAGGGGCTTGCGGAACGCCTCGGTCTGCCCCTCCACCAGCTTGATTCCCGGCATTGTCTCCGGCAGGCAACGGCCGAGCGCCAGCAATCCAAGGAACGCGAGGAAATAGCCCATCAGGAACAGCGGCATCCGTTCGAGGATTTCGGCAAGGCGCACGCGGTCGCCCTTTTCAGACCGGAACCAGCGCTGCCAGACGATCGCCAGAAGGAAGCACCAGACACCGATGAACAGGTCGATGAAAACCTTGATGAGGGTGGTGGTCGCCACCATGAGGTTGCCATCGCCGGGTTTGTAAAGGGCCTCGGTGACGGCACCGGCGGCGACGGCGGCGCCGTCAGTCTTCACCGCCAGTCCCATCCAGGCGGCGGCGACCATCGGATGGTCGGGCAAAAGCCAGCGGGCCAGGAACGGCAAGCAGACGAGCTCGATGGTGGAGAAGACGACCACGAGGGAGGAAACGAGCACCGCCACGCCGGACCGGGCGCGGATGGCGGCGCCGGTGGCCATGGCCGCGGAGACGCCGCAGATGCTGATGCCTGAAGCCAGCGGTGCCGACCATTCGCGAGGAAAGCGGAAAACCGTGCGCGCCAGCAAGTAAACCAATCCCCAATAAAGCAGATAGGCCTCGGCGATCGCCGCGATGCCGCGCAGCAGCACGCGGCTGGCGGCGCCCTGCTGGCCCAGCGTCTTGGCGGCCAGGCTGACGCCGACCAGAACGATGGCTGTCTTGATGAACAATTCGGTGCGCGCCGCGCCGGCCAGCATGCTCGCGGCGCGTGGAAACAGGTTGCCCAGGGCCAGGCCGGTGGCCAGCGCCACCAGGTAGCCGGCCTCGCCGGTGAGGCCAAGCCGGAACGGCAGGATGAACTTGGTGGTGTCGGTCGCCGCGACGCAGGCTTGGTGGCCCAGCAGGTAGGAACCCAGGCCGAGGAACACCACCGCGAGCGAGGCGCCCGCGGCGGCCAAGGGTGCCCGGCCGATGGCGACCAGGCGCGCTGTCAGAACACCCGAGACGGCGGCGACTGTTGCCGCCAGCGACAGCCAGGCGGGCATGTTCCATGCCACCGGCTTGACCGCCTTGGAGATGGAGACCCACTCCTCGAACTTGGCCGCCCAGCCGATGGGCTGGTACCCGGCAAGGCCGAAGAGCGAAATCCCCACCACCGCCAGGCCGAGCGCCAAGGCCCAGGCGTCGTCGTTCGGCCTGGGACGCGAGGGGGTGTTCGGTTCAGCCATGGGGATCACTTGGCGGTTGAGGCGGGGACAGGGGTGATGGGCTTGATCTCACGAACCCAGATGTTGCGGAAACGCATCGGGTTGCCGTGGTACTGGAGGTCGATCGATCCCTTGGGGGGGTGGGCGGAGTAGCTGGGAGGACGGTCGAAGAAGGTGCCGCCCTTGAGTTCGGCATGGTTCTGGACAAGCACGCCGTTGTGCAGGGCGGTGATGTAAGCCGGGCTGGTGAGCTTGCCGGCGGAGTCGAAGCGGGGCGCGGTGAAGATGACATCGTAGGCCTGCCATTCACCGGGCTTGCGGCTGGCGTTCACCATGGGGGGAAACTGCTTGTAGATGGAACCGGCCTGTCCATCGAAGTAGGTGGGGTTCTCGAAGGAGTCGAGCACCTGAAGCTCATAGCGGCCCATGAAGTAGACACCGCTGTTGCCCCGGCCCTGGCCCTTGCCCTCGATTTTGGCGGGGGTGGCCCATTCGATGTGAAGCTGGCAGTCTCCGAAAGTCTCCTTGGTGCTGATGCCTCCCTTGGCGGCGGTGGCCACGCCATCGGCGACGATCCACTTGTCGCCGTTTTTCCAGGCGGACAGGTCCTTGCCGTCGAACAGCACGATGGCGTCGGAAGGCGCGGCGCCATTGGCGCCGGGGGTGACCACCTTGGGTTCGGGCCAGTTGATGCCGCTCTTGTATTCCTGGGCATTGGCCAGGGAGGTGAAGAGGATCAGGGCTACCGGGAGCATTCCGCTTGCGCGCATCGGATCGGTTCTCTGGGAGGGAATGAACGAAAAGATGATTCTACCGTCCTTGGCGCCATGCTCCAGTCCCTGCCGATTAACATGAAGCCGGGGGTGGCGATGGGATTCGTGAGCCTGATGACGGCGCGATACGCCGAGATGGTGTCGTTTTACCGCGACCGGCTAGGGGGCAGGGTCGAGCGGGCATGGGAAAGGCCCGGTGCCCGGGGCATGCTCCTTGACATGGGAGGCTTGCGGGTGGAATTGATGGACGCCACCGCGGAACGCAAGCAGCCCGTGCTTGAAAAAACGAAAAACGGGATCCATCTGGTGATCGAAGTGGCCGGCCTGCGCGGGCTTGCGGCCACGATGGGGCTGCCCGAACCGGCGCCGACATCATGGGGCGCCATAGTGGTGACGCTGGCCGATCCGGACGGCCTGCCTGTGAGCCTGCTGGAATGGACCGTTCCGCCGCCGGGCGCGCCAAATCAGTCGTGATGCCCGGGGGCGGGAATCTCCTCGCCCCAGCGGCGTATGCCGGGAACGCCGATGTCGAACAGGTCGAGGATGCGGCCGACAGTCTGGGTGATCATGTCGTCGATGCTCGCGGGGACGGTGTAAAACGCCGGCACGGGCGGGAAGACGATGGCTCCCGCCTCGGTCGCGGCGGTCATGTTGCGCAGGTGCACCAGGCTGAGCGGGGTCTCGCGGGCCACCAAAACCAGCCTGCGGCGCTCCTTCAAGGTGACATCCGCGGCGCGGGAAATGAGCGAGTCGCCCAGGCCGCTGGCGACCTCGGCCAGGGTCTTCATCGAGCAGGGGATGATCACCATGCCGATGGTGCGGAACGATCCGCTGGCCAGGGGCGCGGCGACATTTCCGATCGGATGGCAGACATCGGCCAGCTTGCGGAGGCGCTCGGCGGTGAATTCCGTCTCCTGCGCCCGGGTGATGTCGGCGGCGCGGGAAACGACGAGGTGGCTCTCGACATCGGAGTCTTTCAAGAGCTCCAATAGGCGCGCGGCGTAGGCGATCCCCGTCGCCCCGCTGATCCCCACGACAAGCCGCCGCTTTTTTTCCACCATCGCCCACCGCCTTTTTTTCGCAGGAACCACCGACCGTATAATAGGCCGGTTCGCGTCAGCCGTCGGCTTCAATCTCCACTCAGCGGAGGCCGGATCATGGCAGCGACAGAGCAATCGGTGGGCATTGTCGGCCCGGGCGTCATCCTCGACGGCATCCTCCGCGTTCCCGAGCAGGCAGTCGGGCTGGTCCTGTTCGCCCACGGCAGCGGCAGCGGCAGGTTGAGCCCGCGCAACCAGTTCGTGGCGCAGGTCCTCAACGAGGCCGGGCTTGCCACCCTGCTTTTGGACCTCCTCACTTCCGACGAGGAATGCGACTCCAGGCTGGTCTTCGACCTGGAACTGCTGTCGCAAAGGCTGGCCCTCGCGGCTTCGTGGGCCTCTGGCGACGCGGAACTGGAGGACCTGCCCATGGGCCTGTTCGGCGCCAGCACGGGCGCCGCCGCCGCGCTGATTGCCGCTGCGCGCGACCCCGGCATGGCGCGGGCGGTGGTGTCCCGGGGAGGCAGGCCCGACCTGGCAGGAAGCGCCCTCCCCCGGGTGGCCGTCCCCACCCTGCTCATCGTGGGGGGCCAGGACCACGATGTGCTCGAACTCAACAAGCGCGCCATGGTGCGGATGGCGTGCCATGTGCGGCTGGAGGTGGTGCCCGGGGCCACCCACCTGTTTCCCGAACCGGGAGCCATGGAGGAGGTCGCGGCCATGGCGAGGGACTGGTTCCTGAGGTTCCTGCGCGACCCACGGGAGAACGGCCAATGAACGGGAACATGGTGTTTCGCGACCGGGAGCATGCCGCGGGCCTGCTGGCCGATGAACTGCGCGCCAGGGGCTGGCACGATCTGCTGGTGCTCGGGGTACCCCGGGGCGGGGTGGTCACCGGGGCGGTGGTGGCGCGTTCCTTGGGGGCGGAATTCGATGTGGTTCTGGCGCGCAAACTGCGGGCCCCCGGCCAGCCTGAACTGGCGCTGGGCGCGGTCGCCGAGGGGGGCCACACCTACATGGACCCGATGGTTGGGCGGATGATCTCCGCCTCCCGCGACCACATTGAACAGGAAAAAAGCCTGCAAATGGCCGAGATCGCCCGAAGGCAGTCGCTTTTTCGCGGCCGGATGCCGCCCGCCCCCATTGAGGGCCGAACGGTCATCGTGACCGACGACGGCGTGGCGACGGGATCCACGCTCATTGCCGCGCTGATGTCGGTTCGGGCGCGTCGCCCCGCGAGGCTGATCGCCGCGGTGCCGGTTTCCGCACCCGACAGTCTGCCCGACCTCCGTGGCCATTGCGACGAGGTGGTCTGCCTGATGGCGCCCGGTGGGTTTCAGGCGGTGGGACAGTACTACCTGAACTTCGACCAGGTGGACGATGCCGACGCGGTTGCCGCCTACCACGAGGCCCGGGCCGAGTTCCAAACCGCGGCGACTTGATCGCGGGTTCGTCTTCCGGGAGACAGATTTCACCCTCCGGTTGGATGAAGAATCGACGGGTGGACCGTTCGCGGTCATGTCGCTTTCCGCCGTTGCCATCCGCCGGGAGAACCAGCCATGCGTCACTTTCAGCCAGCCGATCTGAAGGAACTGAGCCTGTCCCGCGAATCCCCGTGCGTTTCGTTCTATTCACCGGCCCATCCAGGTGGGTCCGAGGAGGACGGCACCCGATGGCGCAACCTGGTGCGCCAGGCGGAAGCCCAACTGGCGGGCATGGGGACATCGGTTTCTGAAATCGACCAACTGCTGCAACCGGCCCGCGACCTGTTGGCTCAGGCCGGGTTTTGGCGCGACCCCGGCAGGGGAATCGCCTGCTTTTCCTCGGCGGGGTTCAGCCGGCAGTTGAGCCTGCCGGTCTCGCCGGTGCCATTGGCGGCGGTCGGTCCGCGTTTCCGCGTGCTTCCCCTGCTGGGAATGGTGGAGAGGTGCCTGCGGTTTCATGTGCTGGCGCTGAGCGCCAACGGATCGCGGTTGCTGCGATGCGAATCGGGCCATGTGACGGAGGTGCCGATGCCCAATGCTCCCACCTGCCAGGCCGAGGCGCTTTTGGCGCACGACCGGGACGAGACGCTGTCGATGCATACCATTGCGCCCGGGGCGACCAGCGGCAAAGGGGTGATGTACCACGGGCACGGCGTGGGGATCGACGACGCCAAGGATGAGATATTGCGCTATTTCCAGATGCTGGACAAGGCGTTGACAGCCACCCTGGGGGATGATCATGCGCCACTGATGCTGGCCAGCGTGGCGTCGCTTTGGCCGATTTACCGGCATGCCAGCTCCCATCCGTGCCTGATGGAGCATGGCATTCGTGGAAACCCGGATCGGATCGGGAACATCGAGTTGATGGAAAAAGGGATTTTACAGCTGCGTGATTATCTGGATCAGCAGTTGAACCGCGCGGTGAAGGCGGTCGCCGACAAGAGCGGCGCGGGGCGGGTGGAACACGACCTGAACCGGTTGGTTGAGGAGGCAAGGGAGGGGCATGTGGCCACCCTGCTGGTTCGCGACGACCTGGCCGTGTTGGGAAACGCCACGGCCAGCCATGCGGAAGAAGCGGTCGATTTCGTGGTTTCGGCCACCATAGAACATGGCGGTGAGGCGCGCCTTGTGCCATGCGACCGCATGCCTGGGGAAACCCGCCTGGCAGGTTTGTTGCGGGCGGGAAGAAGCGCCTGCGTGTGACAGCACCAAGAGTTTTTCCTGTTGTAAACGCAGCCCAATCGATCCCGATCAATATGCACAAAACAAAGCAAATATATTGTGAATTGGCTTAGTCAGGTTGGGCGATAGCATCACTGATGCTCGGCCTTGAATCGGTGCTTCAAATGTATTTAAACCGGATGGACAAATTGTCTAATAATACTCAATTATTATGTTTTTTGTTATTATAAAGCTCAGTTGTTTTTTGAAGTTTTACTTGCCTGCATGCGAGATCAGACAGGTATTCGTGCCAAAAATTTTTTAAAATTTAAAAAGCGACATTTGTATCATTATTAGTTTGACATGGCTGCAAAATCGGCCTAACTTGCCATGTTGGCGCAACGCTCATCTAGCGCCTGACTTTCTTGCCCATCTTTGTTGAATCAACTAGGGGAAGCATTCATGGGCATCCATCCCGAGACTTCCTTGTCGCTCTTGCGAAATCTGGCAGACGGTGCCAATTCCCTGGCATGGGAACGGTTTCTGAGGTTGTATGGTCCGTTGCTGGTCCGTTGGAACAAGGCCTGTGGCCTG
>Ga0214917_10008373_pt1 | contig 10172 bp, 15 predicted proteins | sample LL_1208_BB_MetaG_FD_177983 | JGI IMG/M metagenome (GOLD analysis project Ga0214917, IMG submission 177983) | Freshwater microbial communities from Lake Lanier, Atlanta, Georgia, United States - LL_1208_BB | ecosystem: Environmental > Aquatic > Freshwater > Lake | place: USA: Georgia | collected...
AAAGTATTGTATAAAAAAATTTAATTATTAAAGAATTCAATTGGAGAAATAGACTGCCAAATGAATATTGACTATGTCAATTTTGAAAGTGTCTATATTTGTTTTTATCTAGCGTAGAAGTATAGGGAGTTTTTCGTTGAGACTCCCTATATTAAATTATTTTCTTTTAACCATTTTACCAGACTTCAATTCAACATAACCTTTAGATTCAAGCATATTTTCTTTTGCTTCTTTCTTTTTAGATTCAGCATTTTCATGTCTTGCCGATTCATTATTAGCAGGTTTCATTTTAAAATGTTTATAGAACGAAGATTTCTTTTTCATTTACATTCCTTTCTTTGGTCTGCCTTTTTTAACACCTTTGATTACACCCTTATTAAATGAAGCATAGAATACTGACTTGCCTTTCTTAGCTCCGTATTCTTTTTTCATTGCCTTCATTATCTTTTCACCTTTTTTACTTAGTGGCATAGTTACTCCTTTGTTTTATAAAATTGACTATCATCATTGCTTGTTGTCCAACTGTCAGTCTCAACACTTGGATAATCCAAATTAACTTTGTAATCTGGTATCTCATTTCTTACAGTAAAATTAGGTAAGTTAAACAATATTCTATTGTTAGGCATCAACGCATAATTACCTTGCCATTCATCAGCATTATTAATCTCTAATATATGATGGTGTTTATGCTCTTGTGATACTTCTGAATATGTAACGTTTAAGAAAGACATATCAGGTTGAGCATAATCAATACTGAATTGATAATTAGCTTTATGCATCTTATTATCTCTATCTATAAACTTACATTGAGATGTAACCAGAGCATTGTATTCAATAACACCTGCATAATAAGATAAACAATCCCAATACACTAAATCTTTTAACTGCAAATCTTTAACTTCATTTCTATTATACTTATCTGAAAAGAAAGCATGAATAGGAAGTCTTGCATAGTTAGCGCCATTAGGCAGCAAGATATTAAATAGAGGAGTTCTACCTTCTAATGTAGTAATAGAATGGATTAAACAATCCTCTTCTTCTCCTATATGTTTTTCTTTATTATATAGAAACTCTAGTCTGATCTTTGCTTTCCAGACTGGGATGTTGTGGTTTAGAAATGCCATCTTTATATTCTTTCTCCATGCAATTTACATGCTGACATTTTCTATCTGCGTAGATAACAAATGAATCTGTATTAATAATTTCAATAGAACAAGATTTGCAAAAACCTACATGCTGTAATCTTATTTTTTGTCTAGCCATTAATGAGAAGGATTATATAGATTAAAGTCATCTAAGTCAAAAAGATAAATAATTTTATTGTGGTTTGGCATATACATATCTGTGTGTATTCTTTTTTTATCATGTATTTTTTTATTAACTTTATTAACAATACAAAAAGAATAATTAAAGACAGTAAGTTTATGAGCAAGTAAAATATCGTAAGCTCTTCTCATAGATGCAGATGAATTACAAAGATCATCAACTATCAAGCATGGTTTTTTATTTGGTATGCCTTCAATATAATTTAACAAGCCATATTCTTTTCTTTCTTTTCTTATTGAGAAAGCATTTATGTCTAAGTTATATTCTCTTGCAACCAAAGGTATTGCAGAAAGTAATGGAGTTGATCCTGTTTCTAATCCTGTTATTTGAAAATCAAAATTTCTTATTTCTTTATTTATTTTATAAATAAACATTTGAGATATTGCAGAAAGAAATACATGATTAAATAAACCATTTCTTAAATAAAACATCCAAGTGTAAGTTGTTCCTGGTAACTTACCTGGCATTTTTTTATTTCTTATAATACAATTTTTATCTATATATTTTTTAGTTAATAGATGTAATCTATTATACTGTTCTTCAGAAATCATTTACCAATTTTTACAAGACCAATATCTAGGTGTAAATTTATCTTTAGCTGTATCGCAATTATGTCTGGCCCTAAAAGACTTACGTCTTGATGCTATATATTTTTTTATCTTCATCTCTGGATCACCATATCTAACTATCTTAACTTGGTTACCCTTCTTTGCCAGAACAGCAAATTTCTTTCTTTCGCCTGGAGTTCTTTTTTGTTTATTATATCCTGAGAATCTTTCTCCTCTATAATTAATCATATTAATCTTTTGTTTTATTAGCTAAAGTTCTAGCTATGCTTTCGCCGCTGCGTCCCACTACATATCCGCCAAGACCAATTTGTAATAATGTCCAAACATCGCCTGGTAAATCAAATCCAACAACAATACCTGTAATCATTTTAATAATTGGTGCAAAGATATAATTGAATACTAAAACAAATATTAAAACGTACATTAATAATGGTCTCCAAGAACTTGCAAACCAACCTGCTTTAGCTTCTGCTTCTACTATTCTAGCAGCTGCTTGTAACTCTTGTGTACTTGATTGTAACAACTGTTGATTAAGTTGCGCTTTTAATTTTTCTTGTAAATCTTTATCCGGTATAGATTTTTCAATTGTACTAAATAGTATTTTGGCTAATGGAGCTATTGCGCCTAACATTGGTAACATTTATATCTGACACTTTCTCATTAAGTTTGACAACTCTTCGCATCTAGCTGGCGTTTGTTTATGCCATACTGAATTTAACATTTCAGCTGCAGCTTTTAAATAATCATATTCTTTTAATGCTGTAAACATATTCTTAAATTTAGATACACCACCAATGCCTAATTGAAATACCATTTCAATAATTACCTCTCTTGCAAGTGGCGCAACTGTATATCCTTCTAATAATTGTTCTGCATTATAAGCAGATCTATTAAAGTCTTTATCAAATAAATTTTCTAATAAAGATTTATCATATTGAATACCCTCTTCAAAATCATCATCTTCAGTTAATAAATGACCATAACCTATTGTGGCTTTGCCTAATGAATCTAAATAAACAGTATTCCTAAAACCTTCATGCTTTTTAATTCTATCTTTAACTGCTTGGTAATCCATTTTACATTTACAATTGTTTAATAAGACACAACGAATATCGTTGTATAGATAATTAATGCACTTACTTGATACTATCCATCTTCTCTTTGTTATTAAAGACATCAATTAAATCTTTAAATGATTTAAAACATTTTTGTTCTTTTCTTTTTTTTCTATATTTATTTTGTTCAACTGTAAGTTTATTTTCTTTTACTAAATTTTTATTATGTTCTAAATCTTTTAAAATATTTTTTTGATCCATAACCATTAGTTCAACACCAAGTTGTTTCTGTTTTTCATTTGGGGATCTGTGAATATTATGATTGTTTTTTTTACGATATGATTTTGTTTTAACATCTATTAATCTTACTGTACCATTTGGTTTAATTGCAACCAAGTCAAAGATACATTGTGGGTCAATTGACTTTGCAACCATATATCCTTGTTTGACAAGAGAACAAATAGCTTCATATTCTGATATAGCACCTATTGCACTTTTGGTTAATGGCTTAACACTCTTACTATGAGATCTGCTAATGCCCCTATACTTAGTGTTACTACTAACCATAACACCTTATATATAGTATTGATCTTATCTTCAATGTGTTTTAAGTGATTATTCATTAATAAGTCAATCTTTTGATCTACTAGCTTAATCTTTCCATTTAATATGAGGATTTGTTCGTTGTTTTTTTGCGACTGGGACTTCATTTTTTCTTACCTTGTAATTCATTCAGTAGTAATTTAATATGATCTAAACCTACAGAGTCATCTAATAATTTTAATCTATCTTTATCTAATTTTTTTATATCTAATTCCAACAAAAATGGAGATAGACTTGTATCTTTTTGAATTTCTTTTTTAGTTGATTCTCTTGCACTACTTAAAAATTCTTTAACAACAAATGATTTAGATGAATTATTTAATAATTGGTATTGTGGACTAGAAACAATACTTGAAAGACCAAAACCAATAGCTACTGATAATTTATCTTTATATGCTCTATCTACCTCAGGTATTCCTGTTGATTTAAATATTTCTCTTGATTCAAAACCAAGTCTATCTAATTCTTTTTCAGCAGGATTTTTTGCTGTAATAAAACCAACTCCAGTAACTTGTGTTACTAATGGATCTTCTCTTTTAAGCGGAGCTGCTCTAGGAATTCCGTTTGCATCAATAATATAAGATGTTGCAGATGTTACCGCAGGCAATCTTGTTAATGGAAATCTTCTTTCAATTGCTCCTGTAATTTCTTGACCAGATGTATCTCTAACAACTCTCATTTCTGGATTGTACTGTGCCATAACATCAGTAATGTTTTGCAATGGAGTTAAAAATCCACCAAGAGTTTCTCCAAATAATTTACCAAGACCAGATTTTATTGCATCAGCATCTAACTTGGGATCTTTTACGAAATCAATAGTCTTATCTACTAAATATAATCCTGTTGTTCCTCTAATTCCTGCGAATACAGAAGCTATTCCTTTAAGATCTAAATTTCTAAGAGTTCCATTTTGGTATCTTTTAATTGCATCTCCAACAAATAGATATGCAGCAAATGGGTTAAACGGTCTCACATCTACAGTTCTTTTGCCAACATTAAATTCATACCATTTATCTCCAGCATAAGATTGATTTCTTAATGCGATAGCAGCTGTTAACATTCCTGTTCCAAGAATTGCTTTACTTAAAACTGATGTGTTACCTCTAGCTATTGCAGCTCTTTCGTTCTTACTCATTAAACTTAAAATTCCAAGTGGACTATAATCAAAATGAAACTTTAAAGAGTTCATTAAAAATCTTGGGAACGGAATTATATTTGTAAGTAAGAATGGAGCTGAATTAACTAATTTTATTAATCCAGCGGCAAATGTTTCATATCCACCTTTTGTAATATTAAAATCTTTTGCAAAGGTAACGTCTAATGCTTTATCAACAGCAGTTGCTATATCAGATGGTCTAATTAAATTAAGTTCATTTTCTTTAATTAATCTATCTAAATTTCTTCCTCTATAATATTTTGGATTAGCTTTAACAGCTTCATTTAATCTTGCTAAAAATACAGCTCTCCTTGTTATAAATTCTTGAGTTTTATTAACTATGTTTGCTAAATCAACTGCGCCTTCAACTTTTCCAAATACATCTTTTGCTCCTTTTATTCCTTTTCCACTTTTTAAATCTGAAGCATAATTTAAAAATAATCTATCTTTTTCACTTTTAAATTCATCTAAAATTTTATTTGTTAAATTTTTTAATTCTTTATGTTTTGCAAAACCACCCTTTGGATTTAATTGTGTAAAATTATTTATAAGTCCCTGAAGATTACTCATTGGACTAACTCTGTTTTTCTGAAACTGAATAGGATCTACAAACGGTTTAATTGCTGATTGTAAAGCATAATCTAAAGCTGATTGTATTGTGTCTAATCCAAGTCTTGCACTTTGAGATATGTAGTTACGAATAGAAGTTGATAACCTTGTAACCAATAAACCTCTATAAACATTATTTAATCTAGTAAAAAATCCCTTTGTATTCCCAGTATCAAAAGCTCCACTTGGATCTAATTGATCTCTAATGTATTTTGATAATTGTGAATACGCATTTAATTCTTGCGCTGATTTTCTAACGCTAGGATAAATATAAGTTGTAAATTCTTCAGCTGTTATTTTATTATCTTCAGCAAGTTTTCTAACAACAGTTGGAATGTCATACTTACCAGACTGCCATAACTCTTGTATTTGTAATGATACTGGTTTTTTTGGATCTAATTTAATGTTTTCTTCTTCAAAGAATTTCTTTGCAGCTTCGGTTATTTTTTTTGTAGTTTCAATTGGTAAGGCAGGTTTTCTTTCTAATGGGACAATTGGTTCTGCAATAGGTTCTATAATTGGGATTTCAACTTTTGGTATTTCTGTTTTTGGAACTTTAACCTCAGGTATTTCCATTTTAATTTGAGGAATACCTTCTGATGCACTCTTATTTGTATTAACTATATCGTCTAAAAATTCAGTTCTTTTATTTACATTCTCTGGTAATAAATTTTCACCAATAATTTTGTCATTTTTTTTAATAACGTTAATTTCATCATCAACAATTTTTTCTACCGTACCAAGAATTTCACTTTTTTTATCTGCATTTTCTCTTGCATATTTAAATACGTCAGTAATCTCTTCGCCAGTTTTTTCACTAATAATAGTATTTGATTTTTTAGCAGACGGTCTAAAAGAACCTGATTCACCCAATCTCCCAATCATAAATATATTGAAATCTCTAGTTAATCTTTCACCAGCTCCTCCTGCATCTTGGTCAATTAGTTTATTAAATAAATTTAAACCATCTCCTGCAACACCTGAAGCTAAAAATCCTAATGAAGTTCCTGATCTAACAGCTAAATCAATTCCTTTAGATCCTGTGTCAATTAAATAGTTGTTAAATTTACCAATTAATGTTTTGTTCGGATCTCCTAATAACCATCTTAATTTATCTTTACTTTCATCTGCAAGACCAAGATCGCTTTCCCATACTGATTTTAACTGATCGCTTGTAATTGGAAAATTCTTTTCAAAAAAATTTAAATCATTTTTAACATTACTTATTTGATCATCATTTATGTTTGATGGAATTTTTGGTAATAATTTGTTAAGTTCTTCTAATTTTATTTTTTGAATTTCTTTATCAGATGGGGTAAGAGAACTTAATAAATAATCATCTGGAAGTTGAATATTAAAATCCTCAAATAACTCTTGAGCCATTTAATTATTTTTGTTGGAATTTTTTTAGCATCTCAGGATCTGCAAGGATTTTAGCAAAGAAAGCATTTAAAGGGTTTTCTCCACCTTTAACTTTTGCATCATACAATTCTTGTTCTGTTGTTGAAAGCTGATCACCTCTTAATTTTTTTGCATAAACTTTAAGCGCTTCATTAGATAATGAATTTTTTTCTTTATCATATAATACTTTAAATGCAGTTTCAGGAAACGCTTCAAAGAAACCTCTATATGCTTCAGGAACTTTGCTTGCTATATCTTTAATTGCTTTTTCTTTTCTTGTTTGAGCTTCCATACTTTTAACTACAGAAGATACTTTTAATCCCTCAATAAAAGAAGGTAATGCGGCTTGGGCAATATTCTCACCTCTTGATCCTGCTGATATTAAACTTAATCCTGTTAATGCTTCTGGACTACCAAGTAATCCCATTAGACTTAATGTTTTATTTGTCTTGTTTCCTTCATTTAATATTGATTGATTATCTTGATTATTATTTGATAACATCCCTAAAGTCTTAGAAAAACCAACATTCATATCTTCTGATTGTGGTTCTTGATTAAATCTAAATGGATCTGATACACCAAAATTAGTTCCATCAGCTTGAGACTGTTGCATTAAATTATATTTCTTTAAAAGTTCTAAAAGATTTTCCATTTATATTAATCCTCTTGTTGATAAATATTTATAATATGGATTAGTTTGATTATTTTGTTGATTAACCAATCCAAATTGTTGGTTATTACTTGTTCCTAATATACCACTAATATTTGCTTTAGCTACTTTATAAGCATCATTAATTCCATTGTTTATTAAACCTTTACTATAAACATTTGAATACCAATCTGTTGCAGGAGATTTAGCAAATACTGGATTCGAATTTGGATTTAATACTTGTTGAACTAAATCAGCAAGACTTCCACTACCACCACCATTTCCTGTGCCTTGACCAGTATTACTATTTGTATTTTGAACAGATGTTTGGGCTTGGCTAAAATCATTTGGAGCTGTTACACCTCTTTGATTTGCCGCATAGGCGTTCATTGCTAGTCTAGCTGCTATACCTGCAATAGGATTTACCATGCCAATCATAGTTGCTATTGGGTTCATTTTGATGTTGTCAATCATTCTGTTAACAACACTCATTACAGGATTTTCTACATCTACTTCGTCTACAGTATCTTCTTCATCTGTATTTGTTTCATCAGCAGTATCATCGTTAGAATCATCAGCAGAGTCATCAGCAGAGTCAGCAGAGTCAGAATCAGAAGAGTCAGAACTATCTGAGCTGTCCCCACTATCACCGCTATCTCCGCTATCTCCGCTATCTCCACCAGCAGAACCTCCGCCACCACCTCCGCCACCACCTCCGCCATCACCTCCGTCTCCACCACCATCTCCGCCATCAAGACTTATTATGCCAGCTGGCCCAATGTTAGGTTGACCGTCATTCATTGTTCCGTATAAATTTAAATCAACTAATGCTTTTTCTTCTTCGTCAGTTATATAAGAAAGTTTTGTTTTTGGATGACCTTTTTTTGATTGCCAATATTTAGGAGCTTTAACAATTTCTTGTTCTCCTAAATAATTTAAAACACCTGCTTGTTTAACTGGTTTCTTTTTCATTTATATTAATCCTGCTAAAAATCCTAAACCACCACCATATAAAGCACCAGTTCCAGCTGTTGTGTCAAATAATGCTGGCCCAAGTTGAGAACCTAATAATGCTCCTCCAAATCCCATTGACAAAGGATTAGATGCAGCAGCTGAAACATTCTTTTGTTGTATTGGGAAACCTCCAGCAATTGGAGAAACTATACTTGCATAGTTTTGTAAAGATTGAAATGGAGCTAATTGTAATTCTCTTTGTAAAGATTCTAATTGTGATCCAGTCTGAGTTAAACTTGGCATAGCTTGAGCAACGCCTAATTGATTTTGTCTTTCTTGACCATAAGATTGGAAGGCATAAGGCAAAGCTCTTTGTGCCACAATATCTGCAACTTGTTGCTGAGACATAGGAGAACCTGGAGTTCTTCCTGCTCCTGAAAATTGTGATGCAACAGTATTATATGCTTCTTTTCCTGCTCCTTGAATTATTGGAGATAAAAAAGGATTTAAATAATTTCCTTGTAAAGTATTTGAAAATTGTTGTGCAGCTGCAGTTCCTAATTGTTCTTGTATTCCTAAACCTGTTAATGTTTGTGCAGATGGTGGAACATATTGAACTGGGCCTTGACCATAAATAGTTCCTGCTTCTGCTAAAATTTGATTTAACGCTGGTTGTGCTGGGCCGTAAGGTGTTACTTGAGTAACAGTATTTCCTCCACCTCCGCCTGAACTTCCTCCTCCGAATGACATATTGTTTTCTCCTATTGTTTGTTTATTATTTTTTCAAGAACTATATGAGTTCTTTTGTAATTATAATTCTTTAGAATTTTTTGCCATCCTGGTCTTGCAATTAATTCCATGATGTTGCAATTATTTTGTTTTGCAAAATCTTCTATAACACTTACTAAATGTTGCCACTTTTGTCTATTCTTTCCTGTTAATATGTAAATATTACATGCTTTAGTATATTTTCTTTGGATAATTTCTGTAACAACAACTCCATTTAAATTTTCTTCTATAGTTTTTTTGGAATCATCCCATATAACCCATAATTGCATTTTATTTTCTTTAAGCATTTTATGGACAAAGTCGCTATCATTATGACCACCAGAGTATAATAAAGCATCATCAATATACTTTTTTACTAATATCCAAACAGAGTCTATTTTATCAACTGGTATGCTAATAACATTCATTAATACTGAATATGTAAAACTGATATTACTCCGGTAACTGTATTGGCAGTTGCTGCTTGAATCTTTATTAAATCACCAGCTTCTAAAACTATACTACCATATGCAAAGTTATCAGTAGATCTAGCTGCCATTGTTATATGAGCTATTTCATACTCAATACTTGCAGATGTATCAGTAACATAAACTTGAACGTTAATACTACCAGTTTCATTTGTTAATTGGATTGTTTTAACTATTGCAGTTGTATTGGCAGGAACAGTATAAATAAGAGTTTTGTTTGTAGTAGTTAAATCTACAAAATAACTTTTATATGTATTAGCCATTTACTTTTTCTTTTTAAAACCCATCTTCATAAAACTATATGCCTTTTTAGATATAGTTGATTTAGATTTTGGTCTAGATATTCCTAATTTTTTACGTCTATTAATGTTTGCGTATAGACCTTGTTGTTTCATTTTATTATTTTATAAATTTATTTTTTATTGAAATACTTCTTAACATCCTCAACCCATTCTTCAAAGAATTTAACAGAATCAGCATATAACTTTTCAGTTGATTCTTTAACTTCTTTATAAGAAGGAATTTTAAACGGATTAAAATTAAACATAGTGTTCTCCTTATATTGGTTTGTTAATAAATTCTAGTTCTTCGTTA
>Ga0214917_10008374_pt1 | contig 10172 bp, 7 predicted proteins | sample LL_1208_BB_MetaG_FD_177983 | JGI IMG/M metagenome (GOLD analysis project Ga0214917, IMG submission 177983) | Freshwater microbial communities from Lake Lanier, Atlanta, Georgia, United States - LL_1208_BB | ecosystem: Environmental > Aquatic > Freshwater > Lake | place: USA: Georgia | collected...
CTAAAGGTTGTCAAGGTTTGACCACTTGCATTGTAAAGATAGCTCAACAGCTTGGTTTGCCCAACTTCCCAGCGCTCCTTCGCATCAACGGCTTTTTGTAAGTTTTTAAAACCACCTTCCTCTTGAAACAAATAATACAATGCGCCATCGACCAAGACTGGGTGATAGGCAAATGGATAGGGAATATCTTGTTCTGGGGTATTCTCGGCTAAAATGATGGGTTGCGGGATATACCAGATCTTGATCGCGGTTATCGCTGTCTGCATTGGCACAAACTGAAGGATATCCTTTTGCACAAAGTACTTGGTGGGATGACCTGTATTGTTAGATAATGGATCTTGTTCCAGATCTTTAGCTATAACCTCGCTTAAACAAACTTTGTGGAGTTGGCGCTGATGGGTGAGATCATAAACGCTGTTAACCAGATAAGGAATTTCAGGCAATTGTACCTGGTTTGAACCTGCCGGATTGGCCAGGGTTACATGTGTCAGTAAATCTTGGTTAAAGTTAGCGGTAACCTGGTAGAGCTCTAAATGGGCAAGATTCAAGTATTGTAAAAAAATCGTCCACTCCTCTTTAGTAATGTTGTCATTACCCAAAGAGAGATTGCCCATTAAGCTTAGTAACGCTGAAACTTGCATTTTTTATCTATCCCACGATCATCTTGTCACTCACCTGACTTGTCGTGCAGGGGCTTGTATTGAAATACCTGCCTTTAATAATTACCAATCACCAGCAGTAAAGAAATCACCGTATTAGTTGGAATAGGTGTTGCACCCGCTAACAACGCGATATTGATGATTTTTCCTGTGGCATCGAGGGTGATGGTTGTATGGGTATTTTGTGCCACTGCGCCTGTGGGAATAACTTCACCGGTGGTAGCTCGGCGCATAAAGACCGACACAATTGCCTTGATTTTACCCGATCCTGTCCAGGTTAAGATATTGGCATTAGCGTTAGCGGCAATCCCTGCAGCGGTCGTAATATCAAAAGCGACCAGCTGATAATCGCCCCCGGTACTGGCAACTGCTGTATTAACGTTAGCAGCAGTAGTGGTGTTTTTTACATAGCGAACAACACTTGTCATGATGAAATCTCCCTATTTAACTTGATTAAAATTTAAAAGCTTACAAACGAATGGATAATACCTTGTTCAACCACCGTGTTTGATCCAACTACAGCACCGGCCTGGCTTGCATATAAACTTTTAAACTGCAGCATCTTTTGCCCCCGAAACTCATGACCAAAATAGAGCTGGATGCGCTCTACTAGGTCGTTTTCCATACCAATTTGCGGTTCTTCTGCCCAGCCAATCGAAAGTGCTCCAGCGCCGATAAAAATATTCCAGGCCGCTTGTTTAGTACCATCAGCACTGGTGATTGCATATTGGTAAAGATCACGGCAGCTATAAATCGCAATACCACGATATTCCCCAATATAATCGGCACCATTTAAGGTTTGTGGGGTATTTTCTTGATCAATCACGACCCCACGATTAAAAGTTGAGTTTGCAAACAGTGGATCAGCGAACAAACTCGCTAAGGTTTGGGGATGCGCTAAATAAATATACTTGTTCATTGGCCAACCAGCTTTGCTTTTAATGTAAGCCGGGCGAATTGCGTATTCACTATTAACCGGTATATCCGCAGCATTCCCCCGTTCAGCATATTGCTTAAGGGTTTCCAAGTGCTTAGCGGAAAGACCAGAACCTGCAGGCGTTGTGTTGGCTGCGGTCTGCATACCATTCACTAGCGTCGGAAAGGTCCCATTGGCTTGATAAGCAGCTCTGGCTAACAATGTTCCTGCAGCGACGGGTAAGACAACTCGATCATAAGAGGGGAAATGACCAGCAACGTTACCAGTTAAAGCCGAGCCAGTCATCAGGGCTGGATAGGTTGAAGATGTCATCGCATTAAACAGATCATAGTTTAAGCACCGAGAGAACGCCTCTACAAGTTGCTGTCTGGCATAAGGGGGTAAGTCTATGGGGGTACCGTAGTCAAGAATGTCATAGCCTTTGATTTGCACCAAAAAACTTTTAAAATCCACAGTGACCGCATCATAGTCAATTGATTGCTGTTGCGCATTACCACGGCGTTGATCAAAGTTGACAATTGGGTTTTTGTAATCAAGCGCTTGGAGTTTGCCCATGCGGTATTGCAGACCTTCACCCCGACCGAGTTTTTTACGAACAATCGGGCGACTCGGTTCCTCACCCATCAGTTGAAAAAGTGGGGTGATTTGCACCCATTCCTTGAAGACTGGTCTTGAGACATCAAAGGGAAAGAGATTCTGGTTAATCCCGTTATAGCCGGGAGCCGGAACTGGATAAAGCGCCATAAAAAATCCTTTTTTAAAAATCAACAAAAACATAAGCGTTGAAAGCTGCAACTATTGTTGTAACTAACATTTAAGTATTTTGGTTCTTTTCAAAAAAGCTAGCGGCTCTACCAGTCTCCAAAGATAATAGCTTTAGGTCATACATTTAGCTGTCTTTGGACTCTTGGCAAAACGGGTCTTTTAATCCAAGCTGAAGGTTCAAGCGGGCGATTTACAGCTAGTGGCCTTTACCTTCGTCTGACTTTGTCACGTTCCTCAAAAAGTGCGGTGATGGTATCTTTAACCCCATCAGCGCCATCTACCCCATTGCCCATCTCAGCAATGCGATAACGTGGTTTATCGAAGTCTTCGTATTGTGATAACTTTTTGTTTAATTTGTCAATAGTTTTATGAAGATTATCTATATCTTGGTTTTTCTTATCTATATATGCAAATACAGAACCTGCAGCTTTAATATCTTTATAACCCGTCTCATAATAGTGTTGCCCAATTGAGAGCATCTTTTTGGTAAGCTTGACTGGTTCATCGCTTAATTCGGTGAGATCCTCAAGTGCTTCTTGAATGTCTTCAAGGGGAGCGAGGTTTAAAAAATAATCAAAGGCTTTTATTTTGTCATCTAACAGTTCATCATCGCTATATTTACGAAGGTTTATCAATTCGGTGTTGGCAATTTTTAAGACATTCGCAAACGGATGGGAATTATAGGGGGAAATGTCTACCTCTGGCGCTGCTGCACTATCACCACTTTCTAAAGACTCGACTAAGCTTTGTGCTTCTTCTCGTGATAAACTACCACTTGCAACAAGCTCTTGGGTGATCTTTAAGGCATTCTTTAACTTTCGAGCATTTTGGTGGCCAAACTTTTGGGTATCGGTGATTACCTTGCGGTTTTTTATCAATTCGGCTTGTAAGCTTTTGAGTTCTGGGCTAACAATATCTTGATCGTCTACCTTGGCAGCGTCATTTGCGACTTTTTCCTTTGGAGGTTGCGAAGATGATGTAGGTGCTGCTTGTTTTTTTGTGGAATTAAGAGACAGGCTGGCATCTTCTTGTAAAGGTGGGCGATCACGCTCCTCAAACAAACGAGAAAGCGTATCACCTTTTTCTGCCGTTTCATCTGCAATTTCAATCGTTTCTTTTTTTAGTGTTTCGGTCATATCGTCTCCTAGGTTAAAAATTGACAAAAACTCAGTCTGTCATTAAGCTGTATTTGGTTGCGGGGTGTGTGGGGAAAGCCTTTTCCCAGCGGCATCTTGGGAAGGAATCCCTGATGATATCCCACGCCCCGCAACACTTTCTTCCATCATGGTTTTTTGTTGCATCGCCTGTTGCATTTCACTTGCGATGGTTTCAGGGTCGCGAATACCTAGACGTCGCATGAGATCAGGAGATGTCATCAGCCACTGGGCATGGGCATTCGATAACAGTGATTCAAAGGTTGCCTTTTGTTCGGCAAAGGAGCTTTGGTAATCTGGGACTTCTTCAATGTACAAGGAAATCGGTAAGCTACGAATATCATTGAAGACTACAGGCTTGCCATTGATTTCGCGCACTAAATTCAAAATCATCACTTCGCGCTCCGGTGGACTTAAAATCTCCACAGCCAGATTCATTTCCTGACTAGCTTGAATCAAAGCAAGCATAAACCGCGCTTCGCGTTTCTTCATCTGCGAAAAGTTATCAAAGGCAAAGACATTGTTGCGAACACTGTTAACTTGACGAATGTTTTGGGCAATCCCACTGGTGGCATTGGTTTGTACTCCCAGCATTTCATCATAAATGCCTGTGACACGCTGCATCAGGTTAAGGTAGAGTTCAACAATTTTAATTTGCTCCTCCCCAATTTGCGCGTTACTGGAAATCTGAAACTTAGAATCCTTTGGCAGTACAATCACCGAATCGATGGCTTTGAGCTCTTGGCGAATCTTTTCAAGATCACCGCCTGGCATTGGATTTCCTTCAAAGATCACGCGAGCGGAATTAATTGCATAAACCGATTTGGTAACGCGGACATTACAATCGCGCTGAATATCTTTCATGCTTTCTAAGAGTCCATAAGGCACACCGGTTTTAAACCGGCGCTGAAAGACAATGGGAATATAGCTAAAGTCGTGCTGGTCGGGAAAAGTTGCATCTAAGGGGGCATGTTCCAGCAGGGTATTATCTAAAAACAAGGTCCGCATGATACGTTCGCCTTGGCTTTCGGCAATATCCTTATCCTTTGCAGACTCGACGAGTTCTTCCGCGGTTTCAAGCTTAAAGGTTTTAAAAGATCGACCTTGTTGATCAAGGCCCTGATACACTTTATGGGGCACTTTGTATTGAACTTCCACCACCAGCACCCGGTTTTGATTAGTTCCATTATAATTACTGGTATCGGTATAGGCAGAGTTTCGGTCCATAAGCTCTGGGCTAAATAGTCCCTCGTAATAACTGGAATCTTGAGATATCTCAATGTCATTAGCCGTTTTAGGCCACCGCGCTTTAACCATTTTGGGGTCCATCCAGCGTTTGCGGCAGACGTATTTCATTGCTGTGTGTTGGGGGGTGAGATCATCGGGATCTGGGATAATATTGAAAGGATGCACATAATCATAAAAAATCTCACCATCTTCTTTGTACAAATAACTCCAGCCAATGCCACAGATCAGGGAATCTCGAAATTTTAAACTGCCTTTATAGGGTAATTCCTCATGCTCTTGAATGTAAAACAACAGATGGGTTAAGGCTTCGGCGAGCTTATCATCGACTTGATTATGGGAATCATTACGGCAGGCGGTACGGTAACGGGATTGGATTTCGACGCCGGAAAGATTATCGATAAAGCCTTTACAGATATTAACGGTAATCGGCAGTTGGCACCGTTCTTGTAGTTTTTGTAAATCAATATTTTGCCATTGGCCCGTGCCATCGTAAAAACCATAGTCATTAATACATTTGTTACGAAACTCAACTGCAGATGGATGCAGATTAGCAGCCCTAAAATATTCTTGCGCTGTGGTCAGAGCCTTTTGGCGAGATGCTGAAAGTGGGTAGGTCATTTAGCCCCTACCTGCGCTGAATAAAGGTTGGCAATCCTGGATGGCAAGAGGTTGGCAAAATTGTGGAGGTTGGCAAAACTACAATACCATTGAGCTGTGATCGCAACCTTTTGCCAAGCTGATGAAAGTGGGTATGCCATCGGTTAAGCCTTTGTTAAAAAGTTTAAAAAAGTTAATACGATAAATACTTTTAAGAACTTATGTAGTATAACATCTTTGTTGATAAATTCAATATTTATGGATTTACTTCTTAATCCTTATCATAAATAGCCAGCTTCTTGCCAACGGGGCGCCTTATCGTGATAGAACTGGGTTTGGGTCCTGGCATAGGGCAAGCCCCCTAAAGCGTAAAATAACGCATCAATGCAGTGGTCATTCTTTTTTAAAATTAAGCCATTATCATCTCTGGCATACTGCCGCCATTCAGTGACGAGATGACGACAGCCCATGCCTTTAGTGCTGTAGATGATCTTGAAACGATCACCTCTGACCCGTTCATAAATCTCATCAATGGTTGCTTCTTTGGTGTTATTGGCCTTGTGGGCTTTCACCAGATACAATCCGGAACGGTTTGCTAAAAAATTAATGGTCTTTTCTTTGGTGTGCATGTTTTCACCAGCCCCTGCAGGGTCAACCATGCCAGTACACCACTCAGGTATCATTCTTGAAATATTGCTTGCGTGTTCTGTAGGTGTGGCATTACTCAGCTTATAATCAGCAACCGCATAGACAATATCTTTGTCGCGGTCATGGGCAAGGAGTACGGCGCCCCAAGTACCACCCGAAGAAGCGGAGGGATCAAGTCCATAAACCCGCGCAAAATGATTAGGGATTTCAAATGGCTCTACAAAAATTTCTGATTCCAGAATGGTAAAGACTTTGCCCTGACCAAACACTGGAATCCCATGTTCACGGGCTTCGAGTTGCCACGCGGGCACGGATTTACGCAACCGCTCACGTTCTTCTGATTTAAGGTGAGGGTTATCTGCCCAACTGGCCATGATGTAACAGCGCCCATTACTAATTTCACCCTCAGGTGCATTATCTAAAAAGTGCGTAATCAGCTCATCCTTGCCCCGCTCAGGCCACATCGAGACGACAAGAAAGGTTTTCTCACTATCAAAGGAGGTGGTACGCATTAGGGCTTCTTGATAGACCCTAAAGTTAGGTACTTCATCCAGGTGGATAAAGTCAGCCTTAACCCCTTGAAAGGAGGACTCGCCTTGTTGAAAAGCCTTGAACTTCAATTCAGAAACCCCACCTGAAATGTGATGAATCCTAACCGTATCCCAAGCCCCAGCAATTGTCGTATGGGTTTTGCCCTCAATATAACTCTCATGCAAAATTGCTGGCATTGACTCGTCAATATCACCAACAAAAAGTTTCTTCTGCAAAATATCGCGGGTGTCTTTCAAACTAATTGAGGCTGAGATTGCATTAATCGGGCGGCTGAAGCGATAGCCCTGCCACCATTTAGGATAGACACCTGTTAAGTGCATGGCGAGCTCCATGCACACTGCATTAGTCTTACCAGTGCGGTTACCCCCTAGAAACAAACGTTCACCGGCACTTAGTCCTGCCCGATGAAAGGCCTGTTGTTTAAGGGTTGGCTCATAAAAGACAAACTGTCTTAATAGGGTTATCGCCAATTTATCCGCAGCATCAGCATCGAGCATTACACAATCCACGCATAAAATTTTTCAATTTAAGAGAATTAATTAAAAATCTAAGTTAATAATACGTCTAATCATCAGTTTTAACAATCAATAATTAGAGAAATTTATTCTATATTAAGCTTAAGCATGAATAATTCATTTTAAGCTTAAACTTGTGCATCTAGCCATGCCCACCTATCTCCTATCATGGTCAATGGTTGGGTGGCAGCATGCCCCACTACCCCCCATCCCCATAGTATAAATAAATATTGAATACTGATAGCTGACCAGGTGTACCCGTAAATACTTATAAGCCAGAATTATTCAGGGCTTTATCGCTGACCAAACTAGTGGTGTCGCCTTTTTAAGGCAATTACTACTTAAGCTAAGCCTATGTATTTAAGGGTTTTCATGCGCATCGTCATCATTAGACAGCGCTTATGTTAGTGGGTTGCTAGAAATTTTACGAGTCAGCGCTAGCATCTGACTCAATAATCTCTATCTCGGTTTCAGTATTGCTATCTGTATTGGTAAACGCCGGAATACCACGTTTACTCTTCAGCCATAGCTTTAAAAAGGTTTGCTGGTCTTCAGGGCTTAAGGCACTGCTGAAGCTGTTGAGGTTAAGGTTGATCTCAGTGTTTTCTTCTCTAGAAATCGCCACAAAGGTCCCAGGCTTGGGGTAGAAGTACTCCAGGCATAGTTTGATTGCCCAAGGCTCTTCACCCTTAACGGCGCGTCGTAAGGCAATCTCTCCGACCTTCTTGATGTCCTGCTGATGTTCCCGGCAAAACACCTCAAGGTCTTTGGAACGGGGGTCGACGTGTTTGGCTCTGCCTAAGGGATTACCGCTTTGTCCGGGTTTAAAAACCATGACTTTCCTAACCTATTGCTAAACAATTAAATCAATACCCACCGTGTCCTGTTTTGTATGGATAGTCAACAAAAATCAGCATAGCTGCCACTTTCATGCCATTTGACCTCAGCTGTCCATAGCTGTTCGTTCGGGTGTCACACAATGCCAACTGAAGGATACCAGCACTAGAATCGCCTGGAATCGCGTGTAGAGGCATGCGCTATGGTTTCACCTAGGGAAGGTAGATGGGAGTTGTCGGTGTAGTGTAGTGTGGGTTTAGGGTGCTGTAGCAGCGTTCTGCGGCGTAGCATGATGTTATACTCTGCTAACTAACCTTTTCATCTACCACATTCGTGCTGCAGTATTGGCTGTGATACGTGGCGCAGCGTTCTGCAGTCGCGCGTGATGTCATGTTCTGCTAACTAACCTTTTGACCTGCCCCACCAATGTCGTGGGAGACGTAGTTAGTAGGTAAGTATTAGTTAAGTAATCATTTGAGCCATGGCATTAGCATGAAGACAACCACCGTAACCGTCTTGTTTTCAGAGGATGGCAATCAAAATATTGAGGGTTGCCAACCTCAATAACCCGTTATTTTTACATAGTATAGCTAAATTAAAAATTAGATGCTATCCTACTATTTTTAACTATATTATAAGTATTTTCTAAACTATACTTAATCTCACGAAAAATGCGCCTATTTTTTAAGCATATTTGCACTGCTAACCTGTCTTCCCTATTGCTTTTGGAGGGGTAGCCCTGAAAGCGGCACTTTTGCTGGGATTTTCAGAGGTTGGCAAAAGGTTGGCAATTTTCAGTTATGCATTTTGCCAACCTCTTGAAACCCTATATATTCTGCCGTTCTGTCCAGAATCAAAAACAAGGTTTTGCAAAAGATCCGCCATCCCTTTGTGGTTATCATACCCCTTTAGGGGGATATAACACACAGGGGGGACAGGGATGGTCGAGGAGGAGCGAAGTGTGCTAGGGTGGGTCAAAGTTGTCAGCAGGGGAGAGATGGTCAGTGAGTTGGTTGATCAAGCGTTTGAGTGGGTGTGTACGTTGACGACAGCATCACATCACACCATCACTCACAGCACCACACAGAGAGCCACACGCAGCGTCAGGCGCAGGGGATCACACAACCACACACCATCGCTCACAGCGTCACAGCACCACCACAGCGTGAGACACAGCAGCGCACTGCATCACATCACATCACCCCACCACACACAGCGCCACACCACGACGATCACCAGATCACGACGATCGACAACGCCAAATGTTTTTTTGGGGTGTGGGTCAGATTTTAAACCCCTCTAAAATACGCCTAACAGACGCGTGTGATGGCATCATAGGATAGGTCAGTTAGGGATCTAGATGAGACCATGACAAAAACGCTCAGTGACGCTCTATAGTGGCAAAGAATTGATAATACGGGAAATACTGGGGTTTTTTGCTATGGACATCACGTTTAAGTATAGGATAGAATAGTTAATTAAATAATTTCTGATAATATGTAAATCCATAATGAATATTTTAGCCCTAGATCTCGGTACCCACACAGGCTGGGCACTGCTACAACAGAACAGTTTAGTTGACACACAGCCGAAACGTGTGGGTGCAGGTGACAAAGCTGATTGCTTAGCAGACATTGACAACACGCAGCAGAACAGTGTGAGTGTGGGCGTGGGCACAGGTGCAGGTGCAGGCGATAAAGCGAATTACCTAGTTACCAGTGGCACGATCAGTTTTAAGAACGACCGCTTTCAAGGCGGTGGTATGCGGTATTTACGGTTTCGCAACTGGTTGGATGAAATGCACCAGCGCAGCGGTGGGCTTACGGCAGTGTATTTTGAAGAGGTGCGACGTCACCTGGGGGTTGATGCTGCCCATGTCTATGGTGGGTTTTTAGCAACCCTCACTGCATGGTGTGAAGCGATGCCACATAGCTTACCCTATCAAGGTGTACCAGTCTCTCACATTAAGCGTCAGGTGACAGGTAAAGGCAACGCCAGCAAGGAAGAGGTGATTAATGCAGTTAAGGCTAAGGGATATCACCCGCAAGACGACAATGAGGCCGATGCATTGGCATTATTGGCCTTAATGGCGTGTGTGCTTTAAGATGACTTTTTGGGAGTGTTCATATAACTGTGTCAAATTAAAAAATTAGGTTAAAAAAAAGTAACTTTAATAGAAGGAAATTTGACATGGAAAACTTAAAAGAAAAAATAGAATCTTTATCATCTTTAAAGCCAGCCGCATTGCAAGAAATTATTC
>Ga0214917_10008376_pt1 | contig 10171 bp, 9 predicted proteins | sample LL_1208_BB_MetaG_FD_177983 | JGI IMG/M metagenome (GOLD analysis project Ga0214917, IMG submission 177983) | Freshwater microbial communities from Lake Lanier, Atlanta, Georgia, United States - LL_1208_BB | ecosystem: Environmental > Aquatic > Freshwater > Lake | place: USA: Georgia | collected...
TGGTCACGCGTCCCATACGAGGTGCTGGAGAAGATTTCTACCCGCATTACTAATGAGGTCCGCCAGGTCAACCGAGTGGTTCTTGATGTGACAAGCAAGCCACCTGGCACCATTGAATGGGAATAAATTAAGGGTTTTCACAGGGTTTGGATTTACTATTAGCGCCATGTCAAGGGGATTTCACATGAAGAGAATTGTGGTTGCAGCTATTGCAATCTCATTAGTTCTTTCACCTACTGCGTTTGCTGAAGCAAAAAATAATTCAGTTAAATCTGCAAAAGTTCCTACAATCAAATGCACACCAACTAAATCTGTCGGTCACACACCGCCATCTATTGCACCTGCAGACAAAGTTTTAAAGCGTTTTCCACGCACATTTACTTTTGCAACAAATTGCGGAAATATCGTTGTAACGACAGTTGGTGCTAAAGCTCCAATTACAATTACGCAGTTAGCGACCCTTGCCCGTGGCGGATACTTCAACAACAGTTTGTGCCACCGCTTAACAACTCAAGGTTTGTATGTTTTGCAGTGTGGGGACCCAACAGCTACAGGCGCTGGGGGACCAAACTTTACATACCGGGATGAAAACCTTCCGCCAGAAGGCTTAAACAACTATCCAGCAGGCACAGTTGCAATGGCTAATTCAGGACCTGGAACAAACGGAAGCCAATTCTTCTTAGTTTTTGCTGACACAACGTTAGGCGCAAATTACACAATTTGGGGAACGATTACTCAAGGTTTGGATATCGTGAAAGCCATTGCAAAAGCTGGAGTTAAAGGTGGCGGCGCAGATGGCGCACCGAATCAGCCGATCTCAATTAATCGTGTGACGGTTTCAAACAATTAACTTAGAAAAGTAAAAATTAAGCAGTATTAACAATCTTAAAAGCTTCAGCGATACGACCTTCTGGAAGTCCGCCCATGCCAGCGTTGCGTTGACCCCATTCCCGGACCATCTTCTCTAAATCTTTGTTGTGCGCAGTTTGAGATGCATGTGCGTGCAGCGCTGCCATCTTCAGATCAAAAGTGTCGGTGATATCAACCCAATGATCTGGATGTGCAAAACCAGATACCCACACCTCTTTAACGCGCCATGGCTGTAGGCCTTCTTTTTCCAATAAATCAGTGAAAGCAAAAGGGTTACGTGCATCAGGGTAAACAGCTTGAATCGTTGCTTCTCCCGCTGCCAAGTGATCAGGATGGCTTGCGCCAATTCGATCCCAGTTACGTTCAGGACTTTGGCACACAATTCGATCTGGTTGTGAAATTCGAATCTGTCGGACAATGTCTTTGCGAAGTTCAATTGTTGGTTCTAAATGACCATCTACATAATTCAAAAAAGTTATGTCAGTGACACCAATTGCGGCACCTGCTGCACGTTGCTCGCGCTGACGGATGGCGGGCATTTCCTCTTTAGTAAAACCTGACTCTTCTCCACCTTGATCACCATTTGTGCAAAAGACGTAGGCGACTTCAATTCCCTTTTTTACCCACTGGGAAATAGTTCCGGATGCTCCAAAATCTGAATCGTCGGGGTGGGCATTGACGACCAAAACTCGCTTGATCTCGGTATCTGCGATCGGTTCCATGCATGAAGCCTAATAGACTCGACCTCATGACTGAAATCGATCCACTCATTGAGGGACTTAACCCTCAACAAGCGGAAGCGGTTACCCATGCAGGCGGGCCACTGTTGGTTGTCGCAGGTGCTGGCTCTGGAAAGACTCGAGTTTTAACTCGTCGAATCGCATATCTAATGTCGCGCAGAAATGTTGCTCCCTATCAAATCCTGGCAATTACTTTTACAAATAAAGCTGCAGGAGAAATGAAAGAGCGTGTGGCTGAACTTGTAGGACCTATTGCAAAATCTATGTGGGTTTCAACTTTTCACTCAGCCTGTGTTCGAATCCTTCGCCAAGAAGCAACGCGTCTTGGCTACAGCAACTCATTTAGTATCTACGACTCTGCAGATTCGCAGCGGCTAATAACAATTGTGGCCAAAGAATTAAATCTGGATCCTAAGCGTTATCCAGCCCGCCAGTTCCAGTCCATGATTTCCAATGCAAAAAATGAGCTATTGGGTCCACAGGATTATCTGAATGCAACCACTAATCAATTTGAACAAGTTGTAGCTGATGTCTATGCGGTGTATCAACAACGTTTAATGCGCGCTAACGCCATGGATTTTGATGACTTGATCTTAAAGACAGTAGAAGTTTTGCAACGTTTTCCAGAAGCTAATGCTCGATTTAGATCACGCTTCCGCCATGTTCTAGTTGACGAGTACCAAGACACTAACCACGCCCAATACATCCTCGTAAAAGAGTTAGTTGGAACCGATCTTGAAGGCCAACCACCTGCAGAGCTTTGTGTTGTTGGCGATGCTGATCAATCTATTTATGGTTTCCGTGGTGCGACGATCCGTAACATTTTGCAGTTTGAACTAGATTATCCAAATGCACGGACGGTGTTGCTGGAGCAAAACTATCGATCAACTCAAAATATTTTAAATGCGGCTAATGCGGTAATCACTTGTAATGAGAGCCGCAAAGAAAAGAATTTGTGGTCAGATGCAGGGTCTGGAACTCCACTAGTTGGCTATGTTGCCGAGAGCGAACATGACGAGGCGAACTTTATTGCCGATGAAATTAGATCACTGCAGCGAGAAGGTGTTTCTACTCCTGGAGATACCGCAATTTTTTATCGTACTAATGCGCAATCACGTGTCTTTGAAGAAGTCTTTATGCGCAGCGCGCTTCCTTACAAAGTTGTCGGCGGCCTTCGATTCTACGAACGCCGTGAAGTCAAGGACCTACTTGCCTATTTGCGGGTCTTAGCCAACATGGAAGATGAAATTTCTCTTCGCCGAATCATTAATGTTCCTAAACGAGGTATTGGTGATACCTCGCTAGATTATGTGGATCTATTTGCCAGAGAAAACGACATTTCATTCTGGCAGGGTTTACTTCGTTGCCAGGAAATTGGATCCGTACCTGCCCGTGCAGCACAAGCGATCAATGAATTCACTTCGATGATCAGCGCATTAAGCGTCCTAGTTGAAGCAAAGACCAAGCCATCTGTCATTGTCGAAGCTGCGCTTGAACAATCTGGTTTGCTCAAAGAGCTTATCGATAGCACCGATCCGCAAGATGAAGTTCGGGTAGAAAACCTAAAGGAACTTGTTGCGGTTTCAATGGAGTACGAGGAAAGACCATTTGAAGAACTTGGCGAAGATGAAGAAATTTCACTTGCTGGTTTCTTAGAAAAGGTTTCCTTAGTTGCAGATGCAGATGAGATTCCAGAAGGAGAAGATCATGGCGGAGTTGTAACCATGATGACTCTGCACACCGCTAAAGGTCTTGAATTTCCAACTGTTTTCTTAACAGGCATGGAAGATGGAATTTTTCCTCACTCCAGAACTCTTGGAGAAAAAGATGAGATCGAAGAAGAACGTCGTCTTGCATATGTTGGTTTAACTCGTGCGCGCCAACGTCTTTATATTTCCCGTGCCGAATACAGATCAACGTGGGGCGCACCAAATTACAACCCACCGTCACGTTTTCTGGATGAGATTCCGGAAGAGGTAATCGAATGGCGCAATCAATCACGCACTTCTGTTTCTCCATCATTGATTAAGAAAACAAGAACTGCCACAACGCCTCCACCACGAGCGACCGGAAAGAAAAGCGTTGCGATGGAGCTTGCTGTCGGTGAGCGTGTGTCACATGACACATTTGGATTGGGCACCGTTGTTTCAGTGGCAGGGGCAGGAGATAAGGCCGAAGCGACAATTAACTTCGGCCAATACGGTGAGAAGCGCTTGCTGCTGCGTTATGCACCCGTTGAGAAGCTCTAGGATTACCCCCATTAGCGCATCAGAACTGAACTGATTGGAACCCCAGTGGATCTCTTTGAATACCAAGCTCGCGACATCTTTGAAAAGCATGGCGTACCTGTACTAGCTGCAAGCGTTGCAACAACTGCTGATGAGGCAGAAAAAGCAGCAGCAACTATTGGCGGAAAGGTTGTCGTTAAGGCACAGGTCAAAGTTGGAGGTCGTGGAAAAGCTGGCGGAGTAAAGCTTGCTGAGAACCCACAAGATGCCCGCGAAAAAGCTGGCGCAATTCTTGGAATGGATATCAAGGGTCACACCGTTAATACAGTGATGATCGCCGCAGCGGCCCCAATCGAAGCTGAGTACTACTTGGCTATCTTGCTTGATCGTTCAAACCGAACATTTCTTGTAATGGCATCAGTGTCAGGTGGAATGGATATCGAAGAGGTTGCCCACACCGCACCTGAAAAGCTGGCAAAGATTCCAGTTTCAGCAGTTGATGGCATTTCTCTTGCGAAGGCAAAGGAAATAGTTGCAGCTGCGCAATTCCCAGCAGATGTTGCTGATCAAGTTGCTGATGTTTTGCTCAAGCTATGGGATGTTTTCCAAGGTGAAGATGCAACCCTTGTTGAAGTTAATCCATTAGTTAAGACAAAAGATGGCAAGGTCATCGCACTTGATGGAAAAGTTACTCTTGATGACAACGCGGATTTCCGTCAACCAGATCATGAAGGTCTAGTAGATCAAGCTGCGGAAAATCCGCTAGAAGCTGCAGCTAAGGAAAAAGGCCTTAACTACGTAAAGCTTGAAGGTGAAGTGGGAATCATCGGAAACGGTGCAGGTCTTGTAATGAGTACTTTGGATGTTGTTGCTTATGCAGGAGAAAAGCATGGTGGAGTTCGCCCAGCGAACTTCCTTGATATTGGTGGCGGTGCATCTGCACAAATCATGGCTGATGGTCTTTCAATCATTCTTGGCGACAAGGATGTAAAGAGTGTATTTGTAAATGTGTTTGGCGGAATCACTGCCTGTGATGCTGTAGCAAGCGGAATCGTTCAAGCCCTTGAATTACTTGGTCCTAAGGCAACCAAGCCAATTGTTGTGCGCCTTGATGGAAACAATGTTGTTGAAGGACGAGCTATTTTGGCTAAGGCTGCGCACCCACTTGTTGAGCAGGCAGACACAATGGATGGAGCAGCAAATCGCGCTGCAGAATTGGCGGCGAAGTAATGTCTATTTTTATTAATGATTCGAGCAAGGTAATTGTTCAGGGAATGACTGGTTCTGAAGGAACCAAGCACACCCGTCGTATGTTGGCTTCAGGCACCAAAGTTGTCGGTGGAGTGACACCAGGTAAGGGTGGACAGGTCGTTGATATCGATGGCCACCAGCTTCCAGTTTTCAACACTGTTGCCGAAGCAATGTCTGCAACTGGAGCGAATGTTTCAGTTGTATTCGTACCTCCCAAGTTCGCAAAAGCTGCGGTAATTGATGCTGTTGATGCAACCATGCCATTAGTAGTAGTTATTACTGAAGGTATTCCCGTACATGATTCAGCAAGTTTTTACACATACGCCCAGACCAAGGGAACAACCCAGATCATTGGGCCAAACTGCCCAGGTCTGATTAGCCCAGGAAAATCAAATGTTGGAATCATTCCGGCAGACATCACTGGTGCAGGTCCAATTGGTTTGGTTTCAAAGTCAGGAACTCTGACGTATCAAATGATGTACGAGCTTCGTGACATCGGATTTAGCACAGCGGTCGGAATCGGTGGAGATCCAGTAATTGGAACAACACACATCGATTGCCTTCGAGCATTCCAAGATGATCCAGAGACAACAGCGATTGTAATGATTGGTGAAATTGGTGGAGATGCGGAAGAGCGCGCCGCCGCTTTCATTGCAGAGTATGTAACTAAGCCAGTTGTTGGTTATGTTGCAGGCTTTACCGCTCCAGAAGGAAAGACAATGGGTCACGCTGGTGCAATTGTTTCTGGTTCTTCAGGAACTGCCCAAGGTAAGAAAGATGCATTAGAAGCAGCTGGTGTAAAGGTTGGCCAAACACCAAGTGAAACCGCGCGTTTGTTACGCGCAATCATGGGTCGATAACAATGTTAACGCGAGTACTTGGAGCTGCATTGCCCCAAGTCTTGCGTAGCGTTGCATGGCTTTTACTTCCAACATCATTTATCGCACTTCTTGCCTGGGCTACAGCAGGTAGCGCAACTGGCAATACCGGAGATCCGCTACGTGCCGCGTTATGGATCTGGATCGGTGCACATTCGATTCCATTTGATTTATCGCTACCACCATCAGGTTTAGCGGGCTATCTTTCATATCTTCCCTTGGGAGCTTTGGTTTTCCCGATTCTTGCTATTCGAAATGGCGTAGCCCGCACAATCGAACGTTTGGATAATGACAGTTCTCTAGTTGGCCCAGCCCGCGCTGCCTTTGCCGTCCTCTATACCTTGTTTGCTGTGGGTGCTTCCTTTTTCTCGAAGACCGACTCAATTCGCCCCGTCTGGTACTTCGCAATTATTTATGTTCTGCCCTTTACATTGCTATGTGCAGCCACTGTCGGAAGACGAGTCGCTTTAGGCCAAGGTTTTCTATATGGCTCGCGCATCATTGCTTTATTGCTCGGTGCATCTTCAATAGTTTTTGGAATCTTGTTGCTAGTTAATATCTCAGTGGTCAAGAATTTAACGACAGTTTTGCAACCAGGAATCTTTGGCGGATTTCTTTTGCTGCTGCTAAATATTTTGTATATTCCCAACGCAGTTGTTTCTACCTTGGCTTACTTTTCGGGGGTCGGCTTTGCTGTTGGTTCAGGAACCCTGGTTTCACCAACCTCCTTTAGATTAAACAAGATCCCTGCAATGCCATTGCTCGGAGCGCTACCTGAAGGTAAATCTCTGATCTCGCTGGTTGGTGTGCTTTTAATTATTGCTGCGGGTGCACTTTTGGTTTCATGGACAGTCTCCCTGAATCAACGGGTTCTTGTTCAGAGTTTGCTCGTCGCAATCTTGCTTGCAGCATTTGTTGGGTATTCAGGAAGTGGTGCATTGATTACTGATGCGATGTCTGCAGTCGGTGTCTCGACCTGGAAATTCACCTTAGCGATCGCGGCCCAACTTGGTCTTGGAGCCGCACTGGCAATTTATCTACCGAGACTTATCAATCGCAGATGAAGAAAAACTTTCGCCGAGCTTTAGTAAGCGTTTATGACAAGAATCGTCTGATCGAAGTTGGTACAGCTCTGCATGCAGCGGGTGTCGAGATTCTTTCAACTGGTTCTACTTCAAAGAATTTGATTGCTGCAGGAATTCCAGTGACCGAAGTAAGTGATTACACAGGTTTTCCTGAAATCATGGATGGCCGAGTTAAGAGTTTGCATCCGCGAATCCATGCCGGGATCTTGGCTGATCAAGGTAATCCAGAGCATCTTGCCTCAATTGCCGACTTGGATATCGCAGCGATTGATTTAGTAATCATTAATTTGTACCCATTTACCCAGACAATTGCGGCGGGTGCTTCTTTTGAAGACAGCATCGAACAGATTGATATTGGTGGCCCAGCGATGCTTCGTGGAGCTGCAAAAAATCACAGTTCAGTGGCAGTGATTTCAGATCCAGCTCAGTACGACCAATTGCTTGCTGCAATTAGTGGCGGGGGATTTACCACCGCAGAGCGTCGTCAATTGGCACTTGTTGCCTTTCGAACTACCGCTGAATACGACTTAGCGATTGCTACATGGCTAGCTAACTCTGATTCAAATGAACTACCCGATTGGTTCGGACACATCTGGCGTCGCAAGAGTTCGCTTCGCTATGGCGAGAACCCACATCAAAGCGTGGCACTTTATGCGGGGGCAGATTCAGGTGTTGTTAATGCACAGCAGCTCCATGGAAAAGAGATGTCCTTCAATAACTACACGGATGCAGATGCTGCTTGGCGTGCGGTTAGAGATCATCAGGATCCTGCAGTTGCAATCATGAAACATGCCAATCCTTGCGGAATCGCCGTGTGTGCTTTAGGTGTCAGTGTTGCTTATCAACATGCCCATGAGTGTGATCCGGTATCTGCATTTGGCGGGGTTATTGCTGCCAATAGAAAAGTAGATCTTGCTATGGCAGAACAATTATCTAAAGTATTTACTGAAGTATTGATTGCGCCAGATTACGATCAGGACGCACTTGAACTACTGATGAAAAAACCTTCGATGCGTATCTTGAAGGCCGAAGTTACTCCTCTGGCTACTTTTGAGCTTCGCCCAATATCTGGTGGCGTATTACTGCAACAAACAGATTTGATTGATGCCGATGGTGATTCACCCGCTCAATGGAATCAGGTTTGTGGGCCGCAGGTTGATGAACAAACTATGAAGGATCTTGAGTTTGCTTGGAGAAGCGTTCGCTCTGTGAAAAGCAATGCGATCCTTCTTGCTTCGATGACCGCATCCGTAGGAATTGGAATGGGTCAGGTAAGTCGAGTTGATTCAGCACGTTTGGCGGTATCTCGCGCAGGTGCACGAGCAAAGGGTTCGGTTGCAGCAAGTGATGCCTTTTTCCCATTTGCAGATGGTCTTCAGATTCTGATTGATGCTGGAGTCACTGCAGTAGTTCAGCCTGGTGGCAGTGTGCGTGATGAAGAGGTAATTGCTGCGGCAAAGGCGGCCGGAATAGCAATGTTCTTCACCAATACTCGGCATTTCTCTCACGCATAACTGAGTCGATAGGCTTAGAACATGAGCGCACAGATCCTAGATGGCAAAGCAATCGCTTCGGCGATGAAAGCTGACTTAGCCATTCGAGTAGCTGCGCTGAAAGCAAAAGGGATTACTCCGGGTCTTGGAACAGTATTGGTGGGAGATGATCCTGGTTCGGTGTCTTATGTAGATGGCAAACATCGTGATTGTAAAGAAGTTGGCATTAATTCGATTCGTTTTGATCTTCCAAATGATGCAACCGAGAAAGATGTTCTAGCTGCAATTGCAGATTTAAACGCTTCTAAAGAGTGCACCGGCTACATCGTTCAACTTCCGTTGCCCAAAGAGATCAGTACTCAAAGAATTCTTGAAGCAATCGATCCCAGCAAAGATGCAGATGGATTGCACCCATTTAATTTAGGTCGCTTAGTTTTAGGTTATGAAGCTCCGCTACCGTGCACACCTCGTGCAATTGTTGCTCTTTTGGATCATTACAAAATTTCTACGCAAGGGGCCGAAATTACTGTAATAGGTCGCGGCCTAACTGTTGGTCGCCCACTGGGATTGTTATTCACCCGCAAGCAAGAAAATGCAACAGTAACTCTGACTCATACAGGTACAAAAGATTTAACTCAGCACACAAAAAAAGCTGACATTGTTGTTGCCGCTATCGGGCAGTCACATTTCTTGAAAGCCGAAATGATCAAAGACGGCGCAGTCGTGATTGATGTTGGAATTTCTCGAACAGCAACTGGCTTAGATGGCGATGTGTGCCCAGGTGTTTATGAAAAAGCGTCATATGTTTCTCCCATGCCCGGAGGAGTTGGTCCCATGACGCGAGCGATGTTGCTGACAAATGTGGTTGATGCATGCAGCTAAACAATCGACTGCTTGGGCTTGTTAGTTATGGCCTAGTCCTTACTGGAGTGGTTTTAGGGGTACTCGGGGTAGTGCGAGGCGGATCACTTTTTATCGCCGCAGGAACCGCCGGTATAGCTCTCAAATCACGAGATTTTCGTCGCATTGAGTTTTATCTTCCGCTTGCTTTAGCGGTTGCACTTTTTGTGCTGGCAATTGCACTTCCTCGCGGGCGGTAGAGTTGCCCCATTCGCAATTAGCCATGAATGGAGTCACGATGGGTGGCAAAGTCACTGTAGTCGGTGCAGGTTTTTACGGTTCAACAACAGCTCTTCGCTTAGCTGAATATGATGTGTTCGACACCGTTGTTTTAACTGACATCCTTGAAGGAAAGTCAGAAGGTTTGGCTCTAGACATGAATCAGTCTCGTTCAATTGAAGGATTTGAGACAAAGCTAATTGGCGCAACAACAACTCCTGAAGGTGCTGGCTACGAAGCCACTGCACATTCAGATGTAGTAGTAATTACCGCGGGCCTTCCACGTAAGCCAGGCATGAGCCGTATGGATTTAATTGGTGTTAACGCGGGCATCGTTCGAGGTGTTGCTGAAAATATTGCAAAGCATTCTCCAAACGCTGTCATCATCGTGGTTTCAAACCCATTGGATGAAATGACTGCATTAGCTCAGATCGCTACCAACTTTCCGAAGAACCGTGTCATGGGCCAAGCAGGAATGTTGGACACTGCGCGCTTTACTAACTTTGT
>Ga0214917_10008377_pt1 | contig 10171 bp, 9 predicted proteins | sample LL_1208_BB_MetaG_FD_177983 | JGI IMG/M metagenome (GOLD analysis project Ga0214917, IMG submission 177983) | Freshwater microbial communities from Lake Lanier, Atlanta, Georgia, United States - LL_1208_BB | ecosystem: Environmental > Aquatic > Freshwater > Lake | place: USA: Georgia | collected...
AGTGGCAAGGGTAGCAGAGGCCCCTCATTCGGGGGCTATTTTAGGTGGTGCCGAGAGCCGTTTCTTTGAAAAAAGCAAATCTTGTGTTTATGTCAGTTTAGAAACCTCTGAGGGACAGCCAGTCTCCTCTGATCAGGGACCATTTCCCCTTCACCGAGGAGATTTCAACCCCTCTAAGCCTCTCTGCTTAGTTCCACAAAGTCCAGGCTTCTCTTACTTCAATTTGACTCCGGGGCAGTACATTCTTAAGTGGAAAAACAAAAAAGGCGAAGTTCTGAGATCTCACGTAACTCGAGTGGGCGCGGACCGCACTTCGATACTCATCAATTAGTAGCTAAAAAGACCTCGCGACTTGCGAGCCCCATCTTGAAAAACCAGCGAAAACTCCATTGGCGCTTCTAGCTCTTCAAAAATCAATTCTTTATAACGTTCAAGCAAATTTACCGCGAGAAACTCAGCATAGAAGTTTTTTCCTGCAAAACCAAAATCCTCTTTCGCTGGAATAGTAGGCAATCGCTCTGCCGACTCAATTTGATATTTCTGAGTGAGTCTTCTCATTCGGCCCACCCCAGAATTGTAAGCAGTAATAGTAATTCCCCAGTCGGGCAAAACATTCCTGTAGAGTCGAAGCAGTCTGGCAGCCGCTCTACTCTGAGCGAGAGGATCTCTCCAACGGTCCTCAGACTCTTCGTGAATCATGTGTCTAGCCGTGTCTCTCACAAACTGCCACAGACCGATCGCACCGATCTTGGAGTAGGCTTTAGGATTAAAAGAAGACTCTACAAACGGAATGCGTGCTAGGGATTTTGGAAGTCCCTTCTCTTCGAAAATTTTTTCAATTTGAGGCAGCAGCGCTCTGGAACGGTGGACTCCTGCCAAAAACATATCGCTCTGTCCAGTCTGGGTTCTTAGGTTTCTCACAGCTTTTCTAACAGTCTTTTCGTCGAGGGAACCCAAACGTAAAAGCAGGGCTTGCAGTTGCTCTTTTTCATCTGCAGTAAGTAATTGGGTTTTGCTGAGGCCAGCCGCTTCTTGCAGTCGCAGGCGCAATTCCTTTAATACCCGCTTTTCAATAGTTCCCGAGCGGAAAGCAGCATTAGCAAGAGAACTTGTCTGCCTAAAGAGGGGGCGCATGTCGATGTACCCATAAACCACTTCAGGGTTGTATCTATCGTGAACCACTTTAATCCGACTTGAAAATCGACCGAAAATTTGAAGCCAGAAGCTGACTCTTCCTCGAAGCTCTTGAGGCACCTTAAATTCGGCCTCTACTCGGTTACTGGGATCATCGAGCAGAGCTTCTAAATCGGAAAAAGATTCATGAATGGGATCTCGTGAACCAGGGGTTTCTAAACTCATGTTCGAGATCTGAAGAGCGGCCCAGAGGGAGGATTTCTTCCAAGCTGGATAAAAATAGCCCCAGGAATCATTTTTGATGGGATTGGTCTTCTCTACTTGGTGTTCAGAAATCAAAGCCACTGGAGCGGAAACTTCAGCTGGCAAAGAGCTTACTTCGGTCCGATCTAAACAAGAAAAACTGACCAATAAAAAGGCCAAAAGGGTGAAGGCGAATTTTCCAGCGGCTGTGTTCTCCCAGAATTCGGGCAGACGGACAAGCCAGGCCTTCGGGGACTTAACTAATGTGGCCTTCTTCTCAAACATCATTATCAAACTTCGCTGACGTTTTTTGGTAAAAACTGTTTAATTACTGGCTAGCTTGGACTCGGCCTTGTGCCTAAAACCAGGCTAGCTCAGTTCAGTTTTCGCAAGCGCTATGCCACAAAACGAGTATTCAAAAGAATACGGCTTAGTTGCTTGAAGGAAGGAGATCGTATTTTCGAAGCTCTGCCATGGCTCTTTTGTAACCGATGGTAACGACTTCCTGGAGAGTAGTAGAGTTGAGAGTGAAGTGGTCGCCAAAAAACATTTGTTTGTCCTTGGCCTCTGGATGAATAAAAATGTAGTTCAATCGGCTCTTGAAATCCATTCTCTCTGCTAAGAGTTGGATGAGCTCATGTAGTTCTTCTTCAGGATATTTCTTTGTCTTAAAAAATTCCTTAACAGTTTCGAGAACGGTGGTTTTATTCTCGTGGGCTCTCTTAGCAGCGTACACTTTCTGTTCGATAGCTTGATAAAGGGCCTGAATCACAATCGCTGGCATTCCGTAGTGAACAAGAGAACCGATTTCTTCCCGGTAGTGATAGGGCTGATGAGTGTAGGAGCAAATGAGAAGGTCGCAGCCATTTTCCTTTGCAACGTGAGTGGAGAGAGTTTCACGAATTTCCCCGTCAATATAATAACGAGTTTTGTCGGGGCCATGCTTTACTTTGTAAGGGGCAAAAATAGGCGGAAGAGACAACGAAGCTCCTACCGCATCGTAAATAGTAGCGTTGGAAGCGTATTGAGAGTATTCATCAAACGCCTTTTCTGTGCTGTAGCGACTGAAAATGATTTTTCTCGAATGATCAAGTTGAGTGCCAACCACAAAGAGATCAGCTTTCAGCTCGTGAAAATAGGGGGTGGGCAAAACATTTTCCTGTAAGTACTTTGCAATTCCTGCGGTTGAAAAGAGACCCGGAAGGCGAAGGTTTTTTAAAACAAATGACTCTAAGGTTCTTCCAAGAATAGGACTTTGTTTGAAACTCTTTAAAATGGCGGAAGGGCGCGGCCAATTGATCTTGAGCATGTCCCGGTATTGGATCTTAGGAATTTCTCCGAATTCCCCAGGGATTTTAAAATTTATATCTGAAGTAAAAGAATTGATTAGTGCCTCTACAGGAATTCCAGAAGCTAATAGCGTAGTGATCAAAGAGCCGGCACTGGAACCCACGTAAGTAGAAATTTGTTGAGGGTGATACTTGGGGGGGGGATAAGGAATAGAATTCACAGGAGCTGGATCTTCGGCTTTTCCGCCCACAAACGAAAACCCCTTGTCTCTCAAGGCGAGACAAACACCAATATGAAAAGCAGCAGCTTTAGTTGCTCCCCCACTGCACACAAGACCGGTCTTTGAAAACTCAATCCTTGTTTTGTGTCTGTCTTTTGCCATTTCAACCCCCTAAAATAATCACTTCGCACTCGAGAGTCACGCCAGACTGTTCTTTCACCCGCTCTTTTACCACTTGAATGAGGTCCAGAATGTCCTGTGCTTTGGCATTGTTCTTATTCAAAATAAAGTTGGCATGTTTTTCAGAGATCTGGGCTCCCCCAATGGTGAGGCCTTTTAGCCCCGACTTTTCAATGAGCCTTCCTGCAGAAAAACCTTCGGGGTTTTTAAAAGTAGATCCGCAACTAGGATAATCCAGTGGTTGTTTTTCAGCTCGCTCTTGAATGATTCTGTTTACTTCGGTCCGAATAAGTTCGGCAGGCTTCGTATGAAGCTCGAAAGAGGCCCAGACAACTAAGCTGTCTTTCACTGCGGTTTGTTCGCGGTAACCAAAATGAAACTGATCTCTCGAAAAAGTCTCGGCCCCTTTTTTAAAATCAAACAATCGAAGCTCTCTTAGGATGTCCCCGTAACAACCGTATTTAGTTCCGGCATTCATGAAAATTCCACCGCCAATCGTCCCGGGAACGCCTGAGCTAAATTCAAGACCGGTTAGGCCCTTCTCAATTGCCCAATTCAAAAGATCTGCTTTTCCAGTTCCTCCGCCTACTCGAACCCAGGTTTTCCCTGCTGGGCTTTCAGGGAGGACTTCTATAAATTTAAAGGCCTTTTCTAAGGACAAAACAATCCCGCGAATTCCTTCATCTCGTACCAGGAGATTGGTTCCTCTCCCAATGACAGTGATGGGGAGCCGCAATTCTTTTGATCTTTCCGCTACCCAAAGGAGATCAGTTTCCGTTTGAGGAAAAACCAAAATATCTGCTGGCCCGCCTACCCCATAAGCAACATGGGTTTTCAGAGGTTCATTCAAAAGTGCATGGGCGCCAAACTTCTCTTTGAAGAGAAGAGCGGCCTTTTCAACTGACTTATGAAAAGAGGGTTTTGTAGACACTGGGCAAGTCCCCGGCTCCTAAAGTCATGATCACATCGCCTGGTCGACTATCTGTCAGCCACGATTCGATAGCAGTCATCCCCTTCTCTACGTGAAGCGCTTGGGGATGCCCTGCATTTGAAATGCTTTCAGCTAGAAGGCCACCGGTTACTCCAGCAATGGCTTTTTCCCCAGCGGCATAAATATCGGTCACAGCCACAACATCACAGTGTTTAAAGCAAGTAGCAAACTGATCAAACAGATCTTCAGTTCGGGAATAACGATGAGGCTGAAACACTACCCTGATTCTACTTTGAGGGAAACGCTCTCTGGCAGCCGAAAGAGTAGCGGATATTTCAGTGGGGTGATGGGCATAATCGTCTATGAACTTCACTCCCTTTAATTCACCTCTTTTATGAAAACGTCTTTGTACCCCTTGATACTGAGAAAGAGCTTCAAGAGTTTTTTCTCTAGGAACAGAAAGCTCATCACACACAGCTAGAGCTGCCACTGCGTTGAGTACATTGTGTTTGCCCGGAACTTGTAGTTGGAGGCGAACCGTTTCGTTACCCATTCGAATCAAGCACTGGGTACCCTCAGCAGAAGAGCGGTACTCCACTACTTGGTAGTGATTGTGTTTTCCAAAGCCATACGTCTTCTTTCGGCGAGTGATTTTGGGAAGGAGCATTCTCAAATAAGGATCATCCCCACAAATGACTGAAAGACCATAAAAAGGAACTTTATTCACAAAAGACAGAAAAGCTTTCTTAAGTTTAGCCATGGTCTCGTAATGATCCATGTGCTCTCTATCCATGTTGGTCACAACTGCAATGGCTGGAGTAAGTTTATTAAAACTTCCATCGCTCTCATCTGCTTCAACGACCATGTATTCGCCAGAGCCTAAACGAGCATTGGTTCCACCAAAATTATCCATTCTGCCACCCACAACGATAGTGGGATCCAGCCCCCCTTGGGTAAGAGCCAAAGCAATCATGGAAGTGGTGGTTGTTTTTCCGTGAGCCCCCGCTACAGCTACGCCGTATTTGAGTCGCATGAGTTCGGCGAGCATTTCTGCTCGAGGAATAGCAGGAATTTCTTTCTGAGAAGCAGCTAACATTTCGGGATTTTCGAGAGTTACTGCTGAGGAATAGACTACGAGATCGGCCCCTTCGATGTTTTCGGCTTGGTGCCCGACGAAGATTTTTATCCCTTGTTGTTCCAAGTGGATACAGAGCTCAGATTTCTTTAAATCTGAACCACTGACTTCATAACCGTTTCGGAGCAAGAGTTCGGCAATTCCGCTCATTCCAATGCCGCCCACCCCGATAAGGTGTATCTTATTGATTTTACTATACATTAAGACCTTTTTAACGAGACTTAACTCAAAGCGTTCACAATCTGGTCGCCGATGGTAGCAAGGCCTGACGGGGATCGCAATCGGGAGGTTTTAAGGGCCATTTCTTTGAGGACAGGGGGGGTAAAACAGGCTTGGAGAGCTTCCCATAAGCGGGCCTTAAAGTCGGGCCCTTGCTCCACTACCCGAGCAGCTCCGGAACTCTCTAAAAACCGAGCATTTGCAGTCTGATCGTTCTGGCCTTTTCGAGGATAGGGAATAAAAAGAGCCGGTCTACCCACTTGGATGAGTTCAGAAACGGTTAAAGCTCCCGAGCGGCAAATAACCAAGGAAGCTTCGTTGTAAGCTTCAACCATATTACTGATAAAAGGCTTCACTTGAAAACGGCCGGGAGCGATTTGTTGGTAGAAAGTCGCCACCTTTTTTTCGTCGCTCACTCCGGTTTGGTGAGTGAGAGTAATTCCTGGAAAACTTTTTAAAATTTCTCCAGACAATTCCATCAGGGCATCATTGATTGCTCGAGCTCCTTGGCTTCCTCCCAGAACGAGCAAGTGATTTTTCTCTGGTTGGTAGGCTTTCACTTCGGGCCCAAAAAACACTTCTCGTAGTGGATTGCCACTCACGACACACTTCTTTGGATTGAAAGCACTTTTGGCTTGTTCAAATCCAAGAAAAATTCGAGTCGCAAGTTTTCCTAAGATCCGATTAGAAATTCCCACAGAAGCATTTTGTTCTTGGAGAAAAATGGGAATCCGCAGGAGGAAACTGGCAAAGCAAATGGGAAAGGAAACATAGCCCCCCACTCCAACAGTCAGCTGAGGTTTTTCTTTTAAAAGAAATCTTATGGACCAAAGGATTCCCTGAAAAAGTTGAAAGAGGGTTGAGAGAATTTTCAGTGCGCTTTGGTTTTTGATTGCCCCAGAGGAAACGCTATAGAAAGGAAATCCTTTTTCCGGGACAAACTTGCTTTCCATCCCTCGATCGCTTCCTACGTAGAGAACAGAAACTTTCCTCTTTCTGAGTTCCTCTGCAATGGCAATCGCCGGAAATACATGCCGCCTGTGCCGCCCCCAGTGATAACTACTTTTTTCTTAGACATGAGAAAATTTATTAGCCGTCGTTTTCAGGAATCATTCCAGACTGCCTGACGATGTTCAATAGGATTCCCACCATGGTGAGATTTACAACGAGGGCCGAGCGTCCCCAGGAAATAAAAGGAAGGGGCAATCCCTTAACGGGAAGAAGACCGGTCACTCCTCCTAAATTCACAGCCACTTGAGCTGCTAGGAGAAAAGCAATTCCAAAAGCTAAATAACAAGCAAAAGGTTCAGAGGCTCTAAAAGAAGTTCGAAAGCAGAGATAAGAAAAGTAAACAAAAAGAGCGACGACCAAAATGGCTCCCACAAATCCAAGTTCTTCTCCTATGAGTGAGAAAATGAAATCGGTGTGCACTTCAGGCAAATAAAACAATTTACTGTTTCCATTTCCGATTCCTGTGCCCAAGAGACCTCCGGAATGAAACGAAAGAAAGCTTTGAATGGTTTGAAAGCCAGAACCTTGAGGATCTGCCCAAGGGTTAAGAAAAGCAAAAAGCCTTTTTCTACGGTACTCATAGTGCATTAAAGCAGCGGCGAAACCCACACCACCCAAAACAAAACCAGTAAGCAGATACATCAAACTCATTCCTGCTATGAAAAAAATCCCTAAAGTGGAAAGCACAAGCAGAGTGGTTGTCCCCAAATCGGGTTGTTTGATGATGAGACCCAAGAGCAAAAGAACTAATCCCGCTAGGGTTGCTATTTTCTTTCCTGAAAAAGGGGATGCTTGATGTTCTGCTAGAGCTCTTGCCACAAAGAGCGGAAGAGCAATCTTAGCTAGTTCGCTGGGCTGTAAAAGAAAGCCCTGAATGCGAATCCACCGAGTAGCTCCTTGAGCATGATGACCAATTCCAGGAATGAAAGTAGCTGCTACGAGAAGCACTTCGAGGCCAAATAAAAAGTAAGCTGTCTTAAACCAAAATTGGTACTTCACTCTGGAGAGAAACAACATGAAAAGAAATCCAATTCCGGCAGTGAGAGCTTGGCGGCTCACAAAATAAAATTCAGAACCATATCGCTGGAGAGCGGGAACTCCAGTGGCGCTGAAAAGCATGACTTGTCCCAAAAGCAGAAAGAGTACTACGCAAGCGGTGATTTGCTTTTGGAGCGGTGAAGAGAGAACCATCTGTTAATGATATCACGGGATTGGAAACTTAGATTCAGTCGGTATAGCCCTTATCTAAAGCTTCATTGCACAGCGCATCAGCCAGAGTGTTTTCCTCGCGAGGAATGTGGGTCACTTCGATTTTCTTAAAACCAGCAAGCAGCGTTTTAGCTTTTTGAACGAGGGGAATAATGTGGGGGGCTTTCACTTTGTACTGCCCCAAAAGCTGGCGAACCAAGAGTTGGGAATCGCTTCGGATGATAATTTCAGTCGCTCCTAGTTCGAGCGATTTTTCTAGGCCTTTGAGAAGTCCTTCGTATTCGGCCACATTATTGGTGACCACTCCCATTCCAGCGCCTTTACTAAAGACCACTTCTCCTTCTTCCAAGAGAACGTAGCCATAAGCTCCTGGGCCTGGATTTCCTCGAGAAGCCCCATCACAATACAAAATCATTTTTCTTCCTTTTTCTTTGGGTGCCTTTGCCAAAAGATCCTCACTTAAGCTTGGGCTTCAGTTTCGTCAATTTCAGCCAAAAGAATTTTCCCGCAGCTAGGACAACGATGAAAAGATTTCATTCCTAAAACTTCGTTAAAGAGCTGAGGCCTTAATTTCACATGGCAGCCACTGCAAAGACTATTAGCTGCTTTTACGATTGCCACCCCTTTTACTGTGGTTGCCACTTTTTCATAGAGTGTTTTGAGCTCGGCAGAGACAGTTTCTAGCACTGTCTTTCTTTTTTCGAGGAGGTCTTCGTAGGATTTCTGGATGCTCTTTCCTTCTTCCTGAAGACGCTTCTTGGATTCATTAAACTTCGCAGCAGCTTCTTTGTGGATTGAATCTGCTTCTTTGAGATTCGATTTAAATTTCTCTAGTTCGGTAATCAAATTGAGTACGGCTTCCTCAAGGGTGCCTTTTGCAGTCTTGTGCACTTCATTCTCACGAAGAGCTGCTTGATACTCTTCGTTGGTTTTTACTTCCATCATCTTGCTTTCTGCTTTTCGCAAAAAGTCTTCTTTTTCTTTGAGATCGCTTTCGGCTTTTCGGAGGTTCTTCTCTATTTGATCATGTTGAGCTTTGACTTGATTGAATTGATCAAGGCTTTTTGAAATTTCAGCATCGATAGCAGAAATTTCTACTGGGATCTGTTCTAGCTCGTTTTTGAGCCGAAACACTTTTTCGTCTGTTCTTTTGAGTTCAGTTAAAACACGATATTGGTCTTTTAAGACATCCGACACAGCGAAACCTCCAAGTTTGGCCCTATCTTGTCCCAGTCGGAGCCAATTGGGAAGGGTTTCTTAAGGGGCTACAGGCCGAGACAAGTCGGAATCGGACAAATAGATACTAGTGACGAAATTCTCAAAGTAGTCCCGGTACATGTGGTAGAAGCCCTCGTCTCCCGCCTGAGTTCCCCAGGAGTTCTTGATTTTAAATTTGATGACTCTTCCGTCTGGGTCGAGGTCGGCCCCCACGATATCTACAGCGTGGTACCCGGCACCGCTTAGAAACGAATCTCTATAAAGCTTTTTAGGAGGAGCAAATCCAGCTGGGGTGTTAAATCCGTCCAAAGTCATGATCCCGGTATCCCGATCAATGAAATTAAGGTTGTTCTCATAGGAAAGAGTAACGCTTTGACCGTTTTTAAGGGACTGTACGATTCGTTTTTCAATTTTTTCCAGGGACTCTCGAGAAGACCGCACTTGATTGGGAAGGGGAGAGGGACCCGCTAAGGAACTTTCCCGCCGCAAGTTTCCAGTCAATTCTTCTACTTCCGGATAAACCCATAACGGCCTCGGCGTGTAATCCTTTGCATGTTCTTTGGCGAACTGTTTGGGGGTGTAGGACTTTCCTTGGTAATCAAATTTTCGAGGAAGAGTTCCAGTATAGGTTCTTAAAATATCTCGCATGTCTTTGCGAGCCTGGTCTTGAAGATCGAGGTAAGCTTTTGATTCTGGCATGAGGTCCTTTGCATCTTCATGGAACTTTGCTGCTCTCGCATTGAGGTAATAGGTCAAGCGTGAGCCATGAGGATTTTTTTCAAAGTTGATTCTCGGTTTCCAGCTTGTGGCATTTTCCGGAACCAGACCATACCGGCTGACAAGCTCATCCGCGTAGTTGGCATTTCCTCCCTGGAAAATCGGACTGTTCGGACTCTCAAGCGCATCATCGATTCTGTCTAAAAGTGATTGAGCAATGAGATAGTGCCGATTGAGTTTGAGATCCTTACCGGTTTTGCTCTTGATGGTCTCTTCAATATGAGCCAATCGGGCATGGACCCAGCAGCTGCCGTAGTTGCATTGGTCAGAGATGGGAGTGTTTTTTATTTCAAGTGAATAAGTGGGAGAGTGTCGTTTTTCAAATTCGGGAGTGAGATGGCGTAGCTCGGATGCCGAAAGTTTCTTGAATGACTTGAGACAGACGTTCGGAAACGAAAAGCCTCGAGGAGAGAGGAAAAGAGAGAGGAGCAAAAGCAAGGCAGGAAAAACTCTTTTTGTATAACTTTGTTTTGTCATCTTGAGAGCCGCCCACCTGCGCCAAGGTTACAAGAAGGACAATGGGTATAAGGACCCGTTCCATCTAAGAATTTAGCGACTGCCCCTAGAAGTTGCTCTCGAGTCATTCCATCAATCTTCGACCGAT
>Ga0214917_10008378_pt1 | contig 10171 bp, 8 predicted proteins | sample LL_1208_BB_MetaG_FD_177983 | JGI IMG/M metagenome (GOLD analysis project Ga0214917, IMG submission 177983) | Freshwater microbial communities from Lake Lanier, Atlanta, Georgia, United States - LL_1208_BB | ecosystem: Environmental > Aquatic > Freshwater > Lake | place: USA: Georgia | collected...
GTCACGGCTTAGGGCTTCACGTCAAGAGCAATGATATCGAATGGGAATGTATAGTCTTCCTTGAATTCTTCGCCCAGCTCCGAGGCACGCGGGTTGCGACTGTCGTAAAACCATCGGACGTTGACTGTCTTGCCCTCGGCCTTGGCGTCTTGGAGGAGGTCAAAGATATCAATCATGGCGCGTATGCTGCTTGTATTGAGATAGCTCAGATGCAGCTCCACCGTCAGTGCGCCAGAGTTTGCGCCGAGGAATTTCTCTGTCCAGGTGATCACCTGCTCAAAGAACTCATAGGTGTTCTCAGGATAGGACTCACCACTCATCCGCAGGCAGCCCTGATCCCAGTCGGTGCTGACACTGGGGCTGAACTGCGTCGCTTCCAGGCTCAGGTTGTAGGCGTCATGACTGGTCATTGGCCTCAGATCACCGCACGCAGACTGAAGAAGACCTTGCCACCCGGACCTTCGTCCAATGTAGCTTGTAGTGGCTCACTGGACTTTCGGGCCATTTCGATCAGGCCCAGGCCAGCACCCGTGGATTGATCGGCCTCGCGAGGCAGTCGCAGTTGCGTCTTGTAGAGGGCCTTCAGCTCTGCCTTGTCGAGCGCTGAAAGTTCAAGAATCTTTCTCAGCAGCTTTTCACCATCTGCCGGCTCGACCAGGTTGCCGGCGGAGACTGCGTAGTGGCCATCCCCGGTTTCTGCGATCACAACGGTCGCGGCTGCAGTGAGATCATCATAGCCCATTCGACCAGCATAATGACGAATATTCTGGCTCATTTCAATGTAAACACTGAAAACATCCATGGCTGCTGATTGATGCACTTGCGTGGACTCAATATGGTCCTTGAGTGCAATGCCAATCTCGCCGATCAGAGTGCGAGAGATCGGCCCGTTGAAGCAGATGAGAATGCGTTGACCACTGAAGAAATCCCGCAAGGAAGCGAGGCTATCTGAGACTGGATTCACGGCAGAAGCAGGCGAAAAGAATCAATCAAACCGGAACGAGAGAATTGTGATGTCATCCCTCTGCGGGTAGTCACCCCGGAAGCGAGCCAAGGATTCCGCAAACGCCTGCCGCTGATCGGCGAGAGGCTTGCGGGCATTTTCCAGCAACCAGCCGCTGAAGCGCTCATGGCCCACCGCAAACCCATCTTCACCCCCGGACTGATCAAGATAGCCATCCGTGGTGAGATAATAAGTGAAACCTGGTAACAGTGGTAGATCGTGGTCACGGTAGCTGCCGCGCCGGCGGTCGCAGAGTGCTCTGTGCTCACCGCTCATGCTGTTGAGTTCCAGCCCATCGCTCCAGAACAGTGAGATGCGGGCCCCGGCAAAGCGCAACTTGCGGGCCGTGAAATCCAGCAGCACCAGTCCCATGTCCATGCTGGTGGCGATCGAACGGGTCGCCTGGTCGTCGCGCAGGATCTCACGCAGGGAGTTGTCGATCGATTGGAGGACGGTCGCGGGTGAATGGATGCCCACGTCCTGAATGGCCCGATCCACGCCCACGCGAGCCATCATCGTCATCATGGCGCCCGGTACACCATGGCCGGCACAATCGGCGACTCCGGTGAGGCAGTGGCCACCATCACTGTGGAAAAGATAATAATCGCCACCCACAATATCCTTGGGTTCCCAGAGGACGAAATGTCGCTCCCCAAAGGCTTGTTTCAGCTGATGATCCGGCAGGATGGAGCGCTGCAGGATGCCAGCGTATCGAATTGAGTCAGCGATCTGTTTGTTGGCATGGCGCAAGTGTTCATTGGACTGATCGAGATCCCTGTAAGCCGCACGCATGTTTGTCAGGACCAGGTTAAAGGCCATGGCCAGTTGATGGATCTCATCCTCATGTGGCACGACCAGCAACGCATCTGAATCCCCCATTTCGATGCGCTTTGCCTGGCGCGACAGATGCCCCAGGGGACGGATCACGCGTGTGTCGATGATGCGGAAGGACAGCATGGCCAGCAACGCCAGCAGAATCGTCAACAACATCGTCAGATAGTCCGTGACGGTATTGCCCCCCTCCTGTAGGTTCAGCCCAGAGACAACAATCAGATAGCCCAGGACTCCCCCGTTGATCAAGGTGATCAACGTGAACGTCGATTGGATCGAAGCCTGGCCGCGCTGACGCAGAAGTCCGCGCCGCAGCCGCTTCAGTGAGACTCCCCTGCTGCTCATCGTTCCTCCCTGGTGTTGGCCTTCCGGCCCAGCTGCCTGGCGGTGGCGCCATGCTTCAGCAGACCTGCAGGATCCGTCTGAATGAAATGCAATCGCGTTTGTGGTGCCATGACGAGGTGCCTCAGGGCGATCCGATCCGGCACACCTGACTCCAGCGTGGACACAGGCGCTCATCTTGTCCAGGATGTGGCCTGACGGCCTCAATTCATGAACATTCGCAAAGCCGCCTCCCTTCTGCTGCTGTCCCTGGTTCCGGTGTCGGTGGCAGCGGAGTTTCTGCACTGGGGTGAGGCGGCTGTGTTCCTCAGCTCCGCCCTGGCAATCGTGCCCTTGGCGATCTGGCTCAGCACCGCCACCGAAGAGCTGGCTCTTGCCCTCGGCCCCACCCTGGGCGCCCTGCTGACGGCGGTGTTCGGCAACGCCAGCGAACTGATCATCGGCCTGACGGCACTGAAGGCCGGTCTGGTGGAGATCGTCAAGGCCAGCATCACCGGCACCCTGATCGCCAATCTGCTGTTGGCACTTGGCCTGGCATTCCTAGTGGGCGGGATCGGGCGGAGTGAACAGCGATTTCAACCGACGATGGCGCGGGTCAATGGCTCCCTGATGACCCTGGCGGTGCTGGCGATTCTGATTCCCAGCATCAATCACCTCGGACTCGCCGGTGAGGTGCCTGTCTCAGAAGCGGCAGAGCGGGGCTTCTCTCAGTTCGTCGCCTGGTTGCTGCTCCTGGTCTACGGATTGACCCTGCTTTTCTCACTGGGGACCCATCGCAGCCTGTATGAGGCCGCCGAGGCCGAGATCGACAGCGGCCCGGAGCTGGCGGGCGACGAGGCGCACAAGCCCCCGGTGCTTCCCTGGCTGCTCGTTCTGCTGGCTGCCACGGCAGCCCTTGCTTACGAATCGGAACTGTTCGTGGGGGTGCTTGAGCCCGTGACCCAGTCGCTGGGTCTGGGGGCCGTGTTCACCGGCGTGGTGGTTCTTCCCCTGCTTGGTGGCGTCGCTGAATTCATCACCTGCATCTCCCTGGCCCGTCGCGACAAGCTGGATCTGTCGGTGTCTGTGGCGCTGGGCTCCACCCTGCTGGTGGCCTTGCTGGTGGTGCCGGCGATGGTGCTGCTGTCGCCGCTGCTTGGCCATCCCCTGACGCTCAGGTTCAGCATCGCCGAGCTGCTGGCCGTGATCACTGCCGTCGTCGTCAGCAATCTGGTGACTCTCGACGGCCGCTCCAACTGGCTGGAAGGGGTGCTGCTGGTGGCGACCTACATCATCCTGGGTGCCGGATTCGCCTTCCAGTCCGCGCCTGTCGCCTGACCTGTCGATGAGCACCAACAGCCGCAGTGTGGACGGGGACAACGGGGCCGCCGCCGCGATCGTCACCCTCGCCAGTCCCCCAGGAGCACTGCGCTCCTCACCGCTGTGGGGGCGCTCCCCCCGCGCCTCCTTCCTGCAGTTGCTGGCGTTGATCGCCCTGGGGGCGACGGCAAAGGTCTTCCACTGGCAGCTGCTGCTTCTGGCTTCAGCCCTGACGCTGTTGGCTCTCTGCCTGCTGGTGCTGCTGCCGCCGCTGCTGCGCACCCTGCCGAAACAGCTGGACGACCCGAACCTGCTGCGAATCGCCGCGAGCGTCGGTCTGCTGCTGGCTGGGGTGTGGATCCCCCTGGAACTGGGATGGCTGGACCCGTACCTGAGCCTGTGGCGAGAGCGCAACTGGGAGGCGATCGGAGCGATCGGTGAAGGGGTCGTCGGAGCCTTCGGACAGGTCCTGGTCGCTCTGGTGGCCCTGCTGGTCGCCTGGCAGCAGGTCCGGGTGGACCAACGTCTCACCGGCCAGCAGAACGTGATCACCCAGGCCCAGACGGTTGACAGCCTGATCCACGGCATCAGTGAGCTGATCGTCGATGAGGAGGGGCTTCTGGAGGACTGGCCGCTGGAGCGGATGCTGGTGGAGGGTCGCCTGGCGGCGGTGCTGAGCAGCATCGATGGGCAGGGCAAGGCTCGGGTGCTGCGCTTCCTCTCCCATGCGCTCCTGCTCAGTCCGCTGCGTCGCGATGCCCGTCTTGGCAGGGCAATCCTCGACGGACAGGGCAGTTATGAGGTGGACTGGCTCGATGGCATCGCGGTGGTGCGACTGCATTCGATGCTGCGCGGAGCCGATCTGAGCCATTGCGATCTGCGCGGTGTCGATCTGCATGGGGCTGATCTGCGCGGGGCGAACTTCAGCGGCGCTGATCTCAGCGAGGCCAATCTGGCCGGCGCCGACCTCACCGGGGCGCTGTTCGATCGCTGCTGTCTCGATGGAACGCTCCTGTTCTTCGGCAGGCCCCAGACGGCCACACCCAGCCAGCCCGGCCGGCAACTGGATCTGCTCACCGGCGGCGGCAGCGGCGCCGTGGTGTTCGATGCCTCCTTTCGTGGCGTGCGTCGCCTTGATCCGCAGCAGCACTACTACCTGGCCAGCTGGAGCGGTCCACGCAGCCGGGGGACCTTGCCGGGAGGCTGCCGCGGCATCGCCAACCAGTTGGAGGCCAAGGCTCCCGAGCGTTGATCGGTTGCGCGTTTCCGCAATTCTTCCTCCGAGATGGCACGCCCCTGCCATGGGGACATGGGACCATGGAGGGGTTGCCCTGGTGCACCGCGCCGCGCAGCTGCTGGAGAGGTGGTCGAGTGGTTGATGGCTCCGGTCTTGAAAACCGGCGACCCGCAAGGGTCCGTGGGTTCGAATCCCACCCTCTCCGTTCTCTCAGATCCCCCTCCCCGACTGGCTTTTGGGCTGGTCGGGGAGCCTTTTCTGAGGCCCTGCCAGCAGCCCCGCCAGGCAACCGATTGAGGCAACGACGCCCCCCGTCGACCACGATCAGGCAAGTCGCCTGGCAACGTTCTTGGCTACTGCCGATCCCTGGCTGAGCCGCCAGAACGAGGCCCTCAAGCTGCGTGGGCTGTCCGTGACCCATGAGCTGTGCGGGTCCCGGCTGAGGCTGCGGGCCTCGATGCCACCCCGCCCCAAGGACGGGCCGGGGGCTCCTGGACGCAACAACGCCTCTCCACTGACCTGGGGGTCCCGGCCTGGGCCAGCGAGGCTGTCGAGCTTGCCGACACCCTTGGACGCGCGCAGCGATCACCGGTCGGCATCGGGGGAACCCGAACAGCACAGCCCCGTGAAGTTGAGGTGATGCGGAAGATTGTGGGCATGGGGGTGGCAGCCCTCACAGGATGGAGGTGTCCGCCCGCAGCTCCTGGCGGGCGGCTCCGGGAAGTCCAGGCGTCGCTTCGGCGGCGCTTTTTGCTGCATAACGGCAGCGGCCGAGCTGCCGCCTCGGACAATCGACCGACCGTCCATCAATCTGGTGTAGGATATGGCTGATTCAACGACCACTCTTCAGCAGGTTTCTTCACCAGGCGGCGAGCACAGGGGCTTCATCACTCCACGGGTTTCCACTCGGCCAGCGACTTTCTCCAGGGCATTCGACGAATCGGGTTCATAAGTTCTGCTTCTTTCATGACAATTTACGTGGGCAACCTCTCCTTCGATGCCGAAGTGGAGGACCTTCAGAGCCTGTTCTCTGAGTACGGCTCCGTGCGTAAGTGCAGCCTGCCCCTCGATCGCGAGACCGGTCGCAAGCGCGGATTTGCCTTCGTGGAGATGGCCGAGGCCAGCGAGGAGAACAAGGCCATTCAGGATCTCCAGGATGTGGAGTGGATGGGCCGCATGATCCGCGTCAACAAGGCCGAGCCTCGTCCGAGCGCTGGCTCAGGCGGCGGTCGCTGGTGAGCTGAGGCGTCGCGCCGGGGCCGGCTCCTGCCCCGGCCACTGCCGCCCCTCAGTGGGCGGCTTTGCCGTGTCTGAGCCCTGCCCGGACACACTTCAGCGGCAGAGCCAAGGGGTCCGCTGCCGTGCCTCCGCTGCCGGGTGAGCGGAGCCACGGCCAAACCGCGAGATCGCGCCTTGAGGGCGACGCCTCAGCGGGCGTGTGGACAGCGGGGGTGTCTGCAACCGGACCTGCCCCATCAGCCCCTGCTCCGAAGCGAGCCAGCGTGCAGGCCCATCCGGCGGCTGGCGACGGCCGAGGGGACACTGGACCACACAATCCCGTGGTCAACGATCAATCGCCGCTCCAGCACGCTCCCTTCTGAATCGCCCAGAGCGGCCCTCGCAGCAGGAGTGCCGCGACCGTTGTCTCCCGCGCTCCGCCGTACTCGCCGCCGGTGATGCCACACTTCCAAGCGGCCATGCCAGAGGGCGCGGCCTGAAAGCCCTGATCAACTCAGCTGTCCTCTGCGGTGGTCTTCCCGAACGGCAATGCCATGTCCAGAGGCAGCCTGAACGATGCGGCGGCGCTTCCTCTGGATTTTCTGCTGCTGCCCGGAGATGGTCTGCTGCTGGTGAATGGGTCGGGGCTGGTGACCTGGCTCGATCGATGGGCTGAGCAAATCCTGGCGGTGCGTGCGGACGACTGGCTGGGCGGGCCGCTGCAGCAGCACTGGCCGGCTCTGGCCCAGGAACTGGAGGATCTGCCGCCGACCATCGAGGGCGGACGTCGCGAGTTGCGCTTCAGCACCCCCGATCACAGCGGCAGCCTGGCGCTTCGCCTGTTCCGCAGCGATCACGGCGTCGGGATCGCTTTGTTGCAGCACCAGGCGGTGGCCGCGATCGATCAGCCCCTGGTGCAGTTGCTGTGCGGCGTGATCAACACCGTGCAGGATGCGCTGCTGATCACCCTGGCGGAACCGCTGGATGCGCCGGGACCGATCATCGTCTACGTCAACCAGACCCTGCTGCTGCAGACCGGCTACCAGCGCCATGAGCTGCTTGGCCGCAGTCCGCGCCTGTTCCAGGGCCAGGACACCGATCGCCATGTCAGCAAGCGGTTCGGAGAGGCGCTGCGTCGTTGGCAGCAACCCCACATGGAGGTGCTCAACTACAGCCGTGAAGGTCTTCCCTACTGGGTGGAGATCAAGGCGGCGCCGCTGGCCGATGGCGACGGTTGGTTTACACACTGGGTGTCCGCCCAGCGGGACGTCAGCCAGCGCAAGGCTGGCGAGCAGATCCTGGTGCAGCAGGTGCTGAGCGATCCGCTCACGGGGCTGCTCAACCGGCGGGGCCTCCTCGACCAGCTGGAGCACGTCCTCAGCCGCGGCAACCGCAGCCTGGCCCTGATCTTCTGCGATCTGGATCGCTTCAAGGAGGTGAATGACCGCTACGGCCATGCTGTGGGCGACGGCTTGCTGCTGGAGCTCAGCCATCGTCTGCAGAAGGTTCTACGCAGCCAGGACAGCTTGGCGCGGCTGGGCGGTGACGAATTCGTGGTCCTGATCGAGGAGCTGAACGATGAGGCTGATGCCCTGCTGCTCGCCGAACGGCTGCGCGGCGCGCTCAGTGAACCCTGGCATCACAACGGCGAGGAGCTCAGCCTGTCGATGAGCATGGGCGTCGCCATTGGCCAGGGCCAGGCCAGCGTGACTGCCGAGGAGTTGCTGCGGCGTGCAGATCTGACCATGTATCAGGTCAAGTCCGGCGGCCGTGATGGCGTGTCTGTTTATACCGTGGCGATGGATCAGGAGGTGCAGCAGGGCGTGAATCTGCGCCAGCTGTTGGAGCAGGGGCTGCGCCACGACCGCCTGTCGCTTCACTACCAGCCGCTGGTGAGGCTGGCGACCGGTCAGGTGGTGGGCGCCGAAGGGCTGGTGCGGCTGAAGGACAGCCACGACCGCCTGATCAGCCCCCAGGAGTTCATCCCCATGGCGGAGCGCAACGGCCTGATCATTCCCGTGGAGCGCTGGGTGCTTGGGCAGGCCCTCGAAACGCTGGCTCATTGGCAGCGGCATCAACTGACCTGGCAGCTGGCAATCAATGTCAGCCCCCAGCATCTGGAACGGGGCAACCTCGCTCAGGAGCTGCTGCGCGAGCAGCAGCGCACCGGCGCCGACCTGAGCGGCCTGACGGTGGAGATCACCGAAACCGTGCTGCTGCAGGCGCACGCCCGCGCCCACCACAACCTCTCCACGCTGCGGGAGGCCGGCGTGAGCATCGCCCTCGACGACTTTGGAACCGGTTATTCCAGCCTGGCCTGGCTGAGCAAACTGCCGATCGACACGGTGAAGCTCGACCGCTCCTACATCCAACAGATCGAGATGGATCCGCGTTGCGCCACCCTCGTCGGAGGCTTCATCCGCGTCTTTCAGGATCTGGGCCTGCAGGTGCTGGCCGAAGGAATCGAAACTCTCGAACAGTGCCAGAGACTGCTGGCGATGGGCTGCAGCATGGGCCAGGGCTACCTGTTTGGCCGACCCCGCGAGCTTTGCGATTCCTACTGGCGCACCCTGGGCGCGCTCTGAACAACGGCCTCTGCACCGCCTCAGCTCGCATGGGGCGGAACAGTGCTGCGGTTGCCGTTGCGGATGGCGTGGTATCCAGGCGAGAGGATCTCCACTCCGGCGGCGGCGAACTGATCCTGAATCGCCCCCAACAGCTGTGAGAGCGTTTCGCGGTAGAGGTTCACAGCGCGAACATGGGCATTGAGCTCATAGCTGATGTGAAAGTCATTGAGGGAGGTCTGCAGTACGAATGGGGCCGGATGATCGCTGATCCCTTCGCTGGCGGCGGCGGCCTGCAGCAGCAGCGTCTGCACCTGCCGCCATGGCACGTCGTAGCCGATGGTGACCGTGGTGGCCACCGCCACCGGCACACCGGCCTCCCGCAGGGCCAGGCTGTAGTTGATGATCGACGCGCTGATCACCGTGGCATTGGGGATGCTCACCACCTCCTGGCGGGGTGTGCGAATGCGGGTCACCAGCAGGGCCCGATCCTGCACGACTCCCAGCACTCCGTTGATCTCCACCCGGTCCCCCTCCTGGAAACCGCGGGTGTAAATCAGCATCACGCCACTGATCACATTGGTGGCCACCGCGCTCGATCCCAAGGCCGCCAGCACCCCCACGAACAGGCCGGCGCCCTGGAAGGTCCTGCTGCCGGCTCCGGGAATGTAGGGATAGGCCGCCACCAAGCCGGCCATCACGATCAGCACCGCGGCGATGCGGCCGGTGGGCCTGCCCCATTCCGGATAGAAGCCCGGGAGTCGAACGCGGCCCTGATCCAGGGCCCGGAACCAGGCATTGCTGGCTCGCACCAGCAGGGCAGTGATCGCCAGGATCAGGCCGATTCTCATCAGCGAGGGCACCACTGCCAGCAGGGCGCTGCCCAAGCGGCTGACGCTGGCGAGGAGCTGGCCGCGCAATCCCGCCGCAAGAACCTGGGTGGGCGGGAAGAAGCCCAGCAGCAGCGGGATCAGGAGGTAGCTGACCAGCAGCAGCAGGGCCCAGTGCAGCAGGCTGAGCAGGATCAGCAGCAGGCGTCGCAGTTGTCCTGGCTCCAGCAGTTGGGTGGGGCCGATGCGCAGGCCCGAGCAGCGCTCCAGCAGGCTGCGTCGCAGGCGCCGGTGCAGGCGCTGCTGCCAGTGCAGCCAGAGCAGATACACCCCCAGCAGGGCCGCCGCCAGGGCGGTTCCGCGCAACCAGGACTCCAGGCTGTGGCTGCTGCGGTAGTGGCGGATCGCGGCCTGCAGCTGATCGCGGTAAAGCTCCGCCAATGCCTGCTGGGACAGGCCGAAGCTGCGCGCCGCCCGCTCATCCACTGCCAGCCGTGGCTGGCTGCTGCCATCGGCCAGCTGCTGCGAGACCATCCAGTAAGGGGGAGCCTCCTCCGCCACCAGATCGGCCGGATGCACGGCGGGATCCTCCGCGAGGCGTTTGAGCTCGCGGCTGATGCGGCGGGCCAGGTCGGCCGGTTTCTGGGCGCCAGCCGCCACGCGGATCTCGATCACGCGCCGGCCATCGAGCGTCACCCAGCGGCCTGGTGCCGTCTGCGGGCCGGCCTGCTTCGGGGCTGGGGCTTTCCCTGCGGCTGCATCCGGGCCCGTGACCGGTGCCCGTGCTGACGTCAGCGCCGTGGAGGCGAGGCTGGCGGGGGCAGGGGTTGCGGCGAAGCCGAGTCCG
>Ga0214917_10008379_pt1 | contig 10170 bp, 14 predicted proteins | sample LL_1208_BB_MetaG_FD_177983 | JGI IMG/M metagenome (GOLD analysis project Ga0214917, IMG submission 177983) | Freshwater microbial communities from Lake Lanier, Atlanta, Georgia, United States - LL_1208_BB | ecosystem: Environmental > Aquatic > Freshwater > Lake | place: USA: Georgia | collected...
GCCGGCAGCTCGGTCAGCTGCAACGGGCTGGTCTGGTGCGCTGTGAACGGGAGGGCACGCGCACCATCTGGCAAGCGGAGGGGGATCTGGTGGACGAGCTCTGCCATCTGGTGCAGAACCGGCTGCGGCAGCGGCTGGAAGCGCAGCTCCAGCAATTCGAAACGGTCTGAGCTCGCTTTCGCCAACCCGATCAGCCAGCCCGTTTCAGGTTTGGTGGATCAACCGCGGTTGCGCGGGGCTGGCTTGGATTCTGCAGCTGGGCCGATCGCTGGCTCAGGGCCTGGCGATGGATGGCCTCGGCCCCGGTGAGCAGGGCCGAGCCGATCAACAGCGCAGCAAACCCCTTCCGCAGGCGACGGTCCGGCAGATGGGGTGCCAGGCGCTGGCCCAGCGTCGCCCCAATGGCGCCCCCCAGCAGCAGCGGCAGCAGGAGCGGCAGGCTGGCGGCCGGCCAGTGGCCGAGGGCCGCCAGGGCCACCAGGGCATTCACGGCGATCAGCAGCAGGCTGGTGCCACTGGCCAGGGCCATCGGCAGGCCCGCCAACAACACCAGCGCCGGCACGATCGCGAAGCCACCGCCCACCCCGGCGATGCCGGTGAGCAGCCCCACCAGCACCCCTTGGCCCGCCAGAAGCAGTTCGCCGGAGAGGTTCTGGGGCGCGGATGGGGCCGCCTTGGCGGTGGGCTTGCCCCGGGTGAGCAGCCAGGAGGCCAGCAGCGCCGCTGCGGCAAACACCCCCAACTGAACCGGCTCAGCGATTAGGCCTGCCTTCACCCAGCTGCCGCCGATCCAGCTGCCCGCCAGGGCCGGAACGCCCAGCACCAGGGCGGGGCGCGGCGCGACGTGCCCGCGGCGCAGGTAGGGCCCCAGGTTGCCCAGGGCCAGGAGCATCACCACCAGCAGCGAGAGGGGAACGGCCTCCTTGGTGGGTAGGGCGGTACCGCTCACCAGCAGTGGCAGCAACAGGATCGAGCCGCCGGCCCCGAGCACGGAGAGCAGAAAGCCGATCAGGCCGCCGCCGCCGGCCAAGAGCAGCAGGGTGGCCGCGGCCATCAGAGGGTCACCTTGTTCCAGGGCATCAGCGCCAGCAGCCGGGCCATGCCACAGAAGCCGCTGATGCCAGCAACGGTGAGACCGGCCCCCACGAACCAGGTGAGCAGGATCCAGGCCGGGGCCACGGTGGCACTGAGAATCAGGCCGAGCAGCACCAGCGAACCGGCGGCGATCTGCACCTGACGCATCAGTGGCAGGGGTGCGTTGCTCAGCCTCCGCAGCGGCAGGCCGGCCTGCTGCCAGCTGGGCAGGCCCCCCTGCAATTCGCTGACGGCGTTGGGGTGGCCCTGTTGGAGCAGGGCCACCCCCTTGGCGCTGCGGTTGCCGCTCTGGCAAACCAGCACCAGGGGCCCCTGGGGCAGATCGGCCTTGTGCAGCCGTGACAGGGGCACGTTGAGGCTGCCGGCGATATGGCCTGAGGCGTATTCCATCGGTTCGCGCACGTCGATCACGGTCACGCGCCGGCTGCCGAGCTGGTCGGCCAGGTTCTGGGCGCTGACGCATCCGTTGCTGCCACGGCTAGGGGTGCTGGCGGGGCTCATGGGTTTGGGGAATGCATCGGGGGAGGACTGGGCCATGGGGCGGAGCGCTGTCCGATGCCCAAGGCTTTATGAGTGTATGCGCATGCCGGCGCGTTGGCGAGGGTCTGGGCTGTTGCCAACGCCCTCGGCGTCAGGCCAGCGGCAGCCGAGCGGCCAGCGCCTCGGCGCTGCGCAGGGCCCCCTCCACCCGTCCGACGCCGAGCCCCGCGATCGCATCTCCGCAGAAGCCGATCTGGCTGGCGGGGCAGAGGCTGAGCGCGGGCCCGAGACCGGGGGCCTGCGGGAAGGCGGCGCCCCAGCGCATCAGTTGGCGTTCAGCGCCGGCGGTGCTCAGCCCCAGGGCGGCCTGCACGGCGTGATCGAGGCTGTCGATCACCTTGGCCTCCGCCTCCGGTGGCGGTGCCGCCCCCAGCACCTGGGCGGCGGAGGAGCGGGAGCCGTATACCTGTTGATGCCGAGCCGCGAAGGCGGCGCTCGATTCCACCACCACCGCCCAGCGATCACCAGCCAGGGCCTGCAGCGAGACGCGCCGGATGCCCCAGCGGTCCTGGGCGGCCTGGCTGAACTGCAGCAGGCGCCAGGGCTGGAGGCGCCAGGCTTGAGCCCGGGCCGCCGGCAGCCCCATCAGCAGGTTGCTGCTGGCCTGAGACGCAATCGCCGCCAGGGCCGCCGCCGCTTCACGCAGTTGGCCGTCGCCGCTGAGGGCCGCGGCCTGCTGCAGCGGCACCTCAGCCCAGCCGAACACGCTCTGGCAGCGGGGGTGGGCCAGCAGGGTGCCGCTGAGCACCAACCAGCGGCAGTGCAGCAGCCGTTCGCCATCGGATCCCCGTAGCGTCCAGCCCTGCCCTTGCGGCTGGGGCTCGAGCTGGCGCACCAGCGTGGAGGGCAGCAGCCGCACGGGCGCAACCTGGTTCGCCAGGGCCAGCAGCCCCTGGCAGAGCCCATCCATGTGGCGCCGGCCCTGCCACAGCGCCCCGCTGCTGAACGGATCGGGCCGTGCGGGCACCACGTTGCCGGCCCCATCCAGACGGGCAATGGCGCCGGCGAAGGGTTCAATCCAGCCGCCGCGCCGAAGCGGCTCCAGCAGCAGCGGCTCCGGGCTGGCGCTGATGTTGAACAGCGGAGCCCCATGGTTGATGGCCAGCCCCACATCCCGGCGGGAGCGGCGGGTCGCGGTGCGGCCGCCGGGGCCGCGGCCGATCTCCAGCAGGGTGATCGAGCCGCTCCAGCCGCGCAGGCGCAGCGCCGCCGCCAGGGCACAGCCGGCGGGGCCTGCCCCGATGATCGCCAGGTCGCTGGGCGGCTCTCGCTCTGCCATGGGTGCGCTCGGCCCCTGCGGCCATGGCCAGTCTGCCCCGTTAGGGTCACCCCGCGTTTGCCGGCTTGGTGGTGGCGGTTCTGGTGCTCACGGAATCCCAGCGGCGCAAGTGGGACAGCAGCGATGACCAGCTGTTCTATGCCGAGCCCCGGTTTGTGCATCACCTGGACGAGGCGTTCCGTGGGCGGCTCACCGAGCTCTATCGCGAGCGGATTCCCCGCCGTGCGGTGGTGCTCGATCTGATGTCGAGTTGGGTGTCACACCTGCCGGAGGAGGGGGTGTATGAGCGGGTGATCGGCCATGGCCTCAACGCCAAGGAATTGGAGGCGAACAAGCGTCTCGATAGCCATTGGCTGCAGAACCTCAACCTCAACCAGGAGCTCCCGCTCCCCAGCGCGAGCGTGGATGTGAGCCTGATGGTGGCGGGCTGGCAGTACCTGCAATACCCGGAGACGGTGGCGGCGGAGCTGTGGCGCATCACCCGACCGGGGGGACAGTTGATCGTGGCCTTCTCCAACCGCATGTTTTTCACCAAGGTTCCGCAGGTGTGGGCCGACGGCAGCGATCGCGACCACCTCGCCACGGTGGCGGAGGTGTTGATGGCCCAGGGTTGGCCCAGGCCGGAGCTGTTGGCGGAATCCACCCGTGCCACGGGCTGGAAGGGGCTGATCGGCGGCGCCGGTGATCCGTTTTTTGCGGTGGTCGCCACCAAACCCCGATGACCCCAGCCCCCCGCACGCTTCCCACCGCTGAGCAGCTGCTGGCCCTGGAGGTGAGGGTGCGCCATGGCGGCAGTGGCCTTGGGCTGCATAACCTGGTGGGCCGCTGGCGGCTGGAGCAGGTGTGGCCCAAGGGCAGCACCCGGGCCTCGGCGCTCAGCGCGGCCCTGTTGCGCGGGCTGCGGGCCCGCCTGGAGCTCGAGGCGGGCACGGACGGCGGGCTGCTGATCAGCAACGCCGTGAACCTCGGCGCCCTGGAGTTGCGCTTTTGCGGCACGGCGCGGCTGCTCGGGGCTCGGCCGTTGCTGCAGTTCCGCTTCGAGCAGCTTCAGCTCAGCCTGGTGGGTCGGGTGCTGCTGCGGCGCAGCCTGCCGGCCCCGTTGCCCCGCAAGGAACCGTTCTTTGCCCTGATCGCCCGCGACCCCAGCGGCTGGCTGGCGGCCCGGGGGCGTGGGGGTGGCCTGGCCGTCTGGAGCCTGGCTTGAATGGCTTGCCCCCGTTGCGGAAGCTGGTCCGTGCGCGCTGACCGCAGCCTGGCGGGGCGGATGGTGTGCGGCCGTTGCGGCACGCCGCTGCAGGGGGTGAAGGGCGGCGGGGTCGGCGGGGGTGGCTTCGGCGGCTGGCGCTGGGCCCTGCTGGCGGTGCTGGCGATCGCCGCGGCCCTGGCGGTGATGGCCCCAGGATCACGGCAGTCGCCGTTGCCCGATGCGCCCTTCGATCGCCCTCACGATCGGTGGCAGTGATTCCGGTGGTGGCGCCGGGATCCAGGCCGATCTGAAGACCTTTTTGGCCCTGCAGGTGCATGGCTGCTCGGCGATCAGCTGCGTGACCGCCCAGAACACCTGCGGGGTTCTGCGGGTGGATGCCCTGCCGCCGGCTGCGCTCACGGCCCAGATCGACGCGGTGCTGAGCGATCTGGAGGTGGCAGCCCTGAAAACCGGCATGCTGCTCAACCGCGGGCTGATCGAAGCGGCGGCCGCGGCGTTGGCGCCGGTGGACCTGCCAACCCTGATCGATCCGGTCATGGTGTCGCGGGCAGGGTCGGTGCTGCTGGAGGCCGACGCGATTGAGGCCTACCGCCGCTTGCTGCTGCCCCAGGCGGAGCTGATCACGCCCAATGTGCACGAAGCCCGCCTGCTCAGCGGGCGAGCCGTGGAGACGGCGGCTGATGTGGAGGCGGCGGCCACCCGCCTGCTGGAGCTGGGTTGCGCAGCGGTGTTGATCAAGGGCGGCGGCCTGCGGGCATTGCGCGGCCACGACTATCTGCTGCAGCGCCAGGGCGGTGGTCGGTGGTTGCGGAGCGCCGTTGTCGACACCCCTCACACCCACGGCAGCGGCTGCACCCTGGGGGCTGCGATCACGGCGGGGCGAGCCCGGGGGCTGCCGTTGCTGGAGGCGGTGCAGGCGGCGAAGACCTATGTGGAGGGCGGTTTGCGGTCTGCGCTCGCCATTGGGGCCGGTCAGGGTCCACTGTGTCACTGGCATCCCTTGCTCGAGCCCCATGGCTGACGCCCCCTATTTGATTGCCCTGGCGCTGCTGGAGCAGAACGGTGAGCGGGCGATGCCGCTGCAGGGCAAGTCGCTGCGGGAGCCGATCCCCGCCGGTGGCGATCCGGGCGAGCTGGGGCATCAACAGGCTCTGGGGCTGATGCTGCGCGTGTGGCAGCGCAGCGAGCAGGGTCCGCTGCGCCGCGCCGCCGGCGACCACAGCCTGCTGCTGATCACCGTGCCGATCGAGGCCCTGCAGGAGCAGGTGCCGGCCCTGAAGGCACAGTGGCTCAACAACGGCGACACGGCTGGCCTGCTGCAGGAGCTGCGGCAGATCGCTTCAGGGGTGTGGAGCCTGCAGCAGGCCAACCGTGAACCGATCGCCTACGTCAACCTCGATGGGGCCCCCGCTGACCAACCCGTCAGATCTTGAAGGTGAGTTCCACCAGCGCCCCCAGGGCATCAAAACTGGGCGAGGCAGTGGATGGAATGCCCGGTGCCACGGTTTCCTCACCCCGGGGGCGTGAGAGGTAGAAGAGGGTTGGGGTCACCGAGAGGGCATTGGTGGCCTGGATCTTGTAGTACAGCTCAAACACGTAGTTGCCGTCGTTGGCGGCTTGTCCGTTGACGGCGGTCACAAACGTGGGTTGCCCCAGGGCAAAGCCGATCTGGTTGCCCTTCTGGAAGGCATTGTCCCAGGTGAAACCGGTCATCCAGCCAGCACTCTTCAGGTTCTGCAGCTGTTGTTGATTCACGCTGACGGGGCTGTTGTTGAGGTTCGCCTGGTTGTAGCCGAAGCCAGCACTCACGGTGGGAATCAGGCCCGTGTTGAGGGGTTGCCAATAACCCGCAATGGAGAGGGTTTGGGTTGATCCGTTGTTGGTCACACTGGAGCTGAGCTGGGGCTGCAGTGTCCGCCAATAGCTGGTGCCGTCCTGGCGGACTCCGGCACCGTTTTGGGCTGCCGCGAGCGAGAGATTCCAGCGCTTGCCGGTGTAGGAGAGCTGTGCCATGGCCGTGGCGGCGCTGCCCGCTGTTCCCATGCCTCCCAGGGCGGCATTGCCTTTTTCACCGTTGGTGGCGATGTAATTCACGCCGGCGCTCCAGCCGGTGGTCTTGGTGCTGTCCTTGAGCATCAGGCCGCCGCCGGGTCCGATCAACAGGCTGTAGGCACTGGTTGAGCCGGCCTGGGTGAAGATCTTCAGCAGCAGTTCGCTGCCCGGTCGGGCATAGATCGTGGGCCATACGGCCAGAGCGTCGTTCTGCCGGATGCGCGGCCCCACCGCCACGCTGAGATAGCGATTGATCGGCGTGCGATAAAAGAGCCTGTTGATGCCCACGATGTTGGGTCCATTCGGGTCTTCGAAACCTTCATCCAGCTGGGTCAGGGGGGCAGGGTTATTGCCGCCGGCAATGCCGAAAGCCGATGAGCCGAAGTTCGCCATCCTGAGGATGGTTCGCAGTAAGTCTTTACCGGTTGTGCTGGTATCCACAAACATCATAATGTCGTAATTAAAAGTGAAGGCATTGCGCAGCGGTAGGGATCCCGTTCCCTGGCCCCATGTGTTGCTGGCCGAGTTGATTTGATTGCCGCCATACTGCACCGCCCCCAGGGCGCTGCGGGTCAGCATGTTCATGCGCGTTGTTGGGGAAAAGCGTGTCGCCTCCAGTTCACCAACCCTCGCCTCCAAGCCGTCCGTTCGGCCCCGCAGGATGGCGAGTTCTTTGGCGAGTTCCTGGGACAGCGCCTTCAGCACGTCGGTGGTCTCACCGATGCGCCCCATGCAACTGTTGAGTAGCGCAGCTGCTTCGAAGCGGGTGATCGAGCCTGTTCCGTTGAAGGTGCTGACACCGGTGCCGCTGACGCAGCCGTAGCGCTCGAGCAGGGATTGCAGGGCCTGGTAAGCCCAATCCGTGGGCCTGAGGTCAGAGAATTGGCTAATGGTGACAACCTCTCCCGCCTGGCCTCGATCCTGAGGGATCCGGGCCTGTCCCTGGGGCGTCCAAGCAGCCGTCAAGGCGCAGATCAGAGCAGCAGCCCCCAGCTGCAGTGGGGCTGTGTGCGGCTCGATGCGCATGACGGGCCGCAGGGGCGTGAATGGTGGCCTGAACTGTATCGTCGCTGTCCGTTGCGTTTGGCCCGCTGTCAGCGGGCCGAGAAATCACCGTCGATCACGCGACGTGCAAGCGGTTTGAGGCGCTCATCGAGGCGGTCGACGATCCGTTCACGGGCCGCCCTGAAGGTGGCGTTGTTGTTCACGGCCTTGAGGTCCGGCCGGATCACCACCATGCCGAAGCGTTGAGGTGCCTGTTCAATCAACCTGTTGTTGAGCTGTTCCTGCGCGGCCCATTGGCGGGTTTGCAGGCTCTTCAGTTCGCTGAGCACAATGTCTTGCCAGGCCTTGGGCCAGGAGTTCCAGGTGGTGCTGTTGATGGCCGTCAGGAAACCGCTCCACACGTGATTGGTCACAATCAGGCGGTCGTTCACCCGATAGATCCCGAAGGAGGGAATAAAGCTGGGGGGATTTTCTTGCCCATCTGCGATCCCATTCTTCAGCACCTCGATCAGCACACTCACGGGCTGGAGCGTTGGTTTGACGCCAAGGGCCACGAGCTGGTTCTTCAGCTCATTGGAGGGTGGAATGCGCAGCCGGAAGCCCTTGAGATCTTCTGCTTTTGTGATGGTGGGGGCGGCCCGGCTGGTCATCACCCGCATGCCGGAATTGAGCGTGGCCCCCGGCAGGAACACAAGGTTGAAGGGCTTGCCTGACTCCTGCAGAACCTTCTGGAAGGTGGGGTTGGAGATCAGCGCAAAGCCTTCATTGCTGCTCTCGTAGGCGAACAGCAGCGTCATGATCGGCGCCACCTTGGGGATCACATCGCTGAAGATCGGGGCGTTGGCGGTCACCGCATCAAAGCGCCCCACGGCTGTGCCCAGAATCGCCTCGTTGTCGGCTCCGGCCAGATCAGCATCCCGGGTCAGCACGGTCATGTTCAGCTGACCTCCGGTGCGGGCCGCCACCCGCTGCCAGAAGCGGCGCAGTTCGATGGTGGTGGGGTCGTTGTTGCCCTGGTTGGTGAGGTGGTAGCCGATGAATTTGGCTCGCCGCACCGCGACTCCCCGTTCACCGCCGATCGCCCCGAGCACGGTGGCTGTCCGCTCAGGGCTGAGCTTGGTTCGGAAATCGCCAATGCGATCCTTGTTGGCCCAGGGCAAACCGCCAGTGCTGAGCATGGCGGCGCCGCCGCCTCCGATCACACCGGCCAGCAGCCAGAGCCAAGGTGATTTCGCGAAAGCCATCGATTCAGGGGGTCTTAATCACCCAACCAACAGCGCAGGGTGAAGAACCCAACGTTAAGGGGTTTTCCCCGATTTGACTTCGGCTCAAGGGATCCGAATGGGCCTTCCTGCATCCGTGAACACAAGGGCCGCTCATCCCGTCCCACGGCGGATCAGTTGTATTCGCCCGGGATGTCGTTCTTGCGCACGGTGACCCGATCAAAGCGTTGACCGGACACCCGCAGCAGCTCATCGCCGGAGAACTCGAAGCCGAGCTTGAGGGCAATCTGGGCCACATCGTCGGCGGTGGCGGCGGCCCGCACCTGCTCTTTCAGGGCCGCATCAGCCTGCAGGCGTGCCATGAAGGCCTTGAGTTGTTCGAGCGACATCCGCTGCCTGCACCCCCCAGAATCAGACCACATCGCTGGCCCGAGGGGTGCCGTTCAGCATGGATCGCCGCCACTGGCTGCTGCTGCTTGCCGCGCTGGCCTGCATCGCCGGCCTGCTGCTCTGGATCGGTGAAATCGATCTGGGCATGGATGAATCGATCACCCCCGCGGCCCCCACCCGCCCTGCGTCCCCCCAGCCATGACGGCATTGCTTGGCCACTGTCTGTTGCTGCTCAGCCTGGGGCTGTTTCATCTGGTGGGGCCCGTGCCCACCGATCTGGGGGTCCACAACGGCGTGCTCGCCCCCTGTGTCTCTCCCGCCCATTGCGCCCGGGCCGACTGGCCGGTGGCGGATCCCCAGGCCGCATTGGCTGGCCTGCGGCCCGTGCTGGAGGCGATGCCGCGGGTGGAGGTGGTGGAGCAGGCTGATCACTACCTGCATGCCACCGCCAGCAGCGCCCTGTTTGGTTTTGTCGACGATCTGGAGCTCTATGCCGACGCGGAGCACGGCGTGCTGCAGGCGCGCTCGGTGTCGCGCCTCGGCGATTCCGATCTAGGGGTGAATGCGCAGCGCCTGGCGACGTTGCAGGCGCAGCTCAAGGGTTGAGCCGTTCTTCCGCCCAGCCCTGATCGGCTCTCCAGCGGCGTCGCTGGTGGGGGTGGCCCGTGAGCTCCAGCAGCTCCACCTGCTCCACCTGGATGCGCACCAGTTCGAACGCGTCGGGCAGGGGGGTGCCATCGGCCAGTTCCGCCGGGAAGGGGGCGGCCAGCTCGAAGGGCGCACCGGGTTGCGGCCAGCCCCACAACGCCCGCGCGCCTGGGTTGAGCTCTCGCCAGTGCTGGGCGCGTGCGGTGAGGGCGGCCTCGGGGCTCAGCTGCAGCCGCTGGCCCCGCAGCCGGAACTGGCAGCGCGCCTTGGGCAGCAGCCAGCACAGCTCCACCCGCGGCTCCTGCCGCAGCTCAGCCGCCTTGGCGCTGCGGCCATCCGTGAGCAGATCCAGTGTGGCTGCAGCGGCCCAGCCGCGGAACACCAGCGTGCGCACCCGCGGGCTGCCGTCGGCCGCCACGGTGGCCAGCTGCAGCCAGCGGGCCTGGGGGGCGCGCCCCTCCCGGTGGCGCGCCGCCCGCAGCAGCGGGCGCCAGGTGGGAAGCGACTCGCTCACGCCTCAGCCGCACAGCTGATGGGCTCGATCGCACCGTTCCAGCCGGTGCGTTGGGCGAAGTCCGGGTGCTGGGGATCCTCGGCCTGCCACCACCAGCGCCCGTCGGTGTAGCTGGGGCTGCCGGCGTTGTTGGTGCGCGGCAGTTGCAGCGTCATCCCGCGCCACTGCAGCACGATGAAAGCTCCGGGCACCGTGCCCCCCGTGCTGTTGGGGATGC